>Ga0255151_1000436_pt1 | contig 13313 bp, 39 predicted proteins | sample Atl_Yuk_RepB_8h_FD_183612 | JGI IMG/M metagenome (GOLD analysis project Ga0255151, IMG submission 183612) | Freshwater microbial communities from Altamaha River, Georgia, United States - Atl_Yuk_RepB_8h | ecosystem: Environmental > Aquatic > Freshwater > River | place: USA: Georgia | collected... | reverse complement strand
TTGTATAATCACGATAACAACAAAGTTTGGCTAAAACAAAAGTGGCATAAATGCTACATCTGCTCAAGATTTCAAATCTCAAAGTGGATTAGACTTCACGAAATGCGTTGCTACTACGCACACAAAAACTAAATAAAAAAGAAAGTATCTTAGAAAGGATAACTAAATGTCAATAGAAATATTTGAAATGAATGAAAATGGTGCTGGTTGGGTATCATTAGAAAATGCTTCCGCTTCTACTAAACTAGATTTGGAACTTGCTTTGCTAACTAAGGCAGAAGTAAAAATGCTTTGCTTCAAATGCCATGTTGAAATCCCTCGTGGAAATGTTTGTGTAAATCATAAAAATGTAAAAGGTGCGATTTATTTCGCTGATTGAAAGGAATAAAAAATGGATTATCAAATCACAATAAACTATTCAACTGATAATGATTATTTGAATGAAAACATTCAAGCTTTATTAGAAAACTCTTTGCCTTTCATTGTTGATAATGTAAAAATACATTTTGACTTTGATAACTAAAAAAAAATAAAAAATGCGGCGTGTTTATTTGACATGCCGCAAAAAATTCGCTGCGATCACGAGCCGCGTTCGGGCGTGTCTTTACATATGTGAGATTAAACACATGGAAATTTTGAGCGTAAAATTAAGATGTGATTTTAATCACAATCCCAAATGTCCGATTTGACCGATTTATGACCCCTAAAATGTCAGACCCCCCTGCTAGAATACTTGTATTAAATTAAATGAAAGGTAGGTCAAAAATGACTACACTAAAAAATGAAATAAGAGTAATAACTCTTGATAATGTAAATGCTGATGAGGCAAATCTAATAGTTTGCTCTTTCTGTGATGATTATGCTTCAGATACTTTCTGCGGAAAGTGTAATGAATACAAAGGTTTGATGACCCTTGCTGAGTGGTTGTCCTATACAAATGAAAGTTGGGTGATGTAATAATGGATTATCTTGATTATCTTGATGAAATCTACGAGGAACTCGTAGAGGAATTCGGTCATGAAATTGAGGCTAACTGCCAACATAAATGATCGAATTGGTGTGATAATAATCACACCAAAAATGCCCGAAATGTCCGATTTTCGATTTGATAATGTCGGTCAAAAATGCTAAACTTGTAGCCATAAAAGAAAGGAAAAAAATGTCCGCAAATGTTTATTCTATTGAAAACCTATTAGTAGGTAAAACTTATCGTTCCCGTTCGGTTGAGGGAGAAATCATCTCAGCAGAAAAACACCCTCACGCAGTTTGGTATGAGGGTTGTGAAAGTTATCTTGTAGAAATTCGTAAGCAAGGTGGCGGTTATACTTACCGCACCCTAGCAGTAAAGGTTGGTGAATAATGAAACTAGAGGAATACAAAGCACTTGTTATCGCTCAGCGAGAAGCAAGCAAGGCAGAAGCGTTGTCGGTGCTATCTGCTACAATTTCTAAAACACAAAAGAAAGAGGTAAATAAATAATGGTAAAGGTATTTTTAGAAACTGCCAATGGTGATTATCGTTGGCTAGAGTTTGCTAATGCTGAGGTTGTTCGTCAATTCGTTGATGAATTACCTAAAAAACTAAAGCGTTCAACTGCCGTTCGTGTTGAGTGTGATTTATTAGGTATCGGCGGAATTGTGAGAGGAATAAACTAATGAAAAAAAATGTTCTAGTTTCTTTTGTTACTGAGGCAGACACCGATTTAGAAGCGGTGTTTGACCTAAATAAAGTTTTTCTAGCGTTGCCCGAAAGCGACTTAGTAAAATTTGATGTATTTGATGTTTTAGATGTAGAGGAGAATAAATAAATGAAAGCACTTGAAATTCAACAGGCTACCCATGACGCTATTTTTGATGAAAGAATAATGGCGCAAGCAGAAATGCTTTTAGCAGTTTCTCAAATGAACCCTGATAAAGAAATGATGACTAAAATGATTTTTGCTTATTCATCTATGCTTGCCGCAATGGTTGCTTCTAATGTAACTCAAGTTTTGCTAACAGAACAAGAGTTTGAACAAATGACGCAAGAAATAAATGAGTTTGAACAAATTCGTGATAGCGTTTTGGGTGGTGATAACTAATGACCGCAAATCGTTTGCTAACAACATTTGTTCAGTTATTTTTATTATCATTTACTATTCCACTTTTTATTTTAGCAATAAAAGATTTTAGAAAAGATTTTTTTCCTAAAAATAAAAAAGATTAGCGATCTAAAAAAATAGTTTGAAGCTTCAACTAAAATGGTTGAAGTTTCAACTAAATCGCCACGTTATCGTGGCGGGGTCGGGCGTGTCTGTGTACGAAGCTGTGGATAACTCCATGGAAATTGTGAGATTTATCACATTACAAGCGTGTGAGTTTTATCACAAAAAATATTTACGAGAATTACGGCGTGTCTATGGAAATTGTCAGTGGGTTTTGGTAAAATTGTAGGTAGAAAGAAAGGAAAACTAAATGCGTTCATACTCTATCGTTGATTTACTAATCGACCAATACTATGCCCCTACTTCTCTCCGTCGTCGTTTCAACGGGGGAATTATCAACTTTGCTGAAAAGCGTGAGGATATTTATTTATCTGAGGGCTATGAAGCCTTTGCTATCCGTTATCGCCCAACGGGTTCGCTAAAAGACGAATGGGCAACTGTCGCTGTCCGTGTCTCCGACTACTAATTGTCGGTGGCATAGGATAGACTTAGAATTAGAAAGAAAGGAAAAATAAAAATGGCAAAAATGAAAGCACTATTAGAAGCAGTTTTATCCTGCGAAAATTGCTCAGGGTTAGGTTATCATGGTTGGGTTTCACCTGACGGAGACTATGACTTTGAGTATTGCGAATGTAATCCCGAAAGACTAAATATAGAGGAGTTATCCTAATGGAATTGTTTCTCTGTGATAATTGTGATACGCTTGCTATTGTGGAGCAAGTAAGCGACACAATAAAAATAACTAAATGCTCATGCCTTACACTAGATTGGAAAGAATAAATGGACTATAACTACTCTCTCACAATTTCCTATGACGGGGAATTGGTATCAACAACAAGAAGCGCAGACTTACTAGAAATAGTAAATGCGTGGAATAAATGCGTGGACTATGGCGATGCTAAAGAATACGCTACTTACAATTTGTCTGACCCTATGGGTAAAATGTATACTAAGAATTTCTATAGAAATGGAGAAGTAAATGGGAAGTAATTTATCTGCTGAATTAACTGATAAGGAATTATTTCCTGATCTGTCACTTGAAGATAGTGTAACTATACAATTGCGTTCTAATCATTATCCGCCTGTTCCATATTCTATGGTTCCAGTTTGCATTGAAGCAATTAAAGCGTGTAATGAATTAGATTATAATCGTGAAATTAAATTGCCTGAAGGAATTTCATTCCGTGGAAAAATTACTGCACCTGCAAATCAAATAGTTTCACAACACCACTTAGATGAATGGGTTGATTGGGAATAGTTTAACTTTCAACTAAATGCTGCGGGCGAGACACGCCCGACAGCGCCGCGGGCTGTGATTATTATCACAATTACGGGATTATGTACGACTTGACTAAACTCACGGAAGTTTGCTAATATTAGTATATAAACAAATCGAAAGGAAAAAAATGCAAAACTGGGTAAAATTCCCTTTTACAGTTGACGGAGTAGAATTCGTTTCATTAGTAGACCCGACAGGCAATATGTATCAACAGATAAAGCGTATTCCTGCTGAAGTATTTACTTCTATGAATTCAGATGCTATTCGTGAGTTAATTGGTAAAGTATCTCTCATGTCTAAATCTGAAATTCAGGCAGAACTAGACCGAGTAAATGATGGTTATCAGCAGGCCTACTTGGCTCTAGCCTAAATCTTAGTAGCCCACCTTGTCGGTGGGCTACTATAAAATAGTAATATAAAAGAAAGGTAAAAATATGTGTGCTGTTTGTTATGGTAATGCTCACGGGCTTACTTCTTATTCTATAAAGCCAAATACTCTTTGTGTAATTCATTATCAAGAGTGGGCTGACGAAAAGAATGCTTTTGATATTGGAGAAACAGATTACTTCGGAATAATTTAGATCACGGAAATTCCAGCTGCCGCCGCGCCCCAAACCAGGATTTGTCAAGTTACGACAATGTGATTTTTCTCACAAAGAAATGTCCGATTTGATAGCATTTTGGATTTGATTATGTCGGTGGGGTCGTGTAGAGTAGTATTACTAACTAAGAGAAAGGAAGCAAAATGAAACTAGAGGTTGGCTCATCTCTAACAACACCTAAGTCTGGTGTTGTCGGTGTTATCAAGGAAGTAATCTCAAACAAGACAGGCTCAAAGCGTGTCCGTTTGGAACTCCCTAATGGCACAACTCGTTGGACTACTATCAAGTAGTCTATCATAGTCTAGTGGGTTGGACAAAATCCAACCCACTATGCTAGACTAATACTTACCCACAAACCCACTACGAAAGGAAACAAATGGCAAGAGGCAAAGCGATAAATGTAAAAATCGCAACACCTAAAGTAATCAAGGCACTAGAAACTCGCCTTGCTAAACTAAATAAGGATTGGGATAACCAATCTGAAAATGAAGCAAAACATCAAAAGGCTATTGAAAAATGGCGCAAGGAAGTTGGCAAGTTTGCTATTGCTAACATCTCAAAGGCAGAAAACTTCCGCACAAACTATCGTGCTTGGAACAAAACCCTAAATGTGGATTTTGACCTAACCTGTTCTGAGGGAGAGTTCCCTGCTGAGCCTGTTCGTGATTTTGAGCAACTTCATCAGCACACTTACAATGAGATGAAAGAGGAAATGGAAAACGCAATCCGTATTCTCAAGATGACCGATGAGGAAGTTGTAAGCACAAGCACTTACAATGCTATTGCTCGTTATCTCTAAGTAAATAGTTGGGGGAGGCTTGACTTCCCCCAACTAAACTGCTAAACTGAAATAGTAATACCCACTACTAGCAAGAAAGGAAAAGAAATGACTTTAGGAGGCTACACTTATCAAGTTGGCGACCTATTTACTACATCTAAAACAGGTGTAACAGGTCGCATTGAAAAGTTTGTTCCAATCTCTCGTAATGTTACTAAAGTAATGTTGCGTTTGGCAAACAATCAACAGCGTTTTGCTATGGTAAAAACTTACTAAGCAAATGACCTGAGTATGTCAATAAACTGCTTACACCACAGGGTCTTATACCTTTCCCCTGTGGTGTTTTTATTTTTCAAAAAACCCGCGGCGGCTGTGATCTTTATCACACAGCTACTTACGAGTACGATTTGTATCTCCTGATTATTTCTGATAAGATAGTTATATGAAATTACGGAAAACAAAAGAGGAACTGCGTAAACTTATGGAGTTACGCAGGTCTAATGCTGCTGTTCCTGTAAAGTCTAAAAAACAATATACCCGTAAAACTAAGCACAAATGTCGTGCCTTTAGTGTAGAATAAAAAGAAAAGAAAGAAGGTAATCCAATGGGATTAGATATGTATCTCTCAGCACGTAAGCATGTCAATAAAATTGACTGGAGTAAATTAGATAGGTCTGCAGAATTAGACTATGCTGCTGCAACTTATCCACAATGGAATGATGTGGTTGAGGCTGCTGGTATGTCTCATCTAGTCGATAAGGAAGATATCTATGGTGTAGATATTAGCGTAAATGTTGCTTATTGGCGCAAAGTAAATGCTGTTCATAAGTGGTTTGTTGATAACGTACAAGATGGTGAAGATAATTGCCAAGAGTATTATGTATCTCATGCTCAACTAAAAGAATTACTTACTACCTGCCGCCAAGCATTATTCAAGAAAGACCCTAGCGAATTGCCGCCGTCTGCTGGTTTCTTTTTTGGTTCCTACGATATCGATGAGTGGTATTGGAACGGGATCAAAAGTACTATCAAGCAACTAAAACGCTTGACCGAAATGCCCGATTTTGAACAATTGTCCTTTTATTATCAGTCGTCGTGGTAATTTGTCAGTACTATGTGATAGACTAAAGTAAAGAAAGGAAAACAATGAAACTTAAAAGGTCTAATGATAGGAAGGTTGCTAATGCTGTCTCAAAAAATGGAAAAACCCCAACAATTGCCAACACCTTCGGATTACCTGCTGGAAAGGCTTTCTCGTGTCCTGGTGCCACTAGTATTTGTGAGAGCGTTTGCTATGCAGGAAAACTCGAAAGAGTATACAAGGGAGTAAGGGCGGTCCTGCTCCATAACTGGGAGCTCCTGCGTAATGCAGATATGGACACGATGTGTTTATTGATTGATGAGATGATTGTTGATTTTGTCAATGAATGTGAAAAGAAAGACGCCCCTAAACTCTTCCGCATACACTGGGACGGGGATTTCTTTAACGATACCTATGCATATGCATGGAAGACTGTTATCTCTAATCATCCTGACGTACAATTTTGGGTATACACTCGTGTCCCTACCGCTGCAATTATTCTTAACGGTATTGAAAATTTATCTTTATATTTTTCAACGGACGACGAAAACGTTAAGCATGCTAAGAATATGAAGGTATTAGGAGTTAGACTTGCTTATCTAGGAAAAACTTTCGCAATGACGGAAGATAAGATGAAAGAGTTAACTGGTAAAGTAGGCGCTAAGTGCCCTGAAAATGCAAAACGCATTCCTTTAATTTCTACTAATGGCTCTGCGTGTGTATCTTGTGGCCTGTGTGTATTTGGTAAAGCAGATATTCGATTTAGCGCAACTAAAAAATAGATCTGGACAATACTTATTCAGTATGATAGGATAAAACTATGGATTACTATGGATTTTTAGGATACTTAGCAGGTAGTGTAATAGCACTATTTATTTTTGGATTTGTAGTAATTCCATTTATCATTATCTTTGCTTTATTCAATGATAAAACTTATAAAAATGTAAAAGCAGAAATAAAAAACCGCCCTAATTTTTGGGAACAAATAACAAAACAAAAATAAAACTGTAAAAACCCGCGGCGGGTTTTCCACAGGGTTATCCACAGCTTTACGTATGTGATATTGATCACCTGGAATAATTCGGACATTTAAGACATGATTGCTAAGATGATTTGACTTAACCTCCCCCAATCTGATAGGATTAGTATAACTACTATCGAAAGGAAAAAAATTCATGGCTCATGAATTAGAAACACAAAATGGCAAAACTTCTTTTGCCTCTTTCCGTGAACCTGCTTGGCATGGTCTAGGCACAGTATTCACAGAAGAAAAAAATACAAGCGAAATGCTTGCTGCTGCTAATCTAAACAACTGGAATGTTCGTTTAGAAGATTTGGAAATTCCAAATCATTTAACATCTGATAAGTCTTATCAGTATGTTGTTCGCACTAACCCTACCGATTCATCACAAACCGATGTTTTGGGTGTTGTAGGTCAGCGTTATGTTCCACTACAAAATGAAGAATTATTTTCATTTGGTGATAACATTCTTGATGGCGGAGGTCGTTGGGAAACTGCTGGCTCTATTCGTGGAGGTCGTGTTGTATTCGGCTCTATTGCTCTTGAGCGTGAAACAATCCTAGACCCTAATGGTGTAGCAGATAAGGTTAAAACTTATTTGCTTATCAACACATCACATGATGGCTCTATTGCTATTCAAGCAAGCATTACACCTGTTCGTGTTGTATGCGCTAACACCTTGAATCTTGCTCTTGGCTCTATTCGTAAGAAGAATGGCGTTAAGCAATCTTTCAAGATTCGCCACACACAATCAGCAGAGGGTAAAATTGCTGTTGCTCGTGAGGCTCTTGGTCTTGCTAATGCTTACATGGACGAGTTCGATAAAATGGCACACGCAATGATTCAACAAGAAATCACTGCTGCTCAATTTAACGACATCATTCTTGCTGCTTATCCAAAGCCAAAGTCTGATACTAAGGGCGCAATCAAAAAGTGGGAAAATAAAGTTGATTTAATCAACGATATTTACACTGGCGAATTTAATGGCATGATTGCTGGCAATGCTTGGGGTGCGTTTAATGCGCTCACCGAACGCCTTGATTGGCACCGCACTGCTCGTGGTGGCAAGAATGAAACTTTACTTGCTGCTGCTTCAGGATTTGACGCAACTATTAACGCAGAAAAAAATCGTCTGCTAAAAGTTGTTCAATCTGTAATCGCATAAATAAAATGGGGGCGCAGAAATGCGCCCCCATATTTTTTTTTAGATCAGCTTTAATTAGTTGAAATTTCAACTAAACCCGCAACGTGAGCGTAATAGTCTTATTACGTATATTACGCAGAAAGGCTGGAATTCATGGATTACGTGACTTGACATGGTTTTCTAGAATGTGCTAGGATTAAATATACCTACTACAGAAAGAGAGATATATGCCAAACTGGGTATATAACACCGTAACAATTCAAGGTCCTAAACAGGAAATTGATTATATCAAAGACAGATTGAATCGTCCATTCACATTAGCACAAGAGACTTTTGGTATGGGTGATATTTCTACTATGGGATTCCCCACCAAAATTGAACAGGTTACATATAGTAATCCTGTATTTGCATTCTTCAATATCCACTCATATAAGGATGAGGGAATTACTGATGAGGAATATGCCTGCCAACCTGACCGTGGTGGTATTGATATGAATGACCCTGATTGGTTCCGCAAGTCTGTTGAATTTGCCAAGACCCAAAAAGATTGGTATTCTTGGAATAACTCTAACTGGGGAACTAAATGGGATGTTGCAGTTCGTGATGGTGAAGAGTATTCCAATACTGAATTACTTGAATATAAGTCAGAGGGTGAAGACAATTGGCTTGTATATAGATATGAAACTGCATGGTCTCCTGCTATAACCATCTTGGAAAAACTCTCTCATCTTGTTCCGAATTCTCTTATTACATTAGAGTATGAAGAGGAGCAGGGCTGGGGCGGAGAAATAGAAATAGTTAGGGGTAATGTAACAGAACTCTATGACTATGATTCTAAATGCTATAACTGTGATTCTCTAGATACATTAGATTATTGTGAGAATGACTGTGGTCAATTCTGTTCATCTTGTAATCAAGGTTCTTGGCAGGACGAAGAGGCTATGGCAGAATGCGAAGACCATAAATCTTTACTTGAAAAAGTGGAGGCATAATGTTTGACCCAAGCTTTACATCTACTAAGCACACATTTGTTTGTGACCCAAACGAGTGTGACACCTTGGTTGAGATTACCACTAGTGATCGTTTTGGATTCCCTTCTGGTGTGATTCATAACACATGTCCCTGTGGTAGACAAATGTCACTGATATCTAGTACAATAGAAAATACACCAACAATCGAAAGGAAAGAAATGCAAGAAACATCAACGGTCCCTGAGACCTACAATCCTAATCTGCTTGTTACATACAAGTCGATTAATAAAGGTGAGGTTTCTTATCCTACCCTGAAAGTAAATGAACTTGAATGGGCCATGGAAGAGAAGAATCGCCAGTTTGATAGACTGAATGAAGCACAATCAAAGATTAACAAAATCATTGATAATCTTAATGCTAATGGCTGGTACAATCCTAATTATGATAAGTCAGAAGTTCTTCAGGACCTCTGTGAAATTCTAAATCATGAGCCAAAGCAAACTGTTACAATTTCTGCACAAGTAACTGTAGAAGTTGAATACGATATCCCATTGGATGAGGTAGAAGACTTCGATGCAAGATACTTCTTGCAAGATAATCTGTCTATTGATTCATATCATGGAGACGTCGTAGTAGAATCATTTGATGTCCAAGACGCGGACGTTGACTGGAACTAATGATAACAACAATTCGCACACCAAAGGTTGCTCTTGCAATGTTCGAGGCTTTAAAACTTGGAATTGAAGCAGAGCACCTTGGTGGTGGAGTTATAGAAATTAATTCAAACTATATAGAAAAAGTAAGTAGACTAGTTGAAAAGACTGGTGCTACAATTCTTTCAGAGGAGGACGTTGTGCCTACAACACCATACGGGCAGCAAATCAACGGAACAACAGCATATGACATATACAGAGGGATTTAAGGATGGCTACAATGCCGCCAAGGATGACATAGTGGAAGCATTGTACAAGAAAGCAGAAGACACTATCGATCCAGAACAATCCTATGCATTTTCACAAGTAGCAGAACTAATAGAAAACGGAGACATACAGTATGGCCTGGATAATCAGGAAGAATAAATACATGTTGTTTGCAAGCAGCACATCTGCATTTGCAATAGAACAATTTATTCACTTTACGAAGGACGAACCAAAATCACTGATATCTAAGGCAATCTTAGAGCACACAAGAGGTAGAAATTCAGTGCGGGTTAATGAGTATTCCTTAAAGTGGGAATAACTTGACAAACATATTTTAGTCAAGTAAAATATAGATGTCACGGGTAGGTGATGATGTAGGTGGGGCTATCAGGAATTCTCCTAGTCCTTAAATATAGCTTTAAACGCAGCCTACGTGGAATGGCCAGGATTATTCGGGGGTCCTGGCCATTCTCTATTTTTATAGCTCTCGCTGCGGGTGTGATCTTGGCCACATTACGGTATTATGACTTGACACCTGTAATCCTGGAATGCTAAGATGAATATATGGCTAAAGAAATCAATGTATTTGAAATGGAATATTCTGTCTCACCAGGTGGGATAGATTGCTGGGAAGTAAATGTACCAGGATATGGTTGCTCAGAAAATTATAGCGACTTTAAATCAGCAGGAGAAGCGGTGGAATTTGTACTTGACAAATACCCTGCCGAGGAACTACAATTAAATATAATATCCCTACAAGCATACGAAAGGCTAACAGAACAATATGGCTGAATCATTTCTAGAAAACATTAATCAAATGGTTATTGATGCCGCAATAACAGATATTTCAGAAAATCTATTTGATGATTGGATGAATGCTAATTTAGATGAGGGCACATATTTTGCAGATAGACGATTTGCAGAAATGTCAGGAGATAAATTCCTCTATGATGAATTTAATAAACATTATGGATTAACTGAAGAGGATGATGATTATTTATGCTAGGATATACAGAAGAAGATTTAAATAGAATGATTAATGCTGTACATGATGCTAAGTTATTTTATCTTAGACATCCGTCCGATTTAATGGACAAAGAACCATTAAGACGGGACCTAGAGGATGCAGTTAGTTTTATGCAGGGACTATGGGCGGAGGGCTACTTTGACTAATCAATTAATTGAATATATGAAACTTCATTTAATTAGCCTTGAACAGGATTCTCAAAAACTTCAGTCAGAGATGAATCTAATTGAAGATATGAACTCAGATGAATACTGGGATTTAGAGATAGCGGATATATCTTTAAATGGACAGATGATTGCCACCGCCCACTTATTGTCAGTGGCGGATGATATACTAAAAGAAACCCACTAGAAAAGGATAAAAATGGAAATCAAAGCAACACAACTGGACCCACGCCTGCAGAGACTTGTGGACCTTGGTCTTGACGGTATCGACATCATGCATGGAGAACTTAAGATTCTTATGCTTGAAGCAGAGGGACAACTCCAACTTGCACAAGAGCAGGAAGACATTACGGAAGAAGCCATAGATTCAATGGAACGTAAGTATTGGGAGGGTGTCACAGAAACATTAGCAGGATTATATAGTTTAACATATGACCTGTCGTTTGCTATTGCTGATAAGGAGGCAAAGGCAAATGTCGACGTCGACTAAAGAGATAGATCTGCAAGAAGCAACACGTCGTGATGACGTTTATAATGATATTAATAAGGTTATAGATAGCCTTAGTAATCTTCCTGTTTTTCCGTCATTGGTATGGGTATGGTGCTGGGATATCATCCGTAACATCTACGAAAACAACCAATGGCAAGACAACAAAGATAATCAGTATGAAGAAGAGTGCATTGCAAAAGGCCTGGAGTTAAAAACTATCTGGGATAAGTTCTGGGAAGATTCAGATAAGAATGGATTTACCCTAGAGTATGGCGTAGACCAACTTGATGAGCACATCTATGACTGGTTAAGAGATTGTGACTTCTTAGTATCATTAGATGAGGCTGAAGATGAGTCATGATGAAGTACAGTTTAAATTAGAACTGGCTAGAGCCTGGCTACAGAATGGCCAGGAGCAGCTTGCTCGTAATATTATTAGATCTATTATAGACGTCTCAGATCCTGAGACTGACAATTGACAGAATTCCTGCCACCATGGTAGGATGAATATAACCACCACTACATATGAAAGGAGTAACTGATGACAAAGCGCGAGTATCTTACATCGCTAGGCTTTCTAGTTGGAGCACGTGGACGTTTTACACGTGAACAAGTAGAGGCCCTAAAGAAGGCTGAAGCAGAAGGTAAGACCTTCACAAAGTAAATAACATTGGGTGGGGGACAGTCAGGTTGACATCCCCCACCCTATCTACTAGAATAGGACATTCATATGGACAATAGAAGCAGAGAGCAAAAAGCGGTTGATAAACTAGTAGATGAGATTGCTGATATCAGATTCAAAGACGGTAATTTTGCTTATACTGTTATGAATCAGCCGCCTAAAGTTCAACGAAGATTAATGAGAATATTTCTTCATTTAGTTAGATATTGGGCAATAGACGCCAAACATTACAACTATCATTTAAAGGATGAGGAGACACTGCAGACTGCTGAGATTATCAACGAAGCAATCGAGGGCGAACAAGCCTCAGAACGCATTCTTGACAATTATGAGCCACTTGTGGTATCGTGGAGTAATGAACATAATCAATAATGAAATAAATACTTGGGCTAAAAACGGGGTAGAAACTCTAGTTTTAGGTCAGTTGTGTTATCGGGTTAGCAGTATGTTTTCTATGCTGCCAACTTGGGGCGAGGGTCTTGATGTTGGAAAGAAAAATGATTTAGGAATTTCCTATGCCATTGGTTTCAATTCAGGACACATCGAGCAAATCAACGAGAGCGGAAAGGCTCTTATTGTTTCTGCTTACAATAGTCTAAAAGACTACTATAAAAGCAATCCACTACAAGGAGAATAAATTATGGGAGCAAGAACTAATTTCGTAATCAAGACAACACCCAATCCAGATGAAAATATTGTTTTATATTCGCACTGGGGAGGAGATGAAAGCGAAACAGCTTTTGCCTATGCAATCAATAAAGCAATGCCACGCATTCAAATGGGAGATACATCCTATGCAACAAGAATCATAGTCTCACAATTAATTGGAAGTGATTGGGATTCTGAAACTGGATTTGGATTGTATGTTGGTGAAATAAGCCATGAAGAACAGTATCAATATAAAGAAATTGATTTGGTTGATAATACTGTAACCATTGGGGACCATACAAC
>Ga0255151_1000433_pt1 | contig 13374 bp, 10 predicted proteins | sample Atl_Yuk_RepB_8h_FD_183612 | JGI IMG/M metagenome (GOLD analysis project Ga0255151, IMG submission 183612) | Freshwater microbial communities from Altamaha River, Georgia, United States - Atl_Yuk_RepB_8h | ecosystem: Environmental > Aquatic > Freshwater > River | place: USA: Georgia | collected... | reverse complement strand
TCCCATTAAAAAAGCCTACCAAAGGGAAGTTGCCATTCAGAAAGCCGAACAACATGCCAACCATTTTGTGAATGCCAGGCAGCAGCAAGCTGAATGGCTTGAAGATGCCATGAATGGAACACTCCCTTTGTTTGTGGCACCCTATGATGCAGAGTTATTTGGTCATTGGTGGTTTGAAGGTCCGGAATGGATTGAATGTGTAATCAGAAACTGTCAGCCCTCAAAAAGTTCCATTTATCTAACGAATTATCCTGATTATTCAAAGAACATTCCATTGAAGCAAACTGGAACAATGCCCTACTCAAGCTGGGGCCAAAATGGTTACGGTGAGGTATGGTTAGACCCTTCAAATGACTGGATTTACTTTCACTTGCAAGAATGTGCCACGGAAGTTTGGCAAATTTGCAAAAACAATAAGGGTGCTGTTGGGCAAAGGAAAAAAGCACTTAATCAATTGATTAGGGAACTTTTACTGGCGCAATCAAGTGACTGGCCTTTTATTTTAAAGGCCAACACTGTTCCCCAATATGCCACTAAAAGGTTGGAGACCCACATTTTAAATTCGCAAAAGCTGATCAAACAAATTTCTCAAAATCAGATTGATGAATTAGAGTTGGCCGATATGGAACGCTCCAATGGGCTTTTCCCATACATGGATTTTGAAAAGCTTTTATAGGCTATAGAGTTTTTAAATATTCTATGACTGCAATTCGTTCATCTTCTCTAAGTGAGTCTCCGTAGGTGTGGCCATTGTTGGACTGCCCTGGATTTTTAGTGTCATACCATAATCTTTTGATTTTATTATTTCTCAAGCTTTCATAGTCAGACCTTTCAGTCGTTTTAAACATCCATCCGAGTGATTTTTGGTCTAAATCTTCCAGCCGATTTTCAAAGCTTCTGCTGAAAATTTCAGGTCTTTCGCTTGATTTTAAAAGGTGATAAATCGTGGGAACTGACCCATTGTGAAGGTAAGGAGAGGTTGCCCAAATTCCATCAAGCGGGGGGGCTTGGTATCCAGAAGTTTCCATGGCTTTGAAGCCATCACCAATCCAACCTTCTTTCTCCTTGGAAAACCAAGATGCGTTATAAAATTTTCCAAACTCTTTGCTGATGCCATGAAATCTCAGAGGATCCGTTCCGATTTCATGGAGTGGAATAACCTTGTTGGGGTATGTCCAGGATTGCCCATAAGTCCCATGACATCTGGAACACTGATTTTCAAATAGTGTTCGGCCTTTGGCGGCTAAATCCTGCTTGATTGAATGGGGGTATTTGGGCGGTTGAATCGAAAGGATGTAAGACTGAAGTTTGGAAAAATTTTTCTCCATTTCATGGAAGTGATTGGGGCCATGAATGGGGCTCATCATAAATTGCATCAAGGATCTCACAGACCTGGAATCTGCGCCCCCGGTGGCATACATGGTTTTTTTCTTTTTAAGAAGCCACCATGCTGGAACATCCTCGTAGAGAGTGTCGTTAAGCCCAAGATTTGTCCAAGGAGTTCGTAAAGAAAGATCCGGGTTGCGAAATCCAATCAAGAAAACAGAAATGGCACCCGCCTCATTGGTTCCTTTCGTATTTCCAAAGCGTATCGTTGGGGTCCCCTGCCTGCCTTCAGCAGAATGCATGTCTTCAAAAAATGATTGCAAATCTAAGGAGGAGTTTCCCAAGCCAAGGTATGCGGTATCTCCAAGTTTGCCGGAGTGGCATATCAAACAATCCAAGGCGATCCCTTTAACCTTTCCAAAAGTAAAAGGAACGCTCGCAATTTTTAGACCAAGAGGTATTCCCTGATTGTCGAAAGGTGCCTCAAGCAATCCGTATCGTTTCCAGAATTCCCTCTTGTTTTCCGATACTGAGGGAGAATTTTGCATTCCCCACTGGTGGTAAAGATTGTTCCAAGCCTTCAAAGAAAAAGTGGGGGAGTTGAAAGACGGAGATGTTAAATATTCGAATCCAACCTTGGAAGGTTCGGCTTGAAAAACCAAAATTAAACAAAGGAAATTTAACATGCTTTATTATTAGTGAAGTTCATGGAATGCTTGGTAATTCAGGAGATATTTTAACCGTAGCACACCTTAATTTTGCGCTTCTGCTTCTCGGATTTGAAGATATTTCCCCGTAACAAGGTCTTACCGGTTCTGGAGTTATATCAGCTAAAAATCCATCTCGCAGCCAATGTTCAAAAGCTTTTTTCACGAGTCTGTCTTCTCCGGAATGAAAACTTATTATGGCGATTCTGGCGCCCGGATTCATGATCGACGGTATCGCCCTAAGTAAGGCCTTAAGATTTTCTATTTCACGGTTCAGCATTATCCTTAATGCTTGAAATACTTGAGCCAGGAGGTTGACCGGGCGAAGCTTTGGGTTTTTGGATTTTGTTTTGTTTTGGTGAAAAGGTAAAAGGCGATTGGCTAGATCTGTGGTGGTATTTATTTCGCCTTGTTTAAAAGATGAAATAATAGTTTTTGCAATGGAATCCGAATTAGAAACATCTCCAAACTCCTTAAGAGCAAATGCCAATTCTTCCCAAGTTGTTTTAGCCAACAGGTCTGAAAGTTTATGATTCCTGGTGGGATCCATTCTCATATCCAAGGGGCCAGGTCTCATGTAGGAAAAGCCCCTTTGGGGGTCATCAATTTGTGGGCTAGATACACCAAGATCAGCCAAAAGCATATCGAATCTATTTATATTGTGTTCAAACATTGCACTTGCAATGCCAGCGAAATTGCCATGATGAAATGAGAAATTTTTTAACCAAGGTTGTAGCTTACTTTGTGCCTTTAGGTTGGCGTTAGGGTCTAGATCAAAACCCAGATATCGTCCACCAGGGGTGATTTTGGGTAAAATAAGTTTTGCGTGGCCGGCTGTACCCAAAGTGCAATCAGCGATAGTTTCACCTGGTTGAGGATCCAAAAAAGCCAGGATTTCCTCTGCCATGACTGGTAAATGGTCGCCTTCGGGAGTTGATCTTGTCATAGGAGTTTCTTCTTGGTTAATCCATTCATATTAACTTAAGGAGCCATTTTGTGCTTAAGGCAATTTTGTTCGATTTTGACGGTACTTTGGCCGACAGTTTTCAGGCGATTGCGGCAAGTGTTAATTTTATTCGACAAAAGGTTGGCAAGGATTCTTTGGCCTTCCCGGAAATAAAAAAACACGTCGGGTACGGCTTGGACCAACTTCTAAGAAACATGGTGCCAGATCGAAACCCGGATGACCTTAAGGCTGAATACCATGGCCATCATAAACAACACATGTTTAACTTGACTTTTCTATATCCAGGGGTTCAAGAGTTTCTAAAAGTTTTGCAAAAAAGCCGAATCAAATCGGGGATTTGTTCCAATAAACCTGTGTCCCTTACCCGCAGTCTGGCTGATCATTTGAAAATCAGTGAGTTCTTTGAAGTGATTTTGGGGCCCGAAGACTGTGGAAAACCCAAGCCTGCCCCAGACATGATTGTCAAAGGCATGGAGAGGTTGCAGGTGTCGGGGGATCAGGTTGTATATTTGGGAGACATGGATATAGACATAAAAGCTTCCAAATCAGCCGGGGTAAAACCATGGATTGTAAGACATGATCAAGAGTTGCCGTTTGACCTTTGCGAACCAATTGAAAAGGATGATATTTTCGTTTCATTTGAGGATATTCTTGCTAAAAAACAAAAGATGATTCTGCCTGAAGCTGATTTGGGTTTTGCTACAAATGTTTTTTCGAGAAAAGGCTAGAAATCTTGGCAAAGTTACGCGTTCTAAAAGGTCCTGATGCGGGGAAAGTTTTTGAACTTTCCAAGGGCGTAAATATGGTCGGAAGGGATGCCAAGTGCGTCGTCAGGTTGCAGGATACTGAGATTTCCAGGAACCATGCTGAAGTGTTTTGGGGGCCGGAAGACTTCAGGCTAAGGGATCTTGGAAGTTTTAATGGCTCCCATGTTAATTGCAAACAGGTCAAGGATATTCTTTTAAAGACGGGTGATCAGCTTCAGGTTGGCCAGACAGTCATGCTATTTGTTTCCGAAGAGCAGGTCCCTCCCGATATTCAAGCTTCGATTTTTTCCTCCGAGATAGCGGGGGGCTCTGAAAAAGATAGATTGCTTCATAAATTTTCCATCTTGGGAAGCGTGCCTGATTCTGAGGGAAGCGTGATTCTTTCGCGCCCTCAGGGAGTTGAGGGGGATTGGGTTCGAAATGCTCTATCAAGACTTGGGGTTGTTTATGAAGCCATTACAGCTACCAGTGAGATTCTCGAACTTGGGGATATGCTTGGCAAAATTCTCAGGCTATTGCTTGGCACCTTGGAAGCTGACCATGCATCTGTTTATCTCTTCCCCGAGTTTGTGGATTCTGAATATGGTTTAGGGGAGCAAATTCAAAGTGAAAACAATTCATTGAGTCTTCTCTCAAGAATCGGGGATAATCCAGCAAAAATGGGCGTTTCAGTTAGTAAAACCGTCGTGGATTATGTGTTAAGGGAAAAACAGGGTGTTTTGGTTTCAGACGCCTTAAAGGATTCAAGGTTTAATGCTGTGCAGAGTATTGTTCGCGCCGGAGTCCGCGAAATTATTTGTGTTCCCATGAAAGGTCGGCATTCGACCGTTGGGGTGATTTATCTGGATAAACTTTATAACGAGAAGCATTCGGATACTGTTGGTGTTCATTCGTTTGTAAAAGAACATTTGATTCTTTCGATTGCTGTTGCCCATCAGGCGGCTTTAGCGGTCGAAGAGACTCATCATTACCAAGCCAGATTGCAATCTGAAAGGCTTGCGGCGGTTGGTGAAGCAGTCGCTTATCTGTCGCATCACATTAAAAATATCTTGCAAGGGCTTAAGAGTGGTGGGGAAATCCTGCGCATGGGAATAAAGGATTTGGACGCTTCTTTGCTTTCAAGTGCCGAGAAATTGATTGATAAGAACCATGGAAGACTATTTGATCTGGTTAAGGATATGCTTTCGTTTTCCAAAAACCGGGAGCCAAATTACGAGAATTGCGATTTGGTGAAATTGCTAGCCGACATTGCAGAACTTTCCAGTCCTATGGTTGCCGCAAAAGGAGGTGTTTTTAAATTTGAGTCGTTTTCAGAAGAACTGGAAATGTTTATCGATCAGGAAGGGATTCATAGAGTTGTTTTGAACCTCCTCAATAATGCTTTGGATGCATGTCAGGATGTTGAAGTTCCTGTTATTGGTCTGAGTTTGGTGGAAGGAGACCTCCCGGGTTGGATAAAAATCTTGGTGCGGGACAATGGGGAAGGGATATCTTCGCAAGAAATCGAGAAAATATTCCAGCCCTTTAAGAGTTCTAAAGGTAATGCTGGAACAGGTTTAGGTCTGGCGGTGGCCCAAAAGATTGTTAAAGAACATCAGGGTAAGATTGATGTTGCTTCTGATATAGGTGCTGGGGCTGTTTTTAGTATCTCTTTACCAATTCGCCCAAATGCATTATGAGGTGCTATCAGAATAGGTATGTGCTCGGAGAAAAAGTTGTAAACTTATATTGTTTTTGATGTTTCGGCTGATTTTGGGGTAGAATATTTATTATTTAATCAGCCATGACATGAGTTTGAAAGGTTTTTGGTTATGACTACTGGAACCGTCGGTTTTAGACCAAATCTTGAGGCTATCGAATCATTGTATTTGTCATGGCGAAGTGATCCGGATAGCGTTGATTCTACTTGGAGGGTGTTCTTTGAGGGGTTTGAAATCGGATTGCAGCAAAGTCAATCTGGTCAATTGCCCGCGGAGCAAATCGAGGCGAAAACTTACCACGGTTTAGCAGAGAAACTGATCAATGCCTACAGGAGCATGGGGCATTTGAAAGCAGATTTGGATCCGTTGGGGATTCAAACTCAATCCCATTGCGTATTGGGCGCTACGTTAACCAGCCAGTCTAATGAAAACCTTGATAAAACTTATGAAATAACAGGTTTTGTGCCGGGTCCTTCCGGAACCATCAGGGAACTGATCGTTACTCTTGAAAATATTTATTGCAAAAGCATAGGTGTTGAGATTTCTCATTTGCACGATGGGGAAGCCAGAGATTGGTTGATTTCCCAAATCGAGCAAAACCGGGGCGCTGCCTCGAGCGCCGAGAAAAAACTGATTTTAGAACAGTTGCTGAAAGCCGACCTTTTTGAAAAGTTTCTTCATCAAAAATTTGTTGGGCAAAAGAGGTTCTCCTTGGAAGGCGGAGATGCCCTTATTCCGTTTATGGAAAAAGTTGTCGATTTGTATGCAGATTTGGGTGGAAGCCAGATGGTGGTAGGTATGGCTCACCGCGGGCGCCTGAACGTTTTGGCAAATGTCCTGCAAAAGCCATGTTCAGAAATATTTGCGGAATTCGAAGAGAATTACAAGGGTGGTAATATTGATGGTGATGGCGATGTGAAATATCACCTTGGCTATTCTGTTGACAGGGTGAATTCTAATGGGCGAATGGTTCATCTGTCATTGACGCCAAATCCAAGCCATTTGGAGTTTGTGAACCCTGTTGTTGAAGGGCGTGTTCGGGCAAAACAGGATCGTGTGCACGACGAGGAACGCAAGAAGTGCTTGCCATTTTTGATTCATGGGGATGCTGCTTTTGCCGGGCAAGGAATTGTGCCGGAAACACTGTCTCTTGCAGGTTTGGAAGGATACACGACGGGTGGAACCATCCATGTGATTATCAATAATCAGGTTGGGTTTACGACCAAACCCTCTGATTCCAGGTCTTCTCTTTACTGCACAGATGTTGCGAAGATAATTTTGGCGCCAATATTTCATGTGAACGGGGATGATCCTGAAGCGGTTGTTTGGCTGGCAAAGCTTTCAGTGGAATACAGACAGCGATTTGGGCGCGATGTGGTTGTGGATCTGGTTTGTTTCAGGCGCCATGGTCACAATGAAGGTGATGAGCCTTCTTTCACCCAACCCTTGATGTATCAGAATATTAGGGCCAGGCTTTCGCCAGCTTTGAAATATGCCCAAAAGCTTGTTGGGGAGGGTGTTTTGGCTCAGGCAGAAGTCGATCAGATGATTTCCGCCTTTGAAGCCAGGCTGCAATCGTCGTTGGATGCAATGCGTAATTGCCCGGTCACTTACCAGCGCATGTCCAGTTTTCAGGATGCTTGGAAAAATCTTACTTCGAATTACAGCCATGCCTTTGTGAAGACAGCAATTCCTTCCGAAAAAGTCGAGGATATCCTAAGGAAGTTATTCCAAGTGCCTGAGGGCTTTCAGGCTCATCCGAAAATTGTTGCGTTGAATCGAACTAGGTTGCAGGCTGTTTCTGAAAAAAAGCCTGTGGATTGGCCTACCGCCGAACTTTTGGCATTTGGGTCTCTTGTAACCGAAGGTCACAAAGTTCGACTTAGTGGCCAGGATTGCAGAAGGGGGACGTTTAGCCAAAGGCATTCTGTGATTTACGATATGTCGCATGGTAAATCTTTTACCCCTCTGAACGCACTTGCAAGTGATCAGGCGGAATATGAAGTTTATGACAGTATGCTTTCAGAAGCTGCGGTTCTTGGTTTTGAATATGGTTATTCACTTGATACGCCATCGGCTTTGGTTCTTTGGGAAGCCCAGTTCGGTGATTTTGGAAATGGTGCGCAGGTTTTAATAGACCAATTTATTTGCTCAAGCGAATCCAAATGGCGCAGGGAAAGTGGCTTGGTGATGCTGCTGCCCCATGGTTACGAAGGACAGGGCCCAGAGCATTCCAGCGCGAGGCTTGAAAGATTCCTTCAGTTGTGCGCTGAAAATAACTTGCAGGTGGTCTATCCCACAACGCCTTCACAATATTTTCATTTGCTGCGAAGACAGTTGCATAGGGAATTTCGAAAGCCTTTGGTGGTTATGACCCCGAAAAGCCTTTTGCGTCACAAGCTGGCGGTAAGTCCAGTTGAAGATTTCTCGACCGGAGGTTTTCTTGAAGTGTTGGACGACCAGCATGTGGATCCAACAAGGGTAAAACGTGTTATTCTTTGTTCTGGTAAAGTTTATTACGACCTTTGGGAACAACGCTCAAAGTTGGAATCCTACTCAACTGCTTTAATCCGCTTGGAGCAGATCTATCCGTTCCCAGAATCCCAGCTTAAAAAGGTTCTCGATAAATACAGCGCAGCGACTGATTTTGTTTGGGTGCAAGAGGAATCCCATAACATGGGGGCTTGGTTTTTTGTTGAACCCAGGGTTAGGGCTCTTGGATGTATCCTGGAATATGTGGGGCGCGATGAAAGCGCAAGTCCCGCAGTTGGCTCCAAGAAAATTCATGAGAGCGAGCAAAAACAAATTGTTGAGGCTGCCTTTGAAAAGGTTTTGCCTTTCTTTGCGAAAGCGAAGGGTGTTTTTGCTTTCAAAGACCAATCTGCCGGAATATCCCCAGCTTCAGGTAAGGCAACCTTGAATCATTAAACAGTTAACATTGAAAGAAAATTCCATGATTACCGAGATTAAAGTTCCGTCTGTTGGGGAATCAATCACTGAGGGAGTACTTTCCAGGTGGTTTAAAAAAAATGGTGAATTGGTCAAAGTCAATGAGCCACTTTTTGAGGTGGAAACTGAAAAGGCAACCACGGAGGTGGTCGCTCCTCAAACCGGGGTGCTTTCCACTTTGGTTAAAGAAGGTGACAAAGTAAATATTGGGGCAGTGGTTGGCTCGGTGGATGGATTAAAAGTTCCTGCGGAATCTGTGTCTGCCGAAAAGGTTGCTACTGTCGCCAACGAAAAGAAAGAGGAAAAAACTCAATCCTCTGCAGTTCCTTCAAATCCTTCAGCCAGACATTTGGCGGAAACCAAAGGGGTTGATTTGGCTCTTATTAAAGGTTCCGGAAAAGGTGGCCGAATTTTGAATGAAGATGTTGTGGCACATGTTCAAAATCAGGTTTCAACCTCTGTGGGTTCTTCTGTCGTTACCAAAGAAATTCGAAAAGACATTGCCAGGGAAACGCGCCAGCGAATGACCCCGATCAGGCAAAGAATCGCCGAGCGTTTATTGCAGGCCCAACAAAATGCAGCCATTCTTACTACTTTCAATGAAGCGGATATGACCGCTGTTATGGATCTAAGAGCGAAATATAAGGACTCATTTACCAAGAGACACGGGGTTGGCCTTGGCTTTATGAGCTTTTTTGTGAAAGCTGTCATTGAGGCCCTAAAGGCATTTCCTGCGGTTAATGCCAGAATTGATGGAAATGAAATTGTTTTTCAACATTTTTATGACATTGGTGTGGCAGTTAGCACCGAAAAAGGTTTGATGGTGCCTGTGTTACGTGATGCGGATTCCATGACTTTTGCTGAAATTGAAAAACGCATTGTTGAATTGGCAACAAAAGCCCGCGACAACAAGATAGCAGTTACTGATTTGCAGGGTGGCACGTTTACAATCACTAATGGCGGCATTTTTGGCTCTATGCTTTCCACGCCAATACTTAATCCCCCGCAAAGTGGTATTCTTGGAATGCATTCCATCCAAAAGCGAGCGGTTGTGGTTAATGATCAGATTGTAATCAGGCCAATGATGTATCTTGCCCTTTCTTACGATCACAGGATTATTGATGGTCGGGAAGCTGTAAGTTTTCTAGTGCGGGTGAAAGAGTGTCTGGAAAACCCTGAAAGAATATTCCTGGCTATATAAGCTTTAATTCGGCATTAACTGGAGAATTTGATGGCTGGTAACCAATTTGATGTTGCAGTTATTGGTGGCGGCCCGGGCGGCTATGTTGCTGCTATAAGGGCGGCACAGCTTGGGCTAAAGGTCGTTTGCATTGAAAAAAGGGAAAATCTGGGCGGAACATGCCTTAATGTGGGCTGTATTCCCAGCAAGGCACTTCTAGAATCCAGCGAGTTATTTGCGATTGCATCCAAGGGCATGGCCGCTCATGGAATTCAGGTTGCCTCCCCGGTAATGGATGTTCCCCAGATGATTTCAAGGAAAGATAAAATCATCAAGAGTCTAGCTGATGGGATTAAGTCGCTTTTCAAGAAGAATGGAATCCAACAGGTACATGGTTCTGCACTATTGGTCGGTACCAACGCTGTCCAGGTGACAAAAGCCGATGGCAACAAGGAAAATATTACAGCGAGCAACATTATTCTGGCCATGGGAAGTGAAGTATCCACCCTTCCCTGCTTAAATGTCGACGGTCGTTTTGTGATCACATCCAATGAAGCTCTTTGCCTCCAGGAAGTTCCCAAAGATTTGATTGTGATTGGCGCCGGGTATATTGGTTTGGAAATGGGGTCTGTTTGGTCCAGGCTTGGAAGTAAAGTTCAGGTTCTGGAATTTCTGCCAAATGCTCTTCCCATAAGTGATCAGGAAATGGCCGGGCTGCTTCAAAGAAGCCTGCAAAAGCAGGGTTTGGAATTCCACTTTAACACTCGGGTTACCGGTGGACGAAAAGATGGAAATAGCTTCGTAATTACAGCACAAAAAGAAGGCAAAGATTTGGAATTCAAGGCAGATAAGGCATTGGTTTGCGTTGGCAGGCGGCCAAACAGTCGTGATGTCGGCCTTGAAGGCATTGGCGTGAAATTTGATGCTAAAACAGGTCAAATATCAGTGGATGCCAATTTAAGGACTAATGTTCGAAATATTTTTGCAATAGGTGATTTGGTATCAGGTCCGATGCTAGCCCATAAGGCAGAGGAAGACGGCGTTTGCGCTGCCGAAAACATTGCTGGTATTCCAACAAAAGCTCATTATGACCTAATTCCTAGCGTCATATATACCTGGCCTGAGCTTGCCAGCGTTGGTCAGACTGAAGAGCAATTAAAGAAAGATTCCATTGCATACAAAGTTGGGAAGTTTCCTTTTATGGCAAATAGTCGCGCAAGGACTATGGGGGAATCCGAGGGAACGGTAAAAATTCTATCCAGCGAAAAGTCGGGCAGACTACTGGGAGTTCATATTTTTGGGCCCAGAGCTTCCGACATGATTGCAGAGGCGGTAGCTTGGATGGAAACGCAATCCGGAGTCGAGGATATAGCAAGAACGTGCCACGCACACCCATCTCTTTCTGAAGCGTTTCGTGAAGCTGCCATGGCAGTCAATAAAAAAGCTATTCATATTTAATACAGGTTCTAAAGTAGGGATTTTTAGGTTTGTAACATTGTACAACCCGATTGAAAACCGGGTTGACATCCTTTATTTGCCTTTTATCTCTTGGGTGGCTGCAAAATATTCATGTGGGAAACTTCTTTGTTTTACTAATCCTGTTTTGGGCCGGTTTTAGCCAACCAGCATTGGCTGAAGAAGGACCTTCCCTGTCCCTGCCAGTGGACATTAAAGCGAATACCAAGAACCAAGATTCCGAATTATCAAAGCATGTTAATCGGATCAAAGATTTGAAATTGACAATACAAATCAGGAAGATTTTGTCAGAAGATGCTGAATTATCGCAGCTGAATATAGGTGTTTCTGTAAAGGATGGAATTTTAAGGCTTTGGGGACCAGTTCCTGATTCTTCAAAAATGGAAAAAAGCTTAAAAAAAGTTGCTAATGTTAAGCTGATTTTTGACATAAAAAATGAAATGTACATAGGGGTTTTGGAGGATATTCCAGAACCTTTGTTTATCAAAGAATAATAAGGCACTTAAGACGAATCATTTTTTGCAATCAGAATAAACCTCTCAACTTCTCTATCTTTTTTTTGACTGGTTTGCTACAGATTTCATTAATTCAAGCTTTAATTTAATGGGAGATGTAATCATGGATTTAAGGGGTGTAGTTCTTGCGGGTGGTAAAGGCACCAGACTTGGTGAATTGACAAAAGTAACCAACAAGCATTTGCTGCCAGTGGGCCCTCTTCCCATGGTTTACTACCCAATAAAAAAAATGATTGGCGCTGGCATTATGGACATTTTGCTCGTTTCCGGCACAGAACATATGGGGGACTTTGTCGAGTTGCTGGGTTCTGGGAAAGACCATAAATGCAGGTTGACATATAGGGTGCAAGATGAGGCTGGTGGAATTGCTCAAGCGTTGGGTTTGGCTGAAGGATTTTCCCGTGGAGCAAGAAGTTTGGTGATTCTTGGTGATAATATTTTCCAAGATAGCCTTACCAAGTTTGTCCAAGAGTCTGAAAAGCATCATGATTCTGCTTTTGTTGCTCTTAAACAAGTACACGACCCGCAACGATACGGTGTCGCTGAAATGAAGGATGGCAAAATTCTCTCGATTGAGGAAAAACCAAAAAATCCGAAAAGTGATTATGCTGTCGCAGGCATTTATCTGTATCCCCCTGATGTTTTTGAGGTGATAAGAACTTTGAAGCCAAGTCATCGTGGGGAGTTGGAAATTACAGACGTAAATAATTATTATTTGAACAAGGGAAGACTGCGATACCAGATCATGGATGGTTTTTGGACAGATGCTGGAACACTGGAATCCCTTAGTGTTGCCAACCAGTTGGTTAATGCGAATAAAGTATCTTTTTAGAAGTGCCAGATTTAAAAATTCTGATTCTGTTTGTACTGGCTTTTTCAGGCCATTTTATTCTTGTTGTTGCATCACATAACAGGTTTTATGGCCATCCATTTTCCAGGATTCTTGGAGACAGCATCCAGTTGCTACATGTGTTCCTGGGAATATTAGGTGTTTTTTTAATATGGCTAGGAGTTTTACAATTTTCCAACTGGTATGAATCTAAGAGTTTTTTTGAAATTACTTTGTCTGGGTGTTACGTTGTTTTTGCGTTAATTACTTTGTTTGTTCTGTTTCCTGTTAAGTTGATGGTAGACAGTTCTTTTAGACTTCCTTTGGTCCAAAATATCATTGGAAATTACAGTTTTAAGAAAGAATGTTCAAGCGGTCGCCCTTTTCCAGAAAACTTTTTTTTAAACCAATGTTATGAACTACGGGTCAACGAAATACAAATACCATTTGGGTTGAGTTCGAAGTCCAGACAAAATCATCTTAGGATATTACATATCAGCGATCTTCATGTTGGTGGATTGAAAAATAAATGCTTTTTTCAAAAAATCAGTCAGGTAGTATCCGAACTTAATCCTGATTTGTTGGTAGCCACCGGTGATTTTGTGGATGGTCCCCGTTTTTCAGGATGGCTGCCACGCATTTTGGGAAACGTTCCCACAACTTTGGGGAAATTTGCAATATTGGGAAACCATGATCTTTGGAATGTGCCTGAATATGTGCACAAAAGCTTATCTAGAGCTGGATTTAAAGTTTTACAGGACAGGTGGACTAATTTGGATTTCGGTTCAGTAAAAATTGGGATTTTTGGTCTTTCTTACCCATGGTTTTCCAAGGAGTTTCCTCTCTTAGCGGAAAATCATTCGGACTTCAAAATTCTATTAAGCCATTCTCCCGATCAAGTGAATTGGGCGGTTGCAAATCATTTTGATTTGATGATTTCAGGGCACGTTCACGGTGG
>Ga0255151_1000431_pt1 | contig 13411 bp, 21 predicted proteins | sample Atl_Yuk_RepB_8h_FD_183612 | JGI IMG/M metagenome (GOLD analysis project Ga0255151, IMG submission 183612) | Freshwater microbial communities from Altamaha River, Georgia, United States - Atl_Yuk_RepB_8h | ecosystem: Environmental > Aquatic > Freshwater > River | place: USA: Georgia | collected... | reverse complement strand
TTCTTAAAACGTTTGTTTACGTTTAGCCCGGTCGCCTTGCCCAAACCATTTCGCGTTGCCTGTTTCGGGGCGCGACCGTCTACCCGCGTTACCGCGTGTTCTCGCCCGCCCCATGCCACCGGGGTACGCCCATGATTGTTATTTAGTTGTCGAGGGTTGTTAGCCCAAAATCCTTTTAATATCGGCCATGTCCGACGGCCGCCAAACGTATTTGTATACCGGGAACGTGTCCGGCAGATTAGCTAGCCACGTGTCTTGGGCTTTTGTGGTTGTGCCGGTTTCGCGTTTCAGCTCGGCAAATATCACTATTCCGGCCTTGGCTAAAACTAGATCCGGAAACCCGCTGTCGCCCTGAACGTTGGTAGCCCATGAGCCGTTACGACGCATAGCCGGTAAATCGTGGTGAACGAGCCAACCGCGCCATTTGGCAAGCTCAATAACCGTATTTTTAAACGCGGCTTCGCGCATTATTCCTCAATGTCTTGTTTGTCGAGCAAATCGAATTGTTGTATTGCCTCGCGGCCGTTAATCGACATGAAGCCGTCCGGCGTGTAAACGACGGCTTGGATTTCTACCGCTTGTTTGAGCTTGGCGGCGAGGTCGCGCCAACGGTCCCTTTCGCGGCGCGTTTCGCTCAGCGCGTCTACCAATGCGTCTACGACGTGTGGCAAATCTCGGTTAAGCATTGTCGGCGTCCTTTTTGAGTGCGTCTATGACGCGGTTTGCGTCGGCTACGGTCAGCGCCTCGGGTACTTTGCTGTCGTCGTCTAACAACGCTTGTACGTAGTTAAATAGCGCTTCCTCGTCCAACGACAGCTTTTTAGCTAGCGATTTCATATAGGCAAGCTGTTTAGGCGTGATTGCCTTGGATCCGCCAATGGTGGTAATTTCGCCGGACTTATCGACCGGGGCCGGCCGGGGGGCGGCGGGCTTGTCGGTTTGCTCGGCACGTGCGGCAACCTCGTTTTGGCTTGCTATGGCCTTGTTGATACCGAAACCCATATAGCCCAATGCGCGTCCGAGGGCTGAGGTCATGCCAACCATAAATTCGCTGTTTTTCGTGTATGGGGTTTTTCCTGGGTACGGTTCGGCAGCTGTCGCAATCGCGGGTATTGGGTCGTTAGCGTCGCGCCACACGGTCACGGTACAACGGTAAAACGTCGAGCCGTCCGGCATGGTTACTACTTGTGCGTCGGTTTCTTGGATCCGCAAATCGGGGTATTGCTTTAATGCTTCACGTAAACGGGTTGGTACGTCTACGTAGTCGCCAATGTTAAATGCCATGTCGGGCCGCCTTTCGTGTCGGGTTTTATACGGTATGGCTTGGGTGTAGTGCTGTTGGGCCGTCATAGGCCGCGTTGGTCATAAGGTCGATTACTTGTGACGGTTCTAATAGCCAACCGCGGGCGGGGTTGTTTGTTTTGTTGCCAAACGTGCGTTTTGTTTCCCAATTAAACAAACTTGGGTTGCGACGCAAATACCGTTTAAGGCGCTGAACGTCGATAATAACGAAAGCGCCGTTAAGTGTGTAAATGTAAACCCACCATGTCGCTTTTGTCGTGTTGATACCGGACAGCTGCCAATTATTAGTTTTAGCGTCTTGGGCCGGTAAATGCTCGGTTTCTATAATCATGCGGCCATTGCGGTAACGGTCCGTTTTAACCTCAAACGAACCGGATCCGATAGCGGCAAGAAACGACCGGGTTAAAGCTTCGCCTTGTTGCCCGTATTCTTTGTCGAGCGCGAATTGGGTTGGCGGTATGTCGTATTCCGGTACGTATTCGGCGCGTCTAATCATTGTTGGCGCCCAATGCCTTTAACGTGTCCATAATCGTTTTCCAGTAAATGGTTTGTCCGGCCATGTCGAAATCGAAAGCCATATTTTTTAGGCGTGTGATTAGCTCGGCGTTTGGGTTTACTGCCGGTACGTGTTGGGGCCGGCATATTTCGCTAATGAGATTGGCAAACACGTTTTGGTAGGCCGGCGTCATTGCGCTACCGCGATTTCCAAATGGGCTAATAGTGCCTCAAATTGTTTTTCACTACACACGGAACGTAACGCGGAAGCTAGGTATAGCGCCGCCTCGTTGTCGTAAAGCTCGGTCGCTAATGCGACAGCTTTTTTTACTTGTTCGTATTCTTTGTCGGGTGCCATGTCGGGTCCTTTCTTATTTGGCTGTTGCCCATGGTAGCCAACCGCTGTTGCGCCAAATAGCAACCATGGCGGCGGCGTTAATTTGTGGATCTAAAAGCTGTTCGCACGTGTCCAAAATGCCCTTGGCTTGTAACCAACCGGTGGGCCAGTAGGTCGAGGGCCGGCACCAAAAATCGTTTATTTGCCAAATTCCGTACGACTGGCCGACGGTATCGGCCTTGTTATGGGCGTCTGACCAACAACGGCTTTCGCGTCGAGCGACCTTAACGGCCGTTCCTAGCTCACTTGTCGGTAGCCCGGACGCGACCGCTAACACGCCTACTTGGGCGCAATTCGTAGTTTTAACGATTGGCCTACTGGTAGGTACTAGCGGCGCTGTAACGGGGCTGTATGGGGCTGTAAACGCGGTTTCCGCCAACCGTGGAACGTCGTTGGGGCCTTTGTGAAGCTGCCCAATCGTCATAGCGAGCATTGCGGCGACAAATCCCATAGCTGTTTTAGTAAGAATGTCCACTAGTTAAGCCCTTTCGCATTGGTACGGTATGCCCCACGACCCGGTGGCGGGGCTTCTAAACGCCATTTGGGCGTGTAACGTTTTGCCGGTTTCCGGGTCCCGGAATAGCTGAAACATGACCTGTTGGCCGTTTTCCAACGTGGTTAGGTAAACCTCGTAAATAAAAGTTTGCGGTTCGTTTCCCATAATTGGCCTTTCTGTCGGTAATTCGACCTTAGGCAATCCGTGGCTTTGAGTGGTGGATTTACCCAAAAACCTTTGTAAATACGGCTTTTACGGCCTCGGGGTTGTCGGCCATGCGCGGATCTAGCTCGACGTGGTACCACGTGCCGCGAGGCGCCCCGCTAATAGTTTTAACCGTGTATTTTTCCCACGTTTGACGGTCGCAACGCCAACCCGCACCAAACGGGATAGGGAAATAGTCGTAAACGGCTTGTATTCCAAATTCGTTTGCGTGTTCCAAAATCTTATTTATGACGGCCCTAGCGCCTTTGCGGTTAGCTGTCGGGTTCTTTTCCGTGGACATAAACGAGGCGTCGATAGCTCGTCCGGTTGCGTGAACCGACAACGTACCGGGCTTTCCTTTCATATCGCGCCGGCCGTAGCTGCCATTATTCCAAATGGCCCCGTTCGATACCCGGACAAGCTGCCTAATAAATTCGTCTGTGCCGGGTCGTGGACCTTTTGCGGGGCCGTCGCTGTTACCTATGTAATCCCGGGCGTTTGGTACACCGGGTTTAGCTTTCGCAAACGTCATTTATTGCGCCCGTACGCCGGGTCGTTTGGATTGGCCCAACGCATAACAACCGGGATTAGTGCGGCCACGGCAGCTTTAAGCCAATCTTGCGGATCCGTGTTACCGGTCGCATAAACAGCAACCGCGGCGGCGATAGCGGAACGTGCGTAGCTTGCCAACATTGCCTTGGTTTGCTTACTCATTGTGGGCCTCGATATGTCCGTCTATTTTTTGTTCGATACGGCCTAATGCTCTGTGGACGTTTCCGTGGTCCGCTCGGTTTTCTTTCGCGTATTTACCAATAAGCGCAATGACCAAACCGAAACCGCCACCGATAAAAGCCACCACAATTTCAGTAGCCACGACACGTTACGCCGCATTATCGGGGTCAATAATTGGTTCCATTGGATTAGTAAAATCTTTTGTCTCGGGGTCATAAATAAATCCAATGCCGGCGTACGTTTTATTCGGCAAATTTATAAATGTTTCGACCCACGTTCCCGGATAACGTTCCGGATTTTCATCTAAAAATTGTTTTGTTACAACGTTGATAGCAATAACAACATTGTTTTCGTCAATTTGTGCGAAATATTGAGGCGCGCTCATACTTTAAACCTCACGTAAACGATGCCGGAACCACCGGCCGCGGCCGGCCATGAGCCGTCGCCGCCGCCGCCGCCGCCGCCGGAATTTGCGGTTCCGGCGACTGCGGAAGAAGAAGAAGAATTAGTGCCTTTACCGCCGCCACCTGCGCCACCCGCACCGCCGGTTCCATTTGAGCAACCGCCGCCACCGCCGCCACCTTTATACGTAGTGCCGGCCGATTGACCCAAAAACGTAGAAATATCCGCACCCGCACCACCCGAACCGCCTACAACATTGTCGGTTCCTACGTTTCCTACTGCGGCGGCACCACCACCGCCACCGGCCGCGGTTCCTGAACCACCCGCACCAAGTCCGCCTCGATTGCCTTGCGTCGCAATGCCAATATTACTTTGTCCGGTATTATTGTTTCCACGGCAACCGGACGTGGACGCCCCGGCCAATCCTCGTTCCGTTCCAAAATTCATACAACCGCCACCCGCGGCGACGATTGCGTTATTTGTTGTTCCAATATATGAGGCACCGCCCGTTTCTGCCGCCGTTGCGGCACCACCGGCACCAACCACTACCGAATGTGTGCCATTGGCTAAATAAATGGTTCGTTGTGATACACCGCCGGCGCCGCCGCCGCCGCCGCCGCCAGTAGTGGCAAACCCGCCACCGCCGCCACCTACTAACAAAACGTCGAACAAACCGCCGGCCCCCGACACGGTTAAAGTACCGTCGCTCGTAAACGTTAGCAACGTGTAATTAACGCCCGAAACGGTAATCGACGAGCTACTACCGCCGGTTGCTACCCCGTAATTGGCGCCGCCTGACCCGGGAAAAAATATTGCTGCTGACGCCGAGGTAAAATAAAGCGACCCGCCCCCCCATTGCGCCAACGCTAAGGAACCTGCCGTAGTTACTGTTGCTGTTCCGGCGGTAATCGTACAAGTACCAACCCCGATATTGTGGATCCACACGCTGTCGCCGGCGCTAAAAATGCTTGTATTAACCGTAATGGTTGTGGCCGTTGCTTTATTCATTACGATACGTTTGCCGGCGTCGGACGCTACGAGGGTATAGCTATCGGTTTTATTGCTAACCGGGATATTAAACGTAGAATTTAATTGCGACGCATTTAATACGTTTCCGTCTACGAACGGGTACGGGGTAGTAGCCATGGTGCCTAGCCTAATACGTTTGTCGTGCCAATGACGCCATATACCGGGTCACCCAAAATTAGTTGGTACACAATGTCCGTAGGTGAGGTAAACAGCCGGACCCGGTGGCCGTTGCGGAAATCCAAATTATGTTCTATGCCCTCTACGGCTAATTCTTGCGCTAATTGAGTGGTGCCTACGCCGCTGTTAAACGTCTTTTCTATAGTTACGGTGTCGCCAATGTCGATAATGGCTACCGCGTCGCGTTGAGCCGCCGACAAGCTCGCAAACGTGGTTCCGACGCTGTTATAGCGGGCTTCCGGTTCCCCGTCCAAAAGGTAATCGGCGGCGTTTTGTATTTCGGTCGCGTCGTGTAGCAACGAATTAGTAATACTGTCCGTTTGGATAAAATATGTTGCTTGGCTTGTGAGGTCGTCGGCTGTTGCTTCGGTGCCGTCGAGGCCCTGAACGTAGGCCCTATTTGTTACGGCGTCAGCCTCAAACGTAATGCCTAGCTCGTCGTACGGTATGCCGGTGCCGTCGTCGTGGAAATCGGCTACGGATCCGCTTATGGTCGCGCCTATGCGCTGTTGGAACGTCAATACACCGTTGCGCGACATGAAAAGCCGGCCAAATTCGGCGGTTTGGTTTATTTGGCTGAGGTAGCCGAGGACGTTTGTTCCGGCCGGGATTGTGTAAGCGGCGTCGTGGCCGAGGTTTACGGTTCCGGGGTCAATGTTGCGGGCGGTTGGCCCGGACGGGTAATTTACCTCGGGTAGATCCAATATGGTTTCGATACGTTGTCCGGACGTTTCCGGATCCGGGTTAAATTCGTCGATAGTGGTTTGGGCCAACAAATAAAAATTGTCGGCGCAATAGACGGTTACCGTGTCGAGGCCGTCTAACGCAAAATTGTAATCGTAATTTACAATTCTGCCGCGAAACAAAAATTCCTCGTCGTTGCTCGCGTCATAACGCACTAGTTCTACCTCGCGCAATGGGGCTAAACCGGGTTTAGCTAGTGGCGTGTCGTAATACGGACTATTCTCGTCAAACGGCGAAAAAATGCCGGTGGTGTCTTGGATTGTAAACGACATGGTTCCGGCGGCAAATTGGTCGCCGGTGTCGCGTCGCCCTCGTCGAACATTAACGTTTAGGCAGCTGTCGAGAACCGACGCGAATTCGGTTGTTCCGCCAAGGACGTATTGCGTATTGCCTAATACGCCTTTTGTGCTATCACCAAGGGTAAAACCGTCTTGTATAAATCCGGTATCTATGCGTAGGTCATAGTTTCCGGCTTGGACAACCGACGTAGCCATTTATGCTACCCAAATGTCGGCGGGACCGTTTTGCCGGTTAAACGCTTTAATTCCGTTAATTGACGCTTCGCCAATTTGGGCGGCAGTCGCAAAGCCGCCCTGAACTATGACGTTATAGGTATCGCCGCTAATGCCGGGCAAGCCTGAGAAATCTAGGTACCGCGGGTCGAGCATGACCCCGCCGCCTACGTCGATTGGGTTAAAGCCGTCGCCGCCACCGGCAGTACCCGCGCCACCGGTCACGGTTGCGGTTACGTCCTCAAACGCGCTCGACGAGATACCCAAAATCTCGCGCAAACGGTCCAACGACAAATTTGGGTTTTTTAGGATTTCCTCATATTGGGCAATAACGGATTGGATACCGGCTACCAATGCTTCACCTTGCCGGACACCGGCCCCGTAAAATTCGTCGGCTGCCTCTATGCCTAGCTCGTCGGCAACACTTTGTAGGCTGTCCAAAAGTTGGTTGGTTTGCTCGATAGCGGCGGATCCGCCGTTAATAAGTTCGTCGGCAATAAACGTTCCGGCCTCTACGCCGGCGTCCAATACTTGGCGCAATCCGGCCTTAGACAAGCCCATTTTTAGCAATGTTGCGACACGCTCACCGAATAACTTTGAGCGGTTAGCCATGACGGTTAGGCCATTAACAAAACTTGTTTTACTGTTAGTTGCTTCGTCAAGCGCGTCGGTAAAAGACAAGGTGCCGGAAACGCCGCTACTAATGCTGTCTCGGAAATCGTCATAGGCGCGGCGAGCGTCGTCTAGTTGGTTGGTTGCTTTATCCAATGCGATTTTAAAGTTGTCGGCAATCTCGCGGCGTAGGTTCTTGGATTGTTCTTCCAATTTCTTTTGCGCTTCCGTAAGTTTTTTGGTTGCGGATCCGGCGCCCTTGGGCGTGTCGTCGCCCATGCTGTCGGACAAACTTTTAGCGGTTTCAGCAAGCTTTTTAGCGGCAAACGACGAATAATCCATTTGTGCCGACGCAATACCTACGCCCTTGCGGAATTCGTCAAATTTTGCGCGGATTGCGTCAGTATCGAAAGCGTCTTTACCCGACAGGGCGTCCCACATTTGTTTAGCGCCCTCAACCAAATTAGGGTTAAATCCGCCTTTAAGAAAACCGGCAATACGGCTACCCGTGTTAGCCATTTGCGCTAGCGCTACCGTCAATTCCTCAACCAACGTAACTATGGCGTCGCCAAACGGCCCCATTTCGGCTACGGCGGTTTGGAAACCCTTTGTTAGCGAAATACTAAAACCGTCAGCTACACGCTCGATAGCGGGCGTCACGTTATCATTAACCCACGTAATAAATTTTTGGAACACCGGTAACAAAGCTTGCCCAATATTGGTTTTAACGTTCTCAAACGTGGCAGCCAAAATGCGTTGTTGGTTAGCGAGGCCGTCCGAGGTTCGCGCAAAATCGCCTTGGGCGTCGTTTGTTTGCTCGTAAATGACTTTTTGCGCGGCTAAAACTTTGGCTTGCTGAGACAGCGCCCCGGTGCCGTTGTAAATGCCAAGCTCAGCGGCAGCGGCTTTTAACGTGGCGTCGTTCAGCAAAACGCCGTACTGGCGTAGTGGTTCGCTCTCGCCTCGTAGCGCGGCCCCAAGCGCGTTAATGGCTTGGTCCACGGTCGTATTGTTAAAGCTCGCCAAATCGGCGGCAAGGGCTACAAAATCGGTCGAAAATACCGCTAAGTCTTTTCCGGCTAGCCCGGCAGCTTTACCGAATACGGCAAACGTCGAGGCAGCTTGTAAAGCGGCGGTTTCGCTGATACCAAACGACCGGGCGGCGGTTCGGCTAAATGCTTGGACCTCGACGCTAATAGCGCCGAATACGACGTTGGATTTGCTTATGGCCTCGTTGAGATCCGACGCGGCTTGGACGGCTTTATAGGCCATTGCGCCGACAGCTGTTACGACGCCGCCGACGGCGGCCCCAACAAGAGCTGTTGAGGCGGTTAAGCCTTGGAAAGCCTTTTGGGCTTTCTGTAAACCCGTGTTATTAAAGGTCGTTAAAATTGGAATGTTAATTGCCATAGCGAACCTTTAAATTGCGGTTGGTTATATCCATAACTTTTTTTACCGTTTTAAGTACGTCAGCTTCGACGGCGGGTCGGTTGCGGGTAACGATTGGGTCGATAACGCGGGGTTGTGGCCCCTCTTGCGCGGTAAGTGTAGAAACAAACAAGCTTTGCGTATTGCGGCCGGCATGGTCATAAATGACCGCGGCCGGGTCCGTCGATTGGACAACCATTAGCCGATAAGGCAACGCACCAAACGCTACTTGTTGGGTGTATTGGTTGCCTAGGTCGTCGGTTCTCGTAAAATTTACGTACCGTTCCCGGGTGGCTCGGGCGCCCACTTTGATTTTGTAGCCCTTTTGAGCGGCGGCGTTATCCCAACGGACCTCGCGGCCTTTGACGAGCGACCCGCGGCGCATACCGGATAACGGCGCCCCGTTGCCTTTGCTGTTATCAAAATTTGCCACCAAGGCGCGGGCCTCGGAAATAATTTTGGATCCGGACGCTTTAATGTCCTTAGTTACTTGGCGGCGGTAACGCGGGTCGATTTTGTTTAGCTCGGCTAGCGCCTCTTGGATACCCTTAATTTGTAATTGGGTTGCCGCGGTTGCCATGTTTACCTACGTTGTTTGTTTCGGTCCTCAGCAATACTAATCAAGGTGAGCAAGTCGCGTAGGTCAAACGTATCGCTATACCATTGCGGCGCCCAACCGACGGCCAATACCATTTCGGCTAGTTGGCGGCGGTAGGTTCCGCGTTGGTAGGGTTTTCCGGTTCCTTAGAAACAACCTCAATATTGACGAGCTTTTTTAGGTAGTCGTCAAACGACGACGGAACAACAATCTTTACGGCCTTGGCGCTTTCCCAAGCCAAATAGGCGAGGTCCTCGACGCCTACGCCGGTGGCCATATCGGACGCCTTGCGCTTAAATCGTCGTTCCCATTGGACGACGACAAATAGGTTTGTTGATACCTCGTAGGTTTCGTCGGTTGTCTCTACTTTGAGGGTTAAGAGCATTGCGGCTTCCTTTCGTTGTCGGGCCGATTAGTGGCCGTGGTTATGCGGTTGTATCGGTGCTGTAAACGCCGCCGACAAACGTAATGTCGCACGTCGCAAGCTCGCCAAGCGTCATGTTGATAACGGGCAATTCCGCCAAGAACGTTCCGGTAAGAGTAAAGCCCGGATTCGTTGCGCTGTCGGAACCGGCGGCCGGCTTAACAATGACGGTTGTCGTCGTGCCAACGAGGTCCTTTAAAGTGGCGTACGTTTCGTTGCTCGCGTAGCTCATATAGAGAGTAAGCGTAAGCTCGTGGTTGCCGAGGCCCGACGTATAGGAACGGGAACCGGTGCCAAACGCCGTGTTTTCCAACTGGTCGTAACGCTGAGTAAAAACCGCCGCGGTCGTCTGATCCGTGAGGTCCACGGAATTTACGGTAACGACCGGATTGCTGAGAGCGATTGACGTGGGCATGGGCTATTCCTTTTCGTTCGTTTCTGATTTAGTTTTAGCATTTTTCGCGGGCTTGGGTGTGGATACCTTAATAAAACCGGCGGCCAAAAGCGCCTCGACGTTGATACCGGGGCGGACCTTGTATGGGGCGCCCGGGGTTCCAATTCTTGCGGAAACAATTTCGTAAGCCATAGTTACCCCGTTTGCGCTTGTCGTTCTACCGTTAAATCGTAGGCGGGTAGCTCGGATCCGCCAATAATGGCTACCGTGGGCCGTCCGTCCACTACCGCAACGTTAGCGGCTAATACTTTTGCGGCGAGGTTCATTAGCGAGCGTTGCGCGTCGAGGTTGCCGGGGCCGAGCGTGATTAGCCGGACCGGGAACGACATTTTTACAATGTTGTAGTTCCATGCGACAAATGTTGGCGCCTCAATGAGCGCACACGGCGGAACAATGTTCCTCGGGTCCGTTACCGCGGTTAGGCCGGTTACGGCGTTGAGCGTGGCCGCTAAATCGTCTAATGCCTCGTTAAAAAGGTCCGTGTAATTTACTGGCATGGCTAGGCGATTTGTGGGCGGTCGATACCCAATAGCTGTTTAATCATGGGGCTTAGGCCGACGGATCCGCCGGCTACCATGCCGTCGAACGACGCAAAATCCGATACGGAACCCCTTTGGCGATAAAGGAACCCGCCATAGGCGATTGTTCCGAGCGTGACGGCGCCGCTTGGGCTTGTGCTGAGGCTGTCCACGTAGCCGGCCTCGCGTCGTCGGTTGTAGCAAAAAGCGTTAGCGGCCAACGCGCATTGGGTAAGAAACGTGGCGTCCAATGCTGACGCAACGCCGATACCTAGCCAATCCTCAATTTGTGTGGCGGTAATCCACGTACACGCGGTAGCCGCATAGGTGATGGTTCCGCTAGCGGCGGTTCGTTCTACGTCGGATCCGCTGACCGCAAACAACACTTGGTTGGCAATAGGAATAAGCGGGTCGTATGTTAAATCGCCTTGGTCGTCTACACCGGTAAACAAGTATTGCGGCAACGCATACACCGTAAAGGTTCCGTTAAAAGGCGCCCCAACGTTAGCGATAGTGACGCTATCGCCAACGTTTAACGGGTCCGCGTTAGTTAGTAGTTCGACTACGGCGTAGTTGTCTACTAGCTGTTTGTGGGTGATTTGTGCTACCGCCATGGCGGATAACCCGCCTTTCGGTTAAGCGTTTACGAGCTTCACAAACTTGGTTGCGTCAGCCATAAAAGCCGCCGCGTAACCGCGCCACGAAATGGTGCGACCCAAAATGCTAGGAACGTCCACGCTAATAGCGCCCTTTTGCTGTTCGTAGAATTCGAACCCGGCAGCCGGTCCGGCAGCGTGTCCGACGACGCCCGACAACGTGCCGGTAGTGGTTCCGCCGGCCATGTTCTTATCGACGACAAGGACGAGGCCCAACGGGTTTCCGTTCCATGACGACGCGGAAGCGTTACCAAATGCGTTTTGTCCGGCAAGGCCCGGCGCACCGGTGAACGGGAACACGGGGCGGCCGGTGCTATCGACAAGCATACCGAGCTTGGCCCAAGTGACCGGCGACACGAAATAGTGCGTTGGCAGATAGTTAGAGCCGTTGGAAATCTGATAAGCGGCACCGTAGATAGCGCCGATAACAGCTTCGGGATCCGTCAAATCGGTAACGGTTTCCGTCTGAGACACGCCGCTAACCATGGTGTCTACGGCATAGTTGTCGGTTGCCTGTCCGTAAGCAATAGCAAGCTGATTAAGCACAATGTTAAGCGACGCCGGATCCGTCCAATCCATATCTTGTTCGGACATGGTTACGTACGTTCCAAATGTCTTTTTTGTTACGTCGTTGTTGGCAATCGTGACGGTGGACGGGTCAAGCGTGTTCAGCTGTCCGGTTGGCTGTTCGGTCACGGTTGGACGAACAGTAATTTTTGGACGGCGGAACGTCGAGCCGGCTGCCGGCATAGCGCGGGTGCCGATTGCCGTAACAAAAGGGCGGATTGGGTCAAGCCCGTCGTACGGCTGACCCACGATTTCTTGCGGCAAGATACCGGGCGTGTCCGTGGTGCTGATGTTGGGCGCGGCTGCCTTAATGCGCTCGTTCATGATTGCCCAACGGGATCCACCGTCCACCATTGCGGCGATATATTCCGCCGGGCTTGGCAGCTTAAAGTTACGTGGCTGAGCGTACACCGGCGCAATAGCGGCGGCCTCAATAACGGCGGGGGTTTCGACTGGCTCGTTCATTTCTTGGTCCTTTTGCTCGTGGTCCTCTTGCTCATTATTACCTAAAACGTCGTCGGTTTGTGGGATAGTCGCGGCGACCTTTTCGACAACCGCGGATTTAAACGCACCATAGGGGACCAACGACAATTCTTCCCACACGGCAGCTTTAACGACCATGGTTCCGTCCGCCTCGTATGCGAAATCGACCGGCACAACGCCAACCGAAACCGCGTCCAAAACGCCGTCCGAGGCCAAAACCAAGGCTTCGTTACCCTCGGTTGTGTCCGAAATTTTGGCCTCAAACATGACGGAATTACCGACAAGCTCGCGGGCCGTAACGACGCCTACCGGGCGGGCGCTGTCGTGATAAAGATACATTTTTGGTTTCTTGCCCTCTAACGGCAACGAGCCGGCCTCAAACCGGACCTTTTGACCGTCGGACACGGTGGCGGTTTCGCCGTAGGTAAGGGCGACGCCCGCCAACGTCCGGCGCGGCAGCTCACCGGGCGCGGCGGCGTCTAGGGTCAATTCTTGCGGCGTTAAACGCAACATAATTTAGGCTCTACTTTCTTGCGTGTTTTCCTCGTACATTACGTCTGTTTCCTCGGGCATAAGTGTTTCGCCTAAGTAATCAGACACGGAAAATTTTACATAGGTGCCGCGGGGCAATACGTTGTCGCTCGACAGCGTTTCCGCAATACAATCGGCGTAAATTTTCGCACCGAACATATATAGATCCATGCGGGCTTGTTCGCTTGATTGGTAGCTGTATGCGCCGGTCGAAACGCCAACGAGATATGGCGGGATATTTGCTAGGCGCGCCATTTCGAGCGCCTGATAGTTAGCGGCCTCGATAAGTAGCATTTTGTCCGGTGTCGCCGTGTTGGGGATTACCTCTACGAATTCGTTTACCGCACTTGTGGAATTTGAGAGGCGCGCATTATCAAACGCGGCGGCCATATCGGCTAGCTCTTGCCCGGACATGGGTTCGCCGCCAACTTGGCGCAACGTTAAAGCGGGTTGGGTTGCTTGTGCGTTACGCAACCGGGCGCGCTCTAAACGCAATGCGGTTTCGACAGCTTGCGGGCTTGTGTAGTTAAGGCCCTGAATAGGTGAAATAAATTGGATTACGTCCTCGTGTCGGATTGGCAATCCGTTAAACAAAATTTGTTTGGACGGTGCGTAAAAAATTGGGCCGGCCTGATCCAACGTAGTAACCA
>Ga0255151_1000430_pt1 | contig 13430 bp, 22 predicted proteins | sample Atl_Yuk_RepB_8h_FD_183612 | JGI IMG/M metagenome (GOLD analysis project Ga0255151, IMG submission 183612) | Freshwater microbial communities from Altamaha River, Georgia, United States - Atl_Yuk_RepB_8h | ecosystem: Environmental > Aquatic > Freshwater > River | place: USA: Georgia | collected... | reverse complement strand
AAAAAAGTGTACTTTGATCCTAACTTGGGTCGGCAAGTGTCAATGTTCATCCCCGCCGAAGACATTATTCTGCCGTACGGGGCGACGGACTTGGACACCTGTTACCGCGTAACACATGTATTACGCAAGACAAAAAGCGAGATCATCAAACTCCAGCAGGCTGGGTTCTACCGCGACATCACCCTGCCCGACCCCGATCGCTCCAAGACTGACATCCAAGAAGCCAAGGACAAAGAGACGGGGTTCAGCGCCAACGACGATGATCGTTACACGCTGTACGAAAGCCATGTAGACTTGGTCATCCGCAGTGATGAGTACACGGAGACCGATGACGACGGGGAGCCTCTGGGCATCACACTGCCGTACGTGATGACGATACTGAAAGGGTCCAACGATGTCTTGTCCATTCGGCGGAACTGGAAGGAAGATGACACTCTTCACCTCAAGCGACAGCACTTCGTCCATTACCAGTACATCCCCGGATTCGGAGCCTACGGCTTCGGACTGTTCCACCTCATCGGCGGCTACGCCAAATCGGCCACAAGTATTATGCGTCAACTGGTGGACGCAGGAACTTTATCTAACCTCCCCGGAGGTCTTAAATCGCGTGGCCTTCGGATTAAAGGTGATGACACTCCCATTGCCCCGGGAGAGTTCAGAGACGTAGACATCGGCTCTGGCGCTCTGCGCGACAACATCCTGCCCCTGCCATACAAAGAACCCTCCAGCGTTCTGGCTGGGTTGATGGACAAGATCGTGGAAGAGGGCCGACGCTTTGCGGCCACGGCAGACTTGCAGGTCTCGGACATGTCGGCCCAAGCCCCTGTGGGCACCACGCTGGCTCTATTGGAGCGTCAACTCAAAGTCATGTCGGCGGTCTCCGCCCGACTGCACTACTCGTTCAAGCAAGAGTTGAAACTGCTGGCAGGTCTGATCCGTGACTACACGGACGATGACTACGACTACGAGCCGACCGATGCACCTCGCAAGGCCAAGAAGTCGGACTACAGCCACGTCGAGATCATTCCCGTGAGCGACCCCAACGCGGCCACCATGAGCCAGCGTGTGGTCCAGTATCAGGCCGTGATCCAGATGGCCCAGATGGCACCGGACATCTACGACATGCCCAAACTGCACAGAGGAATGTTGGAGGTGCTGGGCATCAAAAACGCCGCTGAGTTGGTGCCCCTGCCTGATGACCAGAAGCCTCGTGACCCCGTGTCCGAGAACATGGCAGTCCTCAAGGGCGAGCCTCTCAAGGCGTTCATGTACCAAGACCACGAGTCGCACATCCGTGTGCACATGTCGGCTGTGCAAGACCCGCTGATTGCGCAGTTGATTGGTCAGAATCCCAAGGCCCAGCAGATTCAAGCGGCCATGATGGCCCACATCGCAGAGCACGTTGGGTTTGCCTACCGCCAAAAGATCGAGCAACAATTGGGCATGCCTCTGCCTCCCGAGGACGAAAAGTTGCCGCCCGAGATCGAACTCCAGTTGTCGGCCATGATGGCGCAAGCCGCCCAGCAAGTGCTGATCAAAGACCAACAGCAAGCCGCACAGCAACAGGCCCAGCAAAACGCTCAGGACCCGGTGCTCCAGATGCAACAACAAGAGTTGGCCATCCGTCAGCAAGAGGTGCAGACCAAGGCAATGAAGGCGCAAGCCGACATCCAGTTGGCCCAGCAGAAGTTGAAGCAAGATGCCGCCACTGATCTGGCTAAACTGGAAGCCGAGAAACAACGCACGGCCGCAACCATCATTGCGGATCAGCGCAAAGCGGACAAGGCACGAGACCTTGACGCGCTCAAAACCGTTGCGCAAATGCGCAACAAACCGAAGAAGGAGAACCCTGAACAATGATTCAAGATTTCGCACGCGTACTGCGCGAGAAGATACGCACCGACATGAACAACTACTGCGATGACATCGCTAGTGGTCAATGTCGCTCTTTTGACGAATACCAAAAACTCTGTGGTGTCATTCAAGGTCTAGCCATCGCAGAGCGTCATGTCCTTGACCTTGCCGAGAAAGTAGAGAAATCAGATGAGTGAGATCATTCTGCCTCCGGGCATTAGCCTGCCACCCACGATCCAACCCAAAGAGGAACCCGAGCAAACCGCAACGCCCGAAGAAAAGGCGACGAGTCTGCCTGACCCGACTGGTTGGAAACTGCTCTGCGTTGTCCCCGATGTTTCCGAGAAACTCGATGGCACCGAACTGGACTTGGTAAAACCGACGTCCTTTATGAAACAGGAAGAACACGCGACCACCGTGTTGTTCGTTCTGAAAGTTGGCCCCGATGCCTACAAGGATCAAGCAAAGTTTCCCAACGGCGCTTGGTGCAAGGAGGGTGACTTTGTCTTGGTGCGCACCTACTCTGGTACGCGATTCAAGATTTTTGGCAAGGAGTTCCGTCTGATCAATGACGATCAGGTGGATGCAGTCGTTCAAGACCCGCGTGGTATCACACGCGCATAAGGAGCAACCATGGCAACTGGAGAATTTAAGTTCCCCGATGAAATAGAGGGGCAGAGTGACAAAGAGCAGGACATTGAGATCAGTGTCTCTGCCGACAGCGACGATGTTGAGATCGATATTGTTGATGACACACCTGAGCGTGACCGGGGCCGCAAGCCTTTAGACCGTGAGGTCAACGATCCGACCGACGAAGAACTGGACACCTACACCGAGGGTGTCAAGAAGCGTCTGAAGGAACTCACCCATGCTCGTCATGACGAGCGCCGCGCCAAAGAGGCGCTGGCCCGTGAGAAAGCAGAGTTGGAACGTCTGGCCATGGCCATAGCCGAAGAAAACAAAAGGCTTAAACAGTACGTTCAAACCGGCACCGAACAGTACAAGACAATGGCTGAAGAGGCGGCGGAAGCCAGACTTGAAAAAGCCCGTCGTGAACTGAAGGTTGCTCAGGAAGCCTACGACACCGATGCCATCATCGCCGCTCAAGAAGCGTTGGCGGAAGCCAAGTGGGAAGTGAAAAATGCAAAAAATTTCACTCCACCCCCTTTACAAACGCGCGAAGAAGAGGTACAAATTCAACAACCGCAAGCCCAACAGGTGCGGCCGGACGAAAAAACACTGCGCTGGCAGGCTAAAAACCAGTGGTTCGGTTCATCAGGGTTTGAAGAAGTTACCAGTTTTGCCCTAGGACTGCATCAAAAATTAGTGGCAACCGGGGTTGATCCCCGCTCTGACGAATATTTCGAGCAGATTGACGCTCGCGTGAAGTCCAAGTTCCCCGAAGTTTTCGGTGAAGTGGACGAAAAGCCACGGTCTCAAGGGACTCCGGCTAAAAAACCAGCATCAGTTGTGGCTCCTGCTAGTCGTTCGACCGGCAAGAAGAAAATCGAGTTGACTCAGACCCAGATTGCTCTGGCAAAGAAGTTCAATCTCGACCCCCAAGTGTATGCCCGTGAAGTTTTGAAACTGGAGAACCAAAATGGTTGAAACCCAAGATCGTACCCCCCGTGATTTGAAGTCACGCGAAAAATCCGCTCGTGCAGTCTATGTGCCGCCGAGCAACCTGCCTGATCCGACACCTGAGCCGGGATGGGTCTACCACTGGGTAGCCACTCACATTCTGGGACAGGCCGACCCTACCAACGTGTCTCGCAAGATGCGCGAAGGCTGGGAGCCGGTGAAGGCAGAAGACCATCCCGAACTGATGCTTTTGGGCAACGAGAAGACCGGGAACGTGGAGATTGGTGGCCTCATGCTTTGCAAGATGCCTACCGAGAAATACCGCGCTCGTCAGGACTACTACAACGCTCAGGCGCAGGGACAGATGGACTCAGTGGACAACCACTTTCTGCGAAACAATGACCCGCGCATGCCGCTGTTCTCGGACAAGAAATCGTCCACGACGCGCGGCGGGGGCTTTGGTTCAGGTTCAAAGTAACAAGGAGTAATCCATGGCATATCCCACCGTCGACAAGACGTATGGCTTGAAGCCCATCAACCGCCTTGATGGTCTGCCGTACGCCGGAGCGATCCGTCAAATCCCCATCGCGGCCGCTTACGCTACCGCAATCCTGAATGGTGACACCGTCGCCATTGATTCCACCGGCTATCTGGTGGCCAAGACCACTTCCAACTCGGGCGACTCCGTCGGCGTGTTGGTGGGTTGTCAGTACGTGAACAGCAACGGTCAAACCGTTGAGGGCCAGTACTACCCCGCCGCCGCTTCGACCAGCACCGCTCTGGCCTTTGGTTACGTGGTGGATGACCCCAACGCCGTGTTCAAAGTTGTGTCGGTTGCCAACAGCACCACCACGACCCCCACCGCGTACAGCCGTTCGATCATCGGCTCCAACGTGGCTCTGGCCACCGCGACTGGTTCGACCGCCACTGGCGATTCCTACTACGGGATCAACGGTGCCTCGGCTGACACCACCAACACCCTGCCAATCCGTGTGGTTGACGTTGTTCCTGAGAGCGCCACGGGTCCCCGTGACAACTCCAGCACGACCTACTACGAGTTTCTGGTGAAGTTCAACCTGCACCAGTACAACGACACGACTGGCGTCTAAGGAGTAAAACATGGCAATTTCACGCGCACAACTGCTCAAGGAACTGCTCCCCGGCTTGAACGCTCTGTTCGGCATGGAGTACGCTCGCTACGGCGAAGAGCACAAGGAAATCTACGAAACCGAGAAGTCGGAGCGTAGTTTTGAAGAAGAAACCAAACTGGCTGGCTTCTCTGCCGCGCCCGTCAAGAACGAAGGCTCTGCCATCGCTTACGACAACGCGCAAGAAGCGTTCACCGCCCGTTACACCCACGAGACCATCGCCTTGGGTTTCTCGATCACCGAAGAGGCGATCGAAGACAACCTGTACGACAGCCTGTCTGCTCGTTACACCAAGTCGCTGGCCCGTGCCATGGCTTACACCAAGCAGGTGAAGGCCGCTTCCGTTCTGAACAACGGGTTCAATGGCAACTATCTGGGTGGCGACGGCGTGACCCTGTTCGGTAACAACTCCAGCAACACTCGCGTGGGCCACCCGCTCGTGTCTGGCGGCGTTAACTACAACAGCCCCACCACTGGCGTGGACCTCAACGAAACCGCTCTGGAAAACGCTGTGATTCAAATCGCCGCGTGGACCGATGAACGCGGTCTGTTGATCGCCGCCAAGCCCCGCAAGTTGGTGATTCCGCCCAGCCTGATGTTCGTCGCCAAGCGACTGCTCGACACCGAACTGCGTGTCAGCACCGCCGATAACGACATCAACGCTATCAAGCAGATGGGTGCCATCCCCGAGGGTTACACCGTCAACCACTTCTTGACCGACACCAACGCATGGTTCCTGACCACTGACGTTCCCAACGGTCTGAAGCATTTCGAGCGTATGCCTCTGACCAACTCGATGGATGGTGATTTCGACACCGGCAACGTTCGCTACAAGGCTCGTGAGCGCTACTCCTTTGGATGGTCGGACCCACTGGGCATTTGGGGTTCTGCTGGTTCCAACTGATACTTGTGTATCTAAAAAAGGGGGCTTCGGCCCCCTTTTTTAATGGGTGTTGTGTTATTCGTTCAGTTCAAGGTACAGGGCTTGACCCTGTTTTTTTTATTGTGATATTATTACCTGTAACTAAGTCACAGGAGAAGCCATGGACACCAGCACACTGCCCAAGACCAGAGCCGAGGCGCAAGCCACGGGGGCCAAATACTATTTCACCGGCGTTCCGTGCAAGCACGGTCACATTGCCCCACGCAAAACCAAAGGGGCGTGCGTCGAGTGTTTGAAAGTTGAGTGGACCAAAGGCAACGAAACCCGGGCGGAGTATTTCCGTCAGTACAACCAGCGCGAGGATGTTAAAGACCGCAAGAATGTGTGGTACGTGTCAAATCAAGATAAAGTTAAACAAGCCGCCGCCACACGGCCCGTCGAAATTAAACGTCAATATCGCAACGCTTGGAAAGAGGCCAATAAAACACAAGTTCGGGCAGACACTAAAGCCCGACGGCGTAAGCACCGGCAAGCCACACTTCCTTGGTTGTCGCGTCGGCAAAAATCAGAAATACGGCATCTATACCAGATAGCCATCACAATGACGCAGACGACCGGGGAGCAGTACGTTGTCGACCACATTTACCCGTTGCGGTCTGATGTGGTGTGCGGTCTACATGTGCCATGGAATTTGCGGGTGATGACGCAAGAAGAAAACTTGAAAAAATCAAATTTTTTGCCTGATGATTCAGAAGCCCTTGCGTTCCCTCCAAAACCATGATACAAATGAGCCATTCCGGGGTCCCCGGTACATCTGACAGTCCCGGCTGACGACATGCAGACAGATGTACCCCAAACTTGCATGTGAGGACATCATGGCAAATACCACTTTCAGCGGGCCGGTTCGGTCGCAAAACGGCTTCCAATCCATTTCTGTTAACAGCACCACCGGTGCCGTTACCGTCAACTCTTCTTTTGGCACTGATGTTGTTCTGGGTGCCCAGTCCCTGTCGGGTGCTGGTGCAGTGGACATCACCAACGCATACACCAACCTGACCACCACTGGCGCGGCCCAAGCCCTGACTTTGGCTGACGGCACTCTGGGCGAAATCAAAGTGATTGCCCACGCTGTGGACGGCGGTTCTGCTGTTCTGACCCCCACCACCAAAATTGGCTTTTCGACCATCACCTTCACGGCTGTTGGCGACACCGCAACGCTGGTTTACACCTCTGCCGGTTGGGCAATCATTGGTTCGCGCGGCGTCACCATCGCCTAATAGGAGCATCGCATCATGATGCAATATGACGTAAAAGCGGTACACGCAAATGCGTCTGGCTCGCTTGTGAACCAGCCGACTCGTGTCAAGGGCTTTTCCATCTGCGCTACGGCCAGCACTGCTGGCACGTTGCTATTGAAAGATGGGGGTTCGGGCGGAACAACATTGCTTGAAGTGGACATTCCGTCCAACTCCAATCCAAACTCGTTCTACACCTTGATTCCCGGCGAAGGCATTCGGTTCACAACCAACGTGTACGCCACTCTGACCGGTATTGCATCAATCACGGTGTACTATGGCTGAAGAAAAGCGTGTAAGCCTCGAAGGTCGCAGTATCTTCGTGGGCATTCCAACCTACGACGGGAGGCTCAGTATCAAACTGGCTTACACGCTGGCCGCGCTCATGCCTATGGCGTTGAAGCACGGTATTTCAGTCAAACTGGGGCATGTCTCTGGTTGCTCCATCATCACGATGGCGCGAAACATGTTGGTGGACCAGTTCTTGCAGTCGGACTGCACAGAGTTGCTGTTCATTGACGCTGACGTGATTCCCCAGCCCGAAGACATCTTGCGCCTTGTGGCGCAAAGTGGCGACAAAGACATCACGGCTGGCATGTACCCCCGCCGCGCCAAGGACAAAAAGTTCTTCTTGGACTTCTACGTGAACGACGAGAACGATTTGGAGTTCGATGGTGCCTTGATGCGAGCCAATCGCGTGGGCACAGGGTTTATGCTGATTCGCCGTCATGTTGTTGAGGCGATCGCCGCCAAGTCGGAAAAGTATCTGGGGCAGGACGGTGTTGGCCAAGTGGCCAGCGTGTTCGAGTTCAGCATGCTCGATGGCAAGTTCGTGGGGGAGGACTACACCTTCTGCGACAAAGCCCGTGCTGAAGGCTTCAAAGTTTGGGTGGACGTCGAGATCAACCTGCCCCACATGGGTACGGAAGAGTTCACCAACGACTTCAAAAACGAGGTTGTTGGCCCTCTGATCCAAGAGTTCCGCAAACAGAAACTTAAGGTTGCAAATGGCTAAGTCACCAGCATGGCAACGCAAGGAAGGCAAGAACCCCAACGGCGGCTTGAACGCCAAAGGGCGTGCCTCCTACAATGCGGCCAACCCGGGCAAGCCCGGTCTGAAGCGTCCTCAACCCGAGGGCGGCGCACGCCGCGACTCCTTTTGTGCCCGCATGAAGGGCATGAAAGCCAAACTGACTTCGGCCAAGACGGCCAACGATCCGGATTCACGGATCAACAAGAGCCTGCGGGCTTGGAATTGCGCGGATGGTGGTTACGTGAAAGCCGCTGATGGCTGTGCCACCAAGGGTAAAACCAAAGGTCGGATGATTTGAGATGGAACTGATGGTATGGAACGGCATCTTGACAGCATTTCTCGGTCTCCTCGGTTGGAGTCTGAGGGAGAAGTCTGCCGAAGTTCAACGTCTTGGAATCTTGCTCAACCGTACTCGGGAAGAAATTGCCAAAGAGTACGTGACCAAAAGCGAGGTGCACACCGACATCAATCGGGTGCTCGATCGTTTGGATCGTCTTGAGAAAAAGATTGATGACTTCATGAAGGAACAGCGAAGTGCCATCAACTAGCAAAAAACAACACAATTTCATGGCGGCGGTGGCCAACAACCCGTCGTTCGCCAAGAAGGCAGGGGTCCCACAAAGCGTGGGCAAAGAGTTTGTCAACGCGGACAAAGGCCGCAAATTTTCACAAGGAGGCCAAACCATGGCTACGAAATCTTCTGGTAACGGTATCACCAAAGCAAAAATGGGCGCTGTGAAAACTGCCGCCCCCAGCCGTGACGGCGTTGTGACCAAGGGTAAAACCAAGGGCAAGCAAGTCAAAATGGGCGCGGCCAAGCCTCTGGGCATGAAGCGCGGCGGTAAGTGCTGAGATGAGAGCCTCCCGTGGAATGGGGGCCATCATGCCTAGCAAAATGCCGGGCAAAAAGGTCATCCATCGCAAGGACAACCCCAACGACGTCGAGATGTACGCCGATGGTGGAGAGGTGTGGGACAAGCCCCGGCCGAAAGGTTTGGGGCCTTCCAAGTCCATGAGTCCTGCCAAGAAAGCCAAGGCAAAAGCCATGGCCAAAGCCGGTGGGCGTCCGTACCCCAATCTGGTGGACAACATCCGCGCCGCAAGGAGCAAATGATGGCAGAAAAATGGATCAGCAAGGCTATCAAAAAACCGGGTTCGCTAAGGTCAGAACTTGGCGCGAAGCCCGGGAAGTCTATTCCCGCAGGCAAATTGGCCAAAGCCGCAAAAGCACCCGGAAAACTGGGTCAGCGTGCTCGGCTTGCGAAAACCCTGCGGGGTCTAAAGAAGTAAGACATGGCTACAACCTCCGGCACCTCCGCATTCAACCTTGACTTGACGGAAATCGTCGAGGAGGCGTTCGAGCGCGTTGGCTCGGAGATGCGCACGGGCTATGACCTGAAAACTGCGCGTCGGTCAATGAACCTGATGTTTGCAGACTGGGCCAACCGTGGCATCAACATGTGGACGTTTGAGCAGGGCACACTCAACCTGATCCAAGGGCTGAATACGTACCCCCTGCCCAACGACACGGTGGACTTGCTCGATCACGTTATCCGTACAAACCCTGATCAACAGACCACTCAGGCTGACCTGACCATCACGCGCATCAGTGTTTCTACGTATGCCACTATTCCCAACAAGTTGAATCAGGCCCGGCCCATTCAGGTCTGGGTTCAGCGTTTGGACGGCCAAATTTCTCCCACGGGGTTCACCTACCAGAGCGCCGACACGGGTGCGCAAACGGTAACGCTGTCGTCCACTGCGGGTTTGCCAACCACGGGCTACCTGAACATTGGCACGGAAACAATTTTTTACAATTGGATCGTGGATGGCACCACCCTTGGCGGAGTGTTTCGTGCGCAAAACGGTACGAGTCAGACCACTCCGGCCGTCGGTACTGCCGTTTATGTCAACAATGTGCCCCGAATCACGGTATGGCCGACCCCCAACATTGGGACTGTGGGCAATCCCTACTACCAGTTTGTCTACTGGCGCATGCGCCGTGTGGAAGACGCTGGTGGCGGTGTCAACGTCATGGACGTGCCATTCCGATTCATCCCCTGCATGGTGGCTGGGCTGTCGTATTACATGGCGTTGAAGGTGCCCGGGGCCATGGAGCGCCTGCCGATCCTGAAACAGCAGTATGACGAGGCTTGGGACTTGGCGTCTCAGGAAGACCACGAGAAGGCGGCTGTGCGCTTTGTGCCGCGCCGTCAGTACATTGCTGGGGGCTTCTGATGCCCAATCGGTTTGCATCAGGCAAGTACTCGATCGCCCAGTGCGATCGGTGCAATTTTCGCTTCAAGTTGAAAGAACTGAAGACGGAGATTTTGAAGACCAAGAATTACAACATTCTAGTCTGTCCGGCCTGTTGGGACCCCGACCATCCCCAGTTGCAGTTGGGTATGTACCCGGTGGACGATCCGCAAGGCGTGCGCAACCCCCGGCCAGACATCACATATCTGTTGGGCGGCACCAGCGGCTTACAGATTTCCAACACCTCTGGTACAGGACCAGATCAGACCGGCACCCTGACTGGCGGTAGCCGAATTTTTCAGTGGGGCTGGAACCCGGTGGGCGGGTCCAGTTTTTTTGATGCCGCACTCACCCCAAACAACTTGGTGATTTCGGTAAACTTGGGTACAGTAACGGTATCCGCGACATAAGGAGTCGACCATGGACAAAGCAGACCTGAAACAAGACAAAAAAATGATCGCTTCAGCGGTTCACAAGCATGAAAAACGCATGCACCCGGGCAAGCCTGTCACCAAACTAAAGGCTGGTGGCAAAACCAATTCGGACATGCTGAAGTATGGCCGCAACATGGCCAAGGTCATGAACCAGCGTAGCCCCGGTAAAAAAGGAGCCTGATCATGGCGAAGATCAATAACAAGCCTGCGTCTGCGTACGCACAGCCGCACACGATGTCGGGCAAGAAAATCAGCAAGGTCGATGCTGGCCCGGCTGACAACAAGAAAAACTTGAAAGATACGCCTGTGTCCGTCGCCAACTCGCGTGATGGCGCGTACAAACCCACCAAGACCAGCGGCATCAAAATCCGTGGTACCGGTGCGGCCACTAAAGGCGTGATGGCCCGAGGACCGATGGCTTGAGGTTGACATGACGTATTCTGAACTCGTAGCGGCAATCCAGTCCTACACTGAAAACCAATTTCCCGACACCTACTTGGCTGACGGGAGCGCGGTGTCGTCTACGACTCAGATCAACACTTTCATCCAGCAGGCTGAACAGCGCATCTACAACTCGGTGCAGTTCCCGTCTATTCGCAAGAACGTAACGGGCAACCTGACGTCTGGCAACAAGTACCTGTCTGCCCCTGATGACTTCCTGTCGGTGTATTCGCTGGCGGTGATTGATGCGTCTGGCAACTACGAGTACTTGTTGAACAAGGATGTGAACTTCATCCGTCAGGCGTATCCCAACCCAACGAGCGATACCGGAATCCCCAAGTACTACGCCCTCTTTGGTCCGACGGTCAACGTGTCGGCTGTGACGGATGAACTGTCGTTCATTGTTGGCCCAACGCCTGATTCCTCTTACGCTGTTGAACTCCATTACTATTACTACCCCGAGTCAATCACGGTTGCCGCTGACGGCCGCACTTGGTTGGGTGACAACTTTGACTCTGTGCTTCTGTATGGTTCGCTGGTTGAGGCGTACACTTTCATGAAGGGCGAGACCGATATGGTCCAGTTGTACAACCAGAAGTACATGGAAGCCCTTGGTCTGGCCAAGCGTCTGGGCGATGGGTTGGAGCGTAGCGATGCCTACCGCTCTGGGCAATTCCGTACCGCGCCTCTGCCGCAGAATAACGGGGTGGCTTGATGGCGTTCACAGGCAACTATTCGTGCAACACGCTCCGTTCTGGTCTGGCCAACGGCACGATCAACTTTGCCACGGACACGTTCTATTTGGCTCTGTACACCAATACCGCCACGCTTGATGCAAACACCACGGCGTACGATACCGTTGGTGAAGCCTCTGGTGGCAATTACGTTGCCGGGGGGCAGGTCGTTACTGCCACAATTTCGTCCGAGTCAAACTCGGGCGGGAGCACCACATACATCAATTTCTCATCACCTTCGTGGACGGGAGCCATAACGGCCAGAGGTGCGCTGATCTACACGCCCGGTGATAATGGGGCTGTGTGCGTGTTGGACTTTGGCTCCGACAAAACTTCGACTGTTTCTTTCACCGTGCAGATGCCTGCGAACACCAGCACTTCTGCGCTAATCCGACTTGTTTAAGGAGCCACCATGACTCAAGAACTCTCCAACTTTGGCGACCACGCTGAAGTCACCATGCAGACCCGCCCCGCCATGTCCGAGACCGTCGGCATGGAAGGTAAATACCATGTGGTGTGCCGTGACAAAGACGGCAACCTCAAATGGGAAGAAGAATTCCCCAACTTGGTTAACGCCGTTGGCAAGCAGTTGATGCTGGACACTTTACTGTCTGGCACCACCTACACCACGGTTGGCCCGTTCCTTGGCCTGATTTCTGGTGCCAGCCCGACCTTTGCCGCCGCTGACACGATGACCAGCCACAGCGGTTGGACTGAATTCACCAACTACACGGTTGGCGGTTCGGCTGTGCGCGGCACGGCAGTCTTCACCTCGGCCACTTCCAGCGGTACGACTCCTTCTAACGTGACCACCAAGTCTGCTTCGGCCATCACCTACACCATCACCGGTGCAGGCGGCACGGTGGGTGGTTGCTTCTTGGTCACGGGTTCCGGCGCAGTCAGCACCCAAGGTAGCACCGCAGGTACCCTGTACAGCGCAGGCGCATTCAGCACCGCCAAGGTCACGACTTCAGGGGACACCGTCAGCGTTACCTACAGCACGACCGCAACCTCTTGATGGGGAGTCATAAATGGCTCTTGTTCTTGCCGACCGTGTCCAGCAAACGGGCACGGCAAACACCACTGTAAGTTTCACCCTTACAGGATCAGTATCGGGGTTCCAGTCGTTTGCTGTCATTGGCAACACCAACACCACGTACTACGCCGCTACTGACACCTCCGGCAACTGGGAGGCGGGGCTTGGCACATACTCGACCACTGGGCCTACGCTCACCCGCACGACGATCTATTCGTCGAGCAACTCAAACTTGGCTGTCACCTTCTCGGGCACAGTCACTGTGTTTGTAACGTACCCATCTAGTCGGTCTGTATATGAGGATGCTTCGGGCAACGTCAGCCCTCTAGGCACGATTGCCTCCGGCACTTGGCAAGGCACAACCATTGGTGTGGCGTACGGCGGTACGGGTGTCACGACCTCTTCTGGCGCAAACTCGGTGGTGTTGCGAGACAGCAACCAGAACATCACGGTCAATCGTCTTAACCAGAGCAGTACTACCGTTACGGCGGCGGCAGGTATAACAACGCTGACTGCGGCGTCTACATTCAGTCAGATTCTTAACGGCACAGGTGGACAGACGTTTAAACTGCCTGATGCTACGACGCTGACCAACACGACCACGTTTGAATTCAACAACAACGCAACCGGTACGCTGACCATTACGGACAACGCAAGTGCAACGGTTGGTACTGTTGCCCCGGGTGGCGCGGCAAACATCGCGCTGTTGTCAAACGCTACCGTTGGCGGCACTTG
>Ga0255151_1000417_pt1 | contig 13784 bp, 18 predicted proteins | sample Atl_Yuk_RepB_8h_FD_183612 | JGI IMG/M metagenome (GOLD analysis project Ga0255151, IMG submission 183612) | Freshwater microbial communities from Altamaha River, Georgia, United States - Atl_Yuk_RepB_8h | ecosystem: Environmental > Aquatic > Freshwater > River | place: USA: Georgia | collected... | reverse complement strand
TTCCACCGCGTGGACGGCACGCGGGCACCATTCAACAGCGGGGCACCGATCTGCCTCGTAGCCTACGGACTCGACAACGTGGCGGCGCTGGAACGCGCATCGCTCGGAGTCGTGGTGCGTTGGGCGAACGCCGGGGATGTGGCGCGGGGCGCGAATGGATCGCCCAGCCCAGCCGATGAGAAGCCTTAGCCCCGTCGATCACCATCCACTTGTTCATCCTCTTCCGAATTACCCTATGACTCCGACACCAATGACCGAAGCCGAAGCCCGCACCGTGGCACTCCTGCGGATGCACTTCGGCTGCACTTTCGGGAAGCTCGCCATGTGCTGCCAAGCCCTATGGGATGCCGACCGCTGCGAGGAAATCACCGGATACCGCTACGGCGCTCCGATGGGGCAAGGCATGGTGATCGCCATGGAGGATTACTTCCGACTGGAACGCTGCGAATCCGACAACATGAGCATGGGCGAGCAACGATGCGCGGCCTGTGGTCTGTCTCAGGTAGCCATCAGTCGATCACACGACACGCCCAAGCAATGCGGATTCTGTGGAGAGTTCGCGTCGATGTGGGATTCCATTGGATGAACAGTGTATTAACCCACCAACCCGCAACCACGCCGACCGATGAGCTTTAAAACGAACGGTTTACAGGCACGCGCCGTCAAGCGCCGCCAACTCTCCCGAAACCAAGTTGCCGCGAAAGAGCGAGTAAGGTTGCAGCGACTCGCAGATGCCGAGGCGAGGCTCGACCGTGAGATCGCCGAAGCTCAGGAGTGGACGAGGCGCAACCCGATTCCCAAGCTGCCACCCGCCGCGAAGGTGCTCATCCTGATCCCAGGGCTCCCGTCGAAAACCATCACTGTCCGTCGCTGGTCCGACGGCAAGATTCTCGCAGGGAACCGCGAAACGACGGCGAAGGCTTTCGGTCGCAAGCTCGGAACCCTGCTCGACCAGTTCCTCTGACCCATGGGCAAGTTCTCACTCAACGTCCCGTGTCTGGACTGCCGGGTCCCTGTGCCGATCAGGACACGAGCCCTCAAGCTCGTCAGGACGGTGAGGTGCCCCTCGTGTCGGGAGCGGAGGCGACGTTTCCAAGAGGCCGATCTCTTCTCGCCCGCGTCGCTGGATGCCTACGAGGTCCGGGCTTTCCGACCGGAGCTGGTCAGGGAAAACCGCAGCACAAATCCGGGGTTCTACTACCAGGTTCGGCGCAAAGGCGACCCCTACTTCGTGACGCTGCGGGTCTCGTCCCGCGACGAGGAGGAAGCCGCCCGGCTCATGCGACAGTGGCACCAGCGGGCCGAGGGCCGGTGGAACGTCAGCGCGGCCCCGAAGCACCGATGGTTCCCCGAAGACTGGGTCCGGTCGCTCGAACCGTCATTCGACGCCATCGAAGGCACGGACGAGTTCATCGAGCACGCGGTCCATCCGGTCCACGGCACCAAGGTCTACTGGCTCGTCGGAGACTACGCCCCCGGCGACTTCGCCACGGCCAGTCTCGACATGGCAAGGTTGGCACGGGACAAGATGCTGCGCGACCGGCTCGAACGACCCGATCCGTGCCACCTCTGCAAAAGGCGACCGGTCTTCCGAGGCGGGACGCTCCGGCACATCGAGAAGGACTGCCCCGTCAAGTTCCGCTTCGACCGTCGCTACGAGCCGACCGAGACCACGTTGAGCCGGAGCTGCGCCGTCTTGTTGTGGAATCGCGAGTTCGCCCCAGGACTCAGGCAGCACTTTGGCAGCGTCACCCTGTGGGACCTCTACCTGATGGACTTTCGACAGCGTTCCAAGAATCCGTTCTTCACGGGGCCGATCGTCCCGAATCTCGAACCCGAAGAGAAAATCTGCGTCTACGGCTACTGAGAAATTTTTGCGCTGGCGCAAATTCCCGTTGACCACACACCGCCTCACCGAGTAGGCATCCACCCCGCACGTCATGATCGACACATCCGAACTCCTGCGACAACGGCTCGCCGAGCAGCCGAAACTCAAGCCCTTCTGTGACGAACACGATCTCCCCTACTTCCGCATGAGGAAGTTTCTCCTCGGAGAAGGCGTCGGTCTCCGGTTCGAGCAGATGAACCGGCTCTCGATCGCCCTCACCGGCAAACCCCTGCGTCCGAGCTGCGGGGAGGTGGAGGCATGAGCACCCCAATTTCGTTCTACGGCGGGTCTTCCGTCTTCGACGGCCGCGTCCGCAAGCTCAACGCCACGTCGTTCCGCGAGCTGGTGGAGAGGTATGTATACGTGCCGATCCAGTTCCCGATGACCCGGCGCGAGTTCCACGCGCTCCCGGAGAAGGAGCGCGACACTCGCAAAGACGGACCTTTCATCGTGGCTTGCTCCTACCCCTTCGACGAGGGGAAGCGGGAGGACGACACCGCGACCGAGGTCGTCATGGTCATTGTGGACCTCGACGAGGGCGACTTCGTGAAGGACTTCGCCGAGGCTCCCGACACGATCGGCGAGCACCTGTGGCCCTACTCGTTCGTCTGCTGGCAGACGGCGAAGCACACGCCCGAGAAGCCCCGTCTCAAGGTCGCGGTCGCCGTCGAGCCGTGCAGCCCGTCGATGCACCGACGCTTCGTGCAGCTCGTCTTCGACCGTCTCGGACTGCCGCCCCAGTTCAAGGGTCGCCGCGAGTCTTTGGTCCTCTCCCAGCCCCAATACAGGCCGCTACAGTTCAAAGGTGAGGAGGCCACAGCGGTCATCGCCTCACGACTCGACGGCACGTCGATGCACGAGTCCGATCTGCCCGACCCGTCGGATGAGCAGGACGAGGAGCTGTTCGGACGCGTGTTCGCCTGCGACCGCAGCGCCGACGAGGACGACTTCTACGGGCTCATGTATCTGCCCGTCGCGGGCATCAGTGTCGAGGATCTGCGCGAGCCGTTGTTCGCGATCGACGCCGACTGCGGCTACAAGCAGTGGTACGAGGTCGCGGCGGCTCTCCGGCACCAGTTCACCGAGGAGCAGGAAGCGCAGGACGCCTACCGCCTGTTCGACGAGTGGTCGTCGCAAGGCACCAAGTATCGCGGCGAGAAGGACACCTGGGCAAAATGGAAATCGTTCCGGCCCTACGCGAAAGGGAGGGCACCTGTCACCATCCGAAGCCTGTTCAAGCAGGCGATGGACGCCGGGTGGGAAAACTCGAAGGTCGCCACCCGCATCAAGGATGACGTGATCGAGTGGATGAACTCTTGCGAGGACGCCGACAAGGTGATGCAGGAGACCGCCGCACGCATCGCCGGGATGCCGTTCAAGAACGACGTGGTCGAGGAGATGATCGTCATCGCGTGGCAGGCGAGGATCAAGGAGCTGACCGGCAACCGCATCGAGAAGGCCACGCTCAAGAAGGAGATTCACAAGGTCCGCAAGCGCGACCTCGCCGCGAAAAAGGACACCCGTCGCGATGGTCTTCCGGCTTGGCTTCAGCCGATCACCTACGTGGCCACGCTCGACGTGTTCCACAACTCGGCCACCGGCATCCAACTCTCCCCCGAGGCGTTCAACCGGAAGTATGAGGAGATGCTGATGCCGAAGGACAAGAACGAGGTGCCGCCGACCGGGCGACCCGTGATGCTCCCTTCCGCCTACGCGCTCAACCTGATGGGTCTCCCGCGGGTCGATGAGACCCTCTACAACCCGACCCGCAACGGCGAGGACAGCTACTACACCGACGAGGAGACCGGCCGCAGCTACTTGAACACCTACAACCCCAACAGCGTCCCGGTGCCCGACCCGGAGCACGCGGCACGGGCGGGGCAACTCATCTCCAAGCACGCCCGTCTCATGATCTCCGAGGAGCACTTGCAAGAGCTGTTCCTCGACTACCTCGCCCACCTCGTGCAGTTCCCCGGCGTGAAGGTGCTCTGGGCCTTCGCAATCCAATCGGGACAGGGCGCGGGCAAAGGCACCCTCGCCGACATCCTGCGCAAGGTGCTCGGCTCGCCCAACGTCAAGGTCGTGTCGCCCCAGGTCCTCCGCAGCGAGTTCAACGACTGGGCACGCGACTGCGTCCTGTGCATCCTTGAGGAGGTTCACATGCCGGGTGACATCCGGGAGCGGGTGATGAACAACCTGAAGCAGCTCATCACGGATCGGGTCATCACCATCAACCGCAAGAAGATGGACGCCCGCTGCGACGTGCCGAACTACGTCAACTTCATCGCCTTCACCAACAAGCGCGACGCGCTGCATCTCACCGAAGGGGACCGTCGCTGGTGCGTCATTCACTCTCCCCTTCAGACCAAGGAGCAGATTCTCGCTCTCAATGACACCGGTCACTTCAGTGACTCGCAGATGCGTTGGCTCGCCACGCCCGAGGGCGCGGCGGCTCTCCGCTACTGGCTGCTGAAGCGCAAGATCAGTCCCGACTTCCCCGTGAACGGTCCCGCCCCGGCGACGAAGTATCGCGAAGCGGTCGTCGAGGAGAGCAAGAACATGACACAGATTGCGATTGAAGACCTGATCGCCGACAAGGTGGACCCCATCGTCCGCCACGACATCCTTCACGCGGGTCGCCTGTGCGAGCTGATCGGTGGCCGGAACAGCCGCGACGCCGCACGAGTAACCCACTTCCTCACGCTCCTCGGGTTCGAGCGTCTCGACTCGAAACGCTACTCGATCGACGGCTCCCGCGGCACGATCTGGGTCCACCCGCGATACTGGGACCGCTCGGTCGCCGCCGACAAGTTCCTGAACTCGAAGCTCTCGGGAGACCTCGACGAAGATTTTGAGGTCTGAGCGAAAATTTCCCTCGACAACCCCCACAACCCTACAATACTACACACACCGTTATGCCACTCGAAACCGAACTCGCCGAACTGACCAAAGCGGTCAAGGCCAACACCGAAGCCCTTCTCGCCGTTCTCGCGGCGTCGGGCAACACCTCCGCCCCGGCTCCGGCCGCAGCACCCGCCAAGAAGCAAGCCAAGGCTGCCCCGGCTCCGGCTCCGGCTCCGGCTCCCGCCGCCCCGGTCGAACCGGAACCCGCACCCGAGGTCGCTGCTCCGGCCCCGGAACCGGCTCCCGAGGAGATCACCGAAGAGACCGCGCCGACCAAGGTCGCTGCTCCGGCTCCCGTCGTTGACGACACCCCCGGCGTCGCTCCCCGCGTCCCGGACCCGGAATACCCCGACGCGGTCGAACACGTCGATGTCGATGAGGTCTACTCCGAGATCACCAAGATCGTGAAGGAGAAGATCAGCAAGGCGTCCGACGTGGCTGCCATGAAGCAGAAGTGGTTCGACTCGATCGCCAAGCTCGGCGTCGAGAAGGCTGCCGACCTCAAGAGCCAGCCCGCCAAGCTGCAAACTGCTCTGAAGCTCGCCAAGGCTCTCTGATTCACCCGCCGCTCGCAGACCGGTCAAAGTCTGCGGTCACACTCCAACCCCTACGATGGTTTAGTAGGTAGCACACCTTTCGTAGTTGGTCAAAAACCCGCTGCGATTGAAGATCGGTGGTTCAATTCCACCCGTAGGGGTTGGAGTGTGGCTGGAGAAGCTGTCTCAAGGGCATATTCTCCGCATACACCACACGAAGGGAGCAAGCTGTATGACGAGTATCTTCGAAAATCACACGTCGCAGCGGGGACTGGCCCACCCGGCAAAAAGAACGGGCCACCAAAATGAAGCTCTTAGCTGGAACGGCGGCACCAATCGCGATATACGGGCCACTCTCTAGCGGGCGCTTCTGACAGCCGGGAAAGACCGAGCCAAGGAAGCTGATAGACTCACTGAGGACTCCACAATGGTTCATCTATCTGACAGCCGGGAAAGACCGGCACCACAACGAAGCGGCGAGGTTTGCGCCTCAATGTTTCCCGGATCACTGCACTTAGCGTTTGACGGCCTAGGACTAGACAACGCTGGAGGCACCACGCCGGGAGCCGCTTCACCCCTCTCCATCGAACCAGAAACTACAAGACCATGAACCAAATCGCACAGATCCGGCTTCTCCTGGCCGAGACCGAGTCCACCATCAGCGCGTATCAGCAGACGCAGGACTGCGCCGCCAAGAAGCTCGCCACGGCCCTCACCGGCTACTCGTCCAACTCGCTCCTCGACCTCGTCGATGAAGCGGTTCGCCGCCTGACCCCCGCCCCGCCGGTCGATCCCTACGCCGGGCACCCGGAGCTTCCTCTCACCACTGACACGACCGAAGCATGAAGCCCAAGGTTCGATTCGATTTCTGGGGTCTTGTGTATTACCTGTGGTTCCCGATCTTCGGGGGTTTCCTCGGGGCAGCCGTAGGGCTTTTGTTCGGGTTCTACGTGAACTCTTCCAAAAAGACCGAGGAGCCACGGCAAAAGCCTCCGTCGTTGACGGACCCCATCACCCCCGAAGAGATTGAAAACCGACGCCCCACCGCGAATCCGTGAAGTCTGGTACGCCGGAATCATCGTTCGACAAGACGACACGGACGGCAGGTGGCGAGACCACGGCTGCCGCGACCCGCTCCCCGGTGAAACTCCCGATCAATTCCCGAAAATGACCATGAACCACGCAAATATCGACATGGCTGCTGAAGCGGCCGAATGGGTGAAAGACCACCAAGGTCTTCTCAACCCCCGCGCCGCCGGGCTCACCGGCTCCTCGAATACCCACGCCCGTCTGTCGCCGTCCGACTCGAAGCGGTGGACCCGTTGCACCGCCTCCATCGCGTTCCAAGAAGCCAACGCCCACCGTGTCAAGAAGGACGACTCGTCGTCCTATTCGGATGAAGGCACCGAGGCCCACGAGTGGGCTGCCAAGGTGCTCCTCAAGCAATGCACGATCGACGAGGTGCCCGAGAAGGGGATGCTCGGCAACGATCTGCGCGTCCACGTCGCCTCCTACGTCGATCACTGCCTCGACTTGGCGGGCTCCGACTACGAAGTGGAGGTCGAGGTGCCGTTGTTCTACCAACCCGAACAGAAGGGCACTTGCGACTTCGCATGGGTTTCCGAGGACCTCGTGGTCATTCGCGACTACAAGCACGGCGCGGGCGTCCTCGTCTCATCGGACGAGAACAGCCAGCTCGCGATTTACGCCTACTCCCTCATCAAGCTCTACGATGGGATCTTGGACTTCCACCCCGGAACGATGATCGACATCGGCATCTTCCAACCGCGTCACCGCGAGGCGGCGGACCAGAAACCGTGGATCGTGTCGCTCCCGGACCTTGAGAAGTTCTGCTCACAAATTGAATACCGAGCTACTCAAGCCCGTGTCGGTGCCGACCGCGTCCGCGAGAAGATCAAGACCAAGGGTGTTGATGTCGGCCCCGGCGAGATCCTCGAAGCCGCTCCAGGACTCGTGTTCCACGCGGAGGACGGTGACAGCGGCTCGTGTCGCTGGTGCAAATGCAAAGGTTTCTGTCCCAAGCGTCTCGAAGCAGCGACCGCGGACCTCGACTTGCCCCACACTACCGTCGAGGACATGCTCGCCGAGATGCCGGACCTCGACAAGAAGGAGTCCAAGGAGCCGGTCGCCAGTCGCGTCGCCAGCGTCGCCGCCAAGCTCGGCGCGGAGCCGTTGCCCGACAGCTACCTCGTCACCCTCGTCCGGCGTCGCAAGGCGATCGAGTCGTTCCTCGCCGATGCGAGCGAATACCTCGAAGCCCGTCTCCTCGACGGCGAGCAGATCGAGGGTCTCAAGGTCGTCATGGGTCGCGAGGGCAACCGGGCATGGGGCAACGAGGAGGACGCGGACAAGTGGCTCAAGAACCAAGGTCTCAAGGAGGCCGACCGCTACGACTACAAGCTCAAGAGCCCCACGAAGATCGAGGAGGTGCTCAAGGAGAAGCTCTCCAAGGTGGCCCGCACCCGCAACCGCTTCGACGAATTGGTGTCTCGCAGCCCCGCCCGCAAGGTGATGGCGCTTGCAGACGACAAGCGTCCCGCCGTATCCTGTGACCTCGACGCGATGCCCGACATGGGTGCCGACGACGACTTTGAAGTTTGATCTCAGGGTCGGCGCAAACGGTGTGGGGCATCCCTTCAACAATACCAGACCACCGTGACAGCCTGAGAGAAGGCACTTTTCCCAATTCCATCGCCCCGACTCGCAGGCCCGGCGAGCAGCAAACAAACGGGCCACCTCAGAACCAAACAGAACCATGACTCCAGGAATCAAGAAAACCGCCAACGGTCAAATCGTCCTCACCAACGTCCGCATCGCCTACCCGGCTCTCCGCAAGGCCGAGTCGTTCAAGGGTGACGATCGGAACGTCCCGCGCTTCGGCGTGACCGTGTTGGTGCCGAAGACCGCCGAGGCCGTCGTCGATCAGCTCCAAGCCGAGATCAACAAGCTCGCCAAGGAGAAGCACAAGCTCAACAAGCTGCCGGAGGCCGACTCGTGCTTCCGCGACGGTGACGGCAAGAGCAACGAGGCGATGCACGGCCACTGGGTGCTGTCGCTCTACAGCTACCCGAACGAGCGTTCGCGTGACGGCGGTGCCCCTCAGGTGCTCGACCGCAGCAAGAAGCCGATTCAGGTCGGTGGCCCCGGCGAGCCCTACTCGGGTTGCGTGTGCAACGTCCTGTTCGACCTCTACGCCCCGAACAACTGGAAGAAGGTTTCCGGTGGCCTCAAGGTCGTCCAGTTCGTGGCCGACGGCGAGCCTATCGGTGCCGCGACCGACCTGTCCGAACTGCCCGAGCTTCCCGAAGAGGAGCTGGGCGACGACGACATCTGAAGACGGGGCAACCCGTTCGACCCGCCTCGCCCTGGTTCGCCGGGGCGGGGCTTTTTGGGCGAGAACTATGGACTTCATCGACCACATCGAGTTCGAGCACGTAGCGGATCGCCATCTTTCAGATGGGGACTACGACGGTTCATTCTTTCCGCAGAACACGCCGAGTTGCAAATGGTGTGGTAAGAGAATCCATTGGTTTGCTCGCGGCCAGAAGTGGGTTGCCACCGATAATAAAGGCGAGCACCGCTGCGATGCCTACCTGAAGGCACGGGACGAGAAGTTGCTGGCCGCGCTGCCTGAACTTGACGAGAACGACTGACTATGCAATTTCCTGACACTCCTCTTCACCGACTCGTATGGGGCCTTCTTCAGAGGGAGGCAACTGAACCTGTGAAGCAGGTGGAGACATCCGACGTGATCTACGACATCGAGTGCTACTCGAACATTTTCACCGTCGTCATCTACTCGCCACGCAAGGACCAATACCTCGTGTTCGAGATCAGCGAGCGTCGGAACGACGCATCCCGTCTCGACGAGATCGTGAGGAAAATCAAGCAGGGTCGTCGCAGGATGGTCGGCTTCAACAACATGGGTTACGACTACCCGGTTCTCCACGCCGTTCTCAACTTCTACAGGACCAATCGCTCCGCGACGTGGCAGCAGTTGTGCTCGGTGGCGAAGAGGAAGACCGACGAGATCATTGGTGCCGATCACTTCGACCGCTTCAAGCACCTGATCTGGGAGAACAACCAGCTTTGTCCGCAGCTCGACCTCTTCAAGATCCACCACTTCGACAACACGGCGCGTGCGACATCGTTGAAGGTGTTGCAGTTCAACATGCGTTCCGAGAGTATCGAAGATCTCCCGTTCGACCCGAACAAACCGGTCGATCCGAAGGACTTCGACGCGCTGATCTCCTACAACCAGCATGACGTTCAGGAGACCTACCGGTTCTACCTGAAGACTCTCGACGCGATCCGGTTCCGCGAGAAGCTGTCGGAGAAATACGGTTTCAACTTCATCAACGCCAACGACACGAAGATCGGCAAAACGATTTTCCAGACGGAGCTGGAGCAGCACATGGGGAAGGGGACGTGTCACTACTTCACACCCGACGGTGAACGCAAACCTCGGCAGACCAAGCGCAGGAAGATTGCCCTGAGTGACGTGATTCTTCCCTACGCCCGGTTCGAGCGGAAGGAGTTCCAACTGGTCAAGGCGTGGATGGAGAAACAGGTTCTCAAGGATGCCACCAAGGACGTGTTCACCCGTCTCGACGAGGACCAACTCGGTGAGCTTGTCCTCCATTGCGACATGACCAAGGTCACAGGGAAGGTCAAGAACCTGAACTGCATCGTGGATGGTTTCAACTTCGTCTTTGGAACCGGGGGCTTGCATGGTTGCATCGACTCCGCGACCGTCGAGAGCTGTGACCAAAAGGTGATCGTCGATCTCGACGTGGTCAGCTACTACCCAAGCCTCGCCATCGTAAACAGCATCTACCCCGAACACTTGGGGCCTGAGTTCTGCTTCATTTACAAGCGTCTCAAGGAGCAGCGGATGACCCACAAGAAGGGTAGCCCGGAGAACGCCGCGTTGAAGCTCGCGCTCAACGGTGTCTACGGAGACTCCAACAACAAGTTCTCCCCGTTCTACGACCCGCAATACACGATGGCCATCACCATCAACGGACAGCTTCTCCTCTGCATGTTGGCCGAGAAGCTGATGAGGATCGAGGGTCTTGAGATGATCCAGGCGAACACCGATGGTGTGACGATCCGAGTGGATAGGACCAAGGTCGGCGAGATGGAAACCGTCTGCAAGGAGTGGGAGAAGATCACCAAACTCGAACTGGAGTCGGCCCGCTACAAGCGGATGTTCATCCGCGACGTGAACAACTACATCGCCGAATACGAGGACGGGAAGCTCAAGCGCAAGGGTGCCTATGAATACGATCTGGATTGGCACCAGAACTTCTCATGTCTCGTGGTGCAGAAAGCCGCCGAGGCGAACCTCGTTCGCGGTGAGGACATCGGTGAGTTCATCCGCAACCACGACGACCCCTACGACTTCTACCTCCGCGCCAAAGTGCCTCGATCGTCACGACTGGTCATCCGCTCCGGCGACGGTGAGAAGACTCTGCGGAACATCACCCGTTACTACGTTTCCAATCGGGGAGGTCATCTCATCAAGATCATGCCACCGCTCCCAAAGAAACCCGACAAGGAGCGTGAGATCGCCGTGAACAAGGGGTGGAACGTCACCGTCCACGACGTGATCGCCCCATTGGAGGACATCAACTACGACTTCTACGTTGGTGAAGCCGAGAAGCTCGTCAACATTGTGAAGAAGAAAACCAACACGCCATGAGCAAACCAATCCCATACTTCGAGAAAGACGGCTCCTACAACGAGCGGGTGCCTCGCCGAACCAAACCTCGCATCGACGACTCCTTCCGGCTGGACTTCGGGCGTTCCATTGCCTTGCAGGTGTCGTTGAAAATGTCGCCGGAGCACCAGACGGAGATCGCCCGCTGCGTCGAAGCCTACCGCACGCTCCTCGACGCGGGGTGCTTGCCGGGCAACCGCTACCTTCAGATGCAGCGCCAGATCAACCTCAAGGTCGATCGCTACGTCCGCAAATTCAAGAAAACCAGCACGCCATGACCCTCACCACTCAACGAGACCGAATCCGCACCGTCGCCGAGAGGTGGCGGGAAACTTACGAACCGTTCACCGACGACCGGCCCCGGTTCTCTTGGCGAACGGGTATGGTATCACCCCCGCTCAACACTAGACAGATCGCCGAGCAGCTCGACGCACTGGACCCGGAGACGGCTACGGACGAAGAGGTGAACGTGATCATCGGCAATGACTCGTGGACGCGACTCACCTGCGACGAGTGCGATGAAGACGTGGATGCGGTGTTGACCGTCGGGGAGGAACCCGATCACGAGAGCCACACGGCGTCACTGTGTCGAACGTGCGTGGGGCGTATTTTCTCTTCCTACTGGCCTTTTTGAATACAGATACCATGAAACCAGAAGAACAACGAATCGCCCTCGCGAAACTCAGGGGGTTCACTAACATAAACTCGACGTGTTGGCGGGGGCATCTCGACGGCTACGAACGCAAAATCGCTGACTACCCCAATGATCTCAACGCGATTCACGAAATCGAAATGTCTCTTACTGAAGACCAGCTCTCTGATTATGGTGGACGGTTGAGAGGCAAAGACAATGAAACCGTGTCGCTCTGGAGCCCTGAGCACTGCGAAATCGCAAAGGTGGCGATAGCATCCGCGTCTCAACGCGCCGAAGCCCTCCTCAAAACCCTCAATCTCTGGACCTAATGAACCAAATCATCGCCGCCACCGGCCACCGCAAGCCCCTCGGCTCCTACGACCAGGAGCCGCTCATCAAACTCGTGAAGCCCGTTCTCGAACGGCTCGCGCCCCGTGTCGTGATCTCCGGCATGGCGCTCGGTTGGGATCAAGCCGTCGCGGTCGCCGCGATTGAACTCGGCATCCCGGTCAGATGCTATGTGCCTTTCATTGGTCAAGCCGACCAGTGGCCCAAGGCTGCGGTCGAACGCTACTCGTCGATCCTCGGGAAGTGCGAGAAGGTCGTCACCTGCCACCTCGGCGGCTACGAGCCGGGGGTCATGCAGCTCCGCAACAAGCGCATGGTGGAAGATTGCGACGCGATGCTCGCCCTGTGGGACGGGTCGCCCGGCGGCACCGCCAACTGCATCGCCTACGCCCGGAAGAAGGGGAAGCCGGTCGAGAACTTGTGGAGCCTTTACGATTTTGAAGTATGAAACGCATCATCCGTTGGCGCTGGTTCGCCTGTTTCCTGAGTCAGTTTGAGTGGTATCGCAAGCTCCACGGAGGACTGTGGGTTCGCGTCCACGTCGAGGAGCCGTGCTACTCTCTCATGTGGTTGGACTGCCCAGAAGGGGGCGGATGAGACCTACCGTGAGTGGAACTGGCGTGGCACCCCTGAGTTTCGCAACTACGATTTTGAGGTATGAGAGAATCCGCCGTCGAGAAAGCCATCTGCGACTTCGCCCGCAAGAACGGCATCACGCCGCTCAAGCTCGCGGGTCCGGGGGACAAGGGCAAAGCTGATCGCCTTTTCATGCGCAACGGCAAGGCCGTGTTCATGGAGATCAAGCGACCGGGGGGCAAGCCCACGGAGCTTCAGCTCAGGTTCCTCCGTGAACGCCTCGCCGACGGGTTCCAAGCGGCATGGTTCGACAATGCCTCCGACGCGATCGACTGGCTCCGAACACATCTGCTCCATGAGTGAGGTCTTCACGCCGTTCGACTACCAGGAGGAGATGATCCGCCACAAGACGACGTGTCGCGACGCGTTGGATCTCGCGAGCCCCGGCCTCGGCAAGACGGTGACGACGTTGTCCGCCATCTCGGAGCTGATCCTCGACGGTGCTGCCCGCGGCGCGTTGATCGTGGCCCCGATCCGCGTGCTCGCAATCACATGGCCCCATCAGGTGGCGAAGTGGTCTCACACGAACTGGATGCGGGTTGCCAACATGCGCAAACCCGAGGGTTGGCAAGCGTGGGAAGACGGCAGCGCGGACATCTACCTCATCAACTCCGAGAAGCTCCCCACGATCACGCGGAACGTGAAGTGCCGGGTCTGCAAGGGCAACGACGAGGGCTGCGACAACTGCAACCGAGGCATCGCCGAGCAGACGACTCCGGGCTTCGTGGACCGGTTCATCAAGGGTCGCAAGACGCTCCCCGTGGACATCCTCGTCGTCGATGAGTTGTCCCTCGCGAAGAATGCATCGAGTGTGCGGTTCAACGCGCTGCGACCCTACCTCCACGACCGCGAGACGCCGGGCGGCAAGAAGTTCTTCAGTCCGTTCCGGCGACGCTGGGGCTTGACCGGCACCCCGGCACCCAACAGCTACCTCGACCTGTTCGCCCAGGTTCGACTCATCGACGGCGGCAAGCGTCTTGGCACGTCCTACACGAAGTATCGCAGCACCTACTTCGACAGCGATTACCTCGGGTTCAAATTCACTCTGAAGCCCGGTGCCAAGGAGAAAATCGACGAGCTGATCTCCGACATCGC
>Ga0255151_1000415_pt1 | contig 13873 bp, 17 predicted proteins | sample Atl_Yuk_RepB_8h_FD_183612 | JGI IMG/M metagenome (GOLD analysis project Ga0255151, IMG submission 183612) | Freshwater microbial communities from Altamaha River, Georgia, United States - Atl_Yuk_RepB_8h | ecosystem: Environmental > Aquatic > Freshwater > River | place: USA: Georgia | collected... | reverse complement strand
GACCTTGATGCGCGAGGCCCACAGGGAGCCGGTGACATATTGGATGACGGACTGAACCGTCTTGGTGGCGACGTCGACCTGACAGTCCGCGATCTTGATGTAGGTAAAGTCGTCCGTATCAGTCATCTCGTCCTGTGAGAAATAGACCTGCGGGTAGCCGGCTTGGTCGCGGTTAGAGGTCGGGAAGACGTAGGCGTTGGTCGGGTCAGGGCCGCAACGGACGTAGGCATTGAAGAAGCCTGGGGGAACCTGCACGGTCGCAAGACCCATCTCGGGCTTGGGGACGACATTCAGGAGGTCGTCGGTCGGGCCTCCGCCCCAGATTACCGGGACGATGTTATTCACCGTGCCGGCCGTAACCGTGGCGAAGAACATATTAGCCTCTTCATTCCAATAGACGTTGAGCTTGAACGGGTGGTCAGAGACTGCGATTGCTTCGACAGTCTGCTGCGGAAGGCCATAGGAGACCCCATCCGTATTGGCGAAGAAGGTGACGTCGTTCGACATCATCGTCCTGGCCGCATCCGCAGCCGTGGCGAGCTTGTTCAGCGCGGACGCCGTGATGGGCTGTCCTTGGGCGAACGAACCCTGAAGGGCGTCGCTATTGAATCCGTTGATGGATCGCATCTTTAAGGAGCGTCGAGGTTAGGATAGATATCCCTGTCCCAACCAGACATACCAGAGAGCATGAGGTCGGCGGTGACCTTGTAGATGCCTCCGAACTGCTCGACAGAGCAGTTGGTGATCAGGAAAGCCTTGCGGATTTTAGCCTGCCATTGTTCGGAATAGAGGAACGAACCTCCGTATCCGCCGGTCGCCAAATCCTTGTAAGACTCAGGGAGCTGATAGACCGCGCCGCTGGTCATCCATCCGACATACGAAGCGAAGGCGACGGCCGTGGTCTCGTCAGGAACATAGAACAAGCAACGCAGGGTGTTCGACGGCTTGTAGTAGTTCTTGACGCCGGCCTTGATGTTGACGACGCCGGCCGCAAGTTCCTCGGCTTTCTGATAGGGCAGGAAGCCGACGAACTGGAAGCCCTGCGTCGCACCGCCGGACGCAACGGCCGGACGCCAGAGTGCGCGGTTCGGATTAGTCGTCGCGCTGGGATCCCAGCCAGTCGTCGAAGGAATGCCGGCGAGGACGCTCGACATACCGCCGGTCGGGCAGTTGATCCTCTGGAAGTTGGGGTGGTGTTCGATAGGCTCGGAAGCCGACGAACCAGTCATCACGACCTGCGTGATGGTCTTGAGTCCTCCGTTGACAGCAGGGTCGATGCCGCAGAAGTCCGCCGTGACGACCAACACTCCGGCCTTGTCCCACACATAGTTCGCCTTCCAAATCCTCAGGTTAGTGAGGTTGGAAGGACAAGAAGCACCGAGCAGAGAAGACAGCGTAGTGCCTTTGGCGAAGGTCGTCGTGAAAGAGGCGGCATTGCTTACGTCCCACTTGAACTTGACCTGAGCCTGGAGCAGCCCGAAGCCGTCGGCCTCGACCTGCCAGCCCGCCTGGGGCTTGGGGGCAAGTAGGGTGTCGCCGTAGAAGAGTAGGGAGTTGTTTGGCATTATCGTGTAAGTCCGTCCGGGGGTCGGGAAGGCACAAGGTCTGGACGAGTGTTCTGTGCCGTCTGCTCGGTCGCGGTGGCGATCCGTTCAAGGGGGGTGAAGGCCACGGCTCCGAAGATGTCGCCTCCGCCCATCTGCTGCATCGAGGAAGCCGCTCCGGCTTCGGCGAGGCCGAACGGGGTGAGTTTCTTTCCGCTTCCTTTGAGCTGCTTGTCGATTTCCGCTTCTGCGGCTGCGCGTTTTTCCTCGGGATAGAATTTAAGGACACGCTGCTTGATCTCCTCGTTCGTCATGTACTCAGGAGAGTTATTGATTTGACGACGAATCTTGTCCTCCAGTTTTTCAAACGGGTTCCAGAATCCTGGGCTTGCGATATCCTTGATAAACTGGGCGATGTCCTCCATGAAGGCATGGAAACCTCCGATGAGGTCGATGAGGATGTTCTTGATAGACCGCCCGACATTGGCGAGCATATCAGCGAGGCGAGCCGCAGCAGAAGTCCGTTCCTCTTCTGCGTTGTAATAAGACCTGGAGGCTTCGTCGATTGCCTTTGAGCCAGCCTTAATGATCGGCAACAAGTCCTTGAATGAGTCGCCGAACAACTTCGTTCCGTAGTAAAGCAGCGTGGCTTCGTCCGTGCCGGCGGCATACGCATCGGCAAGGTACTTTAGTGCCTTCTGGTGGTTGAAAGTGCCGTTGGCCACCTCGTCCATGCCGACGCCCATCTTGGCGAGGATGTTGACAAGCTCGCCGCCCTTGATGCGGGATTCTCCGATGCGGCGCGTGAACTCGACCAACGCCTTGGTCATGGAACTAAGGCTGACTCCGAACGCCTCTCCGATTGCTTCGACGTTTCGGACTTGTCCGATGCTCAGGCCGGTCGAGATGGAGGCCAGGCGGATCTGCTTGGCGTAATCGGCGATCTCCTTGACCTTGGCGAGAGCGGCGGAAAGCATCGCACCGAAGGCGTCGAAGAACGCACCTACCAATGCTCCGATGGGGCCGGCGACCATGCCTCCGATGCCTTGCAGGGTGCTGAAAGACTTTGCGGTTTCGGCGAATGGATTCTTCGCGCCACCTTTGCCCATGTTGCCGATTGACTTGCCGGCTTCGGCAAGACCCTTCTCCAACTCCTTCTGGTCTAATCCGATTGTTACTGATAGGTCGGCCATGGCTTATGGTAGGTTGTTCGCCTTTTTGTAGGCTTCAATACGGGCGTCGAAATTCTTTAAATCTTCCTCTTCCTCGGTGGAGAGGACGTCAATCTTCGCGCCGTTGAAAAGTGCGTGGGCTACGGTCATCCAGACGGCTTCGCCTTCCGGCATCGTCCATGCCTCCTCCAGGCTGCAACCGTTGCGCGTCAGGGTCGAGACGCAGGAGAGGGTGAAAGGAATGCGTTCGATCTCTTTGGCTTTGCTCTGGTTTTCTTTCTTCCAGAACTTCGGGTAGGAAAGAGAGGCCGAAATGCAGCCGACGATACGGCCGATGACTCGGGAACGGTACTTCCGGCTGATGCTAAGGAGCATCAAGAAGAACTTGTCCATGAGGCTGAGAGGGCTGACCATCTCGCACTTGTCATGGGTAGACAGAATCTTGACCGCAAGGATGACATCCAGCGCGGTGAAGGTTCCGCCTTCAGGCTTTAGGAACGGAGAGTCGATGGCCTCCAAGGCCACCCGGTGCCGCAGGCTGAAGGCACGAAGCGTCCTGCCGCATACCTTGTCTTGGTAGGGCAGGACGGTCGTGGCCTTGAGAAAGCGAGCATCCATTCGGGATGCCGCCTGGTTAGGCGATCTCTTGGTACTTGACGGCTTTTACAGAGACCTTGCGGAAGTCCTTGTTCGTACCCTTATCCTCAATGTTCTTGATGATGTAGGTACGGCCTCCCCAGGTCATCTGAGTCCCGTTGGTCGGGATATCGTCGGAAGCCTTGAGGACGCCTTCAAGGGTAATCTCGACAAAGCGGTCGTCGAGCCGGTCGGTGATCACGACGCCGTACTCATCCGCGACTTCGACGTCGAGCTTGAACGATTCGGCGATGGAATCAGACTGCATGGTCATGTAGGTGCCGATACCACGAAGACCGAAGAAATGGGCTACGCCGTAATCAATTTGAGAGGGCATTGTCGTATGGGGTTAGCCAAGTGTCAAGGGGCGGGGGGCATGACGCCCCACACGGTGTATTCGATGGCGTTTCCGTACCGACGCTGGCTCATGCCCTCCTCGTCGTTGGAAATCCACAGGTCGTAGAGTTGTCCGTCCGTGGTCGGGTTCCAGAGTGCCTTCAGGGAGATGACATCGCGCATGGCCCCGATGACCTCGACGACCCTGGCACGGTGGGTGTCCAAGGTCTCGTCGTCGGCCGAGGAATAGACGTAAATCTTCACCGTGGCCTTGTAGTTGCCGAGGGTGTTGGAGCCGAGGTCGTCGACCGCGCTGCTGGACTCGGCGTGGACGATGATGATCGGGATGACCCGGATGTCGTCCGTGACGCCCTTATGGACGGCGACGCCGGGGAACAGCGGCGCGAGGTACTGGGCCACCCTGTTCTCGATGGTGGTTCGGAAACTGAAGAATTGAGGGTTGGACATTAGGGTGTATTGGTAAGGGTGAATCCGCCCTGCATACGGCGGACGACGTCGAGCAGTTTGCCGTGATTACGGGGAGCCTGGAGGTGCTTCAGGATGGCCACTCGCATTGCGAAGGCACGGTGATCCATGGCCATACGCATGAAGTGGTAACCTTGGCTGTAGTTACGTCCGACGGTGGATCCGAGTTTGATGGTAGGGTCGGCGACGCCCAGGCGGGGGGCGTAGACCGACGTCCCTGCACCTTGGTTGGCAATCCACGCCGAAGTGGGCATACGGCCGAGCTTGAGGCCGGCGTAGTACCAGCCGGACTTGAGTTTGCCGACGCGCTGCTGGACTCGCTTGATGTAGGACTGAACCGGCTTCCAGTCGTCGACGTATGTGATAGCCATTTTATCGCTTTCTTTTACCTTGTAAGATGGCTTTCCGCGACGCCGTTCGTGGATCGTCTTGATGGCGGCTTCGGTCGTACCCATGAGGAACCGAGTCCTCGGACTACCCTGCTTGGACTCGATTTTCTTGAAGTACTCAAACTCGCCTTGCCCGATGATGCGACCCTGCTCAAACATCTTGAAGACGTAGTCTGGGTAGTGGGGAGGGGGGAGTTTAATCTTGGCGTTCACCCATGCCGAGAACACGCCGAGGTTGCCGGCGGAGGCCACCCCTGCCGCCGGGGCTTGGGCGAGCGGGGCGAAGATTTTGCGGACGTCGCGGTCGACGGAAGCACGGCCCTTGTCCCTCGCCTTATTGCCGAAGCCGCCCTCACCGCCTTTGCGGATGGACGGCTGCTTGCCCGAGAAAGGCGGGGTGAAGTCGCACATATCCTGCGCGAACAGGCGGGACTGCTGCTTCACGATTTCCTCGGAAGACTTACGCATGACCATCTTGTAGATGGCCAGGTGCTGGGCGAACTGGGTATAGTCAACCCTGACCCCCCTTGCTACCTCGACGACGAGGGGCATTACTGCACCTTGGTCTGAACCTTGACGATCACCCAGGCCGACGGGGTGCGGTCTGTCACGGTCATGATGCGGAACTCCTGCCCGCCATAGGCGACGACATTCCCGAACGCGATCAGCCCCGGATTGGCCAGAGCGTCGGCGCGCAAGAACTTCATGTCGAACGAGGTCTGGTTCATGAAACCGCCCGTCTCCAAGTCCTGCATGATGGCCGGTTGGGACATCAGGGCGTTCAAGGGTACTGGCGTCCCGCTGGGGACGTTTTTGACGGTCACGGCCTTAGGGATCTCGGAAAGGATTTCCGAGGCGTCTGCGGCCCATTCGTCAGTAATTCCCGACATGGGTTTAGCCCCCTGTCAAAATAAGAAACCCGCCCCCCTGGCGTGGGGAGCGGGTCTCGCATTGTCGCTTTGGGGTGTTTTAAACCACCCCGAAAGGTTACGAAGTGAACGCGATGCGCTGGAGGGCGTTCGGGTTACCGACAGCCGAACCGACCAGCCAGAGGGCAGACATATTGTGCTTACCAGCCTGCCAGTTGTACCAGTAGCGGAGAGCGAAGGAGAACTTGCTGTCCTGATCCTGAACGACCATTTGCTCGCCACCGCCCGTGGTCGGGGTGGCAGGAACGCGGGTCACGATGACGAGACCTTCCTTGCAGGAGGCCACGCCGTTGAGACCTTCGGTGAAGGCGTCGCCGGAGACCGGGAAGCCGTTGTACTCGGAGACCGAGAAGCCGTGCAGTTCCTTGCTGATGGAGTTCTTCTGGATGACGTCGCTGTTGCCGTAGGAGAAGGTCTGGGCGACGGAGGGATCCTGAACGAGCTGGCCCATGGCGTCCGGGCTGATGAGCAGCTTGCGGCCGATGTGGGGCAGGTTAGCCTTGGTGAGGTTCTTCGCGGCGTTGGCGACGGCGATGCGGTTGAAGCCGCTGGTCGCACCGGAGTAAGCGGCGGTGGCGAAGTTGGCGGCGGTCACCTTGGACAGCACTTCGTCGAACAGGGACTTCTGGACGGCGTTGGCAATCGGGGCGAAGAAGAGGCGACGGAGGCGTTCCAGGGAGAGGGTGGACGCTTCGTAGTCGGTGAAGGCGACGTCGACATACTTGAGGTCGGCGATGGTCACCGGGACATCCGTCGAGACAGCGTCCGAGGGGACGAAGCCGTTGGCGGCGTTGAAGGTGGTGGCCGTGAAGGAGCCGGCGTAACGGGTGTGAACCGTGGTGCCGCGCTCGGCGACGTAGTTACCGAAGTCGGTGACGGCGATTTCCGTCAGGGGAACGAGTTCGGGGACGAGGGTACGGAGGGACTCTTCAGCGACGAGCTGGAGGGTCAAGCCGCCAATGCTGTTAGACATAGTGGTGTATTAGGGTGGGGGTTGGAAAGATTAGCGAAGGCCGGCGGAGCGGAGGATCGCCACGCGGTTCTTGCTGTAGAAGTCGGAAGCGGCCTTGGCGTCCTTCTGCTTGAGGGCCACCCATTCCTGGGTGATCTCCTCGTCGCTCTTGGGGGCGGCGGAGGCTTCGACGGGGCTGACTTCGACGGGCGTGACGCCGACCGAGGCGGCGATGGCAGCGGCCTTCTTGCCGGCGGTTTCCTGCGACGCGGCGATTTCCTTCGCCTGGGCTTCGGCCTTGGCGCGGATTTCATCGGCGGCGGCGAGCTTGGCCGTCAGGTCGTTGACCTTGGCGGTGAACTCGACGATGGCGGCGTCCTTGGCGGACATCGCGGCGGTCAGTTCGGCGACCTTGGCGGACAGGGAGGCGACTTCGCTGGCCTTGGCTTCGACCTCGGCGGTCTTGCCGGTGAAGGCTTCTTTCAGCGAGTTCAGGCGTTCTTCGAGCGTCATGATGGTTTTAGCCAAGTGTCAAGCCTTGGGCTTGCAGTCGGTGTCGACAGGGGGGCATCCCTCGTCGGGGATTTCGGGTTCTTCCTCGTCTTCGTCGGAGTCCGAGCCGTCCTTTTTCTTCTTCTTCTTTTTCTTCTTGTCGTCGGAGATCGGCTCGACGCCGTCTTCGTCGTCACCCTGCTCGGGCGAGACTTCCGAGATGCGGACGGACTTGATGTCGCTGGCCTTGAGATAGCCAGAAGGGCCGGTCGACGGCACCTGCTTTTCGGCGCGCTCGTACTTGGCGTACTCCTCAGGCGAGATGGCCATCAGGAGGTCGTCGAAGGTGTTCAGGATGCCGCTGATGAGGTTCTTCTCTGCGGCCTTCTTGCCAGACCAGCATTGACCCTGCATATCGGCTTCGTCGGCGTAGGTGCGGACGGCCTTGATGTCGCCGATGAACCACTTGTGGGTCTCGTCGACGTCGTCTTGGAAGAGCTTCCGCTGCTCGGGGGTCATCGACGTGCCGACGAAGCCGGCACCCTTCGCCCAGCCGGCCTTGATGAGGTCGACCGTGATGCCTTCCTCGGCGTAAGCCGCCTTCATGTCGTAGATTGGGATGTAGACGCCGATGGAGCCGACGACGGACGATCCGCTGGCATATACCTCGTCGCATTGGCTCATGAGCCACATGGAGGCGGAGCAGGACTGCTTGCACGTCCAGCCGACCGTACGCTTCTTGCAGGCACGGATGCGGGAAGCCAGCTCGGGGACGCCGGTGACGGTGCCTCCGGGGGAGTCGAAGTCGAAGATGACCACCTCTACCTCGGGGTCGCGTTCGCACTCCTCAAGCATCTCCTCAATCTCCTCGACGTCGACCGCGCCCATCATCTTTTCCAGCTCGGTGAGGCCGGAGCCGATGACGCCCTTGACGGGGATGATGGCCAGGTCACCGGACTTGACGAGCATCGGCCTGGGGCCGAAGAGCATCGCCATCATGTCCTCGATGTCGCCGTTGGCCTTGAGGTCGGCCGGCGAGAGTTCGGCCACCTTGTCGAGGTAAGCCTTGGCCTTCGCCGGCTCGATGAGAATCGGCGCGTAGGTCTTGAAGGCGTTGGAAAGGGAGTACATAGGTTATTCGTTGGAAGTTTCGTCGGCGTCTTCGTCGTCCGGGTCGACGGTGACTTTTTCGCCGTCGTCCATGAACGTCTTCGCCTGACTGTCTCCGACGGAGGCGTTGATGTCGGCGGGGCCGACGTTCTGGGGCTTGTAGAGCAGCGAGAGCGGGACGTCGAACTCCTTGGCCAAGTCCATGAGATAACGCTTCTCGGCGGCGTTCTCGCGCATCTTTTCCTTGGGGTCGAGACCCTCTTCAAGGAAGTTGTCCGTGAGGTTCTTGAGGCCGGACTCGATGTCCATGCGGTTCTGCTGGGCGTCGCGGCCGGCGTCGACGGTGACGCGGCGGGGGGTCGTCCAGGTGACCTTCGTCCAGTATTCGTTGGACGGAAGATAGCCTTCCCTGATCGCCGTGCCGATGACGTAGCCCCAGACTGGCGTCAGGAAACGCTGCATCATGACGGCTTGTCGGTGCGAGAACTTGCGGTCGGCCTTGGCTACCACGAAACGCATGACCGCGCCGCCCGCCTTCGTCGGATTGGCTGTGAATTCGTAGGGAAGCATCCCTGCGAGGGAGTCCCGCTCAAGGTGTTCGATGAATCCGTCGAAGGTCTTGTTCGGGCGGTTCGACTCGAAAGATTCCAGACGCTCGCCGGGGGCGAGTGCCAGCACCTTGCCGCCGAGGAAGGTCGAAGCCTCGCTCGGGTCGGTCATGCCGTCTCCGTAGTCCTGCGGACGCATACCGAACGCCTCGAAATCGGACTGGGTGCCGTCGAAGTTCGGGTTCTCACGGGTGATCGTGCGCGTGATGTCCGAGGCCGTCTTCACGGCGAGTTTCTCCAAAGAGAGAATCTCCAGCATATCGACCAGGTTGTTGATCGAGTGCTGGAGAGGGCTGTAAGCCCTTGCCCCCGAAGCAAGCTCAGGTTCGTACAAGTGAAGAACCGCGTTTGCGGGTACGAGACGGCTGGAGCCGTCAGAGCGGATTACGTTGTAGGAAATGGGCTGACCGTAGGGGCCAAAGAGGATTCCGTCCACCATGCCAGGAGGCACTTCGTTGTTGGACGAGTTGCCGACGCGGTGGCTTTCGATGACTTGCAGGCGGGGTTCGCCGCCTGGGCCACGGGTCTTGATGATGAAGCACTCGCCGTCGCGATCCATCAGGCGGCAGCAGATGTGCTGGAGTTCAAAGAAAGAGAATCGGCCGGTGATGTCGCAGGCGCGGGAACCCCATTGGTTGAAGTACGCCTCGGCGGCGTCGTCCCACATCTCGTCGCCCGACTGGGCCTGGGCCTTGATGCCTCCGCCGACGGTGTAGAGGGCCATGTCGGCCAGCACCTGACGGATGAGTCCCGCATTGAGTTCCAGCCAGCGCATCTTGCGCGTGGTCTCCATGCGGTCGAAGACCGTCATGGTCTTCTTGAAGTCCTGCGGCCAGGACGACCAGATCCACGAACGCTTGTTGCTGAACTTGGCGGACTCGAAATTGGAGAAGATGCCCGGGCCTGAGCCTCCGCCCGTCGCCTGCTTCACGGGTGCCGGCGTAGCGGCCACCTTAGGCGTCTTGGGTTTCCTGACCTGCGGCACGGCAGGCTTGCTGGGCTTTTTGGGTCGCATCAGAGTCCTCGGAAGTTATTGAGCATATTGATCACGCGGACTCGGTCGACGGCACCGTAGGTCTGCGGGTCTTTGACCATGAGGGCGTAGCGGGCTTCGACGAGGACGGTGGAGATGTCCATCGGGAACTCCTTGACGACGCTGGTGCCGGAGTCGGAGTACTCCATCATGGTCTTCCCTTGCTTGAGAAGTTCCTTCGCTTTGGCGACGATCTCAAGGATGTCACAAATATCAAAAACGAGGAAGATACCTTGAGGGCGCGCCATTTGCGTTTAGCCCTGTGTAAAAGGGTCGTCCTGCCCTCCCCATGCAACAACACACAAGAGCCACCCGTGGTTCTTACTAAAGGGCAGGACGACTTGGTTGGAATGTGACCGACGGAGGAGATTCGTCAAGCGGTTTCTTCCTCCGCCTTCTCGTCGGGCTTGCGGTCTTCGGGCTTGCCGTTGCGGTTCTTGCCACGGCCGATGAGCTTCGCCATGAGGGCCGGAAGCATCCCTATGACCTCGGCGTCCCAGAGGTGGTTCGCACGGTCGCCAATCGGAAGCCAGATGGCCTGACCGTTGGGCTGGCGGGTGCGGTGTTCGGACTGCATCTGCTTGCGGTACTCTTCGCCGGCGTCCTCGGGGTAGGTGTGGTGGCCTGCGCGACGCAGCCGGGTCATCGAGTCCTTGAAGTACAGGTTTGAGAAGATGTACAGTTTGCAGGACGTCTGACCGACTTGGATGACCTTGGCACGGGCGTAGGGGCGGTAGGCCACCTTGATGCCGTAGGGCGTCTGGATACGCCACGGGAACTCGTTCTGGCCGGAACCCTTGGTGGCGTTCCAGGCGAACTTCGCGCACATACGGTAGACGCTGTCCGTGTTGGGGCCGTCGCCGGAGTCGACGAACACGAACGAGTCCAGCACCTCCAGTTTCCGCTGGGCTTCCCGCAACTGGTCTTCGGTGTCGCAGTAGCCCCATTGCACCATGCGGGACTTGCCGTCGACCGCCCAGGCACGGACGACCCAGTAGTAGCCCTTCCGCTGGACGTCGACCGCCATGAAGCGGAGCCGTGCGAACTGCTTGGCCTTCTTGTACTCGTCGCGGAAGGGCGGGTCGGTGAGCTTTCCGTCGACCATGAAGCCCTCCTGATCCCATTGGTCGAGCATCTTGTAGCCCTGCGGCATGACTTCGCCGCTGCCGTCGTCCGGGTCGTCGGCCCATGAGAGGGCGAGACGCTTCTGCTTGAATTCGCGGCGGGCGACGTCGTCGCCGTGTTCCTCGAAAGCCTGCTTCGCACGGATGGCCATCTCCGCGAGCTTGCCCCAGTCCAAACCCCATTGCGCGCACAGCGAGTTCCAATGGAATCCGACGACGCCCTTCGGGGCGTTCTGGTTCATTGGGATGTACTCGCCGGTGGCGTTCAGCTCGGCACGGACTTCAAACGAGTCGCGGTAACGGTGCTTGCACGACTTGCACTCGTAGGTGCAGCCGGCCTTGACCTTGTCGAGGTTCCAGCCGTTCGGTTCCTTGGCGTCCTCGGGATAGATCAACTGCTCCCACTCCCACGCCTGGCGCGTACCGCATTGCGTACACTTGAATGTCCACTCGCGGCGGTCGGACTGGTTCCAAAGGTCGGTGATGTCGTCGCCTTCGACGCCGCCCTGCGAGACCAGCAGCGACTTGCCCTGCCAGATGAAGGCCGTGCGACGGGCGAGTGCTTCGTTCAGGTGACCCTTGGGCCAGAGCCAGACTTCGTCGCCGCCGAGGAAGCGGATGGAACGACGCTGGAGGTTCTTCTTGTTGTTCGCACCCAGCACCCAGCAGGTGTTCCGCTCGAAACGGGTCTTCTTCCATTGGTTGCGTTCGGCCTCGGTCAGTTTGGCCAGCGTCGCCGGCGTGGCCTCCCACATGGGTCGGAGCCTGTCCTTCTGCCAGTCTTGGGCGTTGTCGTCGACGTCCTGCAAGAGCAGCGTCGGCCCAGGCGAGCGGGCGGGGATGAAGGTCGACCACAGTTCCAGCAGGGAGGACTTCCCCATCTGGACGGCTCCCATGACGACGACGGTGGTGATCTCGGGGTCGGTCAGCGCGCGGAGGATGGGTGCGAGGAACGGGGTGGACTCGACGCGGAAAGGCCCGGGCTGGGGCGAGCCTGGGACTTCCCGCACGTTCGCTTCCAGCCATTGCACGATGTCGCCTTCCGGGTCTGGCGTCATCATCGCACGGATGTGGGACTCGAAAGTATCGACTGTGTGCGGGTCGATGATCACTCGACTTCGTCGACGCCGTCCTCTTCGGCCTGTTCAACCTCGATGGGGTCTTCGGTGTCGCCTTCCTTGACCACGGCCTGTTCGGCGTAGCCGGCGGCGGCGGACAGACGCTCAAGCATCTTCTTCACCTCGTCGTCGATGGCCTTCATCGCCCTGCCCGGATTGTCGGGGTTTACCCGCGCCGCCAGTTTCGTACCGAGCTGCGTGACCTCTTCGCGGACTTGCGCGAACACTCGTCCGAACCTTTCGATGGCGGTCTGGGTGCGGATGTACTCTCGGCTGGCGATCTGCCTCGCCTGGAGTTCCTTTTCCAGCGTGACGAGCGTCTTCACCAACTTGTCGTAGGTGCCGTAGGACTTGCTGGCGTCGGGCGAGTTGGAAGCGAGGTCATCGAGGTACTGCTGATAGGCCAGAGCCTTGAGTTCGCGCTGGCGTTCGACGGTCTCGTTGAAGTCCTTGTCTGGGCGGACGGACGAACCCATGCGTCCGGCACCGCGAGCCATGTACCAAGCCTCGGCGGACTCGATGGAGTCGATGGGCATACCCTGCTGGATGAACTTGTTGATGGCCTGCTTGGTGACGCCGAAGCGGCCGGCCAGATCGATGGGGCGTACCTTGTCGCTCATCGCAGTTTCTTCTTACGTGCGGCGGACAGTTTCGCGCAGGCCGACTCCGACTTCATGTACAGCGAAGGCGGGAGCCGTAGGTTGCGTTGGATGGTCTTCACCCGTGCGGAGATCGCCGCCCGGGTCAGGTTGTGCTGCTCGGCGAGCGAAGTCATCGTGGGCAGTCCAGGCATCCCGAGGGCGAGTTTGATGCACGTTCCGTGCAGCCTCACCTCCGCGCACGGCGAAAGGTCGATGACGGCGATGACCTTGCGGAGGACGTCAAGCACCTCGTCCTGCGTGAACATTCGTTCGCTCATCGGCGTGTGCGAACGCTCGCGCAACATCCATTGCACGGACTGGAGTTTGTCGATGTCGTAACCTTCGCTCTTCGTCCCCGAGTCGTCGTGGTCTTGCACGGGTTCGCCGCCGAAGTATCGGTGCGCGTACGGGACGCCGGCGTCGTCAGGCTTCGTAGGATCGAACCCACACGCCGCAAGACCCGCCCGCTCCACTTTGGAAAGGCGTTTCCAGAACTTTTTGTATTCGTCATAAAGTTCCATCGTCCGATTCTGGAACGAACAAATACTCGATCGCCGAGGCGACCGACATCATGACGGCGGCTTCCGAGACGAGCATCTTGGCCACCTCTTCGTCCCCGTTGGCGTCCGCGATGTGGGCGGCGCGCAGGATGTTCAGGCCGGCGATGCGTCGGAGCTGCTGGGCGTCGGCGACGAGATTGTCGCAGGCCGCACGGAGTTCGTCGCCGGTGGGGATTCGTTCGTTGTTGCGTACCACACGGCAACCAATGTGCCGTCGGTGTGAACAAGTCAACCCGCCGAGGTGTTCCGTGGATAAATCAAACCTTTGTCATCCCGGCCGAGCATCCCGTGACGCATGGCCTTGCGAACCTTGTTCCACGCCTGCTTCTTGTTCAGGGTCTCGCCGTAGCACCGTCCCCACTCGGAGGCGAACAGGTCGCGGAGTTCGTGGGCGCGGTAGCCCCGGTCGGCGGGGATCAGGTTCAGCACCGCCTGGACGAGCTGCGCGGCCTCCTCGCTCTTGGCCGTCCGGGCGGCGTTGAGCATCTCGACGTGTTCCTTCATCCGCTCGGGCGACAGACGCCAGGCCCTCGCCCAAGGCGACTCGGGACGGCGCGGAGTGATCGGGTTCTGACGGCGGCGGCGGAAGGGGAAGGGATGGCTCATTGGCCAGACATTTAGGCTACGCCCTCAAAGGCGTAAAGCCTATAATGGCTTGGCCATTTATATTTTGTATCATCTACCCTGTAAAGGGTAGATACAAAATAATGTATTGCCTATATGTCTTGCTACAATGGTTGCTA
>Ga0255151_1000412_pt1 | contig 13917 bp, 12 predicted proteins | sample Atl_Yuk_RepB_8h_FD_183612 | JGI IMG/M metagenome (GOLD analysis project Ga0255151, IMG submission 183612) | Freshwater microbial communities from Altamaha River, Georgia, United States - Atl_Yuk_RepB_8h | ecosystem: Environmental > Aquatic > Freshwater > River | place: USA: Georgia | collected... | reverse complement strand
CCCCGCACCCCCTGCTGCGCCCCCGGCCCAGCCCCCGGCTCAACCGGCTGCACCAACGCAACTCCCTCCGCCGCCAACAAGCTACCCGCCCGGCGTGCCTCCGGTAGATCGGTGGCCTGACGCAAACCTCAAAGCTACGCTGGATGCACAAAATGCCAAGCCTGAGGAACAGCGCAATCAACCACTTGTTTCGGCCATCCAAAACGAAATGGCACGTCGGCAAGGTACGCCTATACCTCAACCCCCTGAGGAGCCCCCTGCCCCTGATGTCAGTGGGCCTGAATTCGACGCCCTTGTGGAGAAGTACCGCAAGCAAGGCATGATGCGTGATGATGCCGAGCGTGTTGCTCGGATGCAACTTACTGAACAGAAACCAAGTGAGACAACCCCACCGATTGCGCAAGGAGCGACAGATGTTGGAGAAGCTGTCCCCCAACCAGATGGAGCTGGCGTTCAAGTGGCTGGAAAGCCCGATACAGTGCCCCCCACCCCCGGAGCTGGAGTCCCTGTCACAGATGGAATGGTTCCTGCTGGACAGAATGTTGCAGCAGCTCCTCAAAGAGAAGGAGAGCCAGCGGGTGCAGTAGCGGCGGAAACTGGAGCCCCACCTGCTATTACTCCAATTGGCCGACTAGCGCCCCCACCCCCCTCTGAGGGGGCCCCCGTAGTTACGCCCGTCAAACCCGCAACCAAGCGTGGCCGCAAGCCAATGACCCAAGAGCAGAAGGCTGCACGGGAAGAAGACCGCAAGCAAGATCGTGCCGAGCGCAACCGCCACAAGCGAGCCGTAGATAAGGCTGAGGCTCAGCTCAAAAAAGTGGCAGAGTCGCTGGAAACCGAAGGCGGTACTTCTGCCGAGAAAATGGAGACGGTGCTCAACGCTGTTGCTGAGCTTGCTCGTGTGTCCAAAGAAGCTGGATCGAAACCCGAAGGTAAGCGTGCTCGTCAGGTTTTGAAAGACGCCAACATTGGCCAAGACGAAATTGACAGGGCCACATCCAAGCTGCGCTCTACACGAACCATAACTGAAGAAGATATAAGCGAAGCGCAAACTGCGCCTCCTGAAGACAAGCCAAACGAGGCGTTCAGTAAGGCAACCAACGCTGCGCAGGCGCTTGGAGTTATCGCCAAGACTGGTAACTTGTTCCAAGTGACGCTGGCCAACCGTCTGCGTGCGTTTGTGGCCGGGGTTAAGTTTGTAGTTATTGAAGCAGGTCAAGAACTGCCTGAAGGACTGCAAAGCAAGAAGATGCAGGAGAGCTGGGAGAAGGCTCGGGGCATGTTTGTGTTCCGGCCAGCCACTGGCGAGCGAGTCGTCTACGTGCGTGGTGCCAGCTTCGGTGAGGACAACGGCATCAACAACACTATTGTGCTGCACGAAATGCTGCACGCTGCCTTGAACCAGAAACTGAATCTGGCGCTTGAGGCAATCAAGGGCAACTACTCTCTCAACTCGCCTCTGGTGCGTGAATATAACGAGTTGATTCGTATCATGAACAGCGCCGGGAAGCGCTGGAACGAACTTGCTCGGGAGGGCAAACTGCCCCCACGTATTGCTGGAATGGCTCGGTCGGCCAACATCTTTGGCGACCCCCGTGAGTTTGTGGCTTACGGCATGTCGGATCCCGAATTCCAAGAGTTCTTGCGCTCGGCTCGTGGTGAAGAGGCCGAAACTTCTTACTTCAACCGGTTCGTCAACAATATCCGCAAGTTCTTCGGCATGGACGAGGATGACGTCAACGCCTTGAGCGATCTGGTGGTTGTCACCGACAAACTGCTGTCTTCCCGCAAAACTGCTGAGATGCGGATTGTGGAGCGTGGCCAAAAACGTGAGGCGCAGATGCGCCAAGCCAACCGAGAAGAAGCCTCCAATGCCGCCAAGAAAAACGGTAAGAAGATCTCCGCCACCGAGCGCAAAATTCAACGCTCCGATGAGTTCCAAGACATTGTGGACGGCATGGACGATCTGACCAAGCTGCGTGACCCCAACGTATTCTTGGACGTGATGAGTGCGGGTTGGAAGTCTCTCAACATCAAAAAGCTTGAAGCTATCCTGCCCGCTATACCGACCAACGTACTGGCTGAATGGGGCGAGCGCCTCGGCATCAACCACATGAAGAGCGCCTATCAAATGACGCAGGACATGGATGCCATGCGCATGAAGATGTTGTCGGCTGCATCCGATATTGCCAAGGACTGGAGCGCCCTGCAACAAGGCGTCATCAAACGTGGTGTTAGCCGACTGCGTGGAATGAAGAAGTCCGATGAGCTGCGTGCTCTGGCCAACGCCATGCACTATGCCACCGACAAGAGGGTGGACCCCACCAAGACTCGGTCTGACCCGGTCATGAACAAAATGTGGGATGCCCTGTCGCCTAAGGCGCAGGAAATCTTTGTGCGCACCCGTGACCACTACCGTGCCATGTACGACCTGTATCGTGCGTTGCTGGAAGATCGCCTCAAACTGCTGAAGGTGCCGGGCAAAGACAACGACCCCAACACCCCTCGTGGCCACCTGATGGCGGAGATCAAAAAGATTTATGAGGCCGGACTCAAGTTTGAACCCTACTTCCCATTGATGCGCTACGGCGATTACTGGCTGCGTGTTGGTCAGGGTAAGAGCGGTGAGTTCTACATGTTTGAGAACCCCATGCAACGGGAACTTTTCCTCAAGCAACGCATTCGCAAACTTCAAGCAGAGGGCGATACCCGCACCGAGAAGGAAATGCGTGCGGATGAGTTCATTGAGTCTGGCAACAGCCTGCGTGGCCTGCGTGAAAAATCAGCGGAAACATCTACCCTGCTCAAGAACGTGCTCAATGCGATCGGCAGCGCTCAGTACGGGTTGACGGCCGAAGAGGTTGAAGACCTCAAAGATCAGGTGTATCAGTTGTACCTGACCACAATGCCTGATGACAGCTTCCGTGCGCAGTTCATCCATCGTAAGGGCAAAGCTGGTTTCTCAGGCGACGCGCTGCGCAACTTTGCTACCTCCTCCGTGAATATGGCTAATCAGCTGTCTCGGATCAAGTACGGCCCCCGCATGCTGATGGAAGTAGACATGGCAAAGGAAAGCCTTAAAGGTAACCCCGACGCCGAGAAGCTTCGGATGCTTGTGGATGAAATGGGCATCCGTGCCGGTATGCAAGCCAACCCGCCCCTCTATAACCCTCTGGCTCGTGGGGTAGCAAACTTCGCCAACAAGTCTGCCTTCTTGTATTTGATGACCTCGGTGAAGACTGCGCTGGTGCAGTTTGCTTCACTGCCGGTGTTTGGCACACCTGTCCTCTTATCCCGTCACGACCCGGCCAAGGTGGTCAAGGAAATGGGTCGGTTCATGTTGGTGTTTAACAGCGTGGGTGTGGTCGACAAGGACAAAGATGGCATCCTCCAGTGGCGTGTGGGCGACATCAGCTTGGGCAACTCTCGCCGAGTGGCTCTGGACCCCGAGGAGCAGCGTGCATTTGAAGAGATGCAAGAGCGTGGCATTGCTGAAGTAACCATGACCTACGACCTGATGGATCGCAGGGCTACGCCTTCGGCCAAGTATGTGGGTGCGTTCAACACCGCAACCAATGCCATGGGTGCACTCTTCCACCACGTAGAGCGTTTGAACCGAGAGATCATGTTCATGACCTCGTTCCGTTTGAGCATGCAAGAAGGCATGACGTTTGACGAAGCCATCGACCAAGCCGTTGCGGACACCTATGACGCTCTGGGCAACTTCAGCGAAGCCAACCGCCCCCGTGTCATGCGTGGCCCGGTGGGTAAAACACTGCTCCAGTTTAAGACGTTCCCGGCGTTTGTGACTACTTACCTTGTGCGTAACTTCTACCGCATGATCAAGCCGATGGACAAGCAAGATCGCAAGGAAGCAGTCATTCAGTTTTTTGGCACAGTTGGCATGTCCACGGCACTCGCTGGCTATGTCGGTATCCCCGGTGCGGCGTTCATGATGGGTGTGCTGGAAGGGCTGATCTCTGCGTTCCGTGATGACGAGGACGAAGACCCGTTGGAGAAAAAAGACCTTGAGCTTTGGCTCCGTCGAGTGTTCATACGTGAGGTGTTTGGGGAGACCAAAGTTGGTGACGTACCCTTAAGCGAAGTGCTCGACTCGGGAATGATCGACACCATGACGGGGCTCAAAATCTCCGACAGTATGTCCATGAACAACATGTGGTTCCCTGAGCTCAAGGAACAAGCCACTGCGCAAGCTGCTGTTTCGGACTACCTGCTCGGCATGTTGGGCCCTGCGGCCAGCATATTTACCAAACGCCTGCCCGGTGCTATCGACGACTTCTCCAATGGGCGCATCCTGCAAGGCTTTGAAAAGGCCCTGCCTGCCCTGTTCAGCAACCCGATCAAAGCGTATCGGTTCTCCAAAGAAGGCGCACTCACTCAAACCGGCGCAGAAATCAAAGGTGCTGACGAGTTCACCGCAGGACAGATTGCGGCGCAGGCTTTGGGTTTCCGCACCAAGGGGTTGGCCGAGAAGCAAGAGGACAACTTCAAGGTTGAAGCCATCCGTGTCAAGGTCTTGCAAGAGAAGCAAAAGCTCACCAACCGCCTCGATCGTGAATTGGAGCTGGGCTCAGACGAGGGCTTCCAAAAGGCACTCGACGAGCTGGTGAAGTACGGCTGGCGTTACCCGTCCATGGCCATGAAAGCCGACGAAATCCAGAAACTGTTTGAGCGTCGGGCTAAGGCTCGGGGCATGTCTGATCGTGGGTTCCGTGTCGACAAGAAACTCTACCCGCATCTGGCCGAGTTGCTCGAAGCCTCCACTGAAACTCTTGAGCGTGAAGCCAAGAAGGACTGAAAAAAACCCCGGCGCTAGGCCGGGGTAACAGGGAGGAATGAGCAAACAATCCCGAGGAGAAAGCTGGCAACTGCTTACCAGCAACTCAAGTATAGGCTACACCCGCCACACTCGCAAGCCTTGTACCCCCTCTTCAATCACGACTTTGGTGACAGTCTTGAATCCAAGGCGGCGTGTGACTCGGCTGATTTCGGCTTTCGCCATTCTTGGGTTAACGCAGGGTACAAAAAAGCTGTACCCCCGCTTGAAGTTCTTCCAGTTAATCCCGTACGTCACCGTCTCGATCTTCATTTTCTTGGGCTCCGATCTGCAAATACTCAGATGCAGAGGTGTCAAAACGTAACACACGAACCGCAGGGGAAGTGACCTTCATGCCCTTGGACATACGCTTGTTCATGGCTTCCTTGAATACGCCGATCTTGCCCAGCTCGGTCAGAGTAGACCGGTAGTTGATTTGAGTCTCGACGCAAAAGTCTTTGAACGCCTTGGCCGATATGAACAGTTGCTTGGTGTCCGGCTCAAAGCGAATCAGCAGTTCACCCTTGGGCTCCATCGACGGTAAGGGTGCCAGCGCCGAGTTGCTCGCTATGTCGTTGACCACCAGCGCATTGTTGATGCGGGAGTTGATGAATTCACCCACGATGGTGATTGGGTTTGCTTGCGGAGGCTTAACCTCTTGACGCATCTCGTTGAGCATCACTTTGACCCACTCGTAGATGGCGGGCATATCGTAGTCGTGCAAGCCGAGGCTTTTGGCAATCAGACCCCCTGCAATGTTGCACGCCACCACACCTGACCAGAAGCGCTCCCGTGCGGTGAATTGGACTTCTTTGTCGATGCGGGCTTGGATCTTCCGCAGTAGGCTCACGGCGTCCTCTTTGTTGGCCACCAACCACGTAGCGTAGATTTCCATGGCGTGCCCGTAGTTCTCCCGCAGTTGGTGATCAAACATCTGCTTGCCCACCTCGGCAGAGATCAGCTCGGACGGCTCTATTTTGTACTCCAATAAACGCATGGCTTCGCCGTCAGGACTGCTCTTGGCCACACCGAGCTTCTCGTAAAAGCTGGCGTTGGCTGAACATAGGGTAATCCCTTGCCACTTGGTGTTGTTGATGCGCAGCTCATTGGTCTGCCCCTTCATCTTGTTTTTGCCTCGGCCTTGACTGATGCTGTAAGCCAGATCAGAGAACTCCATGCCACTGAGGTTGGTGATCTCGTCGATGGTGTTGGCCAAATTGTTCATAACGCCCAGTTGGTGAATCTTGGCGTTGAACGTATCCTTATACATGGAGGTCAGGTCTTTGGGCATTCCAGAGACGCTGTTACACATAAACAAGGCGGTCGATTTGCCTGAGCCCGATGACGGGTGAATCAGGTTGATGATGGCCCCTTCCAGCCCTGTAAATTTAAGTAAAGGCGACCCAAAAGCCGTCAGTGCGGCAAACGCTTGTGGCTCAAGACCCTTTTGAGCGTACAGATTGAACACCTCTTTCCATTTCTCAAAGGTGCCCTTGATTTGTAGCTTTGCGGCTACATCCTGTGTCGTGGTCGATGGAGGGCTGTAGAACGTACCATCAACTGTTATTTCTCGGTCGCCGAGGATGAACTTGCTATCCCCATCAACCCAACCAAATTGAGTTCTCATCATTTCTGCTCTCTTTGTGTACTGTAGGTTTTTCACTGACGACACCACAAACGTGGACAGGTTGTCGTACTGTGCCTTGAATGTCACCACTCCATGCTGAGCCAACGCCTTGCGCAACTCATCTTTGGAGCAGATAGTGGACGCCGACATGGTGAACTCCCTCACCCCATCGTGCGGTAGGTGCAAGCGGAACAGGGCCACTTCACCAATCTCCGGGTCTTTCATGCGCTTGAGGGCGTAGAAGTCGTGCTCATACACCAGCGCAGGTGACTCTTCTGAGTTCTCTTTGTCCGGTCGGCGGTATATGCCCCCCTTCTTGCCCCGGAAGTACGGGAACGGAAACTCCGGAATTTGGTATGTGGTGGCTTCGCCCTCTTCTTCAACCACAAACTCGTTATCCTCGGGGTCGGCTTCGGCTATCTCAATACCCAGAACGATCGGTGACTTGATTTTTCCCCTGTGCTGGCATCCGTCGCACCCGCCGGGGTTGCGCTCTTCAAACGTGGTGCAGTGATGTGGGCCCCCACGCTTGCGGATGTTTCGCAGTTTTGTTTCTACTTCTTCTGCGTCGTACTCTGGATGTTGGTTTGACATTTTGTGTGCGGCTTCGTCGCCATCCACACAGAACGCCGTGATTGACAGAGCGGATACCCAAAGCGGTTCATCAATTTCTTGCTGACTCGCAAAGCAGTAGTTCAGTTGCGCACAACCGTTCTCTGCCTTCATCATGATGGTCTTGAACCGTTTGACCTTGTTGTCCATGAGCGCTTGCATCATCGGGCTCATAGATGAGGGTACAAAATCTGGCGTTTCGTCTGGCTCGGGTTCGGGGTTTCCGAGTAGATTCAGCCATTCTTCATACCCCAACTCGGGCGTAGAATTGTTCCAGACCCCCACTGGTTTTGGGTTATCTTTGTCTTTGAAATTTGCCGACCCCAACGGGCGCAACACCCGAGAGGCTTCAAAGACTTTGTCATCAACAATGAGCTTGTGCTCTTTGCAGAGTTGCTTCAGCCGTTTGGCCAGCGGGTTCCACTCTTGCCGTGACAAAGTACGGTCGATCAGCCAATAAGCGTGAATGCCATTGCCTGAGTTGATGAGGATTGGTTTGGGCAATCCTACTGTTTTACAGAACTGCTGAAGCTCAGCGAGCCCTGTCTGCTGGTCTAAGTACCCTTCAATTTTGCCCTTGGAGTTAGGCACGCCCTTTGTGGGGCCGCAATCAATGTCCATCCAGAGCGACCTGAAATACAGGGCGTTCTCGTGTGTGCGCTCATCCAGTACACCGAACTTGGCACAACCAAAATAGGCATCGATTTTTGCGTCAACGAATTCTTGAATGATCTCGTCGGCTTGCTCTCTTGTCTCCGCAAAGCGCTGATCTGGGTATCGACCTATACCGATGATGCAGTACCTGCCCTCCGTTGGGAGAACGGTATCAAGAAGGTCGAATGACATGACTTACTTTTTCTTGAGGCTGGCGATATACCGTTCGATGCGTGAGTGAATGGAAGGGTCGGGGACAGAGTCCCCTTTGAACCAATCGTAGATCGCTTGGCGACTGAGCCCGAAGTACCCAGCCACCTCACGAACGCTGACACCCTTATGGATACACACACGACCGAGGGCTACACCGAGAGATTTGATGTTGGCCTGTTTGTTGGCTTGCATCAAACCAATGCTGTAACCAATGGGCATGATTAGTCCTCGTCAGTCCATGCCTTGACCACTGAGTCCAAGTCTTTCTTGGTCACAGTCGGCGCTTCGGCTTTTGTTTTGCTCTCACGCTTGGTGGGAGCGGCTACTTCTTCAGCGGCAGCTTTTGGTGCTTCCAGCTTAGGCGCACGTCCAGACACATCCGCTTGGTACGGAGTCATGATGATCATCTTCTGCACCTCGGGTTTGGAGCCCAGCTTGCCGGTCACTTCAAACTCTTGCTTGTTGATAAAGCGCACGGGGGTGAACAACACAGACTGGTTGTCGTTGTCCTCGTTGAAGCTGATCTGTGTCACGACGTAGTCGAGCGACTTGCCGTTGTTGGCCAGATACTTGGTGTAGCTCTCGAAGGGGTGGGTGTTGTCACCAACCGAATCACCGAACAGCGACTTGGAAGCCAAGTTCATCTGGTACACACGACCTTCCAGAGAAGTACCGAAGTCTTCTTCCAGAGTCATGGCAATGCGGCGGCTGTAACGGCACGCCTTGGAGTTGCCCATGCCCGAACCTTTGATGTTCTGCTGGCACTCGTCGCAACGACTGGCTTGGGGGTTAGCCGAACCAGCGTCAGGGGATTGACCATCGTTCGAGAAGCAGTCAGGTGCGGTCGGCTCGGCTTCGGGAGTCCACTGCTTGGCGTAGAAAATACGGCCAACTTTGGGTGAAGCGTTGACGATGATGGCATTGATAGTGCCCTTCACCTTGCCCATTTCCTCGCCACCGACAACCTTGCGGAAGATGCCGTTCTTGGGCACGATACGGGGAGTACCTGCGGCTTTGCCAGCCAGTTGTTTGGTCAGGTCACTGACACCTGCGGTTTGCAGAAAGTCAGGCAGGTTTGCGTCGATCACAGTGAGATTACTCATTTCAATTTCCTTTTGAACGTCTAACAACCACGGTATAAGAGCGCTCCACATTGAGGCCAATGGGAAGCAAGTCTGGATTCTCAGAGAGAAACTCCTTCATGTTTGTCTGATGAAGTCTCTTCTCCAACAGGCCGAATGCATGGTGTTCAGCGATGAACTTGTGCATCGAATCCCAATCGTTCGTCCAATACCGTGCTTTAAGAGAACGGACGATTGTGCCGTGTGGGGTGCGAACGCTGTCGGCGTTCATGTCTTTGCATATCTCAAGCAGCTTCTGTTCAACCACATCCATCTGTTCTTCGATGGTGGCGAGTTGTTGCTTGTACTTGTCGGTCAGTGCGTCTTTGGCATCGCGCATGGCGATGTAGACTTTGGTGAGTTGGTCAAGGTCTGGGGTGAAGGTAGAGGGTTCTTTGCCCTGAACCTCATCGTTCATTTCGCTCATTCTCTGCTCCTGTTTTTGGTTAGTATATCACATTACTTGACATTGTCAAGCAATTTCTTCTTCAGCCGCTAAAATTTCTTGGCGGTATAGATCAATGATCTCGTTGTGGTTGCGAATGTTGTTGCGCAACAGGGCGTACATCCGTGCTTCGACCGGACTTCCCTTGACATGTACAACAGTCATCGGGTTCACTTGTCCGGGTCGGTCGATTCGGGCGTTGGCCTGAAGGTAGGTTTCAACGCTGGTACATGGAGCGTACCAGATGATTGTGTCGGCGGCAGTTAGGGTAAGTCCGTGGGAGGCGGCTTGCGGCTGGATGATGAGCACCTTGGGATCGGTGGAGGTTTGAAACAACTGCACGATTTCCGCACGTTTGTTGACATTCACATCACCATTGATGACCTCGCATGACACACCGTTTTTGGTTAAATGTCTGCGCACCATTTCAATTGAGTGGGAGAACGGCACGAAGATCAGCACCTTGTTGCTACATTCATCCACAACTTCTTGCACCACATTTAGTCGCTCGCTGGCGTCGAAGTCGATGACCTCACCTGTATCTGTGTATACGGAACCACAAGCGATCTGCAGTAACTTACTCACCTTCACGGCGGCATTGACGGCAGAAATGTCTTCACCTGCGGCTTCGATCAGCATCTGCTTGGCCAACGTCTTGTAGTATTTGCGTTGCTGGGCAGTCATGGGTGCGTCTCTGTCCATAAATGTCACCGACGGCAAGTCGAGGCAATCTTTCTTCTCGAACCGAATTGCTGGCTGAAGCACATTGCGCACGATGGCCTTGGCTTCGGGCCGAGGAACCCACCGATAGTCGGTGATTTTGATCATCACTTGATCTCGGAACTGCCCAAAGAACGGAGCAACTCCCTTGGGGTTGATCAACTTTGCCAATCCGTAAGCATCCACAGGCGACTGAGCGGCTGGTGTACCTGTGAGCATCCACAGCCCTTTGACACTTCGACACACTTCTCGCATGTCTTTCCAACGCACAGTGCGGGGGTTCTTGTAGGCTGAGGCTTCATCGATCACGATCAGGTCAAACCCGCCCCTGATGATCTCGTTCTTGAGAATGCTCACGCCGTCAAAATTGACGATGACGAACTCGGCGCCCGCGTTGAGAATCTCTTTACGCTTCTTAGCAGAGCCATAAGCGACAGACACTGTACGGTGAAGCGCAAACTTGAACAAGTCGGCTTGCCACGCAGACTTCATGATGGACAGGGGGCACACAACCAGCACCCGCTTGACCACGCCAAGGTTCATCAAATAGTCCACGGCCCAAATCACTGATGCAGTTTTGCCAGTGCCTTGCTCGTTGAAGCAAAACGCCTTGCGGTTACTAATCAAAAACTCTGCTGTTGACTTCTGATGTTCGAACGGTTGGAACCCCGGAGGCCGGGGCCACTGATATTCTGATAGGTTCACTTCTTTTTTCTTTCCTTGGTGCTGACTTCGGACACTACTTTGTGGTTAGAGCCACGCTTGAACGAACGATTGGCCGATGGGCTTTGCAGTTTCGTTCCGTTTTTGTTTGACCCACCCTTAGATAGAGCTTTGATGTGTGCAACATCTTTTCCTTCACGGACATCAGCACGGCCATCTTTGTCTCGGTCGGGGTTCTTTTTGTCGATTGCTTCTCGTGCTCGCTGGCGTTCAAGACGCTCATCTGCTTCTCCTCTGGCGATCTGTTGTTGATATTCTTTTTTGTACGGACGGGGTTTGTTAACGTATGGCATGATCAAGTTCCTTTGAAAGTTCGCCTTCGGACGTTGTCAGGCTGTCTACCGACAATCCAAACTGATTCATGGTTTCGGGGCCACTGACCCACAGCGGTTGCCGACCATCCTTCTCTATGCCTCTGAGCATTTGCCCAACTTTGATGCTGACTTCCATCAGCATATCGTGCTTGTTCTTTGCCATTTCTTGTTTGATGGCCTCGGCTACTGCCTCACGGATAATGTCGGACGCCACTTCACGCACTCGGCGCTTCAGTTCGCCTTCAAGAATCAGGGCTGTATCGGTCTCTTGGTTTGTCATGCTCATTTGTTTCTCCTTCAGGCTCTGTTGTATTCGCACTGCTTGACCGGACAGAACCGGCACAGTGCGCTTTCTTTGGGGTTCCAGACTCCATTTTCCAACGCCGCTTCGATTCGTGCAACATCTCGGCGGGGGCCTTCGATGTACTTGGGAATCATCTCGGCATGGTGCTCGGCTTTGACAAACTCCTTGCTGACCACAAAGATCAGGGCAGACTTCACCCGCTTGATTTTGGGGAAGTGTGCAAAGATGCCAAGGGCAACCAAGTCCAACTGTTTGGTGTCGGCGTACCGTGCGCTCTTGCTGGTCTTGTAGTCGGCAGAATAAGCCAGTCCGATTTCCTCGTTGACCACAAGCAAGTCGGCAATCCCCCGCCACCAGCGGTCAGGGTCGTTGAATCCGCAGGGGGTCAAGTCTTCTTTCAACCCCATTTCGTACTCGCAGTACCTCGTGCCGGGAATGGCTTTCAGCGTATCCAGTACAGGTTGCATGTAAGAGAATGCTGGAGGGATTTCCACACTGTCTCGAATGTATTCCTCGGCAACAGTGTGCGCCGACTTGCCGTAGATCGTGGCCTGAGTGTCACCCTCCACCACATCCTTGGCGACCTTGGTGTGGTAATACTTCTTCGGGCACTGCTGGAAGGTCTTCAGACTGCTGAACGACCATGTGACTTTAGGCACGTTTGCTTTCCTTTGCGTGTCTGACAGCGTTCAGCGCCATCTTTACTTCCACCGCCGCATTTATCAGCAGGGTCTCCCCCACTTCCAAATCACCTTCGATCAGGGCGTTGTACCCATCCCGCAGGTTACGCTCGGCCATCATCAGGGGGTGCGCGTAATCAATCAGTTCAACATGCTCCATAGCTATCTCCATATCCAGCTTCACAGTTCAGGGGTAGTTCGGGGGCCCACTCGGGCCGCAACCGCATGCACAATTCAACGTACTCTTTAGCACGCTCGGCCTCCGCCTCTGGCACGATACAACCGATGGCGTCATGCACAGTCATCACGACTCGGTACTTCTTTGCCACCATCAGCATCTGCATGCCGATGACGATTCGGGCCAGCGCTTGGCACACGTTTTCGATAACTTTACCACCATAAATGCGGTTGGCAACCATCTGTTTGCCCCTGCGTGCGTCATAAACGTACTCGGTTTTGAGGCGTCCGTTCTGCTCGGTCTCGGTAAACCGCAGATTAGGATATTTGATGTACAGGCCATTGGGCAGTCGGATGCCCTTGCGCCCCTCAACCTTCAAGATGCCGTTGCGTCCAAACTCGGCGTACTGGTCGCCAATGATTGCACCTAAGATGGAATGTGATTCTTGCCAGAGCTGTGGGATGGCTGGGTACGTCTGCCGATAGGTATCGATGACCCTCTTCGTTTCTTCCAACTCCAACTCAACGCCGAAGTTCTTGAGTTGCGCTTGGAACTTTTGAGCGCCCATACCATATCCTGCACCAAGGATTGTGGTCTTCCCAACGAACCTCTCATCCTTCGTGATACTCGCCACGCTCTTGCCATAAATAGCAGATGCCATGATCTTGTAAACGTCCTCGCCACGGTCGAATGCCTCCACCAAGTCTTCCTGTCCAGCCAGCCAAGCCAGCGTGCGTGCCTCAATCTGCGATGAATCTGAGTCCAAAAACACATACCCAGATGGGGGAATGATCGCAAACTTCAGGGGCGAATTGCGGGGGAGGTTCTGGAGGTTGAGCTTGTCATCTCCACCCCAGCGTCCGGTGTGTGCGGCGTAATACCGCAGGGGGACAGGGAGTGACCCTCGGCCAGCAATTCCAATAAAACGTTCTGTTCGTGTTTCTTCAATCGTAGACTTCGTACCCAACCGTGCGGCGACCAATGCTTGTATTTGAGGGTTCTCGTGTTCGAGAAGTTCTTTGAACGCTTCATCTGTCTTAGAGAAGGCATAGGTTTGTTTCCCCGTCGTTGGGCTAATTTTCATCGGCGGCTCAACCCCCATCGACCTGAGCACATCAGCAAACTGAGGGTTGCTCATCAGGGTGTCTTTGTCGAACGCCCCCAACAATGACTCTTTGCGCTGGCGCACTGCGTTCAAATGCTTGTTCAATATCTGCGTATCCAACTGCAACACTGGGTCGGTGAACATACGCACCGTCAAATCAATCAGGCGCAACTCCTCGGGCGGGAAGTCAGCGCTCATTGCGTTGAAGAGCTTCCATGTCAGGGCCACATCGTTCTTGCAGTATTCGCCATATCGGGCAAGGTCATTGGGGGCAAAGTCGGCTCGGCGTTTACCAAGTGCGTTAACAACTTCTGTGCCTTTTTCCCCAAGGTCGTAGTAATGCGTCAAGGCCGCAAGGCTTCCTCCTACCTCCGTACCATGCAG
>Ga0255151_1000398_pt1 | contig 14236 bp, 21 predicted proteins | sample Atl_Yuk_RepB_8h_FD_183612 | JGI IMG/M metagenome (GOLD analysis project Ga0255151, IMG submission 183612) | Freshwater microbial communities from Altamaha River, Georgia, United States - Atl_Yuk_RepB_8h | ecosystem: Environmental > Aquatic > Freshwater > River | place: USA: Georgia | collected... | reverse complement strand
ATCTGCCATTCATCATGCACATTGGCGACAAACTTGGCATCTAACTTTTCTTTCCTGATTGACTCATCCAGCACAACCAGAGCCTTTTTCATCACTATCGCACCAGCACCTTGAAGGAGCGTGTTGAGTGCTGCGTGCGCGGACCTAATGAATAGTTTGCGTCCATCAAGACCTGGTACATATCCCTTTTGGGAGAGCCTTTCAACTTTCTCACGAAGAGTTCGCAGACTTGGCGTGTTCCTAAGAAAAGAATCGATGAGTTTTTGACCCTCTTTTGCTCCACCACCAGTAATCTTCCCGATCTTGGAAGCCCCCGCACCGTATAGCAAGGCATAGATAAAAGTTTTGGCCTGCGCTCTAGTTTCCAAACCTGCTGCCTTTTGATTCTTGGTGTGCACATCACCCGATACAACTTCGCTGACATAGTCTTTATCCTTCATATAGTGAGCAAGCATACGCAACTCAAGGCCACTAGCGTCTGCACCAACAAGTTTGTAGCCTTTCGGCACAGTGAACAGACTGCGGCATTCAGCACCGTACTCAGAGCCAACTGATGGCACTTGCGCCATGTTAGGACTGTGGTGTGTCATTCGTCCCGTAACTGCGCCGTTGGTGATGATCTTACCGTGAATCCGTTGGTCTTCAGTCGTATGCTCAATCCATGACTCAATCTGAGCCACCCGTTTCTGAATGAGTAGGTACTCAGCGATGGCCTTTGCTTCTGGTATATCAACTCCAGCCAATGTTGTCTCATCAACGATCACCGAGCCTTTTTCGGTAAACTTTTTCGGGGACCAGCCTTTTTCTTGGAGGCGCTTGGCGATTTGCTGCCGCGAGCCTGGGTTGAAGACTTCGATATGGTCTTTGAGACTTTTTCCTGTTTTCTCACTAACTCTGGCGGTGACGATTGGCGGAAAGATACACTGTAGGGATGCCTCAATTGTGCCCATTTTATCTTTAAGTCCTGCCAGAAGGACCATAGCGTTAGGCAGATCAAATTTAAAACCGTTTCGCTCTTGCTTGTTGACGATGATTGCGACTTTGTGTTCAAGTTCGATGCTTTGCTCTTCGAAACCATAATGTTTTTGCTCCTCTAGTAAGCGTTTATAAACCTTCTCCAACAACTCCACATCCCTGATGCAATAGGTCTGCATTTCCTCAGACCAGCCGGCATCAAAGTCAGTGAATTCAATCTTTGGTAATCCTAGAATGCTGCCCCAGTTTGCGAGGCTGTGTCCTCCCTCTCGGTTTGGGTTCATCAGCCTTGACATGACTAGGGTGTCTATGCACATCGACGGAACGATCTTCGTATTCCATAGCCTGTTCAAGATTGGGTAATCGAATCCGATTCCGTTGTGCGCTACTAGCAACGGCTTGGCCTCTAACATTTTTAATAAAGTGTCTGCCTTGCGATGACATTTAACTTCCCCGCTTTTTGCGTCCTTTGTTACTACTAGCCAAATCTGGCTGGCTTGGCTGTTCGTTTCTATGTCCAGGAATAGCATCGATTTCGGTCCATCTGCTTTCATCTTCGCTCTTTTTCAGTAAAGTTCCGTCATCTGTCAGTACATACAATGTAAGTACGCCGTTCTTATTCATCACCGAAGTGACGCTTATAGGCTTCATATTCTTCCTTTCGTTGCTCTAACTCATGCATGATAGCACACTTCTGTTCGTCTGTGTAGAAAATCCAATTGGAGATTTCGTTGACTGTTCTAAAGCAGGTCTTACAATACCACATATTGTCATCCAGTCGGCAGACTTTCTTACACGGCGTCACTTCAGATCGTCCTTTAGGCTGTTCTGCAGGTTAATCAATTGAATATTAAGCCGGTTCGCCAACTCGTTAGCGGTTCTGGCTTCGTCTTCAAGTCGCTCCATCCGTGCTCGCATCATAGCATTCTCACGCTCTAACTCAGCGATGACTGACGCCTCGTCTAAACCAAATGGTAACTCAACTTCATAGGGCACGCCACTAACCTTCACGATAAGACCTCCATAGTCCAAATAAAACAGTTGCAAGCATAATGTACAGAAACGGTATCAGGTTCATTTCGTTGCCATCCAATAAAGGCCAATGTTAGAAAAAGCATAGCCACCATAGACCACCAGCATCGCTATGTTGCCTTTGAGACCCTGCTCTGCTGCGATGTAGGCATAGATACAGCCGGTGACTATGATAAGTAATGCGCTCATCGCATCGCTGCCTTAATCAGTGCAATAGCATCTTCCAGGCCATTACAGAGTGCTGATGCCTCACGGAAATGGTACTCAGCAATCTTTCCATCGACTTGGTGCATATCGATGAATTCCTGCGCCATCGCTTCTAACTTGACAACGGTGTGCATTATAGGAGTATCGCTAGGACCAACAAAGGCCCAATGCTCAACAGTACCTTCATCGCCAAAGCCCACATGACTATCCACCTCCAGTTCGATTGTTTTAATACTCATTTGTCATACTCCTTATAGATTGAAAGAATTTTCATTACTGCCTGTTTTGCATCACTGTCGAGCAAGTGTCCGAATTCCTCTGGATGGTTGAATCGCTTGATGAAGCGAACAAGGTCATTTAATTCGTCTTGCTGATCTTCGATGACTTGTTTCAGATCATCGATGACTGCTTCTGACACTTGAAGTTCTCGGTCGCGTGCTTCGACATTAGCCAAAGCAGCGTTGATGCTCCATTCAGATCGAATCATTTTAGACCTTTCAGAATTGATGATACAAATGCAAAGATACCTAATAGTGCTGCGGATGTCATAAGTTTATCTCCTAAAGTGAGGACTCATTGATTTCAGTCATACGGCCTGTAAACTTGTCATAGAGAACAGCACAGGCTTTGCCAGTCTCTCCAGAGTAACGGTTCTTGATAACTCTAATGCGTGTTGTGTTGCGCTCAATTGGATCTTCGTGTTGTGCTGCTCTTTCCAATCCTAACACCATATCTGCCAATTGTCCAATACTTCCTGAACCCCTTAATTGGGACAGACTAGTGGCTGCGCCGTCCTCGTGACCTTTGCCGCCGTCCGGCCTCTTTAAGTGGGACACCACAAACAGAGTGATGCCTGTCTCTTGTACGATCATTCTCAATTTACTCATAATTTCGTCTATCGCTTTTCTTTCGTCACCATGCGACTGGTCAGATACCACAATAGACACATGGTCAAGAAGAATGTAGCGACAATCAAGGCCCTTAGCAAAGTACCTAACTCGATTGATAATGTTATCGATAGCAGTAGAGCCAAAGCAATCATAAAAATAAAGTCTATCGGAGCCAAGCGTCTTATCGAAGGCTTCTTTTTTCTCTCGGTCATCAATTGATACCTCCGCTAAGTGTAACGGCTTATTGACCGCCAGCGACATAATCGACAATGCGGTGCGCTTGACTGATTCCTCCAAGAACATGATGCCGATGTTGTCCTTAGTCTCGCAGAGCAGTTGCCAGATGATCTCACGCATAAATTGAGATTTGCCTAATCCGGAGCCAGCAGTAACCACGACCATCTCTTGACTGCGGATGCCGCCTGTCATGCCGTTCAAGCCAGCATATGGATAGTGCGCTTGCGCCTTCTCTAGCGGCTGCATCACTAGGTCAAGCAGACTAGAGCCAGCAACGATGCCATCCGGCACATACTGTTCAGCAGACCACCATGCCTTTACAAAGTCGGCAGACTTGTTGTCCTTGAGATAATCACAGGCGTCCTTATAGCCTTGGTGCATCTTCATTATCTTGACTTTGTTGCCGAACAACTCCGCAACTTTGGCGGCGGCTTCGCGGCCTGGTTCATCAGCATCAAAGGCCAAGACAATCGCCTCATACGAGTCAATCCACTCATACTGTGCTTGACAATCCTTTACCGCTGACTGTGCGCCATTCTTGATCGATACGACTGGATACTTAGAACCCATCATCTGATAAGCCGCTAGCGCATCAAGTTCCCCTTCCACAATGGTTAGATATTTACCACCTGCGTTCCATTGTGCTTGTCCGAACAAGAGAGCATCCTTGATGTTGCCTTGACTGCGGAATTGCTTGTCTGCAACGGTGCGGATCTTCCATGCCACTTCGGTGCCTTTGGCATCGGTGTACGGATAGTAGTGCTGACCATCCGATTGACGGACTCCGTAGGCCTCACAAGTGGCTTTGGTGATACCACGATCAGGTATGCTCAGGAATTGACCGCTAGTGGGGTTAATTTGGCCTACAACGGCTTTCTGGGTCATGGGTAATACCTTGGCATAGGATTGCTCGGAAAAGGCGCTATCGGCCTTATAATGCTTCTCACACACAAAGCAATAGCCGGAGCCATCGGAATATACGGCTTTGCCATCGCTAGAGCCACAGGAATCACAGGATTCATGCCTTAAAAACTTGTTCTGCGATTGTATTTGCATTTTTTATCTCTCTTTGTTGACTAATTTGGTCAAGAATAGATAACAGATCCAACACAGCCGGATCGGTGCTATTTAGGGACATCACAGAATCATACACATCAGATAAAAACACATCGATGCCAATGTGCGCAGTGGTGAGCAGTTTGGCACTATCCATCACGGTGAACCAATACATACGCTCTAAATCATCGTTTTCCATTGAAGCCCTACCTTTCATTGATGTTAAAAGATATTAAATAGTTAATAATCATTAGCACTATAGTGCTCTATAGAGTCTCTATATTAATATAGAGCAAGAATCGTGCCACCTTGTTAGCGCTCGTTCCATCGATCCTCGAAATAGTCATCTTCAGGGAAATCCCCGCTAAGGCCTGAAATTTCCTCTGTATCGGCTTCGTAGACATCATCAAGGTCGGACATCAACCCAACGTTGCCAACGGCAACAACGTCGCTTTTAATCGTTCCAAGGCAATGTTTACACAGTCCGATGTATTCGCGAGTGAAAACTGACCTCACCGTGGCGTCATAGTCGCTCATTAACTCATTACATGCTCGGCATCTCATGGTGTAGTCCTTATTGTCAGAGTGTCCAATTCTGCGAGCCAATCTTTTTTAGACTCTGCCGCTAGGCGTTTCGATTCCTCTGCCTTGATGACGTAATAGGCGAATTCTACGATGTCATCGGCCTGACCATAAAAATCATTCCATTCTGAATAGTCTAGTCTTTTATCTGCCAAGTCTAACACTTCTTTTCTATTTAGTAGCATTTTAGGAATCCTTAAAAGTATTGATAAGAGACATTTTCATCGATTCAATGCTCTCTGCTAGTTTATAGCCAGGAAATCTTTCATAGTCTTCGAATGGCGTAATGTCTTCGCCAATCTCATCGTTTTCGATGCGCTCAAGGATAGCGTCAAAGTCTCCCGATAGAGTGCCATCAGGATAATCGCTCAAATGCCAGCCTAAAGCATAGGACTCTGCTCTGCGTTCTATAACTGATTTCATTTCAATTCTCCATTAATTGATCGTGTTGTGATTGTAATTCTATCATTCTTTTCGCGAAGTATTGCCAATCCAACGGTAAGCCGTTTTCCGTTGCTAGTTTGATCGCAGCAGTAAGGCCAAGATATGACCCCAAGATGCCTATCTCACGATAGCGGATTTCGTCTTTGCTCATTTTATCAGTCTCCGTAGTATTCAACGCCTGTAGGCATTCCGGCCTCTTCCATCAATTGCCACATGGCAGAACATATGTCGTTCCACTCTTCGTCATATTCTGCCGTTCCTTCCGGTATTCCATGCTCACGGTAAAATTGTAGAGCATTCCATAGCAATTCAATTTTCTGATCGTTCATTTTCAAAGTCTCCGATGATTAGTCTAAATTCCACGGTTCCATCACTAGGCAAACGCCAGCGAGAGAGAATAATAGCACAGCGATATCGAATAAGCCCATGATTAAATCCCCATTGTAAGGCCAATATTAGCCCTATAGTGCCCCTTTGCGGAGACACTATAGGATAATACTGATCAGTCTAATCGATCGCCAGCATAGGCCTTAATTCCATGCTCGCGAAGTACTTTAGCATATGCGCCGGCATAGGCCGATTTCCGGTCTACGGATTGTCCGAATCCAGTGACCCATAGAGTAACGCCCCCGCCATACATGGGACGCATTAAACCTTGTTTTTTAGCCCATATCGCGAACGATGAATTCGCCGGTTTAACAGTGACCCATGCGAATCCACACGCGCCGTCGTCGATAACGTCAATAAGTTTACCGTTATCGATCACACCCATCGGAACCGGCCTTGCTTCGATCCCGGCCTTTTCGCCGGCCTTGTGCGCCGATTCTACTATCTCCCTGTACTTTTCATATCTTTCCATACGTGCGGCCTTTTCGGCGCGGATTTTATCCCTAAGTGATGCATATTCCATAATTAATCCCCTTTGAGTGATTGCACGATTCGATTGTAGATTCTTGCTTTGCTTTGATAGTACTGATAGTCCCGATCCGCCGGCGTAAAATTAAGCCATTGATTGATTCCAGCATTCGCCAGAATTGCGGCCTTAAGTTTCCCCGGCGTGGAATAGTACGCCATAAACCCCGAATGATTGTAATGCGCGATAAACCCCGCGCACAAGTGTAAGTACTTATACGCTTGCTTCGATAGTTTATCGGGATTAGTGACGGCCTTGATCACGTTATTCGCGATCATTGCGGATTGTCGTTCGGTGTACGGTGTAATCATGGTAAAGCCCCTTTGATAAAGTTAAACTGCGAGAGATAGAGAAAATACTTGATTAGGCGTATCGATCACGAATCCGGTATTATCCTTTTTTGCCTTGCCTTTGGCGTATAGTGCCACGATTACACCCTTAGGGTCAATATGACGAATGTCACTGTTATCGCCGTCAACGCATTCTAAGCCCAAGAATTTAGCAGGAATATCGGCGCGATTACGGAATACAGCCGCGATCCGCATCCCGGCACTAATGGCCTGATTGACGTATTTTTGAAACCCTAGTACGCCAGAGTAAGAAAACGTAAGGTCATAATTAGCCGGTAAGTTATGACGTGACGGAATTTTAGTGTAATCATAGAATTGCACGTCCGGAAATACTTGCATCAAATTGTCATAGGTAACTCCGCCGATAGTAACTGGGATATTTTCCCATTTAATGTCACTAGTGCCATTTAAACGTACGAGTGGAATCATCCCCTTTTTACCGGCGCGTTTCACTAGGCGCGAGATATCCTGGGCTAATAATTGCATAAATGCTTCGCGATTCTCAAAAAAGGCCTTTGCTTTCCGAATGCGTGCGGATTGCACTGATCCCATTGCACCGCGACCGGCAGTGTACAGGCATGCCTTATCGCATTGAGCGATCGCCGCCATTGGGCATACTTGACGGCCCGAGATATCTACCGGCGCGATATAGAGAATGCCAGTCATAAAGCCATATTTTTGACCTTTGATTGTCTTCGCGTTTGAATCTACTGTTAACAGTGAGCGGTGTGCTAGTTTCGGATGCATGGTAATTCCCTTTCAGTTTAGGTTTAATGATTGTACTTCGTAATGCTAAATAATTCCGTACTGCAGTGCTAGGATATTTTTCTTACCCTTTCATATATATACGTGAAAGAATCGTGCCAATCTTGTGTGCACTGCAACATAAACCTGCTAACTTATTGATTCTATTGATTTTATTTGTATTTCACGATACGGAATTATGTTTTTCTATTACCTGGCCAAGGCTGATAGATTAGATCTATGTTACCCTGTAGTGCCTCGATACAGGTGCAACTTCGACACATGCACTACTATGGTGCACAATACCGCACTGCAACATGACTGCATAGTAAGTGCTCACTGATGCTGCGCTGCACAATGTTGGTGCACGTTAGTCAGCACTAACTAACATAGGCGGGGGTGGGGTATGATGTTGTTTAGATAATTTTGTGAACCATCATAGCCACAAAAAAGAGCAAAATAGCACTAATGAGAATGATTCTCAATTACAAGAAAGATATAATGTTATCAATGACTTATCTAAATAAGAATGATTATCATTAACTATGAAGAAATTGGCTATGGAATCTGTGCACTGCGATAGGCCATCGGTGGAAGAAAGCAACAATGAATATCTATTGACAATGTGCATTACTACTTATTATGGTAAGTCTCATGAAAATATGCTATAGTCCTTCTATATTGCTACATCAGCGACGCTAGTGTGGGTTCGGTAATAACAAATACCTTTTTATAAAAAATAAACCCGATAGCGTAAGACGATGTACACTATATAGAGAGATAAATAATAATTATTCTTTGTGCCTCTTTAGTGTGCTTTTAGCAATATTGACTATATAAGGTAAACAATGGAAACAAAAGACCCAGTGTCTTCTTCTAGTGTTACTGACTCTGCCGTGTCTAGTAGTTCTCCACTGACCTCGCAGACTGTGGTGACTACTAAGAACCCAAATGGGGCTGGCAGGCCAAAGAAGTCGGCTATTGAAGCCAAGAAGAAAAGAGAACTCCGTGGTAGACCTCCTGGTGAAGCAGCACGGATTAGAGAGTTTCATGCAAGGTTGCTCACCACCAAAGGTGACCACATCATTGAGACCATCATCAAGAAAGCCTTAGATCCTACTGATAAGGACCAGGCAGCGATGCTCAAGATGTGTGCCGATAGACTGTTGCCGATGTCTTACTTTGAGAAAGCTGGTTCCGTTGGTAACAAAGGCATCACCATTAACATCAGCGGAGTAGGCACAGTCAGCGCAACTGAAGAGAACACTATAGACGCTGAGGACGTAGACTTTGAATCTAGAGATTAAGTTACTTCCTTGGCAGCAAGATGTATGGAATGACAACCACCGATTTAAGGTAGTTGCTGCAGGCCGTCGTACTGGTAAGTCAAGATTAGCAGCATGGATGCTCATAGTTGAAGCACTGCAGGCAGATCGTGGTCATGTGTGGTATATTGCGCCAACGCAGGGACAAGCCAGAGATATTATGTGGCAGACCCTGCTGGATTTAGCGCATCCAGTTATTGAATCATCGCATATTAACAATATGCAGATTAAGTTGGTCAACGGCGCGATGATTAGTCTCAAAGGCGCTGATAGACCAGAGACAATGCGTGGCGTCAGTCTTAAATTCGTCGTATTAGACGAATACGGCGACATGAGACCAACTGTCTTTGAACAAATTCTGAGGCCAGCATTAGCAGACTTAAAAGGCAAGGCTCTGTTTATTGGTACGCCGATGGGAAGGAACCATTTCTGGGAACTGTATACCTACGGCAACGATAACAAAGATGAAGATTACAAATCCTGGCACTTCACCAGTTTCGACAATCCGCTGCTGGACCCAAAAGAAATTGAGACAGCAAAAAAGAGTATGTCCAGTTTTGCCTTCAGAACCGAGTTCTTGGCATCCTTTGAAGCAGCAAGCGGTGGCATCTTTAAAGAAGAGTGGATTAAAGTAGATGATGATGAACCAGTACACGGAAGATATTATATCGCAGTGGACTTGGCTGGCTTCGAAAATGTTGCCGCTGCCACAACTGCAAAAAAGAAAAGACTCGACCAGTCTGCTATTGCTGTTGTTAAGGTCTGCGTTGATGGAACGTGGTGGGTCGCCAACATCGAATATGGACGCTGGGACATTAAAGAGACAGCCCAAAGAATCTTCGACGCCGTCAGAGACTATGAACCACTATGCGTGGGAATCGAAAGGGGTGCTCTCAAGAACGCGGTACTGCCATACCTAAGCGATTTGATGCGCCGCAACAACAAGTATTTCAGAATTGAAGACTTAACACACGGAAATAAGAAGAAGACTGACAGGATTACTTGGTCACTACAGGGCCGCTTTGAGCACGGCAAGATTGTGTTTAACGACGCAGTCTGGGTTTCTGAAGTCACTGACGAACTGCTTAACTTTCCGAACACTCAAGTCCACGATGACTTGATAGATGCTTTGTCCTACATCGACCAGATCGCCATTGCAGAATATATGAGCGATTACGAAGATGAAGAGTTTCAACCACTAGATAGAATATCTGGTTATTAAGGAGACCTAGATGCACTACGGAATGATGATGTCTGGCGAAAAAGAAGAAGAGTTTGTGCCCCTAAACTGGGACGCACTCGTTAAGAATCCTATGGTCTTTGAAGCCATCAAAGAAGAGATGGAATACAAGTTCAGTGCTGAGTGCTTGATGAAGATCATCACCGCAGCCAAAGAAGCCGGTCTTAAAGACAAGGACATCTTCCTTCCTGTGCAGGCTGACGAGGAAGAGGATATGAAAGAAGAGTATGCATCTCCGTTTGAAGACAGCATCGGCAACAGCCTAGAGGACTAATAATGGACGACCAAACCTACGACTCCAAAGAATCCCAGATCACTAACTGGGTTTTAGATCGCTGTATCGAATGGCGCGATCAGCGCGATGAGAACTACCTAGAAGACTGGAAAGCCTATGAGCGCCTCTGGCGCGGTATCTGGGCAGGCGAGGACAGCACACGCGACTCTGAGCGTTCCAAAATGATTACTCCTGCTCTGCAGCAGGCCATTGAGTCACAGTCTGCAGAGATTGAAGAGGCAGTCTTTGGTCGCGGAGAGAAGTTCTTTGACATCATCGACGATGGTAAAGACCAGGACAGGACTGACATCGAAGCAGTCAAGAATCAGATGTATGAGGATTTTAAAAAGAACCGAGTACGAAAGTCCATTTCTGACAGCATTCTCTTAGGCGCTCTATACGGTACAGGCATCGGTGAGGTAGTGATTGCCGAGAAGACAGAGATGAAGCCCACAATGCGGCCTATCATTGAGATGGGTGTTACCGCATTTGGCGTGGAAGAGACCAAGAAGTTCACTGTTGGCTTGAACCCCATCAATCCGCGTAACTTCCTCATTGACCCCAATGCTACCAGCATCGAAGACGCACTTGGCTGCGCTATTGAAGAGTATGTGTCGATTCATTCCGTTGTGGCTGGAATGGAGTCTGGCATCTACAAAAAAGTGGACAATCTTGGCCCCGCTGCTGTCGATAGCGACATGGAGCCGACGCAGGAAAATGTAGAGTATCAGAACGGCAAAGTAAAGTTGCTGCGCTACTACGGACTTGTGCCGAAGTATCTGCTAGAGGCTGACTCTGGTGAGCAGATTGTCAAGATTTTCCAAGACAAGACGGAAGAGTTCGGCAGCGAAGCCGCTGACTACACGGAACTGGTGGAAGCCATTGTCGTGATTGCTAACGACGGTGATCTGCTGAAGGCCGAAGAAAACCCATACATGATGAAGGACCGCCCTGTGGTGGCTTTCCAGTATGACTCCATGCCCAATCGTTTCTGGGGCCGTGGTGTGGCTGAAAAGGGCTATAACAGCCAAATGGCGATCGATGCACAGATCCGTGCTCACCTTGATTCGCTGGCACTGACCACTGTGCCGATGATGGGTATCGATGCAACTCGTCTGCCTCGCGGTGCTAAGTTTGAGGTGCGTCCTGGTAAGACTATCCTAACCAACGGCAATCCTACTGAGATTCTGCAGCCGTTTAAGTTTGGTAACACCGATCCAGGCAATCTGACCACGGCTAACGAGTTCATGCGTATGTTGCTGATGGCAACCGGAACGGTAGATTCTGCCGCACTGCCTGCAGCCACCTCTGGCGATGGTGCTGGCCTCTCTGCTGGCCTGTCCAACATCATCAAGAAGAACAAGCGTACTCTGATTAACTTCCAAGAGCAGTTCTTGATTCCATTTGTGAATAAGGCTGCTTATCGATTTATGCAGTTTGATCCAGAGAACTATCCTTCTAAGGACTTTGCGTTCATTCCTGCGTCCAATCTTGGCATCATCGCACGCGAATACGAGCAAATGCAGTTTATGAACCTGCTTAAGACACTCGGACCGGATAGTCCTATCGTGCCGCTGGTGATGAAAGCCATCGTTGAGAACAGCGGATTGGCTAATCGTGAGCAGTTAATCCAGCAATTGGATCAGATGCTGCAGCCCAATCCTGAGCAACAGCAGATGCAGATGGCTACGATGCAGTTGCAGATTGAAAATGCCCAACTCCAGAACCAGAAACTGGCTTCTGAAGTATATGCAAATCAGGCTAAGGCGGCTAAAGACGTGGTAGATACCCAGTTAGCGCCTGCAGAACTGCAAGCATCCGTGGCTGCGAGTGCTTCTAAGTACCTCGGAAGCGGTCCTAACGCCACCGATGACTTTGAGCGCCGTGTCAAGGTTGCTAATCTAGCCCTAAAAGAGAAAGACATCGATACCAAGAAAGAGATTGCTAACCTGCAGGTCGTTGCTGCAAGGCAAAATCGATAAAATCGGCTATCTTTCTATGTTCTGCGGCAGTTCCGTTATTTTTGATTCGATTTGCACGCATTGAAATAACAGCAACATTGCCTTTGACATAGCCTTTATTATGGTCAATTCTGTCAAATGACGGTGAGTTATCTAAATAACCTTCGTCATTAAAGTAGTCCAGTTCGATACCCAGTATTGGGCAGTGTGTAGGGAAGTCTAAGTCGCCAAACTCAACAGAGAACTCTTGACCAGTTCTCGTGCAATTGGCTCTTTTATTCCTAAACTTCTCTCGCATTGCCTGATACAGGAAAGATTTGCGATATTGGAGGTCGTTCCATTTTTTACCCCACTTTGCAACCATCTTTTCTTCGAATTCTTTTTGTTTTTTAGCATATTTTAGTTCGGTTGCTTTAATTTTGTGTTTTTTACAGATTTGCTCTACTCGCTGCCTTGTTATTTTGTTGTTTAGGCGCTTAGAAATCTCTGTATAGCCAAGACCTTCTTTGGCCCAAGTTAATAAGTCGGATCTTTCCTGCTCTGTTAGGGTGTAATGGTAAGGCATAGGATCTCCAATGAATAAAACAAGAATTATACACTACTTATAGTTGCTTGTCAAGAGATATTTTGCTATAATACAAACAATGTCGCCAGAATTACAACAATATTATGAAGATAGACTAACAATGATGTCCACCAAAGCGTGGGCACAGTTAGTTGAAGACTTAAAAGCGATGCTTGAGCAGTATGAAGACATTCGCAACTGCGGCAAAGACAATTTTGAGTTCCGTAAAGGACAAGTAGACATCCTAGACTACTTAATTGGACTAAAAGGACTGTCACAAACTGCCTACGAGGACTTATTAAATGAAAAGGATGTTTGATTTTCAGTGTGCCAAAGGCCACGTAACTGAAAAGTTTATTGATGATACGGTAAAAGTCGTGCAGTGCCCTCACTGCGGAAACGACGCTACCAGACTCATCGCTGCTCCGAGAGTATCACTAGAGGGTATTACAGGAGCATTTCCTGGAGCCGCAATGGCCTGGGAGAAACGCCGTGAATCGCATATTGCTTGGGAAAGAAAGACCGGCAGAAGCGAGGAATGGAAATAGTAGTAAGCGGATAAGAGAACCCCGCAATTGTAAAGAAGTTCTTTTCTTAATGCTGTTAAGGCACGGAGAGAAATATGGCTGGTTTTATTGAAGAAGGCGTTGATGACGCTAAAACTGAAGTGAGTACTGACTTACCTGCTGAACAAACAGCAGAACCTGTAAAGCAAGAGCAAGTCGAAGATGACATTCCCGAGAAATATCGGGGCAAAAGTGCCAAAGAGATTGCTCAGATGCACATGGAGGCCGAGAAGTTAATTGGTCGCCAAGGTAGCGAAGTCGGTGAGTTACGGAAAGTTGTAGACGAGTTCATCAAGACCCAAACTGCAACGAAACAGCAACTGCAAACGGAACCTGTCGAAGAGGTTGATTTCTTCGCTGATCCTAAGAAGGCGGTAGAGAAGGCGATTGAGAGTCATCCGAAGATTAAAGAAGCGGAACGACTTTCACAAGAGATGCAGCAGCAACGAGCCATGCAAGAACTATCTGCTCGGCATCCTGACTTTCAGGAAGTAGTAGCAGACCCTGCTTTCCAGAACTGGGTAGCAGCGTCACGAGTCAGAGCAGAGTTGTTTGTTCGCGCAGATCGGTCATTTGACTATGAAGCAGGCGACGAACTTCTTTCCATTTGGAAGGAGCGCCGTCAGTCAGCCAGCAATACAGTCAATGCTGAGAAAGAGGCTCGCAATCAAACTCTTAAAGCAGCCACTACCACTGTCGCTAAGGGTACAGACGAAGCACCGGCTAAGAAGGTATACCGCAGAGCAGACCTTATTAAACTCATGCAAACCGATCCTGACAAGTACGATATGATGCAAGATGAAATTATGGCAGCATACCGTGAAGGTCGGGTTAGGTAATTAACTAACCTCATTAACAAAGGAATTTAAAATGGC
>Ga0255151_1000390_pt1 | contig 14400 bp, 40 predicted proteins | sample Atl_Yuk_RepB_8h_FD_183612 | JGI IMG/M metagenome (GOLD analysis project Ga0255151, IMG submission 183612) | Freshwater microbial communities from Altamaha River, Georgia, United States - Atl_Yuk_RepB_8h | ecosystem: Environmental > Aquatic > Freshwater > River | place: USA: Georgia | collected... | reverse complement strand
ATATTAGGGTTTATCCACAAGTTATCCACAAATAAATCTTACTGATTATATTATGATATTTTATGGGTGGAGGAAAAGGGAGGAAAGTGGGGGATGGAGCACTATATATAGGGCGTTCGTAATGCCCAAACCACAATATATAGACATATCCAAATTTCCTGGATTATACCCCATATCAAATTGTTTGTCAAGTATCCATATATCCCACATATTGGGCATATTTGTCTCATATATTGATATATTATTTTGCCCAAAAATGTGGAAAAATTATAACATTTCGTAATAAAATATCCAGAAAATGTGGAAAAATATTTAAAAATGTTTGAAAAAGTTTTGGGGATTTTTTATGATCTATCGTAATGTTTTATTCAGAGATATAGTGTATATACTATAGGGGGAAGTGGTATTGTTTTATACCGCCCAACTTTCGGGGATTTTTTTAAGCCCGTTCGTAATGTCTTTTAAGCTTATTAGAGATCGCCGCAGCTCGGCGGCATAAAAATGGCGGGGTATACAAAAGAATACCAAACATACCTATATACAGTATAAAGGATATAACCCTGATTTGACAAATAAAAATTTGTTTGTTAGAATCTGGAAAATTTTTTGATCTTTCGTAATAAGAATTTGGGGAAAATAATTTGATCTTCGTAATAAGGTTTTAAGGGTTTGAAAAGATGGTCCGGAAAATATCATGGCAGCGGGGCGGAGCCGCTACCATAGATATTATTATTTGTCAAACACTAAAACAATTTGCTGTCATAGTATTTGTGCATTTCATTATATTCTACAACTTCTTTATTATATTCTGCTGATTCTAATACTTCCATTGCTCTCATATAAATTGTATGTGGATTTGATAAAGCAAGATGTTTGCCTACCGCCTCTAAATCTAATGAGAAATCAGACAGCAGAGTGCCAATGCGCTTAGCAACTTTCTCCTCGTTGCTGGTTGGTAATCGTAGTCGTCTCATCATCATAGCCTTTCATTGTATCAAATATGTTGGGGGGGCGCAAGTCCTACCAAAACCTACGCCCCACCCTTATTGTCGTGGGAGGACCCCTCGTCCCACGTATACAGCCTGGGTCACCACTCCAGGCCCTCAGTCAAATTTAAACTGGCAGCGGTATGCCGTGGTAATTAATAAACTGTTCAAATGAATGTATACCAGTTTCATCTTCTACAGTCTTATTAACTAAATCAATAACGATATCTGGATGGTCTCCTCCATACATACCGTGCTCGGAGCTGGCCCATAAACCAAAGCCTGTCTCCTCTGCCCACTGGTCCCCAATCAATTGGGAAACAATGATACGAGTCGCATATGATGTGTCATCCCACCTTGGCTGCGCTGCACGAATTGCCTTCGCCAGGGCTTCAAATCTATCATAGCACCCCAATGGCTGTACAGATTTACAGATAGTTCAGAATCTTGTTTGATTGTATAAACAATACGGTCTCCCATTATTCTTGCTCCTCATCTACAAAATCAATAACAATTCTTGCGATACGTCCGTCCTCATTTATCTCAGCATAAACAGGATAAACTCCGTCGCCGTATCCAGTAGAGAATACAACTCCATTTCCCATACCAAGGACACCGTGTCCATTAGTTAGGGTAGCGTTACAAGCACCAAGGTACCCGTATTGTCCAACGTTATTGACATGGTCCTCAAAGTTTTCCTCCTCTGAATTCCAGTCTTTCCAGTCATCAAGATAGCAAGGGTCGCCAACCATGGCCTGCCCGCTATCGACAGCAAAAGAGCCTATGTAGGTCATTTTATTGGTGTCTAGCATTATTTTCCTTTCTATTAGTGGTTACCTCAATAGTATCAAAATCTAGGGGTAATGTCAACTGCTCATACATTTAAATCACGCACCCTACTAAGCATATCCTCATATGCCTCCAGTTGTCCCTGATAAAATGAAGCCATATCTTCTTCAGTTGTCATATCTAGATCTGCCTCATATAGTTCTATCTGCTCTAATGCATAATTAATTAGTTCTTCTTTAGTCATCTAACCAACCGTCCTCATCTAGAGAAACAAGGAAATCATTATCTCTCATCCAATCACGGATTGTTTCATCAATGATTTCATCACCTAGGTCCATAGATAATCCAATGCCGTCGACATCTTCCCAAAACTTATCAAAGATTTGTTTTAGGGTAATACCTGCAGGCACAGCCTCATCTACATAGTCATTAACAGCAAGATCCTCATAGCGGCTGTTCTCGTAGATATTACGGAGCACATCAAAGGTCCATACCCACAGCAATGACGGGAAGACAGTAAGAGTAGTAATCTTATCTACAATCTGATTTAAATCATTATAGATATCATCCCTACTTGTTTGTTCTAATAGATCTAACTCAGCCATTCTTCTCCCTTTCTGCAATAGCAAATGATAGTTCATATGTAAGGCCATACAAAAGACCTAAAGCGTCTGTATAGCCTTCCCAATACTTACGCTCCATAGATTCCATGGCGTCTGAGTAGTCATTCTCTTCCTCTACCTCTTGTGCCATTCTTAGTTCATCTTCAGCCTCTAGCATTAATACTTTGAGGTGCCCATGAATAATGTCAAGTCCAGATGACCCATGGTCTACCTGTTTCTGTAGGTGTGGGTCTAGTGTTGTTGGTGCAGTGTCCATTATTATCCTTCCTGTGCTACTTTTAGTATATGGGACATGCCTACTGCTTGTCCACTTATAAAGTTGTATTCAACATCTAAATCAGCAAAGTCTTTAGAGGCAGGGTCAAGTGATTCCATTTCTTCATTGAGCCCCTCTAAATCTTGTTCAAGACTAATAATGGTAATCTTGATATATTCTATTAGTTGTTCTAGGTTCATGCTTCTACCCTTCTGTATTCTGGAACATGTTCATCATCTAAGAATACCTTATGAACATCACATTCCGCAACACACTCTAGGTCTGCCTCGCCTAGATAGTGACAAGAATCACATATCTCACCACAGTCGTTCTCACAATATGACATTGTATTTTCTTCATCACAATCTCTGCACTTATTTTCATAGTCAGATTCAGCAGTCATTTCGCCATTGACGAATTCATACTCGCCACCCCAACCTGTCTCTTCCTCAAATGAAAGAGTAACTACACAGTTAGGCACAAGAGCAGACAACTTCTCCATAGCAGGAGCAGGCGGTGACCAAGCGGTATTAAACTTATACACAACCCATTGGTCTTCCCCATTAGACATATGTTCTAACAGTTCTGTATCAGGATACTTGTCATTATCTGTTACAGCAACATCCCATTTGGTTCCCCATTCACGAACATTAAATGAATACCAGTCGTTAGTCTTAAATGTTAGTTGTTCCTCAATAGGCAAGTCACGAGGTGGTTGCTGGATATACTGCTCATCAGTAATACCTGCTTGTCTATGATTATATATATTATGAAATGCAAATACAGGATTTGAATAGATAGTTTGTGATACTTCCATTTGTTGTGTTTGCATATTCCATGTATCATGAATCATGGTAAATGGACGATTTAATTTTTCTTTAATTAAATCTACTTGCTCTTTTGGTCCTTGAATAGTCAAGGAGTTATATACCCAGTTGGGCATGGTGTTTTCCTTTCTGTTGGTAGTTCTATTTTCCCAAAATTTGGGGAAAAAGTCAAGCCTTTCTTAATGTGATTTGGGTCATAATGTTCCCTCAATGTTCTCAGAATTGCATTCCAAGCACTGGCCCATGGTCACATCCATATATTCCTTATGTACAACGTCTACTAGATCTCCTGCAGCATTGTACTCAGCTTCGTTATAACTATCCTCACGGTATGAGAATCGAACGGTATTATTACAATCTAAACACTTAGGCATTAGTCAAAATACCCTTCTGCCCATAGGCCTTCTAAAAAGTCTTGTGCTTTATTTAAATTAACTCTTTCTTCATCTGTTAATTTTGGGTGGGGACCTAAAGCAACAGCAATAGAACTAATCATATTATCTAAATCTTCCTTAGAATAACCTAACATTATTTCTCCTCATCCCATTCTAAATAATACTGGTCTTCAGGGGTAAGATTATAGAATTGATTAAATCTACCCTTGATATAATTATCATTAGACATTTCTGCAAATCTAAAATCAGCATACATCTGTCCCTCATCTAGATTTGAATTAACCCAATCCTCAACAAGTTGCTCACCTATCTCTTGATAGATAGCGTCTATTACCATTTGATTTTCATTTTCTAGAAATGATTCAGCCATTGTTTATCCTTTCATAAGCAGGCAGTGAAGTTACTGTTAATTCTAGCATTTGGTCAGGGTATTGGTCAAGTACCCAATTAAGGGCAGATCCAGCGGTATCAAAATCAGATACACACTTACTATTACCATATCCTTGTATATTAACTTCCCAACAGTCAACGCCGCCAGGAGAGCATGAGTATTCCATTTCATATATTTCTACGTTTAGGGTCATAAATAAATTTTAGCAAATTTTGGGGAAAAATGCAAGTCCTACGTAATAAAGTTTATATAAAAATAAATGGACAAAACGGACATTTCCGGGCCGCATTTTTAGCAGCTTTATGATCAATAAAAAAATTGCAAAAAAAATTGAGCAGTTTATACTCTTGCTCAGGAGTTGTGTAAATTATTTTTTACACTAGCGACATTGTATTTCTAACAACGCCAAGCAGACGATTTTTTTCTGCTGTAATTGTTGCGTCAAAACCAGAAGCAGCAGCGAGAATACTCTCGTTATTGCCACCACGAGCAGAACGATACCAATCAAGGCGTTCGGTTAGCGCATTGAAAGCACCCCAAGCAGTTCCAGCAATCATGCCATTGAACTCGCCTGTGTAGATGTCGTTGATTGTATCAACTTTGGTTTCCCACTTTTTGACCGCACCCTTAGAATCCTTTTCAGGCTTAGGATAAGCAGCGAGAATGATTTTGTTGAAATCAGCAGCAGTGATTTCTTTTTCAATCATTTCTTTAGCCATGATGTCAAAAGCGTCCATGTAAGCATTAGCAAGACCAAGAGTCTCACGAGCAATTTGAACTTTGCCATTAGCAGTTTGTGTATGGCGAATCTTGAAAGATTGCTTGATACCATTTTTCTTGCCACGCTTAGAACCTAAAGCAAGATTGAGAGTGTTAGCGCATACAACACGAACGGGTGTGATACTTGCTTGAATAGCGATTGAACCATCGTGTGATGTATTGATTAGAAGATAAGTCTTTACCTTATCAGCAACACCGCTAGGGTCTAGAACTGTCTCACGCTCAAGAGCAAGAGAACCGAATACAACACGACCACCACGAATGGAGCCAGCAGTTTCCCAACGACCTCCGCCGTCAAGAATATTATCACCAAAAGAAAATAAATCTTCATTTTGGAGAACATGATAACGCTCACCAACAACACCAAGAATATCTGTCTGAGTGTTATCTGTAGGGTTTGTGCGAACCACATATTGATAAGACTTATCTGATGATAAGTGAGATGGAATATTTACATCTTCTAATCTAACATTCCAATTATTTAGATTAGCAGCAGCAAGCATTTCTGCCGTATTTTTTTCTTCTGTGAAAACTGTGCCTAGACCATGCCAAGCAGGTTCACGGAAAGAAGCGAACGAAGCGACACCATTTTGTGTCTCTAATTCATGAGCCATTTTTTTCCTTTCTATAGCCATTTAGTATCAATCTTAGCAGACATGGCTGACAATGTCAAATAGGGTTAGCAAATATGGGATAAAATGGACATCGTACGTAAAGCTTGACAAGATCCAAAAAATGTGCCGGAAATTTTGAAGAGCAGTTTAAAGACATACTCAGGTCTTTTTTTCGGATAGCCCCCTATCAGAAATTTATACTAGCATTCACTTGCATCATATAATTCATATCCATCAATTTCAACATCACCATTATTGATATCTACATATGCTTCTGACAATACGTCTTCTAAATCGAAGTCTTCAGCGTCTGACAAATCAATTTCAATTGAGCCAGTAAAACTCATTGTTGCAGTGAATGAAATTGTTTTCTTTGGTGTATAACCTATAATTTCACAGATATCATTTAGGACCGTTTCTTTATCTGTGTTTGGGTTATACCAATAGTCTTCAGTAAGATTGTCAATAATCTTATTGATTTGAGACTGCAACTCATTCTTTGAATCAGTAGTACGTCGGGCCTGCTCCAGTGTCCATTCAAGTTCATTTACCTTGGTGGTTGGAAAAGAAACTACACCGTTTTCAATAACTTTATAAGTTACTAATTGATTAGCGTTATAGTGTACGGGGACCTCTATTGTTGTTTCATCCATTTATTCAATGTCCTTTCCCATTGTTTCCATTTCTTTTATTGTTTCTAGCATATCATTTAGTTGGCTTTCAGTCAAGCAGACATGAGTAACTAGAGTGGCAGTCATAGCAGAGAGATGAGCAGAATACATATACATCATTCTGATAAAGTCATCCTCAGATACTTCGTGTCTTGCGTGATAAATAGCAGCAGCCATGCTCATTACTTCGTCATCGTGAACGGCATCTCTTGTTGCTTCTTGTATTGCTAATGCGGTTGATATCATTAGGGCTTTCCTTTCTTTTGGTATTTACTAAGTCTAGCAGAAATCAGGGAAAAATACAAATCCAGCCGTAAAGCTTCCCTGTGATCTTCATCACATTTTCCGGCCCGCAAAATTTGGAGGTGAGCAGTTTTTTATCTTGCTCAGGATAATTCTATTAGTAAGTTTTTACCATAGCAAATCGCTGTTGTCCATTTGCTAAACGCAACATTACTTTAGTTACATTTCTAGTTTGTGGAACAAACTTTTCAATGCGACCTGTTACACCTGTTTTACTTGTAGTGAATAAATCACCAATCTGATAAGTGTATCCGCCTAATGTCATTTGTTTATTTCCTTTCTTTGGTAGTTGTGTTGAGCAGTTTTATTTCATGCTCAGGAAAGTAATTTTACAAGTATCTTGCGATAGCGTTGTAAGTAGAAGTGCTTACGACTTCCTCATCTGTCATCTTGAGAATACGGATAGCGTTTTCAATTTCCTCTACCATTTCCTTGTATTGCCAATCGTGGAAACTCTCAAAATCCTTTTCAGGTTCTTTTGGAAGTTCAATAGTTCCCTTTGGCAAGGAGAACGATACATTTATGTCGCCATTGTATCTTGTGTGAGCAGACAAGTCCTCTGCTTTAGAGATTTGACCAAGTGCTAACTTAGCAATCTCCTTGTTATACTTTTCTTGTGCCTTTGAGAACTTCTCCTCATTGACTTTTTGGTTAGCCTTATCTTTCTTGATTTGGTCTAACTTAGTTTCTAGTGCCTTGATTACTTTGGTTGTAGCAATCTTGACATTTATGGCTTTTCCTCTTGCCATTTGTTTTTCCTTTCTGTTTGGTGTTTTGGGGTTATCCAAGTCTAGCATTTCCTAGACTAGAAATCAAGTGAGCAGTTTAGCCTAGACTTGCTCAGGTCTGGTTAGCGTTTGCTAAAGGTATTACTTCTGCTTCCAAGTTGTCCAGCGAGTTGCGCCATTGACATCAAGTTTGACCCGAACTGTGTTCTTGTCTGTTGGGACAATTTCCTTGATAACGCCTGTCACCTTTGACTTCTGTGAAGTGTAAGTGTCGCCTACCTTGTAGGTTGCTACTGATACTGCCATTTTTCTTTCTCCTTTGTTAGTTGGTATTTCTTGCTTATAGTATTTATTATTTCATTTATTTTTGGTCTTGTCAAGTTATTTTCCCTAAAAATCTCACTATTTGAGATTTGTGAGATAAATCACTTGCTATCTCCCATGCCTAGTAGCATGATAAATAGGATTAGCAGGATTACGAATAGTTCCATAAGAGCCCTTTCTGTTACCTTTCATTTTAGCATTTTTGGGGGTATTTGGCAAGTCCCCGCAGATCTCCACTACTTTTTCTTAGCAGAGAAAACTATATTAGCCTTATTATCTATACACAATCCACATGATACACACGCAGAGCCATTTGTAGATATTAGAGGAATTTGTTTATTATTCTCAGGACACTTTGCGCCTACCTTGCCAATCATGGCTTTCATGTCTGCCTGTCCAATTGCGAAGGTATCCGCAAGGTATGCTAATTTAATTCCATTATCTTTATTTAGATTAATAGCAACATCTTTATTGTCATTATCCGTAGAGAAATAAAGAGATAGGTTATCTATATTATTTAGCATTGCGGCAGCGGAGGGTACACGGGTATAAACCCAAAATTTAACATCTGGATTATTTACAATAACATGCTTCCATGCTAGTGTATAAGTATCATTAAAGAAATCTCCGTCCCAGTGGATACGGAATAACTTAGGAGCGTCTTTTTTATCACAATCAGCAATAAATTCTTTTATCATTTCCTCAATAAGATAATACATTTCCTCATATGAGGCGTCTTTCAATAATTCCCAATTATGAAGTAGGTTATCCCTTACTCCTTTGTAGACTTTTTCCAGCTTTCCCGCATAACAAACTTTAGAACATACGGAAGTCGCATTAGGACATGAGTAAGATTTACCAGCAGGAAGTCCGAAGGTGTTGGCAATTGTTGGGGTTTTCCCATTTTTTGATACGGCATTGGCTACCTTCCTATCATTAGAGCGTTTTAATTTCATAGTTTCCCTTTCTTTTCTAATTCTAACATTTTTTTATTACTTTGTCTAGTGTATTTTTTCTTGTTCAATTTTGGGGAAGCAGCATTAGATCGCCGTAATTCCATTAGGCGTCTTAAGTCTTCTTTGCTTTTTTTCCACATGAAATAATACTATCATAAAAATATTAGAAATACAAATTTGGGGAGGTTCTACATAAACTACGTAAAACGGACATTTCGGGCGCCCCGGAAATTTTACGCAGCTTTTATTCTAAAATATATAATTCAAAAACTTCTTCATCACCAATTTCTAAAATATCTCTTTCACCAAATTCATTTTCATAGGTAAGTAGATATCCGTGACGCAATGAAGAAATAGAAATTATTTTTACAACCTCATCACCCAAACCAATTAGATCGTCAATTTCTAATTGGTCTGAGTTGAGTGTATCAACAAGGCGGTAATCCATGTCAATTATTGTAGCAGACATTTAACGAATTGTTACCTTGCCATTAGCGTAGAAAGTTTTTGTATACATCTTTCCCGTTAGGTCTGTTAGATTATAGGTTGCGTATTCCTTAGCATTTCCGTGGTCTACGCATTTAGCCCAAGCCTCATGCGCTTCCATGAAATCGCTAATGCGATTAGTAGCAAATAACTCTCCGTCATACGAAGTAGTCAATACATAGTTATATTCCATTTAGATTTCCTCTCTTTCAATTAGCCATGCGTCTAAGTGGTGTGCTTCAATAATAGCGGAAGCGGGGGCGGTAGTCAAACCACGCCAAGTGATACCTTCAGGTAATTCAATATCAGCGTTCCATAGCCCTAAATCATTTACGGCGTCAATAGCCTCAATACAAGGCTTTACCATTTCTTTAGGAACGGGTGGATAATGATTAGCAGATAAGTGGATACCTATCTGAGTTTCAATATCCAAGTGGATACCCAAATCGCTTAGGGTTCCGTCTGCCATTTCTGTTGCCATATTACTTCCCATTATTAGTTAGCCTCCGCAGTCGCATAGATAGACAAATCATACTGAGTAGATAATCCATTGTCATAGATTACATCTCCGTCTTCATCAAGAATAATGTCGTAGATATTACATTGGCAAGGTTCAGCGTCAAAGTCTTCCCCATTAGCCCAATAATCATATCCTCTGCCATTACATAGTTGGCAATTAGCAATTAGGCGTAGAGCCATTTCTAGTTTATCCATTTTATTCATCTTTATTTCCTTTCTTTCAATACTGAAATCCTATCATGGGGGACTGACAAAATCAAATCCCCCACGCCCTTTACCACGAAGAAGTGTAGTAAAAGGACAATTTGGACATTTCGGGCAGAGCAAAGATACGCTCTAACTTAGCCTTAGTATTCTTTAGGTCATTCCAATACCACTCATCGATATCATATGAGCCAAAGAAGAAACCTGCTCTAGGTTGTAGCAGATTAGGGTCACGCTCTGCTAGAGCCTTATTTACTAAACTAAGTAACTCTTTCAATTTCTCATGAGATACATAGTATTCACCGCAGTTATCTTCACCGCCTTGAACATTATCGACAAACCAAGCGTGTATCTGATTAGCCTTGCGCCAATAAGCACAAGTTACTTCAACATGAACGCCATAGATATCGGTAGCAACATCAGATAAACCTGATACATCTACAATATCTTTCCATAGTGGATTTACCACTTCAGGACTATCCATACCTAAATCGTTATCACGATCAAGTTTAGACCATTCAATTTTTTCCACATATTTTTTAGCGTGGAGATACATATCTAATCCCATTTATTTATTTCCTTTCTAGAGGTCTGATACTTTTACAGCGATGGTTGCCCATTCTGTTTTCATAGAATTACTAACACGATAGCGAATTGAATAGGCTTGATAGTTTTCGCCTACCCATACATCATCACGCTTTTCAGCGAAATCAATTTCCCCACCAAAAAATCGACGGGCTAACGAAGCAGGTTTATAGAATTGACCTACTAATAAATCTTCAATAGAATAACTTCTCATTGAAAACTCCTTTCTTTATTTTTAGGCTTCTAGCCTATCATTTTTTACTGACAAAATCAAATTAGAAACACATAAATCTCAAATAATAAGACGGCGTGTTTTGTGATAAAAATCACGAAGCCCGTAAAGTGTAACGTAATTCACACTGTGGATAAGGTTGTGGATAACCCCCCGGAAATTTAGTTGAAACTTCAACCGATTTAGTTAAAGCTTCAACCAAATTATTTTAGATCTAGAAAAGTTTTTTCCCAATAAAATTATTTTGTGTGCGGAATTTTTTATTTTCTATTTCTAATTTTCGCAAACTAATTAACATCATTCCAATTAGTGTGCCAAAACTTATTAGCGCAAGGTATAAAATTATTTCAATTGTCATGCTGGAATTAGTCCTAACTCATCAACACCACACGCTTTTTCAAAACGGGCTTTGTCAAATCTTTCGTTATCTGCTTGAAAGTATTGTGCGAATTCTTCCACTAAATCTTCAAAAACCTGTGGGTGAATTTCATCAGAGAAACCCTTTAGAATGTTTGAAGTTTTGACATAGTCTTTACGGGTCATCATTAGTTAGCCACCTCATCTGCTAGCATGATAAACGCATGAGTTCCGCCGTCATTTACACGCTCTAATTCTGCAAGTAATTCATCACGAGTAAGAAGTGAAGCGTCACCTATCATTTCTGTAACTGCCTGAATATTCATGTCAGTAACTATCTGAGTAGGAAGCATGGCAAGTCTGCCTGCGAATGGAGAGTTAGCGTTTATGCGAGAGATAAACTTTACACCATTAGCGGTGAATGGATAGTCTTTATAGTTTGGTGTAGTCATTTTAGTTGTTACCTTTCTTGGTTGTTGTTTCTACAATTTTAGCGATTTTCTCTAAGTTTGTCAATTTGATTTCTTGGCGTTGAGCCTCGATTAGTTTCTTGAATTCATCTAATTTCATTAGTCATTAGTCCTAACTGCTAGTGTGCGATAAGTGTAACCGCCCTTGATACTATCTCGCACCTCTACGAGATACGATTCCGCATTGTCATACCATACGGCGTGAGGGTGTTTCTCTGCTGAGATAATTTCACCCGTTAGAGTTTTTGAGCGATAGATTTTTCCTACAAGTAGGCTTTCGATAGTGTAGATATTTGCTGACATTTAGTTGTCACCTTTCTTTAGTAACTGATAAGACTATCCTATCAGAGGGGGCTGACATTTTGGCTACTTATTTGCTAGGCTCATTGTGATTTGTATCACACTTATTTGCTAGGCTCATTAGCCTTGTGTCCTTTATTTAATTTTGATACTAAGTATTTTAGCAGGTATCGCCTAAAAAGTCAAGGCGACACGCCGTCTAGAATTGTGATTTAGATAACAATTCCTCAGCGTAGGCTGGGTCGGTAACCGCCTCAGCGCCAAACTCTAGATAAATATCTAGATAGATTTCATCTTGATAGTCTAAGTAATCCATTATAGTTTTCCTTTCATTTACTTACTATGTAAGTCTAACACAAAAATCTCAAAAAGTCAAATCTGAAATGCGGATAAATCGGACATTTTTTTGTGAGAAGCATCACATCATACGTAAGCTGCGACACGCCCGACTGCGGGGGCCGGAAATTTTTGCTAACTATTTTCAATTAGCAAAAACTTTTTTATTTATTCAACAACATCTAGAACTTCAAATGCGTCAAACTTTACAACATCAGATTCAGGAAGTTTATACATTACTTTATTCAAAGCAAAGATAGCATCAAGATCTGTTTCAGCATCAGTGACGAAACTGATTAGAACATTTTTCTTACTCAAAGTAAACCGCTCCTTTCACATTTTTATGATTTACACAAACATTACCACGAGGAATTTCAACATGGCACTTGAAGCAGAGCATTTTCATTTCTGCTTTAGTTAGCAACGCTAATTCTAAATCTAGTTTAGCAGAAGCAGAAGCATTTTCCAATGATACCCAACCAGCACCATTTTCATTTATTTCAAAAATTTCTAATGAACCCATTTTTACAATTCTCCTTTCAAGAGATTTTCTTTTTGCTGACCTAGATTATTTGCTCACTTTATTTAGTGAGGCTCACTAGGATTTTTATTTAGTTTTTTAGAGAGGCAAAATCTCTGTGCCATAGTATTCTACAGCGTCATAGAGGCTCATCATTCCTTTATAGTCACGACATCTAGGGCAGAAAGCGTTCCACCCGTCTGTTAGAGATGAGCAGAATACGCAGATTTTATCTGTTACGCAGAAATCGTTATCTACTAAGTATTCAATTATTTCGTTTTTATTTAGTGTAGTCATTTTATTGACCTACCTTTCTTATTGAGAACCTTTCTCAACCTTCTATACCTAGAAGTCTAACATAGACCACTGACATTTTCAGGGGTATAAAACGGACATTTTGGACTTTGTGACATAAGACACATGTGACCTACACCACAGGGCCCGGAAAAATGTGACGAACACCACATGCGACACGCCGAGGATAGACTTGATTTTGTCAGTCATCTATGTTATTATTCTCCTATAAATAAAGAAAGGAAGTCAAAATGACTAACTACATAGGAAAACTTACAGACCACGATTTATACATGGCTAACAAAATCGCTGAGCGCACAGGCTCAACATCAGCAAAAGTGCTGAAAGATTTCAACGACTTTCTAAGTCAGGTCTACGCTCAACAAGAGCAAGACGAGGAGTGTGACTAACCTCACACCAGACACGCTGGCACTAGACTTGATTTTGTCAGCGGTATCAAGTAGAATACGCAGTATAGAAACTAAAAGAAAGGTAGCAAAAGAAATGCTAACACTAAATTACACAGTATCAAAAGAGGATAACCTCATTACAGTATCAGATAGACTTATGCTAAATGAGTATCAGATAAATAACCTTATGGATAGCCTTGTTGCTCATGGCTACACAGTAGAAGCCATGTCAGTGGCTCCTGCTACACTCTAAGAATTAGAAAATAACAGATAGGATAAAAAGAAAATGAAAATAGAAACAGCAATTTGGAATGGTAAGAAAACAAGAGTGCTAGCAGTGCCTAGTTTCTCATCATCACAGGAAGCCCTAGAGTTTCTAAAAGAAATACAAAAGTTAGATAAAGACGCTACACTTACTATCACTTCAGTAAGTCAGCACAACTAAGAAAGGATAACTAAATGATAAACGCAGTTCAGATTATAGATTGCTCATCTTGCTACGGAGAGGGCTTAGTCTTTATTGGTGATGAAAATGATTACCATGTAGAGCCTTGCGATTGTGTTGCCAATGACCTACTCTCATGAGCAACAATTACGCCTAGCATGGGTTATCAAGTATGGTAGCCCACAAGGGTATCACAAAGCAACAGACCAAGAAAAAGAAAGGATACTAAATGAAACTAAAAATCACTAGCATGAACGGCAAGGAAATGGACATGGACTTGCCTACAAAAGAAAATGTTTATTACTTTATTGAGATGTATAGAAAATCTCTCAAAAGAAATCAGCGAGTAAAAATTACTTGCGACATTCTAGGAATAGACGGATACTTACAGGGCACAAGTCCTACGAGATAAAAAAGCAATAGTGCCCCCTAGTATTATTTATTAGGGTGGCACTAGTGTGCTCACTATTATTGTGGATCTTTTTTTATTATGTATGCATCATACATCTTCGCAAAATATTCAGATTTTTGTAAAATGAAAAATTTTTCAGATTTTACTATTCTTCAAAAGATAGTTGCGTAGCCCAAGGATCGGGGTA
>Ga0255151_1000387_pt1 | contig 14446 bp, 16 predicted proteins | sample Atl_Yuk_RepB_8h_FD_183612 | JGI IMG/M metagenome (GOLD analysis project Ga0255151, IMG submission 183612) | Freshwater microbial communities from Altamaha River, Georgia, United States - Atl_Yuk_RepB_8h | ecosystem: Environmental > Aquatic > Freshwater > River | place: USA: Georgia | collected... | reverse complement strand
ATAACCCCTGGCCTGACGGTTACACGATCAACAAAAGGTCGCCCTACGGAATGCGAAAACACCCCATTACGGGTCAAATGCGTATGCACACGGGAGTAGACGTTGGCGGAACTTTTCCCGTTACTGTCGCAGCAGATGGCACAGTTGTTCACATTGGGTGGGCGCCTAGAGGCGGTGGCCACACAGTTGTTATCAATCATGGCGACATTCACACTGCATATTTTCATGGACGTGAAGCAACACGCCTGAAGCGTGGCCAAAAAGTACGTGCAGGAGATTTTATTTACACCAGTGGAGCAACAGGCATAGCCACAGGCCCTCACCTACATTTTGAGGTGCGACGTGGACGTGACCAATCCACGCACACTGACCCCGTACCTTATTTGCCGGGAGGAACACCAGTGCCACCCGAACCAACCAAACTTGTTGAAGACGGAATTCTTGGCAGAAAAACATGGTCCGCCGTACAAACCGTTCTTAAAGAAAAAGGATTTTACACAGGACGAATCGACGGCATAGCAGGACGGCAAACTATAACCGCCCTACAGAAAGCCCTCAATGCAAACGCCCTCTAACCTTCGCTGGCGACACCGACGCAGACTCGTTTACGCAGGATTCTTCCTCGGCGTATTTATGATCCTGTTTGGTTTGGGAACATTCTGGTGGGACAGAGCAGTATCTGTTGAAGCAATCGTTTCAGGAACCGCTATCATTGTAGTGCTGATGACTGCGTACACTGCTGGGGCAACCTACGATGACGCAAAACACATGATGGAGGACTACCATGAATGAAGTATTTGATAAAGGTTTTTGGAGCATGGAGAAGCGTGCATGGTTGTACAGGATTGCGGTTGCTGGAGTCCCGCTGCTTGTTGCGATAGGAACTGTGACCGGGGACATGGCGCAACTTATTCTGAATGTCATTGCTGCTGTGCTCGGTGTTGGTGCGGGCGGGATGGCTTTGAGCAACCTGACCCCTGACAATGTGATTAAGGTTGGGCTTGAGATAGAGAATCCTGAGGAATAAGAAAAGCCCCCTTGCGGGGGCTTTTCTGTTATTGACAGCTATCGCACATTTCAGCCAAAGCCGGGTCGACGGGACATGCGTAGCCGTTTGTTAACTCAAATTCCATTATTTTCTCTTTCTTACGCTAAACTTCTTGGATGGGAACGGACATGAAGATACTATTTTTAGACATCGAAACATCGCCCAACCTGGCGCACGTTTGGGGCCTCTGGCAACAAAACGTGGCGATCAACCAACTGGTTAACTCAACGGAAGTAATTTGTTTCGGCGCTCGTTGGTATGGTCAACGTAAAGTCCATTTTAGCTCAGTCCACCACGACGGCAAAGCCGAAATGCTTAAAGCTATACATGAGCTTTTAGATGAAGCCGATGCTGTCGTGGGGTGGAATTCGGCAGCGTTCGACATGAAACATTTGCGTCGAGAATTCATCGAAAACGACATGCTACCCCCATCACCCAGCAAAGACATTGACCTGATGAAGGTCGCCCGACAACAGTTCAAATTTCCGTCAAACAAACTAGATTATGTGTCACAAAAACTTGGTGTCGGCCAAAAAATAAAACACAGCGGTTTTGAACTGTGGATTAACTGTATGGCTGGGGACGACAAAGCGTGGCGGGAAATGAAAAAATACCAAATCCAAGACGTAAACCTACTCGTGGATTTGTACGAAAAATTCTTGCCATGGATTAAAACCCACCCGCCACACATTTCCGAAGGCTTGTCCTGCACCCACTGTGGTTCAGGTCACTTGCAAGCTCGTGGGCTTTCCAGAACTACCACAGCCGTCTACCAGCGGTACCAATGCCAAGGTTGTGGTAAATGGTTGCGTGAGAATAAAACACTCCTAAGCAGTAAAATTAGACCAGACAACTAGGAGACACCATGAGCATGTTCAACGCTTCAGACATTTCTGACCTGTCGGACAACCCACAGGGCGGGTTTCTGCAAGACGAAAACCCGAAACCGCCAGCAGAAATTGTTGACGACTTTCACACAAACAGTGACGTAGATTCTCGTGCAGAATCACAACACCACACCCTTGGCCCCCAGCCGACACAAGCATCGCCCGGTGACCACACCCACGACGGCGGTGACTCCCGGTTACTGCTTGAAGGAGTTGTATTGTCTGGGTCACGTGATTCGGATGCGTGGCGACTGGCAGTAAATGCTATCCTTGTACGTCTCGGCGCAACAGATCAGACAACGATTTAATGCCTGCTAAGCAGAAAAACTTTACAGCCAATGAGCTGTTACAAATCGCTGTTGCCGAATTGGATCAAAGTATCCACAAACCCAACATTTTGAATTACGGCGAAAAGGATTATCCTGAACAACTTCGATTTCACAAATCTAAAGCACGTGGTCGCTTTATTTCAGGCGGCAACCGCGGAGGAAAGTGCATCCTCGAAGGAACTTTGGTTCAAATGGCTGACGGCAGTGTTAAAGCTATCGAATCTATTGTCCCCGGTGAGTATGTTATTGCACCTGACGGGTCGGCTACTAAAGTAATTGAAGTTTGGGACAAGGGACTACAACCTGTTAATCATTACCGTGTTGGCAGGTATCAGGATGTGTCGGATGTTTTTGTTACCGAGAATCACAAGTTTTGGTCGGCCAAGGAAAGCCACGGCAAACTGAAAGAGTTTGAGCGTCACCCGATTAAAGAGTTGATTAGCAAAAAAGGTAAGCATAAAATTATGCGATCCCAAGGAACTGAGCTTGGTGGGGTGCGCGAAGAGCGGGCTTTGTTACTTGGTTTAATGCTGGGCGACGGGCATTTTGGCCCACGTTGGGCAAGTAATTTGCAATTTACTTGCGCTGACCCCGAAGTAATTGCAGACCTGCCTGGCATTTTTGTGAAAAGGGCTACGCCTATCCAGTACGGTTTGGCGGATAAAGATTCTTGGAACGAATGGCTTGTGGAGCTGGGGTTGCGGAACACGCGATCTGCAACAAAATTTATTCCCGAAATTGTGTGGTCATGGGATGAGCAGAGCATTGCCGCGCTTATTGCGGGGCTTGCGGTAACCGACGGCTCCTGGTGGAAATCTAACAAGGGCGAGTACCATTTTAGTTACTCGTCTATCTCACAACAATTAGCCGAAGACTTCCGACACTACGCAGGAATCAGATTAGGTATTTGGGGTTCAACGCTTCGCAAAGACAAGCGGGGCAACTATGTGCTCACGTATAGCACTAGGGAGGCTTTGCAGAAACTATCGGAACTTCCTTTGGTTGGCCGTAAAAAGCATGTTGCTAAAACTTTTGTACCTAAAAAGAATTCTTACTCTAGCCACGTATCCGTTAAGTCTTACCGTGAGCTTGGTCTTCAACAAACCTACGACCTGTCGGTAGAGCACGAATCACACTGCTTTATGCTGGCTAATGGTATTTTCACGTCGAACACTGACGCTGAAGTGGTCGAGTCTATTTGGTGGGCTACAAACACTCACCCATACCTTGAACGACCTGCTCACTGGGGTAGTGGACCGCTTCAATTAAGGTTTGTTGTTGTCGATGTTGCTAAGGGTATTGAGCAAATTATTTTGCCGAAAATGAAACGGTGGATTCCCCGTTCGTACCTTGTCGATGGTGATTGGTCAAAAAGTTGGGACGCAACCAACTATATTCTTACGTTTGAAAACGGGTCGACGATTGACTTTGTGACGTGGGGTATGGACATGATGAAACTGGGTGGTGTGCCTCGTCATGCAATTTTCTTTGACGAGGAACCACCACAGCATTTGTTTAACGAGTCTATGATGCGTCTTATTGACTACAACGGGTTTTGGGTGATTGCTGCTACTCCGACGAAGGGTATGGGGTGGACGTATGATTTGTTGTGGGAGCCAGCCCAGGAGGGCAAAATTGAAGACATTGATACGTTTACTTTGTCGGCTGAGCAGAACCCGTACATTGAGGCTGACGATGATGACATGAATTTTTATATGGTGGGTATGGATAAGGAGGAGAGGGAGATTCGTGAAAAGGGTAGTTTTGTGGCCCGTAGTGGTCTTGTGTTTCCTGGTTTTGCTCAAAACATTGAACAGTATTTAGTTGATTTTAACCCGTCTGATGTGCCACCGAACTGGTCTGTTTATGCTTCTGTCGACCATGGTTTGAATAACCCGACAGCATGGTTGTGGCATGCGGTGTCTCCTAAGGGTGACATTGTGACGTTTGCGGAACACTACCAGTCAAATATGGTTGTGTCGGAGCATGCCAATGTGGTGAAGGAACGGGAGAAGTCGTGGGGGCGTAACCCGGAAGATATTGAACGTATGGGGGATCCTGCGATGCGTCAACGCAATGGGGTCACTGGGACTAGCATTATTCAAGAGTATGCGCTTAACGGGGTGTATGTGAACGTTGAGGGTATTCCCCACGATGTGATGGTGGGTATTGAAAAGATGCAAGCGTATTTTCGTATTCGTGGGGATAGTCATTGGGGGCCTGACCGACCTAAGTGGGTTATTTCTCGTAATTGTCCTAACTTTATTCGAGAATTAAAAAAACTTAGATGGGCGACGTACAGTTCCGACAAGATGGCGTATGACACAAATAAGCAGGAAGTTGTGCACAAAAAAGACGACCACGCTTTCGACAGTGCCCGATATTTTGCAACAACTAGACCAGATTTGACACCGTATATTGACAGGTTGGCTACCAAAGACAAGCCAACTACGCTAAGCTATGAGGAGATGTGGTTAAAGTTACGCGAAGACCCCAGTGTCGAATTCGCTGACGACCAACCAGACCCAGAGGACGGCCCTTTGTGGATAACGAAAGTAGATTACGGAGAATACTATGAGCAGCCGGTTTAATGTAGTACAGGCTCCCCCGAGGGAACCAGGCCACTGCTGGATTACCAAAACATCCATTGGCCCTTTTGTTGACACTGGTATTGATTTAAGTATCGACAAAATTGACCGTGGCCGAATCTACATTTCAGTAGATGCTTTACGTGAAATGGCTCAGGTGGCTGGGTTGTTTGACGAAAAAGAACCCGTAACTGTCGAACTAAAGCGCAAGCAATGGTACGACCAAGGTTACAACGATGCAATGAAGGAGATGTCAAATGATGCTGTCAGTCGTTTTATTGAGCACACTAGCCGTAATCTTGTTGGCATTGCTGGTAATACAGCAATGGTGGAACCAGCAAGCAATTTCACGTCTGCTGGAGCAGCAGTCGCAAGTGTTGAAAGCGCAGCAACAGGAACACCAGAAAGCTTTGAAGACGATGGCGGACTTGAATTCGAAGGCGCAAGCGTTGGTAGCGTCGAGCGATCCGTTGGCGTTTCAACAGATTCAAGCGATAACGACCAGTACCGACTATAGTGGATATAGTGACTATGACCCGTCGGACGAGGCAGAAGTCGATAGAATTGTAAAACGCAACCCTAACCTTGGTGCAGGAGAAGACATAGATGGCCGAGAAGCCCGACAGCTATTTGCAGAGATCACTGGGGTCGACCCAGAATTCTACGGTAACTAATTTACCTGAGGACGGGCTTGACCTTGAAAAGTTTCGTGAAACTAAAGAGGGCCAACAGCTTGTAGCGTGGGTGCAGTCTGAGTGGCAGAAAGCTAAGACTGCACGCACGCAAAAGCAGTTGCAGTGGTTTCACAACATGGCCATGTTTTATGGTCACCAGTGGGTAGAGCAGACTCGCGGTAGGTTCCCTGAGGACTACCGCGATAAGCTGTTTACGCCTCGGAAACCGTACTATCATCAGCGGAAGACGATTAACCGTACTCGGTCTTATGTGCGGTGGGAAATGTCGAAACTGTTGTCTTCTTTCCCGACTGCTCAAGCGATTCCTGCATCAAGTGAGGATGAAGACCAGAGGGCTGCGTTTGCTGCTGAGCAGGCGTGGACTTCGATTAGTGAGTCGAAGAAGCTTCGGTATCACATGTCTCGTGCCATGTGGTGGACGATTATTACAGGTAACGGGTTTATCAAAACTCATTGGGACCCGTACTGCAAGGACAAAGTGTCGGGTCAGATGGGTGACATCAAGTTTGGTCATGTCACTCCGTTTCACCTTTTTGTGCCGGATATTCGTGAGCAGGATATTGAAGACCAGCCGTTTGTGATTAACGCTTACACGAAAACGGTGGAGTGGGCTGAATACTATTTCGCTAAAGAGCTTGGCAACATTAAGTTGTCTCCGTCGACTTCTGCTGCGAATCAGATTATTGACGAAGCTTATTTGAACTTGGGGAACAGTAAAGCTCCCGATAGTGTGATTGTTTATGAGACATGGGTGAAGCCTGGGGCACACAAGTTGTTGCCTGAGGGTGGCGTGATTATCACTATTGATGACGTGTTGGTTGCGTTGTACCGTGATGGTTTCCCGTACCAGCATGGCATGTACCCGTTCACTAAGTTTGAGCACATTCCGACAGCTACTTTTTATGCTGATAGTCCGATTGTGGACCTGTCGCAGTTGCAGAAAGAATACAACCAGTTGCGGTCTGAGATTGCTGAGGCTGGGCGTAGGATGGCGAAACCACAGTTGATTGCCCCGATGGGGTCGATTGTGCCGTCTAAGATTACTAACGAACCAGGTTTGGTGATTCAGTACAAGCCGGGTATGGCTGCCCCACAGCCGTTGCCTTTGCAACCGTTGCCCCAGTATTACTTGGACCAACAGGACCGTGTGTTGAATGACTGGATTGACATTTCTGGTGAACGTGAAGTGTCTCGTGGTGACACGCCTCCCGGTGTGACTTCCGGTACTGCTATTTCTTATTTGCAGGAAGCATCCAACCAGTATTTGACTCCCCAGTTCCAAAGCTTGGAGCAGGGTATTGAGAAGATTGCTACGAGCACGATTGAGTTGTTTGTGCAATATGTTGACATTCCTCGTAAGATTCGCACTGTCGGAGCAGATGGGGCGTTCGACACAATGCTTCTCAAGGGTGCTGACGTAGCTTCTGGTACTGACATTCGTGTGGAACCGGGTTCGTCGTTTGCTAAGTCGAAAGCTGCTCAAGAGGCACGTGTGATGGACATGTTTGCTGTAGGCATTATTGACCAGCCGACAGCTTTGAAGATGCTTGAGGTTGGTGGTGTGCAGAAAATTATGGACAGTCTTAGTGTGGCTGAACGTAAGGCACAGCGTGAAAACATCAAGATGAAGATGTTGACTCCTCAAGACATTGAGATGGCCCGTCAGGAAGCCATTGAGGAAATTATGTCGCAGATTCCTCCGGAGGCTATGGAAGACCCGCAGATCATGGATGAGATTCAAAACATGCCTGCACCGTCTTTGATTCCTGTCGATGATTTTGACATGCACGAGATTCACATTGAGACACACAACAAGTTCCGTATGTCACAAGAGTATGAGATTCTGCCTGAAGAAGTTAAAGACCAATTTGCCCAACATGTGGCAGAACATGAGAGAATTATTCAGCAGAAACAACTCATGCAGTTCTTGGAGCAAATTCCGGGGGACGGTTCGGAAGAGGGCGGCGCTCCTTTAGGCGGAGATAGCATGGATGTAACAATTCCGGACCAAGGCATGATGGGTCCGGGAGCAGGAATGGCTCCAAATGGGGCTGTTCCAGACATGACACCCGAACTATAAGGAGTTAAGATGCCCGCGTTTGATATTGTTGCGGACACTCAGCCTCAACAGTTTCCCCGTGTGACTCGTCACATTGGTCGGCCAACTGTTGCCGAGTTGAGGACAGCGCTTCAAACAAAAGATAACGTCACATACACAAACAAGGTTGTCAACGACATGACCTACGATGACTTGGTGTATGCGCTTCAGGTTACCCCTGACCCAATTATCTAAGACTAATAGTCTTCTACACAAAACATAATTAAATACAGTAAGATAGATACCGACAGCTAGGGCCACACTGGGTGGTACGGCGATAAGGAGTATGAAATGGACGAAACTACAGGTACAGAGATTGATGCTTCGACGGAAGCTCCAGAATCTTCAGGGCCGGTAGAGACAGCGGAAGCACCTGCTGAATCTACATCATCAGGGAATCCCGCTTGGGAATCCGTTCGTACAAAACTAGATCCCATCAGCTTTCGAGCTATTGAGGATGAGCTAAAAAACTGGGACAAGCAGGCAGAATCACGTATTTCGTCTCTTAACCAGCAACTCAAGTCCTATTCGGAGTTGGGTTCGCCAGAACAGTTGCAAAACTATGTGGCGATTGCTCAAAAGCTTGACACAGAACCTGAAGTTATTTATCAGGCACTGGGCGAGTTCCTTAAGCAGAATGGTCGGATGCCGCAAACAGAGCAAGAACTCCAGGAGGCGGTTGACGAGCAGGAAGAAGGCCAAGAGGATGTCATTGATCCTCGCTTAGCTCAACTTGAGCAACAGCAGGAACAGATGCGCCAGTTCCTTGAACAACAGGAAATGATGCGTATCCAGCAGGAAGCTGATGCTTCTCTTGAAAATGAGATCGCAGAACTCAAGGCAGCACAGCCTGACTTTACCGAGGACGACATTAAAGAAATTTTGATGAGGGCCGCGTTCCAGCTTCAGTCTGGTAACAAGGCAGTGAAGTTGGCGGATGTTGCGAACGAGTATCTGGAAAAAACAGTTAACCGAATTCGCGCAGTACCGCGCCCAGGAGATTCGGCCCCAAGACTACTTCCAACTTCTGGTGGTGTCCCTGGTGGACAACAGCAGCAGTCGCTTGGGAAGATGTCCCGTGATGATATTCAAAACTTTATTGCGGCTTCTCTCCAGCAGGGTAGGTAAGGGACAGTTCTCCTTAACTATTTGAAAGGAAATATCAATGCCTGCATCTCTTGCAACCATTGAGTCTTACCTCAAGGAGGTGTACCAGGGTCGCATCCGCGAACAGCTCAACGACGAAATCGTTGCTCTGCGTCGTATTACCCGTAGCGGTTCTGGAGTCACCAACGAAACTGGTGGTAAGTATGTTACGTTCCCGATCCACACCCGCCGCAACTCGGGTATTGGTTCGCGTTACGAATCTGAAGCTCTGCCGACTCCTGGTCAGCAGGGCCACGCCGCTGCACGCATCGGGCTGAAATATGCTTACGGTGGTGTGCAGTTGACTGGTCAGGCTATCAGCCTGTCGGACACCGACGCTAAGGCTTTTGCTAAAGCGCTTGACACTGAAATTGAGGGTCTGAAGAACGACCTGAAGAAGGACATGAACCGTCAGGTTTATGGTACTGGTAACGGTGCGATTGCCGTTGTGACTGGTGCTAACACTGGTGCTGTTGTGCCGGTTGCTGACGCTCGTTACTTCCAGATCGGTATGGTGGTTGACACCCAGACTGGTACGACTGTTGACAACACCGGATTGGTTGTTGCTTCTGTTGACCTTACTCCTGGTGCAAACACTGTGACCTTCACTACCACTCCTTCCACCGCTACTGCCGCTGCGGACATTATTGTTCGTAAGGGTTCTGGTGTTGGTACTGGTGGTAACCGTGAAATCACTGGTTTCGCTGCCATCATCGATGACTCGGGCGTGTTGTACAACATTGACCCGTCGACTGAGCCTGAGTGGAAAGCTACTGTTAACTCTAACGGTGGTACTCCTCGCGCCCTGTCGGAAGCGATGATGATCAAGATGGTTGACGACATTCGGATTAAGGGTGGTTCTACCTCTCTGATTCTTCAGTCGCTTGGTGTGCGTCGTGCATACTTCAACCTTCTTTCCCAGTTGCGTCAGACTGTGAACACTCAGGAATTTACTGGTGGGTTCACTGGTCTTGCGTTCACCACTGACCGGGGTGAAATTCCTGTCGTGGCTGACCCTGACGCTCCGATTGGAAAGCAGTGGTTCATCAACGAGGACAACATCACGATGTACCGTGATGAGGACTGGCACTTCCTTGACCGTGATGGGTCAATGTGGAAGCAGGTTCGGGACTCGAACGGTGACTACGACGCATACTACGCTCGTATGGTTGAATACCACGAGCTTGGTACTGACCGTCGTAACAGCCACGGTGTGATTGAGGACCTTATCGAAGCTTAGGCTTCGTTCTCAGTGGCCCGTCCCCTATAATGTTAGGGGGCGGGCCATTACCCTTTGGAGATGCTATGGAATTTCAATACCCGTTCTATGCAACAAGCACAGAGCTTCCTGATGGTTTGTCGTTGGATGATTATCGTCACGAGTTTTACCGCAATAACCGGTACATGGGTATCAACCGTGAATACCAAATTCAGGGTGGTACTGCGGGTACTCAGCCGACGTTTACTGGTGACCCGTTGTTTTCTGGGCATTATGTGATTTTGGGCAACACAATTTATTTTGATGCTCAAATTGATTTTGACAACATTACGTCGTTTGGTACTGGTCAGTATTACATCACTCTTCCGTTCCCTTCTCGATACGGAAAAATGTTTAGAGAGGGTTGTTTACACGACAACGACACGGGAGTGGAGTATCACATTAGTGGTCATGTGGATGCGGGTTCTGACGAGTTGTGGTTGTTTACGACAGATGTTACGGGTCAAAGGGTGAGTGATTTCCCGTTTGAGCAGGGTGAACCTGTCACGTTGACGACAGCGGACAGTTTTCACATTTCGGGAATGTATATTGTTGACGACCAGCCGTAGGAGCAAGCGTGGAAAATAAGTTTCTTTTTTACCAGGCAGCGTCTCAGCTTCCGGATGGTTTGAGTCTTGCCGATTACGAGTACCGTTTTTATGCGGACAATGCTGGCAAGGAAATCCTTACTGTTGAGCTTGAAAACCTTGCCGACGATGACGTTATTGCTTACGACAGTGCGGGAAACAAGTGGGTCAATAAAGCTGGCGGAACTGTCGGACCTGTCGGACCTGTCGGACCTGCTGGTGATTCTGCCTACCAGGTTGCTGTAGACAACGGGTTTGTTGGTGACGAAACCGCTTGGCTGGCTTCCCTTGTTGGGCCTCAGGGTATTCAGGGTATTCAGGGTGTGCCTGGCGAGAAAGGTGACAAAGGAGATAAGGGCGACCAAGGTGACCAGGGTATTCAAGGTATCCAGGGTATCCAAGGTATTCAAGGTGTTCCAGGTGAAAAAGGTGACAAAGGCGACAAAGGTGACCAAGGAGATCCTGGTGTTGTTGCAGCAACTGCGCCTCTCGCATACGACGCTCCCACACAAACAGTTAGTTTGGGGGCAGTAACGTGGGGGCAGTTAGCGGGCATTTAGGCTAAAATTTACATATGTTTAGCACATTAGGACAATCAGCCCAGGTATACAACGCAGAACTTGGTGAATTCGTTAGCGAAGACCACCAACATTTGGCAGAAATACTTAAAGACCTTAAACCCACATACAACCTGGTGTACATCCCTAAGAAAGATCGGGTCACACCAGAAGAGCAACAAAAACCGTGGGCTATTTTGGACAAACCAGATAACCAACGTGAATATATTGTCCGCACTTTGTCTGACGAGGAAATGAAAGAACCGCACAAAATTATTGCGTGGCTGTTCGATGGTGACATTGTGCGTCACGGGGCAGAGAATGTGTTTCGTCGAATCGAGAACGAAGAAAAAGCAAAACAGTTGTTGGAATTTAAAAGACGTGAAGACGAATTAGAAGATATGATTGACTATGCGGACTTCTTGTTTACTGGTGGGCGGGAGAAGAAGCACACGATTAGTCACAATGGAAGGAAGTTTGAGCGATGAGCTACGGCCCGCCCACTAAAACAGTTGGAGACGTTTACAACTATGTGAAACGTGTCTTTGGTGATGAGGCGGGCGTTCAGCTTTCTAATGCTGACATTGTTCGGTGGATTAACGAAGCACAACATGACATCAACATTGTCAACAAAGCGCTGCAAGCAACCGCAACAACTCCTCTTGTGGCCGGTCAGACAGATTACACCCTGTCGGGTATTACTCCAGCAATCTATGAAATCAATAGTCTTTTAATTGATGGTCGCAGGATTGGTAATATCCCGATTGCTCAGGCTGAGGAATCTATTTCTTTGGCAGATCCTGAGGGCAGTGAGAATGGTGCCCCACAGTTTTGGTATGAGTGGGCTAATACGATTAAGTTTTGGCCAAAACCAACTGCTGGCGGAACGATTGAGATTCGGTATATTGCAGAACCCGCCGAAGTGACAACAAACAGTTCTGATTTGTTGTCTCTTCGTGACGAGTTTTTTACTGACATTGTGAACTATGTGTTGAAGAATGCTTACGAAATGGACGAAAACCCTGAGATGATGCAGATGAAAGCTCAGGAGTTTCAGCAAAGCATTGCAGAGCGTGGTGAAAAAGAAACTAACGCACAACACATGACTTACCCGACGATGACGGTTTACGAGCTTTACTAGGAGTGGTCCATGCCAGGTCAGGCTATCCAGGTAGGCCCATTTATTGGTGGGCTGAACACGTTCAGTGACCCTTCTGCTATTGCCGACAACGAGTTGGCTGTATGTGAAAACTTTGAACTCGACTTGGACGGTTCTCTAAAATCTCGCCCACCTATTGAAGATTTGGGCGTGTCGTTTCCGTTAGATATTTCTGGTGGAAACATCAACATTCTTGGATACTTTTACGAAGCAACAGGACAATCTTATTTGCTTGCAAGCGACGGAGTTTCCTCCACATATTCTTTTAATGGAACAAACTGGACTCTCGTCACTAACGCCCTTTCTGCTGCAGGGTTCGCCCAATTCGATGACAAAGCATGGCTGACCGCCCCTGTCGGATCAAGTGCTGACGGAGGTTATTGGACACCTTCTGGCGGGTTTACAGTTGATTCCGACATGCCCAAAGGCGAAGTCATTACCGTGTTCAAAGACAGGTTGTGGATTGCGGAAGGTAAAAACTCAACCAACCAAGGAACTAGGTTGTACCGTTCTCGTACTGTTGCCGACCCAGCCCTATGGCCTACTGTGACAGATTTTGTTGACATTGGTTCTGGTGACGGTCAAAACATTGTCAACCTTGCCGTATACTTCAACACGTTGCTTATTTTCCGCACCAACTCTATTTTTGGTTTGCAGTATGCGACGGACCCAGCAGCAGCTGTTGTTGCGTTGGTTGTTCCCAACGTGGGATTGAACTCTAAAGATGCTTTAGATTCGTTTGAAAGTTTCATTTACTTCATGTATGAAGACAAAGCATACGAGTTTACTAACAACCGGGCTGCCCAAATCAACGTGAAAGTTCCTTTCAAGTCGACCACAACAGCAAACATTTATTTGCCTTACGCTGTGTCGGAGTTTAACCGACGGGTTATCTTTACCTATTTTGACCAGCTATACGTGTATAGCCTTCGTACAAGAACGTGGACGACGTGGAAATCTAACGTGTACGGAGCTATTGGAAAGATTGTTAAACAGGAAACAGCTACCGACACTGCGGTTGCTGTGACGCACAGATCTGCCGAGGTTCCTGTAACAGGTAGTGCGAGAACTGCTCCTACATTGAAAATTACTGACGCGGTTACTTCTGTCACTGAGCAAATGACGTGTATTGCTCAAACCAAAATTTTTAACTACCAGGCCAGTTCAGTGTACAAACGTTTGTTCTGGTGGGGTATTGATGCAAACTTTAAGCAAACTGTGGAGGGGTTGGCGTTTCCTATTACGTACAACTTTCAAACAAAATGGTCTGACCTGCTTCCCAAAACGTGGGGTGACGTATTACCGTTCTTCTGGATTAACCCCCTGTCGGACCCGCCATTTGTCGAGTCAGACGTAAACGTGTCCACTGACCCGTTGGGAAGAAAGTTCATTAAGTTTTTTAAAAGCCTCCGGTTTAGACAAATTTATTACCGTCTTCAATTCCCGACAGATGGTTCCTCAACGTCTGCTCCGGTAAGATTGTTTTCATTGATGACTTATGTAAGTCCGAAAGAAACAGTGTCCACCACTATTAGCTAACTAAAAGGAGTTAGGGTAAACTTACTATGAATCGTATTCGTATGCAGTTCAGCGCACCTCCCCAAGCAGGTGGTGGGTTCAACCCATACGCTGCGGGGAAAAAACATTACGGTAGCGGTAGGCCGATGCCTACCACGGGGCGGGTTAAAGATAAAGTCGGTTATGGATTGAGAGACGGTAAAGCTGCAGCTCGTCGTGACGCGATGATTCGCAGGCTTGGAGGTATGAATAATGCGTAGAGGATACGGTTCGCAGGGTAATCGTCTTGCGCCTCAACGTGATGAGATGGATACTCGTCGGGATTTGGAAGAGGAGAAGAAGCGTGCTCGTGAGGCTGCGATGATGCGCCGTATTTCTTCGCGTCCTGGAGGTGGCTACTAATGCCTTACAGTCATCAAATTAAAGCTTTAGAAGCTGCGAAAGCACGTTCTAGTCAGCCTCGCGCTACAGCCGACACGTTAGAACGTAACCCACAAATTCGTGCACAAGTTTTAGGTACGACAACTGGGGGACGCGATAACCCCCCTCCACCTCCTAGTGGGGACACTCCTAGTA
>Ga0255151_1000380_pt1 | contig 14632 bp, 18 predicted proteins | sample Atl_Yuk_RepB_8h_FD_183612 | JGI IMG/M metagenome (GOLD analysis project Ga0255151, IMG submission 183612) | Freshwater microbial communities from Altamaha River, Georgia, United States - Atl_Yuk_RepB_8h | ecosystem: Environmental > Aquatic > Freshwater > River | place: USA: Georgia | collected... | reverse complement strand
ATCCAGCTGTCACCAGCCGCTGTCTTCTTTGCCCAATGGCGAGGTGCGTTGGGTATCTGGCTGGACAAAGAAGACAGCGGCTGGTGACAGCTGGATCAGCTTGTCTGTTGGCGAGCTGGTGCAACAGCAAGGTGGTGGCATGGTGCTGGACAACCAGGCCAAGCAGCCTGGCACTGATGACGATATTCCGTTCTGACCATGCCGCGCCCAAAGTCACGCATCAGCGAGCAGATCCCAAGCCTGAAGAACTGGGGTGGCGTGCGCTCGATTGAGCGGCGCATGGAGCGATCCAGCACCATCGTGGCCAACCGTGAGGCGGTGGCTTACACGCTGCTGTGCATGGCCAACACGAAGCTGACAGACATCATGGAGTGGGACGAACAGGGCAATGTGACTGTGAAGCCCAGCTCCAAGATACCTGATCACGCGCTGCAGGCGATCAAGTCGATCAAGGTCAACGAGCGCAAGGACAAGGACGGCGAGATCACCAGGACGCTGGACATCGAGCTGTACGACAAGGTTGGGGTGCTGCGGCTGCTGGCCAAGGCATCCGGCCTGCTGGACAACCCTGACGGGGATGACAAGCCAAGTGTGATTGATGTCAATGTAGTGGCACCGCCACCGAGGAGTGAGCAATGAGCTTATGGGAACGAATATTGTGTGGGTTGAGGTTTCACCTGCCCGGCATGCGTCAGCGCCGTGACGGCAAGATGCAGCCCTACTGCCGACGATGTGGGAGGTTCATGTGAAAGACGAAGCATTGAGGCTGGCGTTGGAGGCGTTGAGACATTTTGAAAAAGCGGGACTCGCTACATTAAAGACGATTGATGCCATCACCGCCATCAAACAAGCCTTGGAACAATCTGTTGCCGACAGCAACACATCAAAAGAACCTGTCGCAAAAATAGAAAAAACGCAACATGAGCCGTTTGCTTGGTATGTGGATTTTGGCAATGACGATGAGCCGAATTATTTTTCCAAGACCAAGCCAGATGAGCTGAGAGCATTGGTCATACCACTTTACACCGCCCCACCCAAGCGCAAGCCGTTGACGGATGAGGAGATTTATGAATTGTGGGAGGATCATGTTGTGCCTGTATTTGGCAACCCTGTTGTTTTTGCCCGAGTCATCGAAGCCGCCCACGGCATCAAGGGGGAAGCATGAGCAGAACTAAAGAGCAAAGCAGCAAAGAGGTCAGCGCCGCTGGCCTGCGGTTCGACTTCTCTCAGTCGCCGGTCATCTATGACTTTTTCCAGAGCAACGCTTTCGTGCAAGGCATCATGGGGCCTGTCGGCTCTGGAAAGAGCTACGGGTGCGCGGCCAAGATATTCAAGAAGGCGATCCAGCAAAAGCCATCCCCGCACGACAACATCAGGTATACCCGCTGGGCGGTGGTCAGGAACAGCTACCCGATGCTGAAGACCACCACCATCAAGACCTGGCTGGATCTGTTCCCCGAGTCCACCTTCGGCCCGATGCTGTGGACGCCGCCCATCACCCACCACATCCGGCTGCCTGCCCGTGGTGACGCCGCTGGCATCGACTGCGAGGTCATCTTCCTGGCGCTGGATCAGCCAAAGGATGTCAGGAAGCTGCTCTCGCTCGAGCTCACTGGCGCGTGGGTGAACGAAGCACGCGAGCTGCCCAAGGCCGTGATCGACGGTCTGACACACCGTGTTGGCCGCTACCCGACCAAGCGAGATGGCGGTGCTACCTGGCACGGCATCTGGATGGACACCAACCCCATGGATGATGACCACTGGTGGCACAACATGGCCGAGAAGGAGCGCATGACCGGCCCCTATGCCTGGAAGTTCTGGAAGCAACCAGGCGGCATCATGGAGGCCGATGCTGATGAGCTGCCCGACAACCCCGAGGCCAACGACCACATCTTCTCTGCAGGCAAGTGGTGGAAGCTCAACCCTGCCGCTGAGAACATCAACAACTTGCCACCAGGTTATTACCAGCAGATGCTGCTTGGCAAAAACCTGGATTGGATCCGCTGCTATGCCGGTGGCCTCTACACCTATGTGCAAGAGGGCCGCCCTGTCTGGCCAGAGTATGAGGACAGCACCATGTCAGGCGACACCGAGGTTGACCCAACGGTGCCGATCCAGATCGGTCTGGACTTCGGTTTGACCCCGGCTGCCACCATTGGCCAGCGCTTGCCCAATGGCCGCTGGGTCATCCACAAAGAGATCGTGACCTTTGACATGGGTCTCGAGCGCTTTGGCCTGGAGCTCCTCGCCCTGCTCAACCAGCACTATCCAAACCACCAGGTGCTGCTGTGGGGCGACCCGGCAGGTATGGCCAGGGATGCGATCTACGAGGTGACTAGCTTCGACTTCTTACGAACACTTGGGCTGCGTGCCCAGCCCACCGCCAGCAACGACTTCAAGGTGCGACGCGAAGCAGCTGCAGCGCCCATGCAGCGGCTGATCAACGGCAAGCCTGGGCTCATTGTGAACAGGGAATGCAAGCTCCTCCGCAAATCCCTGGGGGGCGGCTATCACTTCAAGCGAGTATCGGTCGGATCTGGCCAGGAGCGCTTTAGGGATGCCCCTAACAAGAACGAGCACTCACACATCGGCGACAGCTTCGGCTACCTGATGCTGGGCGGCGGCGAGTACAACCGCATGACCCGCACTCACCAGCTCGGCGGCAGAGCGCCAGGCATGGCTGTGGCCAAGACAGACTTCAACATTTTCGAGGCGTGATACCGCATCGGTATCGGTTCGCTTGCAATGCGTACAAGACCCAATAGAATCTATTGAAAACCACACACAGGGGTGATTTATGAGCATGGACACTGAAGAGAAACAAGTCCTAAAGGATGCGGCTGAAGAGGGTCGCAAAGAAGACAGCATGCTGGCCCATGTGGCCAAAGGCGAGATTGTGCTGCCGCTACCGCTGGCCAATGACCCTGAGATCAAGGCACTGCTGGAAAAGAAGTTCAAGGCCGCTGGCGCGAACATGAACCAGTATGTGGTCGGCCACAAGGACAACAGCATCAACCCAGAGACAGGTCTTCCTGAGTTTGGCTTCAGCTTAGGAAGCATTGGTGGCACTCTAGTTGGCGGTGCCATCGGCTTCATCGTTGGTGGCCCTGCTGGTGCAGTGACCGGAGCCAAGATCGGCGCGACGGTGGATACCGCTCGAGCCATTGCTGACAACGCCAAGTCCGCACGCGAGGCCGCAGCATCCGCACAAGCTGCCGCCATCGCAGAAGCTCAGAAGAACCGCGAATTGGTGCTCAAACAAATGGAAGATGCGAGAGCAGCAAACGCCGCAGCACTTGACCAACAACGAGCAAGTGCGGCTGCAGGACTAGAGCAGGCACGCATGTCTGCACAGCAACAGCAGGCCCTGCTTCAAAGCCTCACTGCCCAGCAACAAGCCGCCGCAGATGCTGCTCGAGCCACCCTCGCGCAACAGCAACAGCAGTACGCAGAGAACAAGGCAGCGATGGAGAAGCAGGCCGCTGACCAGGCAGCTGCACTGGATGCCGAGCGCCGCAAGATCGCCGAGCGCGAATCCGCACAGATGACCGCTCGCCGTCGAGCTGGTCGCCGTGCCCTACTCTCTGAGGCCCGGCTGACGCCAGAGACCGGCGTCACCAGCAACCAGTATGGCAACGAAGCTGTGCTGATGGGGGCCTGACATGGCAACAGTTGCGATGACGCCAGAGCAACAAGCCACCGCCAACATGGGTGGCAAGAACACATCTGCCATCGACCCAAATGATCCGAACCTGACGCTGGATCAGTTGCAGGCAGCATATGCCGCGCAGCTCAAGGCTGACGAAGAGGCATTCGCCAGGACAAGGGCAGAGATCGAGGCAATGGCCGCGCAAGAGCAGGCGCTGATCCAACAGCAAGCCAGCGAGTACGAGGCAGCACAGCAGCGCATCCGAGACGAGATGCAAGCTCAGGCCCAGGCCGCAGCGCTTGAGCAGGCCAAGATCCAGAAGGACATCGCCGACACCAAGGCCGCGCAAGAGGCTGCAGCTGCCAAGAACAAGGCAGACATCGAAAGCATGCAACGCACTGCCGCGCAGAAGGAAGCAGCCAGCAAGAAGGCTGGCCGCAGCGCTGGTGCCAGGCCGCTGCTGGGTGCAGCAACACCAGAGAGCATGGGTCAGAAAACACAGACGCTGGGTGGCGAGGCATCGCTGTCTGGCCAGGCCGGAACACTCGGCGCAGCACAAACTTTAGGAGCATGACATGCAAGACAAAGTCCAAAAGGTAATGCACGAATACAAGGCTGGCACGCTCAAGAGCTCCAGCGGCGACAAGGTGAAGAGCCGTGATCAGGCCATTGCCATCGCGCTGTCTGAGCAGGAGCGCTCGCGCAAGAAGCGCAAGGACGGCCTGATGAAGAACGCGAGCATGTGATGGCCACCAGACCACTACTGCAAGACAAGAAGCTGGAGGGCGAGGGCTATCACAAGTGCCCTCTGCCAACCCATGACCTGCACCTAAACCTCAAGAACCGCACCGTCGCGTTCAAGGAGTACGGGTACGGCCCTGCAAATCCAGACGAGCCCGCAAAGGGATTCTGGCTTCGCAAGACCGTGATCTGGAATTGCACCGAGCAAGAGGCCAAGACCATGCGCTGCGGTAACTGCTCGGCATTCATCCAAACCAGCCAGATGATCGAATGCATCAAGGCTGGCATCGAGGCCAAGGATCCGCGCCAGGAAGCTGGATATGACGATGATGTGATCGAGGCTGCCAACCTGGGCTATTGCGAGCTGCTGCACTTCAAGTGTGCTGGCACCCGCACCTGTGATGCCTGGCTAACTGGCGGGCCCATCACCGACAAAAAGGAGATGGACGATGAAGACTGATGGCAAAGAGGTCTGGGACAAGCCCAGGCCCAAGGATCTTGGCGAGCCCAAAGAGCTCACCTCTGCCCAGAAGGCTATGGCCATGCGCCGGGCACAAAAGGCTGGCCGTCCCTACCCCAACCTGGTGGACAACATGGCCGCCGCGAAGGGCATGAAGTGAGCAAGTACGAAGACCCCAAGGGTGGTCTGACCGAAGCTGGCAGACGCAAGTTCGAGTCCTCTGGTGAGAGCAAGAACCTGCAGCCTGGCGTCAAAGAGGGCAGCCCGTCTGGTGAACGCGCCAGACGCAAGGGCAGCTTCCTGACACGCTTCTACACCAACCCGAGTGGCCCGCTGGTCAACGATAAGGGCGAGCCGACCAGGCTGGCTCTGGCCGCCAACGCATGGGGTGAACCCGTGCCGCGCACCGCCGCCGCTGCCCAACGCCTCGCGGCCAAGGGTCGCAACTTGCTGGAAAAGTACAAGCTGGAGAAAGACTGATATGGCAACCAACGCACCAGGCGGCAAGCGCCTAACACCCGAAGAGATCATGAAGCGGCAGGATCTCGCCCAACGCAAGAAGGACGAGTTCCAGCAGCTGTACCAGGACGCCTACGAATTTGCCCTGCCACAGCGCCAGCTGTATGGCGTCTGGGAAGGTGGCGCGAGTGGCATGAAAAAGATGCAGCGCGTCTTCGATTCGACCGCGATCAACTCCACCCAGCGCTTCGCCAACCGGCTGCAGTCGGTGGTGTTCCCGCCCCAGCGCAAGTGGTGCAAGCTCGATCCCGGCCTGGACATCCCGCTCGAGCGCAAGCCCCAGGCCCAGGCGATCCTCGACCTGTATGGCGAAAAGATGTTCGCCGTGCTGCGCCAGAGCAACTTCGACATCGCCATGGGTGAGTTCCTGCTCGACCTGGCAGTGGGTACCGCCTGCATGATGGTGCAGCCTGGTGACGATGTTGCGCCCATCAACTTCATTCCCGTGCCGCTATTCCTGGTGAGCTACGAGGAAGGCGCGAACGGCCAGGTGGACAATGTCTACCGCCGCATGCGGATGAAGGGCGAATCGATCCAGCGCCAGTGGCCCGACGCCAAGATCCCGCCAGAGCTGCAGCGCAAGATCGCCGACAAACCCACCGACGATGTTGAGCTGCTCGAGGCCACCATCTACGATCATGGCCGTGGCGACTATTGCTACCATGTGATCGACAAGGTCACCAAGACCGAGCTGGTCTACCGTCGCAAGAAGTACAGCCCCTGGGTGATCAGCCGCTACATGAAGGTGGCAGGCGAGATCTACGGGCGCGGCCCCCTGATGACGGCCCTGCCCGACATCAAGACACTCAACAAGACCATCGAGCTTCTGCTCAAGAACGCCAGCCTGGCGGTATCTGGCGTCTACACCGCAGCAGATGACGGGGTGCTCAACCCCAACACGGTCAAGATCGTGCCCGGCGCGATCATCCCCGTGGCCAGGAACGGTGGCCCCCAAGGCCCTGCCCTGCAGGCCCTGCCCCGCTCTGGCGACTTCAATGTGACGCAGCTGGTGATCAACGACCTGCGCCAGAATGTGAAGCGCATCCTGCTCGATGAGTCGCTGCCGCCTGAGAACATGAGCGCCCGCTCGGCCACCGAGATCGTGGAGCGCATGAAGGAGCTCTCGCAAAACCTCGGCTCGGCCTTCGGTCGCCTCATCAACGAGACCATGATCCCGCTGGTGGCCAAGATCCTCGAGGTCATGGACGAGCGCGGCCTGATCGACCTGCCGCTGCGCGTCAACGGCCTGGAGGTCAAGGTCAGCCCCGTCAGCCCCCTGGCCAACGCGCAGGCCATGGACGAGGTCAACGGTGCGCTGCAGTTCGCGCAGATCGTGCAGCAGATGGGCCCAGAGGGATCGGTGGCCATCAAGATGGGCGACATGATCGACTACCTGGGCGACAAGCTCGGGGTGCCCGCAGCGCTTCGCAATGACGCTGCCGAGCGGGCCTTCCTGATCGAGCAGCAGGCCGCACAGCAGGCTCAGGCGATGGCCGCTCAGGCAGCCATGGCACAGCAGGCCCAGCAGCCGCAACTGACCGCACCGCAAGGAGCACCGGCATGAGCGGATGGGATGACCTAGAGGCCCCGGTCGCGCCAGACATCCGCGAGGCCAGCCAGCAGCGCGAAGACATGGCCAGGCTGTGCCTGCGCGTCTTCGGCGACGAGGATGGCCAGAAGCTGCTCAAGTGGCTGGTCGATATGTATGTGAATGTGCCCATTGCCGTGCCGGGCACTGACCCCTCCCACGCCTTCTATGCCGAAGGGTGCAGGAATGTGGTGAGGGACATCATGGCGCGGATCAACCAAGCAAGGAACCTATGAGCGACACCAACGACCAGCCCGGTGGTAACACTGGCCTACTGGACAATGTGACCCCCGAAGACCCCAGCAAACCTGACGCAAACCCTGACAAGGTCGAGATCGACCACAAAGGCAGCGCCGATCCGGCTGCAGCCGCCAGCGACACGGGTGCCCCCAAGACGCGCCCTGACTACCTGCCAGAGAACTTCTGGAATGCCGACAAAGGCGAGGCCGACCTGGAGGCCATGAGCAAATCGTGGTCAGACCTGCGGAAGCAGATCAGCCAGGGCAAACACAAGGCCCCCGCTGAAGGCAAGTATGACCTCAAAGCGCTAGGTGAAAACCCTGATGCTCACCCGCTGGCGCAGGCCCTGGTGGACATGGCCAAAGAAGAGGGTCTCAGCCAGGCAGCCTTCGACAAGATCGCCAGCCAGCTGGCCGTGCAAACCGCGCCAGAGATTGATGTGAAGGCAGAGATGAACGCGCTGGGCCCCAATGGCCAGGCCATCGTCAACGGTATGGTGGATTGGGCCAGGGGCCTGGTCTCCAAGGGTGTCTGGGGCACCGATGACTTCGAGGAGTTCAAGGTCATGGGTGGCACGGCCAAGGGGCTGCGGGCGCTCATGAAGATCCGCGAGGCCTACGAGGGCCGGGTGCCTATCGAGTCGGCCCCAATGGAAGGAGCGCCGACGAAGGAGGAGCTCTACTCGATGGTGGGCGATCCCAAGTACAAAACCGACCCCGCCTTCAGACAAAAAGTGGAGCGGCTATTCCAACAATACGCACAGTAAGTTTGTCTACTCCAAGGTCTGCCGCAAGGCAGTTGCCATTGACCCGGCCCCCGTGCCGGGTCTTTTTTGTCCAAAAAGCAACCATCACTGTTGCATCTTTGACAAATCGTCATACAATCAAATCCAAGGCCAACCGGGTAACCGGCCCTGACCACGGCGAGATACCGGCGAGTGGCTGCCGTAAGCAGCAAGCAAAGGCCCTGGCTTCCAGGCTCACCGACGCGATAAACCCTGATCAACCAACCGAATGAGGTAATCCAAATGAGCGTTTCTCTCTCGAACGCCTTTGTGACGCTCTTCGATGCTGAGGTCAAACAGGCTTACCAGGGCAAAGCAATGCTGGTGGGCGCTGTGCGTCAGCGTCGTGGTGTCGAAGGCTCCACTGTTAAGTTTCCCAAAGTCGGTCGCGGCGTGGCTACTGCTCGCGTCACTCAGACCGATGTCACGCCCATGAATGTGGGCTTCTCCACCGTGACTGCAACCCTGACCGATTGGAATGCCGCTGAGTACAGCGACATCTTCTCGCAGGCCAAAGTCAACTTCGACGAGCGCTCTGAGCTTGTGCAAGTGGTTGGTGCCGCTATCGGTCGCCGTCAAGACCAAATCATTCTTGACGCACTGAACGCTGCATCCGGCACCGGCACCGTGGCGAACTCTATTGGTGGCGCTACCACCAACATGAACATCGCCAAGCTGCGCGAAGCTGCCAAGATCCTTAACGCGAAGAATGTGCCCTCCGAAGGCCGTCACATCATCATCCACGCCAATTCGTTGGCCGCGATGTTGGAGCAGACCTCGGTGACCAGCTCGGACTTCAACACCGTCAAGGCTCTGGTGCAAGGCGAGATCTCGACCTTCATGGGTTTCCAGTTCCACATCCTGGGCGACCGCTCAGAAGGTGGCCTGCCCATCGACGGTTCGAATGACCGCACCCTGTACGCCTTCCACCGCGACGCTATCGGCTACGCAGAAGGCATCGCTCCCAAGACCGAGATCAACTACATCGCTGAGAAGACCAGCTGGCTTGTCAATGCCCTGTTCTCCGCTGGCGCTGTGGCTATCGACGCCGAGGGTATCGTCAAGATCACTGCCCGCGACACTGCGGCTGCAGCCTAATTAGGAGGGTCTGAAAATGCCTTTCGTTGCTGACAACTTCGTGACCGTGGGTGGTCAGATGAAGGCCGGGAATGCTCCCCAGGTCTTCGCTTACCAAACCACCGATGCCGCCGCTACGGTTGACACCAGCGGCTACTTCAACGCAGTCGCTTCGATCCTGAAGCCTGGCGACATCATCTTCCGCACCACCTTCAGCGGCGGTAACCCGTCCACTGCTGGTATGCACCTGGTGATGTCTGTCTCGGCGGCAGGTGTGGTCGATGTGGCTGACACCACCGCGCTGACGGTGACCAACACCGACTAATCGCAGTCGGCACCAAGCGGGCCAGCCACTGAGCAATCGGAGGCTGGCCCTTCTCACATTAAGAGGTTCACATGGCTGCAGGCGATACCGGGGTCACAATCTGTTCAGATGCGCTGCTCATGCTGGGCGCAAAGGCCATCACTTCATTCAACGATGGCACCGACGAGAGCTCGGTCTGCGACCGCCTCTACCCTGATGTCAGGGATTCCACGCTGGTCATGTACCCGTGGACATTCAACACCAAGAAGATTCAGCTCGCGCAGCTGCTGACCGCGCCGACCAATGTTTGGCGCTATGCGTACCAGCTGCCGGGCGACAGGCTGGCTAACCCCCGCGCTGTGTATGACACCAGCGCCGTCGGTGCGCCGCCCCGTAAGGATTGGGAGATCCAGGGCGACCAGCTGCTGACCAACCTGCCTGCGGTCTATATCGACTACCAGTACAGCGCCGGCGAGTTCGCCTGGCCGCAGTACTTCGTGCAGCTCATGAAGTACATGATGGCCTGGCACCTGGCGCTGCCCATCACCGAGCAGTCTGACCGCGCCCAGTACTGGCAGACAGTGGCGGTCGGTGCAATTGCTGAGAATGGCCGTGGCGGCTACTTCCGGCAGGCCATGAACATCGACGGCCAGCACAACCCGGTGCGCGTGATTGAAGACTACAGCCTGGTCGCAGTGAGGAACTGATGCCACGCTTTGTTGACATCCAGACCAACTTCAGCACGGGCGAGCTCGATCCGCTGCTGCGTGCTCGGGTTGACCTGCAGCAGTACAACAACGCCCTGGCCAAGGCCACCAATGTGGTGATCCAGCCCCAGGGTGGAATGCGCCGCCGGCCCGGTCTGAAGTACCTGGCCGAGCTGCCAAACAGCTCCACCCCGTCGGCTGCCAACGGCGTGCGCCTGGTGCCGTTCGAGTTCTCGGTGGATGACAGCTACATGCTGTGCTTCACCCACAACCGCATGTATGTGTTCAAGGACGGCGTGCAGATCACCAACATCAACGCCTCCGGCAACCCGTATGCGACCACCAGCATCACTGGTGCCATGCTGTCTGAGATCTGCTGGACGCAGTCGGCAGACACCATGATCATCGTCCACCCTGACCTGCAGCCCGTGAAGCTGGTGCGCGGTGCGAATGATGCGAGCTGGACGATCAGCACCATTACCTTTGACAGCATCCCGAAGTACGCCTTCACGCTGACCGTCACCACTCCGTCTGTTGGCCACATCACGCCAAGCGCTGTGTCTGGGAACATCACGCTGACATCGCAGAACAGCTATTTCAACTCGAGCCATGTCAACCAGTACATCAACGCACAGCCGCAGGGCCGAGCCAGGATCATCGCGGTTGATAGCGGAACCACTGTTCGCGCTGTAACCGAGTACCCGTTCTTCAATACCGCCAACATCCCACAGGGCAGCTGGGAGGTCGAGACCGGGTACGAGGATGTGTGGAGCTCTGGCAAAGGCTGGCCGCGCACGGTGACCTTCCACGAAGGCCGCCTGTACTTTGGCGGAAGCAAGTCACGGCCCAGCACCATCTGGGGCAGCAAGATCGGCCTATTCTTTGAGTTCGTGCCGACCGAGGCCCTGGACGATGATGCGGTCGAGGCAACGCTCGACACCTCTCAGCTCAATGTGATCGTGGACATGATCAGCGGGCGCGACCTGCAGGTGTTCACCACGGGTGGCGAGTTCTTCGTGCCTCAGTCTGGCACTGACCCGATCACGCCGCTGTCGCTCACTTTCAAGGCCGTGAGCCGCAATGGCACTAAGACCGGCACCCGTGTGCAGTCGCTCGAAAGTGGCACGGTCTACATCCAGCGCCAGGGCAAGTCGCTCAACGAGTTCCTGTTCTCTGACACGCAGCTGACCTATGTGACCCAGCGCATCTCGCTGCTGGCTGGGCACCTGCTCAAGTCGCCCAAGCGCATGGCACTGCGCCGCGCCACCAGCACCGACGAGGGCGACCTGCTGCTGATGTCAAACGACAGCGACGGCACCATGGCCGTCTTCAGCATCATGCGCTCGCAGCAGATCACGGCACCGTCAGAGTTCATCACCGATGGCCAGTTTGTTGATGTTGGCGTGGATGTGACCGACATCTATACCGTGGTCAAGCGCACCTTCAACGGCACCGCCCGCTACTTCGTGGAGCTGTTCAGCTATGACCGCTACACAGACTGCGCCTTCATTGGTGGGTCTGCCGGTGGCGTCGGGTCTGGCCTGCCGCACATCGGAAAGTCGCTCAATGTGATCTGTGACGGTGTGCCGCAAAGCAACGAGACCGTGAGCGCTGGCGGCGCTGTCACCTTTGACCGCGAGAGCGTGACCAGCTACGAGGTCGGCCTGCCGTTTACGGTGTACGCCAAGACCATGCCAGTTGAGATTCGGCTGCAGACAGGCACCAGGCTGGGCTTCAAGAAGCGGATCGTTGAGATCAACGCCTTCGTGGACAACACCCAGCATATGGCACTGAACAACAACCCCGTGCCCTTCCGCAGCTTTGACAACCCGCTGCTGGATGACCCCGAGCCAACCTTCACTGGTGTGAAGCGGGTCAATGGTGTGTTGGGATATTCCCGCGAGCAGGCCATCGAGATTGGCCAGAGCCTGCCGCTCAAAATGACGCTGCTTGGCCTTGAGTACAAGGTCGCAGTGAGTGGAGGCACCTGATGGCACTAGATCCTTTTGAAGTAGACGGCATGCAGGCAGGCGGCCCAGACACCAGCATTTGGGGCGATGTGATGAAGATCGGCGGCGACATCTTCTCTGCTGTGCAGGGAGGCGTGAACGCCGTGTCGCCCTATGCTGGACTGGCCATGTCCTATGCGTCTGCCGAGCGCCAGAAGGCGGCGGCCTACTACCAGCAGGGACTGTATGAGGTGCAGGCCATTGACACCCTGCGCCTGGCCCAGATCCGCACCGACCAAGATCGCAAATATGGGGCCATTCAGGCTGGCCGTAAGTTGAAGCAGGCCGAGATGACGGCGCTCAACTACACCATCCAGGGCAACACCCTGCTGCGTGGCATGGAGCGGGCCAACGCTGCTGTGCGTGCTCGAGCTGCTGCCAACGGTGTCGCCTATGCCGAAGGGTCTGCGGCAAATGTCCAGCGTGCCAATGTGACGGCCACCTACCGCGATGTCGGCATCAGCGACCTCAACGCCCTGACGGCCCGTGTGCTGGGATACGAGGACGCATCCGCGATGTTCCTGGCTGCAGAGGAGCAAGCATCTCTGACCATGCAAGGTGCAGAAGCCCAGGCCCGCCAGCTGCGTATGGCCGGGGATTTTGCAGTCAAGAGTGGCGGCCTGCTCTCTGGCGCGACCCTGGCGCAAGGCACGCTGGAGTTCGCCAAAACCGTTCGCAACCCATTCACCTCATAAGCCATGGCAGATCTACCCTTACTCCAACCTGGCCGAGTGGAAAACATCGGCATCCCCGGTGCGGTCACGCCGCAGGTCACGCCGCCCCAGGTGGACTATGTCGGGCTGCGAGCTGGCGCTGCCAACGCGCAGACGGTCGCCCAGACGCTGGATCGGCTGAGCGGCCAGCTGTTTGGCATTGCCAAGAATGCCGCCGTCGAGGCTGGCTACCAGTATGCAGCCGACAACCCGGTGACGCCCGAGCAGCTCGAGGCTGCCAAGCGCGGCGACACCAGGCCGCTCAACCTTGGCGGCTCGCTCAATGTGTTTGACCAGGCTGTGCGGAAAGCCCGCGCCCTGGAGGTATCCAGCAACTTTGAGGCCGAGGCCCGCAACAAGCTGACCGTGATGCTGACCGGCGTGGAGCAAGGCCAGGTCACCACCGAGCAGGTGCAAAACGAGATCAACGCCATGATGAACGGCTACAGCAAGAGCCTGTCTGGTGTCGATCCAGAGGCTTCGCTGAAGTTCCGCGCCACCATCGCCACTGCTGGCAACACGGTGCTGGCCAAGGCTGCAGAGTTCGAGATCAAGCGCCGCAAGCAGCAGCAGATCATCAAGTTTGACCAAGACTTTGACAACAGCATCCGGCTGCTCGAGGCCGCTGTCAGCCAGGGATTCTGGATTGACCCGCGCACTCAACAGAAGCGCAGCATTGACGAGTTTGGCGACATGTACCGCCAGACCATCAATACCAGCGCACTGTTGCTTGGAGATGCTGGCTTGCAGAAGCAGTACAGCGACAAGTTCGAGGCCGCATTCAAGCAGGCCAAGATCGGGGCCACCACCGCATTCGTGGTGGGCGACGAGTTCAGCCGAGACCCCGAGAGTGGCCTGGCCAAATTGCGTTACGGCGATGCCGGCAAGATGACCGATGTCTTCCGCGCCATGCCCTACGAGGACAAGGCCAAGGTCATCGCCAACTACATGGTGGCCATGAATGAGCGCAACACGCTGCAGGAGCGCCAGCGCCAAGAGACCAAGCGCAAAGATGTGGCCGAGTTCATCCCTCTGTACGAGCAGGCCGTGGCCCTGCCTGAGACCAGCCCGCAGCGCAAGCAGCTGGCGCAGCAGATCGGTGCCATTGCCCAGCGCAACCCTGATGCCGTTCCCCTGTCGGTACTCAAAGACCTGCTCGAGCCGAGCAAGGAAGGCAACCAGCTGGCCGAGTTCAACGCACTGCGCGGCATCTTCGACGGCACCATCAACAGCCCCGACCAGATTTATAGCAACACCGCGCTGAACGCCAAGCAGAAGGTCGGCCTGCTCAAGACCCTGACCACCGAGGATCGCCGCGACATCCGAGAGTTGGACACCGGCCTGGCCAAGTTGGCTGGCATCCCCGTGATCCCCGGCTCACCTGTGGTGATTGATCCCAAGGGCGTGGAGTTCCAGCGCCTGCAAGCCCTGCGCGCCGATGCCCAGCAGCTGCAGGCAGAGGCCATCCGCGACGGCAAGATCCTCACCCCGCGCCAGACCCTGCTGCAGCTGGAGGATCGCCTGGCCCAGCGCCGCAACAGTGAGACCGCCAAGGCAGCACAGCGCTCGCTTGAGACCGTCTGGGAGAAGAAGGCAGGCGGCAAGATCACCCGTGACACGCTGCCCGCACTTGAGCGCTCGGGCAAGCTCAAGCCGCAAGAAATCAACCAAGTCAAACGCCTGCTCGACCAGGCAGAAGGAGCGCAGTGATGGCTTACAGCCCGGTCGAAGACAAGTTCCTGTCGGCGCTCACGGCAGCACAATTCCCAGAGGAGCCGCAGGCAGAGGCTGAGTTTCAGCCAGCCGAGCCGGTGAAGGTGGCCCAGGCTGGTGGCGGCCTG
>Ga0255151_1000379_pt1 | contig 14633 bp, 15 predicted proteins | sample Atl_Yuk_RepB_8h_FD_183612 | JGI IMG/M metagenome (GOLD analysis project Ga0255151, IMG submission 183612) | Freshwater microbial communities from Altamaha River, Georgia, United States - Atl_Yuk_RepB_8h | ecosystem: Environmental > Aquatic > Freshwater > River | place: USA: Georgia | collected... | reverse complement strand
GCTTGTTTTCACCGTGTTGTGGTTTCATCTGGCTATCAGCCTTCTTCATACCACCAACCTTGTTAGTGAATTCACCCTTGGTTTTCATTTCTCCGCCCTTGGTTAACAAACCTTTAGGGTCAGCACTAGGGGTGCTATCGCCACCTGGCTCGGTGTGTCCACCTAACTTAGGAGCTTTGCCGCCCATATCGTTCTTGCTGGCTACTGTACTTTTAGTATTAACTTTAGCTGATTTGCCTGCTCCTACTTCGTGGCCTTCGTTACCAGCAGGGGTGCTTTCCCAGTCGCCGCCAACTTTTTCCATATATTCACGTAGCCATTCTGCTTCGGTTAAACGACGCTCGCCCTTGGATTCCATATATAAGCTTTCTTCTGGCATCTGTTCGCTGCCTTCATCGCCCATCATATCTTCTGTATCATCAGCTGGCATTTCTTCATCGCTGTGATCCATACCCATTAACTGATCAAATTTATCAGCAATAGCTTCTAGTTCATCTTTAACGCCCATAATATCAGCTTTGGTGGCTGGCTCTTCATCAGATTCCTCTGAGTCCATATCCATATCCATTTCTGCATCAGCTGGCTCTTGCTCATCGGAATCCATTGTTTCTGGATCTTCTTCAGCTTCGTGCATTTCATCTTCTTCGTCAGTGATTTCGTCTACCATTTCTTCAACGTCATCACCACCCATAGCTTCTTCCAGATCTTCTTCGTCGATTAGACTTTCGTAGATCTCTCTACTTTTTTCTACAACTATCTCGTGGAACAATGCACGGGCTTTATCTTCTTCCTCATTGATGATAAACTCAATGAGTTGTTCGTATTTGGTTTTCATTACCTAGGTCTCCTTGTTGGTAAAAAAGCAATAACAGTAGTGTATTTACTGAACTAAGGAAAAAAGTATAGGTTTAAGCCGGTTTTTGGCTGATTTTTACAATAAATTTTAAATTTTACTGTAAAATTTAAATGGAAAGTCCACCGCCTGCTGCTGGTGGTTTATATTGGCTGGAAAGATTCTTTAATTTCTCTTCGTGTTCTAGTTTGCGTACATCGTTCATCATACGCAGACGGTTAAGCTTGTCTAGAGTTAATTTACTCTGACGTTTTCTATTATCCTCGATCCGGTGGCTGGTATTATCGTCTTTTTCTCTACGATAATTAGCAGGCTCGGGGTTATATAACTCTGTGATATACATAATATTATTTATATGGCGGGCGGAGGAGCCGCACCAGTTGCTGGTTCTGCAGGTGCTTCTGCACCAGGTTCAGCCCCTGCTTCGGCACTAGGTTCTGCTATTTCTGCCGATTCTAAATCGCCAGACAGACCGCCAGGACTTATTCCCACGCTTCGTAAGCCTGCTGCTTCTGCTGGTGCATTGTCTAAATCACCCTGTTCTTCCTGGTACATACGTTCGTTTTCTGCGATTTCTTCTTCAGTTAGCCCTAGGAATCTAGTCATTAAAAATCGTTTGCTTAGATAGGGGAAACTTTCTAGTTGTGTAAATGTATTGATACGAGCAGTATCTACTTCAGTTTGTCTGTAACTAGCAAAATTTTGTGGTTCATTAAATTCTAGTGTAAACAATGAACTGTCTATACTGATACCGCGCCAGCGTAAAAAGATTTTAAATTCTTGATCTAGATTTTTTATGATACTTCTCTGTAGGCGCTGGCAATACTGATTGAATCTGAGTTCCTGTATCAGTGCAGTACCCACACGGCCATCGCTGAAGGTGTTTTGCTGACTAGTGCCATCATCCAATCCCGTGGGTAAATAGCTAGCTGGAATACGTAGACCTCGGAAAAGCTTGTTGGTAAAATAATGTAAATCTGTAATCTCACCTAGATTACTTCCGCCGGGCAGCGTTTCTACAGTACTGCCACGTCCATCTGCTGTCTGTGGGAAGAAAAAATCTTCATTGGTACTGAGTGGATTATAAGTGGCATCCATCATATTCTGTCCACCACCTGTTTGTGTGGGAATACGACGTTGGTGTACTTCGTTTTTTACACGTTCCACAAAGGCCATAGCCATATGGCTGGGCATATTACCAACATCAATTTTAAATATTCTACGCTCCGGCGCACGTTGCACACGGTAGATGATAATAGCGTCTTCTAGTAATTCTTTTTGCTTAAAAACTTTAAAAACATTTTCCAACACACTTACACCAAAAGGCCAGGTTGCATCTAGTCCTTCAGTTAGACTAATATGTATTACGTGCTCGGCATTGATAGCTGCTTCGTTAGCAGCTCGACTGAATCTTGTACCCCCAGTGTGTGGTGCTTGAGTCTGTATGTAGCTACCTGAACTGCCACCTACCTGAGGATGGTTTACACTTATATCTGTGGCTGCGATAGTGGTTGCTGTTAGGTTTTCAAAATTAGGCGCAATATCTTTTATTACATACTGTTCGGGTTTTTTACCTTCACTCTCATTGACAATGACCTTGACAACTTTACTCATTTCAACCCAGAACAATTTAAATGTTTCTGGATCACGGATAAAAATCTGATCGCCGTACTTTAGTGTATTGCGAAAAATTTTGTAGGCACGTTCTTGAAGATCATTTAACTTAACCCATTTGTGAAGTTGATCTTTTACAATCTTGATTTCATTATCTGTGGGGTTATCCAGCCATTCGATTTTGAAGGGTGTGCGATTATCTTTACTAGCTTGTGTGCTGAACTCTGCAAGTATGTCCAGGGCCGCGTTAATTTCAGGATCCATATCCATATTTTCATACTGGTTATAGCGTTCCACACGATTGGGGTGTCCAATATAAACCTCAGGAAGTTGACTCTGATAGTTACGATAGGATACATTCTGGGTGACTCCCGCTATGGGGCTCACAGTGCCAGTAGAATTTACAGGTGAAGATCTAAAATATTTTTTCCAGGACATCGTTCAGTCTCTTTATAGTGTATTTAGTGGCAGTTAGCTTTGTACACTATAAATTCTTTCCTGGACGTCCACACTGTCGCGCAGATATCGTAGAATTTGTTCGTTTTGTTGAGTTTGCTTTTCTAATAGACTTGTCAGTGCGCTCATATCTAGATTAATTGGAATTTTTCCGCCGTTGGGTAGCGGTATTACTGCTTCTGGACCAGCCTCACCAGCAATGCTGGGTGAATTTACTACACCACCAGATGCTTTTTGTGGAAGGTCGGGAATTTCTAATTCTCGGAATCTACCCGCTGCGCCAGATCCACCGCTAAACCCACGGGTTGGCTCGCGGGGGCTAGCCCTGTTACTAGGCTCCGCGGCTTCCCGCAACGACATACCTTTTAGTGTTTGCTCATTTGCAGACTTTATGGAAGCATAAAGATCGGGAAAAAGATCTTTAAAACCTTTTTTAACAAAATCTATCAGCTCAAGGAAACCGTTTTCCAGTTTCTTAAGCATACCTGAAATACTAAAATCTTTAATATTAAGTCCACCGCCGTCAGCAAGAGCTCCAGTATAGTGCTGCAATGCTGCAATTTGACGCCTTAATTCTTCGTTCAACTTATCCACAAACTTAGGCATCTGGGCTACGATGCCAGTTTCCAATTGTACTCTTAGTGCCTGCCCTGCTGTTTCTATGGCAGCAATCTGAGCATTTAATCTACCAGCACCTTTTTCAGTTTTGTCAATGTTTGCTTCTATATTTTTAGTTTCTATACCAGCAAGGCCCAATTGGAACTGTCGTTCTTGCATTAACAGAGTATTAGCACCACTAAACTCACCAAATAGATTACCAGCTCGACTCATTGCGCTCTGTTGCTCAGTGATAGCCTGATCCTGTTTAGCCATTTGTTCATAGAGAGCATCAGCCTGTGCAATATTGCCCTTCTTGTAGAGCTCACCAGCCTCGTAGAACATACGCTGATATTCTGCGCTCTTCTGACTCAGTGCCACTGCTGCATCTCCCACCACTGCACCATTTGCAAAGAAACTGTTCATTGCACTAGCAAACAACGGACCTTTCTTAGTAAGGCTGGCTGTCATATTTTCTGTGAACTCGGTTGTTTCCCTGGCGTTTAAACCCAGTGAACGTGCAGTACGTAATAGTTCATCCTGGAAGGCTAGATTTTCCATCTGCTTGCGCTGCTCATCCATTTTCTTTCTAGCATCATCACCAGTTATATCAGCAATTATCTTTAAATCACGAGCATATTTTTGTGTCAGTGAAGCAACTTCCTTGGCATCCAGTTGTTTACCCAGTCTACCAGCATCGGCTATGACCTGTGCTGATATACCATAAATTTCTTCTGTATTGTATCCCAGGCGACGCAGACTCTCCTGTTGTTGCTTGGTCATTGCCTGGCCAACATCTGCTAGTTTTTTTATACCACCAGTTATACCTAGGCCTGATTTAGCTAGTAGAGCTTGATTTTGTGTGACAACCTCACTCATCTGTTTGACTGTCAGTCCGGCACGATGTGATTGTGTAGCTAGTTCATCTATGCCACTGGCAAAATTGGCACCAGATTTAGTTATATTACGATAGCCATCAAGTAGTTGCTGAGCCCCCTCGGCCATAATCTCATTGGCCTTGGCCTGTAGTTCAGCATTTCTTTTCTGAACCATACCAAAGAATTCAGCGATGCCACCAATGGCCAAGGCTGCTATTCTTAATGCTGTGCCCAGTCCCGGCAGGAAGGCTAGAGTTTTCATCATACCACCAAATACATTGGCTAGGCCCGCGGCTTCTTCTGCTGCAATACGTAGTTGACGATTCATACCACTGACAGCTATCTTGATGCCACTGGCACCACCCTGTATAGTGGCGATCTGATCTAGTATAGCGTCAGCCTGCATAAAATACAGATCTACGTAGAGTTTGCCTAGACTTAGTAGACTGGTGCCCAGTGCCTGACCAGTTAAATTGAGTCTTTGCTGCGTCTGTATGGCGCTCTGTTGTGCCACTATTTGTTGTATGTAGGATTTTTTCTGGGCATCAGTTAGACCAGTGTTTTCCCTGATGGCCTTGGCCTGTCTGCCTAAGGCACTGTAGGCCTCATCCAGACCCATTTCACCTGACTCGAGCCCGTCTTTAAAATTTTTAAACCATTTTTCAACATCTTCTTTTTTAGCACTCTTGGCCATAGTCATATTAAGGCCCTTGAGGTTTTTAAATAACTTATCTACCTCGTCAGCACTTACACCCAGCTTCTCGGCCATTTTTTCTACGGCTTCACGCCATTTTTCGTTTTCATCCATAGTTTAGTGGTTAAATATAAATGTGTGAAATGATATTCAACAATACTCCTCATTTATTTATTGGATCAAAATATGGCTAATTCTCGTGTAGTAACACCTGCAAAAAATACTGTTATAGATAACCCACTTAGTGGGCATTTTAGGCAGGCCGCAGTCTATCTTAAGCTTCCCAGCGGTGGTGAACACTGGCCTCAGGGTAGTTTGGAAATGCCACCTGATGGGCAGCTACCCATCTATCCAATGACTGTTCAAAATGAAATTACTTTAAAAATGCCCGATGCACTGTTAACTGGCGCCGCAGTGGTTGATGTAGTTCAAAGCTGTTGCCCCTGCATAAAAGATGCCTGGAAAATGCCCAACATAGATGTAGACACTATATTGATGGGTATTAGAATTGCCAGTTACGGAGAGAATATGGAGGTCAGCACTGTCTGCCCTAATTGTAAGACAGAAAGCAACTATGACATACCTCTCTACAATGTAATTAACAGCATTAAAGCGCCTGACTACACTCAGGCCTATCAGATTGGCCAGCTGGAATTTGTGTTTAAGCCCCAAAACTATCAGAGTCTAAGCGAACTAAATCTTGCTAATTTTAGTGAAGCTCGTGTGGCACAGGCCTTCCAGGACGATGATATCACTGACGATCAAAAGAAAAAAATTGCCGAGGAGCATCTTTTAAAATTAGTAGAGCTTAATCTCACAATGCTAGCTGGTAGCACACATAGTATAACCACTCCCGAGGGAGTCGAAGTCAGTGACACAAAATTAATAATGGATTTTTATCGTAATGCAGATATGAATACTGTGCGGGAAGTACAGGAACTGGTCAGTGAATTAGCCAAACAGGGTAAAACTCCTGATCAGAAAATCCAGTGTATGGAGTGTGGGCACAACTATGATACCCCTGTGGAGTTTGACTATAGTACTTTTTTCGGCTAAGGCTTTTGCTGTTAACTCAGGCTGAAGATATCAAGGAATTCACTGATAGTCTAGAACGCCAAGCAAAAGCCCTAAAAGAAGAAATTGTTAGAATATGTTGGTGGATGCGAGGTAGTATCAGCTACACTGAAGCCCATATGCTGAGTCCTCAGGATCGCGACCTCATAGGTAAGCTTATATCCGAAAATCTAGAAGCTAGTAAAAAAGTAGGACAACCTATATATTAACCATCTTGAGACTTGCTACGCAAGTCTGTTATCTTCGCTGGCGCTCGATAACTTCTTTTTATTCCATCACAGTGATTTTATTCTAGATTAATTTATTTCTTAATCCTATTGCTCTTGGTATTCCGACAGATCCTTCAGCCATAATTTGCCCGATACGAGCAAATTGGCAGAGTCTTCCGACGAGTCCGGACACAGCCTATGGTTGGAAGAGCTAGTATAATATACTGGGAGGCGGTTGACCTGTACCCCCACTACTCTCGCCTTTGCACTATCAACGGTACCTTCTCAGTCACAACCATACTGCAACGAGAAAGCTCAGGTTGTCTCTTTTTCACAGAGCCTGAATCATTTATGCCTAGAGCGGCACTTACTTTACTGGCACCCAAGATCCGCTGGCAACGAGCCTTACCTCGGCTAGCTCAATGGGGGTAGGACACTCCTACCAACTGGGCCTGTCAAGCGCACAATGTTTTAAATTGTGCAGCGTTTAATTCAAAAAATTTGTCCTGGGACATTAGTACCCAGGTGCCCTTGTGGGCAGTCTGATAGATAAAATGATTGGTAAAACTAAGATTTGACGTGGTGTCTGTGATGTCCTGAGAATTATCCCTTGACTTGGTGTCTGCAGAATTAATCTGAAATAATATGTATCGACCTTTTCTGTTAAACTTCATAAAAATAATATTGGCGTCACCGGGATCACCAGCATCTAAACACTGATCTATCCAGTTGTCCAACTGTTTTACGCTGCCAGCAAAGAGTTGATGAAAAGGTAAATCTGCGTAACTCTTGCATTCGGCATTAAGACGAGGAAAACTCTGTCCGGGCACAATATCGCCTTTAAAGCTTCTAATCTGCCCTTCGTGTAGTACTTCCTTGCGTCGGGAGTTTGAACCTCCCACATAGGCACCTGACCCGGGTGCTCGAATAAATGTTTCTCCGTAGAGTGCAGTTAGAAATTGAGCTACCTCGCGTTCAAAACTGTTACCTTTATTCTTACTGGGACTGGTCATATGCTGTTTACTTATCTAATATTCTAGTGATTCTATTTTTTTAATTGGTAAGCCAGCCCACAGCATAGTCCTGATCTACTAGTTCTCTGCTACATTTCTGACTGCATTCCACCCAGCTCTTACTGGCATCCTGCCAGCCCTGGCTACACTTGCTCCAGAGCGGATCTGCTATAATTTCCTGAAAGGAACGATGATTTAAATTCATTCTATCGCGATATTTCGCAAAGAAACTGTCTTGCCATTGTATAGTCTTATCAGCATAAGTCAAACTATTATAGGGGAAACTTACCCAACTACAGGGAAATATAACTCCCTCGGCATTGACATAGACCCCACGATTACCTATTTCACACATAGGCACTATGGGATAGTTCTCATATTGTTTTTTAATGGCTCTATATTTTTCCTGATTGACGGCAAGATATTCACCATTGTCAATGATACGGCCACTTAGATTTATTAACTGACGTTCATAACGATGACTGCTGCTGATAAACTCTGCACGTGGTTCCAGCGGATCTTGTTCACCACCGTAGGCTTCACCGTACTTACTACCAAACTTAGTGCTTAGAGTAAGTTGTAGACCATCCATAGACAGGCTTCGAGCTAGCTGTTTTATATCATCTAGTCTGTCCTGATTAAAACTGAACACAATGGTGGCCCAGTTTAAATGTACTTGTTTATTAACTTCACGTATACTTTTTATTCCCTCTAGTATACTGTCAAAGTCTGTGTTTACTCTATATAAATTATTACTGGCTTGATCGTAGCCATCCACACTAAAGTTAATAGTATCACGTTCATCTAGCAATTGTGCTAGGTCACGCCACCATTGTGGTCGTCTGCTACTGCCATTTGTTATGATAAACAAATGAATTAGGGGATTAGTCTGTTTAATATATTGTACAATTTCTAAAAATTCTTTACAGTAGATAGGATCACCAACATCACCGCACATCGTAACTCTACGTACCTGATTGGTCAACATATCCACTGTAAAAAACTTTTTAACAAACTCCAGAGTCATATTTTTATTCAACCAGGGAGTAGCTGGATGCTCTGTGCGAGGGCAACGTGGGCATCGAGCCACACAGACTGCGCTGGGTTCCAGATGCCAATGATAGAATTGCCAGTTTATAGCCATAGGTCCACTCTCTTAATCCTTGGGTCAAATATAAACTTAGACATACACTCAGCAGCTTCCGTGACAGGCATCTTGGTAATTTCTAAATTTCTAATCAAGTCTGTGTCCAGTGGACCGGGATTGATTAATTTTATATCACACTGGCTGTTAACCATTTTTTCCCAGGCTTTTTCCAGTGCCTGTTTGTGCAAGCGATAGGGCCAGTATTCAGAGTCTAGATGTTGTTCACTGCGGGGGAAGTAACTGGCTCTGCTTCCTATATTAATAATGTGTTTGTTGGCATCTAGATGCCAGTGAGAATAAAAATATTCCAGTACCTTGAGTTGACCTAGGCCATCATAGGCGTTATTGATTACCATATCATAGTCTAAAAAATTGCTTGCCCAGGTATCAACTTCCAGTATATCGTAGCCAGTGGATCTACTCACACAGGTAATTGTGTGCTCTAGTTCCAGTAAATTAAGCAGTCCTTGTGCCAGACCTGATGTGCCCGTGATTAAAATCTTCACGCTGTCTCCAGGTCTGTGTTATACATAGTATAGCCGTTTTCCTTGACCACACGCATTATATTACTTACTCGTCCAATTAGTTCGTCTTTGTGACTGACTAACCAGACACTCTTGTTACCCTCACGGCTCATCTTCTTGAGCAGTGCTAGACTATTTTCCACTCCGGAACTATCCAGTCCACTATCAATAAGCTCATCGATGAACAACAAGTTCACAGGCTGATACAAGCTTTCCCAGACATCACGGAACGCCCAGCTCAAACTTAGAATCAATCTGTTGCGTTCACCACGGCTTAGGTTGTCAAAGTCCAGTTCACGACCAAGTTCTTCAATGCTCACAGTGAGGTCGTTGTTAAATTTAACCGTGTGTGGTAGACCAATTTTATCTAGATAGTAACCCAGACGAGCATTTAGATAGTTTAAGTTTTGGTCAATGATACGCTTACGTATAAAACTGTCCTTGTTGCTCAATAGTTTAAGTAAAAATTCCTGATGATCTCTTAGACTAGTAAGTTCATTAATTAGATCATAACTTACCTCCTGTAGTGCCTGCTCACGCATTTCTATGATGGCATCCTGATAGGGATCTTGTTCGGATTGTTTAGATACTAGTTGTGTAAGTAGAGCTGCCATACTGCTGCGATGTTCAAAAGCATCGCTCTCAGTGGCGTAGAAGGTTGTGGGTGCTGGTCCAAGATTTTTCAAAGATTCTACTATTTGCTGATGTTCCTGACGTTGTGTTTCGTTAGTCAAAATCTGTAAGGTTGCTTCTTGTAATTGTTTGTTTTTTGCACTACGTATTTCATCTTGTTTGTCGTCGTGCAATGCTTGACCACAGGCATAACATTCGTGCTTGGCCAAAGCATCTAGATCTCGCTGTAAAGCTTCTACAGCCTTGTTTAATTTTGCATTATCACTATCTATGCTCTTGATCCAGCGTTCACTTTCCTGGAGAGTTCGTGTTTTTTCTCTATGATTAACAAGGGCCTGATGCGCTAGTAATTCTTGTTCGATGTCCAGTTTAGCCAGCTCGTCATAGGCTGATTGTATAGCAACCAGTTCTTCATCGTGTTTCTGACGCCAAAGTTTCTGTCTACGTTCAGTACTGGCTATCTGTTCCTGAATACGTTTGTTGGCATCCAGTGTGGCCTTGATCCTAAAGTCTTCTTCCTGAATCGCTTCCTTGGTTAACTTCTGCTGTTCTTTGAGAGCTTCAGCTTTTTCGCTGAGTAGGGTTATACCCAGTAGTTGCTCAATTATACTTCGTTGATCATTAGCCCTGAGACTCAGGAAAGGCTCTGTGTAGGTGTTTAGCGCCACAATGTGTCTAAACATATCGGGACTCATATTAAGAAGATGCTCGATAGCCGCCTGTGTTTCACGACTATCGCCCTGGCTCTCATCTTCCTTCTGCTCTTGCTCGTCACCACCAATAAAAAACTTCATTATATTGGGTTTACGACCGCGCTCAATTCTATATTCCTGACCGTTACACTCAAAGTCAATGGTCACCAACATATTTTTGGCATTGGTGCGGTTAATCAGATTATCTTTTTTAATTTTGGTCAATGCTTCGCCATAGAGCGCATAGGAAAGAGCATTAATAATTGTGGTCTTGCCAGTGCCATTACGTGCGCCAGCATCATCACCACCAAGGTCTACGTTCTCTCCCAGTACCAGTGTGAGATCATCGCGATCAAAATTAACACCCTGAGTGGCGTTACCCACACTCATAAAGTTTTTTAATGTTAACGACTTAATCTTGAACATAGAGATTAAAGATTCCTATAGATGTCTAGTAATAGTTTTTTATCAAACTGTCCTTCTACAATATTAGTCAGCTGATTAATTACAATCTGATCTACGCTTTCAAATTTTACATTACCCTGAATCTCGTATTGTTCGAGGTCAGTGTTTTTCTTGGGCAGTAGACTGATTTCACGGAGTTTATACTGATTTAAAAAGGTATCACGTAAAAAGCTAGCTTCTTCGTAGCTTATGTCAATGTCTAGATTGACTCTTACGTGCATATTTTCCAGCAATTTTTGTGCTGCGTCTGCTTCTTCTAGAAGCTCTCCGAGATTATAGACACGGTACTTGGGTTGATCAGGCCAGGCAAAATATTCTTCAGTTCCGTCCCAGTCCAACACCAGCATACCACGTTCATCATCACCAGCATCAGCGTAGTTGTGCGGGAAACAATTACCAATGTAGGTAATATTGCCTCGTGTCTGTCTTTTGTGAAAATGACCTGTGTAGACACGATCAAAATTCTTGAATAGGTCAGCTTTTACTTCGCCGTGTTCGGGCATCTGCACCATCGCATTCATATAAAAATGCGGTAGTTCAAAATGCCCAAACATATAACGTGCCTTTAATTTGGGAATTCTTTTATGGTCATTACCAACCAGCCAAGGAGCAATAACCACGTCGCCACTGTCAAACCAATCATTGCATATATGAACGTTAGGTAGGTGCCGTGCCCATTCCACACTTTGTACATCACGTTTGTCACGATAATAAAGATCGTGATTGCCAGGAATAAAATAAACAGCATTAAAATTGTCATTTAGATGCTCCAGTGCCCTAAGGCTATAGTTAAGCGTGACAATGTTGATGCTTGCACGATTGTTATGCCAGTCGCCCAGGAACAAGGCTGTATCACAACCCTCTTCTCGGGCCTTGGCGGTAAACCACTTGATAAAGTTTAGACAATCTTCATTGTGCTGTGTACTATTAGATTTTAACCCAAAATGTATATCAGTGCAGATAGCTGCTCGTTTAAAAAGTGTAGACATAACACCTATTATAGCTTATAGTCTGTCTGAAATGCAATAGCAAGATTACCTAACTGAAGTTTACTCGTCATAATAATTTGAATCTCCACCAGACCAACTACCTGCCCCCTGACGAGTGTAACTGGGATTCAGTCCGTTCATTTCTAATATATCATCTCGAATATTTTGATTGCGTTTTTCGATGTTGAGTACTCGAGTAAAACTATTTGTGATGGCGGCGGTGTAGTAGGCAAAGGGATTCTGACTTTTACTCTCGTCAAATTGTAGTCCAATTTGTGATAGCTGTAGCAGTGCCTGACTTCGCATTTCATCGTTATAGGTGTAGCCGCGCCAGTTACTACGAGTGGCATAACGTTCACATAATTTAATAAACATATGAGCCAGCTTGTTGGTCATCTGTCCGTGATCACGGCAAAACTTTCCACGTTTTAGGCCACCCTGCCAGTGGCTCTTGCCCACCAAGACCGGTGTCCCTTCTTCATCCACCCTAAAATGCTGAAAAGGTGGGAAGTTTACCTTGACGTATTTGTTATGTTTAGGATCATCCTCGTCATATTCAGTGTAGGCTTCTTCCTCTTCGTCCTCGTAGAGTTCACGAGCAGCATCACGGGCTCGCTGCGTCTTGGCATCATCCAGTGGAATATGCTCCCAGGTCATCACTCTGAACACTACATCAGTCTGAGGAATCTTGGTATACTTTATTTCAAAGTTTTCCATTTTTTGCTTTTGCCCAGTGGCTGCCACGGCATTGTCGTGTGCAAGTTTGGCTAGGCGTTCAGCACGATTCTTTCTAGCTTGTAGTATGTTCTTTTTATTGATCTTGGAGACGTCAGCGAGTATGAGGTCATAGTCAGCTGCGTCTTGATCTTTGTATACACAATAACTATTTTTGCTTTTATGTATTTCCTTCAGTATGTCTTTGTTGTTTAGATAGTTAAATTTCATTTTTTGGTCCTCAATGGAATATTACTAAAAAATAAATGTTTTGTCAATACCTTGTTAATAATTTTTAAAATAATAGTAGTTAATTTTACTGATAAATACCCAATATTATAGGGTCTTCGCGCTATGGCTGGATATTGGGAACAAAAACAATTAGAACAAAACTTTTCTGGTGCCAAGCAGTCCTCGGGCACAATGGGTACATTTAGTCTAGAAAAAGTTAAACAATCAGTGTCCACGGGCGCCACAAAATTATTAAACAATGTGGGCGAGGGTGCATCTAGACTAGGGGGTGCTATTGCCAAGGGTGGCCGATGCTCTAGACAGTATCAAGGGGCAAGTACTTAACATTGATATGAAAAGTGGGGGCGCACAAGTATTAAATGCAGATAGTGATTGGCGTGTGAGAATTAGTCTAGCTCCAGCAAGCTCGTCTTATTTTAAGTACAGTGATAGTATATTTATGTCTCCACTTCAGGAGACTAACGGCGTTATATTTCCCTATACACCACAGGTGTCTATAGCACACTCCGCCAAGTATGGTGTGGAAAGTCTTACTCATAGCAATTATCCCATAGTGTTCTATCAGAGCAGCGAGGTTGGTGCTATAACTATCAACGGCGAATTTACTGTACAAAATATGGCCGAGGGTAGATATCTTATGGCTGCTGTACATTTTTTCCGTAGCTGTACCAAGATGTTTTTTGGAGGCGACAGCATTGCCGGCACTCCTCCGCCACTAGTATTTTTAAACGGCTATGGAGCACCTTATTTGCCCAATGTTCCCTGTGTGGTAACACAGTTTAGCCATACTATGCCCAGTGACGTAGATTATATAAATGTGCCTATGACACGCAGTACTACTAGACAGCCAAAATATGACTGGAGTGGTGGACCAACAGAGCCTATAACAACTATTGACAAAGCCACAGTAAGATTACCCACAATGAGTTCCCTAAGCGTTACCCTACAGCCAGTTTATAGTCGTAGAAATATCTATGAAAACTTTACTCTGGACAAATATGCCAAGGGCGAATTAACCAAGGGCCCAACTAGCAATCGTGGAGGATTTATCTAATGGTTAAAGTTAGTTACGAAAAAAATAGTCCCTATTATTTTGCCACTGGCAGTACAGGCAAATATCTAGGTGTTCTAGACTTGCCAGTTATTCCTAAGTTAGCCAATGATGTGCTCTACACTCTGCCAGCAGCCTATAAATGGCGTCCGGATCTATTGGCTTATGACCTATATGACGATGTAAATCTTTGGTGGGTTTTTGCTATGCGCAACCCTAATATACTTCAAGATCCTGTTTTTGATATGGTACCAGGAATTCAAATTTATATACCAAAACAGACTAACCTAATTTCTATTCTAGGGTAACGATCAATGGCTGAACTTTCAAGATTTCGTGAACCAGCACCACCTCCACCAGATCCTCAACAGCAGCAACGTATATCAGAACCACCACTAAGGGTCGAGGTAGCTGGTGGCGCTGGGTATGAAGAAAAGTCTCTGCCTCCAGTGGAAGTAGTAGCCGAACGCGAATATGAGATCAAGCAAAAAGTTATAGTTAATCCTCTACACTATTTTGCTAGTTATACCTATAGCCTAAGCCTGGCACTGCTTGAACAGCAAGACTACAACGACGTAGTTAGCAAGGGAAAATATACACCAAAAAATGTTCTAATTGCTGGCGCTGGACGCCGCGGGGAAGATTTTAAACGTAACGATTTTTTTCAGGAAGATTTTTATTGGGACAATCTTAAAATACGCACAGTTGTTGGCAAGACATTTCAAAATAAAAACAGCAACCTAGTTAATTTAAGTTTTACAATAATTGAACCAGTGGG
>Ga0255151_1000378_pt1 | contig 14637 bp, 16 predicted proteins | sample Atl_Yuk_RepB_8h_FD_183612 | JGI IMG/M metagenome (GOLD analysis project Ga0255151, IMG submission 183612) | Freshwater microbial communities from Altamaha River, Georgia, United States - Atl_Yuk_RepB_8h | ecosystem: Environmental > Aquatic > Freshwater > River | place: USA: Georgia | collected... | reverse complement strand
ATCGGCTGGCACATAAACCGCTTGAATCGATGTAATCGAACCTGTTTTTGTTGAAGTAATACGTTCTTGGAGACGACCCATTTCATCAGCAAGTGTCGGTTGATAACCTACCGCTGATGGCATACGACCTAAAAGTGCAGACACTTCAGTACCTGCGAGTGTGTATCGATAAATATTGTCGACGAAGAAAAGAACGTCACGACCTTCGTCACGGAATTTTTCAGCCATCGTTAAACCTGAGAGTGCAACACGTAAACGATTGCCTGGTGGCTCATTCATTTGACCGAACACCATCGCTACTTTAGATTCTTCCATATCGTCTAATTTAATCACGCCTGCATCTGACATCTCATGATAGAAGTCGTTACCTTCACGTGTGCGCTCACCCACGCCTGCGAATACAGATAAACCTGAGTGTTGTTTCGCAATATTATTAATGAGTTCCAACATGTTCACAGTCTTACCCACACCAGCGCCTCCGAAGAGACCCACTTTACCGCCTTTAGCGAATGGGCAAACTAAGTCAATCACCTTAATGCCTGTTTCAAGTAAGTCTACAGAAGGTGATAAGTCTTTAAAGTCTGGAGCTTTTTGGTGAATGGAACGGAATTCTTTAGATTTAATAGGGCCTAATTCGTCAATCGGACGACCAAGGACGTCCATGATTCGGCCTAGTGTGCCGGATCCCACTGGGACGTTAATCGCAGCACCGGTAGATTTAAAGGTAGTGCCGCGCGCAAGTCCGTCAGATGAACCCATCGCAATCGTTCTCACAATGCCATCACCAAGCTGTTGTTGCACTTCAAGTGTCAATCCTGCTTCAGCTTGTGAGTCTTTGTCATCTATGATTAATGCATCAAATACTTTTGGCATTTGATCGCGAGGAAACTCGACGTCAACCACCGCACCGATACATTGCACTACTTTTCCGATTTGTTTACTAGCCATTTTTTTATCCTTGAAGACTCTAAATAATTAATTCAACGTTATGCAACCGCAGCTGCACCACCCACAATTTCTGAAATTTCTTTTGTAATTGCTGCTTGACGTGCTTTGTTATAAATCAATTTCAATTCACCAATTACATTCTTCGCATTATCTGAAGCAGACTTCATTGCAACCATACGTGCAGATTGTTCTGATGCCATATTTTCTGTGACGCCGTGATAAATCAGTGATTCAATGTAACGCGTTAACAATTGATCAATGACCATTTGTGCATCAGGCTCATAAATGTAATCCCATGGGCCTTCCGGGCTTCCAATTTTTTCACCTGAAAGTGGTAATAATTGATCCACGACAGGCTCTTGCTTCATCGTATTAATAAATTTGGTATAGCAAATAAAAAGCTGGTCAACTTCGCCATTCACGTATGCATCGAGCATCACTTTAATTGCACCAATCAATTTTTCAACGTGGGGTGTATCGCCTAAACCCGTGATATGAGATTTCACACTTGCATTAATGCGGTTCATAAAACCTAAGCCTTTGTTACCTAATGCGCTGACATGAACTTTTTTGCCTTGTGATTCCCATTGCTTCATTTGATTAACTGACATTCTTAATACATTCGTATTAAGACCACCACATAAACCTTTATCTGAAGTCACCACAATTAAGCCAATATTTTTAACTTGATCTCTTTTAGTTAAAAATGGATGCTTATATTCTGATTTTGCGTAGGATAAATGTGCTGCCACATTTCTAATTTTTTCAGCATAAGGACGAGCTTGACGCATACGCTCTTGCGCTTTACGCATCTTCGATGCTGCCACCATTTCCATCGCTTTAGTGATCTTGCGTGTATTTTCTACACTCTTGATCTTGGTTCTGATTTCTTTACTGCCGGCCATAATGACTCTTTATATTAGTAAGCGTTGCTTGATTTAAAATCTTCGATCGCTTTTTCAAGTGCTTTTTCATTGTCACCTGATAAGTCAGCTGTTTTTTCGATGTCTTGCATAATCTTTTTGTATTTAGAATGCATAAAACCATGTAATGCATTTTCAAATGCCAACACTTTGTTTGTTGGAACATCATCAAAGTAACCTTTGTTTGCAGCAAATAAAGTGACAGCCATTTGTGAAACACTGAGAGGTGAGTACTGAGCTTGTTTCATTAGCTCAGTAAACATACGACCACGATCAAGTTGTTTGCGTGTCGCTTCATCAAGATCAGACGCAAATTGAGCGAACGCTGCTAACTCACGATATTGAGCTAACGCTAAACGCACACCACCGCCTAATTTTTTAATAACTTTAGTTTGCGCAGCACCCCCTACACGAGATACAGAAATACCTGCGTTAATCGCTGGACGAATACCTGCGTTAAATAAGTCTGTTTCAAGGAAGATCTGACCGTCTGTGATTGAGATCACATTTGTCGGTACGAATGCTGATACGTCACCTGCCGCTGTTTCAATAATGGGTAATGCAGTGAGTGAACCTGTTTTGCCTTTCACTTTGCCTTTCGTGAATTTTTCTACATACTCTTCATTCACGCGCGCTGCACGTTCAAGTAAACGTGAGTGAATATAGAACACGTCACCTGGATAAGCTTCACGGCCTGGTGGGCGGCGTAAGAGTAATGAAATTTGACGGTAAGCAATCGCTTGTTTTGTTAAGTCGTCGTAAATAATAAGTGCATCTTCGCCACGGTCACGGAAATATTCACCCATCGTGCAACCTGCATAGGGTGCTAAAAATTGTAACGCTGCAGAATCAGAAGCTGATGCAGCCACCACAATGGTATATTCCATAGCCCCATGTTCTTCAAGTTTTCTTACTACGTTTGCAATCGTGGATGCTTTTTGACCAATCGCCACATAGATACAGGTCATGTTTTGACCTTTTTGATTGATAATCGAGTCCACAGCAACAGCTGTTTTACCTGTTTGACGGTCACCAATAATCAATTCACGTTGGCCTCGTCCGACTGGCACCATAGAGTCCACAGATTTCAAACCTGTTTGAACAGGTTGAGAAACAGATTTTCTTGCAATCACACCTGGCGCAACTTTTTCAATTTTGTCAGTGAGTTTTGTTTTAACTGGGCCCTTACCATCAATTGGTTGACCAAGTGCATTGACCACACGACCAATTAATTCAGGTCCCACAGGGACTTCTAGAATTCGTCCTGTACATTTACATGTATCACCTTCAGTAATGTGTTCATAGTCACCCAACACCACAGCACCTACTGAATCTCTCTCAAGATTCAATGCAAGTCCATACGTGTTTCCTGGGAACTCGATCATTTCACCAGACATCACATTTGACAATCCATGAATTCGCACAATACCGTCAGTCACTGATACGACCGTACCTTGTGTTCTCGCTTCAGCATTTGTCGAGAAATTCTCTAATCGACTTTTGATGAGTTCACTAATTTCTGATGTTGATAACTGCATTACTATCTCCTGATAATGATTAGCTTACGCTTTCAATGCGTACGCTAAATTTTGTAATTGCTCACGAACTGAAGCATCAATGACGGTATCGCCCACAATCACTTTAGTACCACCCATGATTGCTTCATCGATCGTTACTTTTGCATCAATTTTTTTATTAAATTTTTTCTCTAAACTTTTTACTAATGTATCGACTTCTTTGTCTGAGGGTTTTGAAGCCACAATAATTTCTGCTTCTAATGTACCTTCATCGGTTGCTTTTAATGCCTCAAACGCCTCACTAATTTCAGGCAATACGTTAAGTCTTTTATTTTCTATTAAAAGCTTAATCAGATTTTCACCAAACGCATTTAGTTTTTTTGCTGCGATTTTAATGAGAACTTTTTCTCGATCTTCATCTGACACTTTTGAATCATTAATAAAAGTGTGCATACGCTCATCTTGAGAAACTTGTGCTAAAAATTCCAACATCTCAGACCATTCTTTGAGTGCTTTTTTTTCTTTAGCAAGATTAAACGCCGCTACAGCATAAGGTCTTGCAATGGTGGAAATTTCTGCCATGGTAGTCTTATAGTTCTTTCGCTAGTTTATTTAACATATCGCTGTGCGCCTTCTTATCAATTTCTTTTAATAAGATTTTTTCAGCGCCTGCAATCGCAAGTGAAGACACTTGTGAACGTAAAGTTTCTTTAGCGCGATTCACTTCTTGATCGATCTCAGCTTTTGCACCAAGAATAATGCGATCGCCTTCTTCTTTCGCTTGATTTTTTGCATCTTCTAAAATTTCTGAAGCTCTCTTTTCAGCCTGAGAAATAATTTCAGCTGCTTTTTGTTTGGCTTCACCTAGCGATTGTGCAGATTTTTTCTCAGCGATTTCTAAAGAAGCTTTACCTTCTTGCGCTGCTGCTAAACCATCCGCAATTTCTTTTTGACGTTTTTCAATAGCGCCTAAAAGTGGTGGCCATACAAACTTCACCGTAAACCAAATGAGAATCGCAAAAGCAATAGCTTGGGCAATTAACGTAAAATTAATATTCATTTCTGCTCCTTGTTTAAGTTCAGTAAAAAGAACCTAAACAATTATTTTGCAACAACGCTTAATAATGGATTTGCAAACGCAAACATCATAGCTAAACCAACACCAATAATGAAAGAAGCGTCGATCAAACCTAAGAGTAAGAACACTTTTGCTTGTAATTGAGGAATCATTTCAGGTTGTCTTGCTGCACCTTCTAAGAAACTTGCACACATAATACCGATACCGATACATGCACCAAGCGCACCTAATCCAATAATCAAACCAATACCAATTCCTGTATAAGCTTGAATCATCGCTAAAAATTGAGTTGTTTCCATGTTTACTTTCCCTTCAGTTAAAAATTACGTTAAAAAATTAATTAATGGCCTTCGTGCGCCATCGCTAAATAAACCACTGTGAGCATCATAAAAATAAAAGCTTGAAGCACAACAATTAGAATATGGAAGATAGACCAACCTGCGCCCAGTAATGCTCCAAAAAAAAGTCCCGATACACCCGTCGCAGCCCATAAACCTAGAAGTAAAAAGATGACTTCGCCAGCATACATGTTGCCGAAAAGTCGAAGAGAGTGAGACAAAGGTTTTGAAACGTATTCAATGAGATTAAACAAAAAGTTGAAAGGCCACACCCAAAATTTGGTGCCAAATGGTGCCGAATAGAGTTCATGCACCCACCCACCCAATCCTTTAACTTTAATACCAAAATAAATCATGAGGAACCAAACTGCGAGCGCAAGTGCAAAAGTCGTATTTACATCAGAGGTGGGAACACTTCGCCATTTATGAATGCCTAAAAAACTATAGATTGCAGCCATAATATCGACTGGTAAAAAGTCCATCGCATTCATCACGAGTACCCAGACAAATACGGTTAGCGCTGCAGGTGCTATAAATGTATGGCGATTGCCATGAAAAATATTTTTAACTTGATCGTCTACGAAATCAAAAATAAGCTCAACGAATGCTTGAGCTTTTGAGGGAACGCCAGCCGTCGCTTTTTTAGCTACCATCCAAATCAAACCCATAGCAATTAAACCGAGCATAATTGACATCACGATGGTGTCAATATGAATAGTCCAAAATGACGCTTCCGCACCTTGTGTATTAAAACTTAGATGATGTTCAATATATTGCGATGGTGAACTTAATGTGCCTTCATGTTCCATCAAACTATCCTAAATTCATTTATCAATTTTATTTAATTTAACAATTGAAGCGCCTGACAAAATCGCTGCAACTGCAAGTCCAACAATCAAAGCAAGAGGAACGAGTGCTTTGTAGAATTTAAAAGCAATCCATAACACTGTGATCACTACTATGATTTTAACTGCTTCGGCTTTGAGCATATTAATCACTATGCCAAAAGGCTCTTTGCTTTTTGAAGTTCGATTGGCTATGCGAGAACCTAAAATCATTCCAGAAACAACCGACATTATGCCAATCAGAACTGAAATACCTGCGTCTAGACCAAACAAAATCGCTACAAAAACTGTTAAAACAAATGACGCTTTTATTTGCCAATTAATTGCGTTTGGCATCATGATTTTAAGGGCCTTATGCCTGCGTCAGAAAACACGTAATTCTCTATGGATTTATCCTTTTCGTCAAGGATAAATGGGCATTTATCGTTTGATTTTTTTAAGGATTTCATCCAATTGCTCCAAATTACGATAATGTACTTTTAAAACGCCTGAGCCATTCTTTTTAGCGTCAATAGTGACTGATGCACCTAAGGTTTCCGCTAAAGATTCTTCGAGCTGACGTACATCCGCATTCGTCTTTTTAGGGGACAACGTCGCCTTGTCTTTTTTGTAACTATTTTGTAAGTTTTTAACCAATGCCTCGACTTCGCGCACAGATAAGTTTTTTTGAATGACCTCTTCACACAACATAATTTGTTGGCTACCTTCTAAACCTATCAAAGCTCTAGCATGACCCATATCAATTTTGCCGCTTAATAATCGATCTTGAACGGGCTTGGTTAAGGTTAAAAGTCTTAATAAATTAGAAACCGTGACACGTGATTTGCCCACAGCATCAGCCGCCTCTTCGTGCGTCATATTAAATTCATCAATTAAACGTTTAATGCCTACAGCTTCTTCTAATGGATTTAAATCTTCGCGTTGAATATTTTCAATAAGCGCCATCGCAAGGGCTGACTCATCGGGAATATTTTTGATGATGACAGGCACTTCATTTAAATTTGCTAACTTTGCCGCGCGCCAGCGTCTTTCGCCTGCAATAATTTCATATTGATTATTGCCAATGGGCCGCACAATAATTGGCTGCATGACGCCTTGTTTTAAAATGGATTGTGAAAGCGCATGCAAAGCTTCTTCTTGCATGATGCTTCGTGGCTGATATTTACCAGGCTTTAAATCACTGATCGATAAAGTTTGTAAAGAGCCGTCATTCTTAGGTGTATCTTCATCGGTGTTCGACAATAATGCATCGAGCCCTCGACCGAGTCCTTTAGGTTTAGCCATGTGACTTCCTCATTTCTTTTTGTATGATTTCTTCAGCAAGTTTTAAATAAGCAACCGCACCTCGTGATGAGCGGTCATACATTAAGATTGGCATACCGTGACTTGGAGCTTCTGCCAATCTTACATTTCTTGGAATAATCGTTTCATAAACTTTGTCACCAAAATGGGCGGTGAGTTGATCTGATACTTGTTGCGCTAACATATTACGTTTATCAAAAAGTGTTTTTAATAATCCTTCAATTTCAATATGCGGATTTAAATTAGTTCGCACCTTTTTAATTGTGCCGACTAAATCTGACAAACCTTCTAACGCATAATATTCACACTGCATCGGAATTAAAACAGCATCGGCCGCCGTCAACGCATTCACTGTAATTAAATTAAGGGCGGGTGGGCAATCTAACAACACATAGTCGTAATCTTTTTTTAAATGTTGTAATGCTTCTTTTAATCTTGTTTCACGTTTGCTTTCATTCACAAGTTCAACTTCAGCGCCGGCAAGATTACGATTTGATGGTGCCAAATCAAAACCACCGCGCTCACAATGAATCACAATATCGTTCAATGATTTACTTTGAATGAGCACATCATAAATAGATGTTTTGATTGTCGCTTTATCAATACCTGAGCCAGTCGTCGCATTGCCTTGCGGATCAAGATCGATAAGAAGCACCAATTTATTTTTCGAAGCTAAGCTTGCAGCTAAGTTCACTGATGTCGTCGTTTTACCCACGCCACCTTTTTGATTCGTTACTGCTAATATGCGCATGTCTAAAAACTATCTTTCTTTAATATCACTAAATATCGCTCTGCATTAATGAAAGGCACTTCAAGTGGAATCAATGTGTATTGATTCTTTTCAAATGCTTCTACTTCTTGTTTCACATCTTTTGATTTCATCGCTAACCACACACCTTCTTTTTGTAACGTGTGTTGTGTCAGTGACATCATATTTTTTAAATTCGAAAATGCTCTTGATGTCACTGCTTCAAAAAGTGTTGTCGGTTGATAATCTTCAACGCGACTATTCACTACATCTAAATTCATGAGTGATAATTCGCTTTTCACTTGTTGCATGAATGTCGTTTTTTTATTGACCGAATCCATCACTGTGACTTTTAATTCAGGTTTTGTAATTGCTAATACAATGCCTGGAAATCCGGCACCACTGCCGACATCTAAAATATTTTTTACTTGTACATGTTTCAAAATTGATAAGCTATCTAGGAAATGAAGTTTGATCATTTCTTCGCGCTCACGAATCGCAGTTAAGTTATACACACGATTCCATTTTTCTACTAAATCTAAATATGTCATCAACTGATCAATCACTTGATCGGATAATGCCAAATCCATGCGTTGTAATCCCTCGATCAATAGATCGCGGTCTTTTTTGTCGCCAACTTTCATGCTGCTTTTTCTGGGCGTTTTGCGGTCATCGTTTTAGGTTTATTTTTTCGTTTAATAAACACTAAAAGTAATGAGATGGTCGCAGGCGTGATACCAGAAATGCGCGAAGCTTGTCCTAAATTTTCAGGCTTATGCAGATTCAATTTTTGTTGTGCCTCAACACTCAAGCCATGAACTTCCTTGTAATCAAGATCGATAGGTAATGGAATATCTAATTGATCTCGACTGCGATCCACTTCTTCTTGCTGTCTTACAATGTAGCCTTTGTATTTTGCTGAAATTTCAACTTGTTCTCTGACAGCAGGATCAATCAAACTTGCATCTTCTTGCATGAGTTCTTTAACGCCTTCAAAGCTCACTTCAGGGCGTCTTAATAAATCAAATAAGTTATATTCGTGATCGATTGCTTTTCCAATAATCGCTTCTTGTTTTTCAATCGAAATGTCTTGAGGCCTTACAAAGAATTTTTTTAATCGCGCTTCTTCTGATTGAATGGTTTCTTGTTTTTGATTAAACATCGTCCAGCGATCATCATCGACCAGTCCTAAATTGCGACCTATAGCTGTGAGTCTTAAATCAGCGTTATCTTCTCTTAACATCAATCGATATTCAGCTCGGCTTGTAAACATTCTGTAAGGCTCAGAAACTCCGCGCGTAATCAAGTCATCGACTAAAACGCCTAAATAAGCTTCATCGCGCTTAGGACACCATGATGCTTTATCTTGTGTCATTAAGGCTGCATTTGTGCCAGCCAATAATCCTTGCGCTGCGGCTTCTTCATAACCTGTTGTGCCATTAATTTGTCCTGCAAAAAATAGACCTTGAATAGATTTAGTTTCTAAACTGGACTTTAAATTACGCGGATCAAAGTAATCATATTCAATGGCATAACCTGGTCTCAAGATGTGAGCATTCTCTAACCCATTGATTGAACGGACTAATTTGTACTGGATGTCAAAAGGCAAGCTTGTTGAAATCCCATTAGGATAAATTTCATTAGTATTTAAGCCTTCTGGCTCTAAAAAAATCTGGTGAGAATCTTTATCTGCGAATCGATGAATTTTATCTTCCACCGATGGGCAATAGCGAGGACCTACCCCCTCAATCACGCCGGTATACATGGGGGAGCGATCTAATCCACTCCGAATAATGTCATGGGTGGATTCATTGGTATGAGTAATCCAACATGATACTTGTTGTGGGTGTGTTGTTTTTTTACCATAAAAAGAAAAATAAGGGGTTGGCGTATCACCTGGTTGTTCTTGCATTACAGCATAATTAATCGTGCGCCCATCAATTCTTGGTGGTGTTCCCGTTTTAAGTCGGCCCACTGGCAAACCAATTTCCCTCAAACGATGTGCTAGAGAGATAGAAGGCGGATCCCCTGCGCGACCTGCTTGATAATTCTTTAAGCCTACATGGACAAGGCCACCTAAAAATGTGCCAGCAGTTAAAACAACGGTTTTAGATTTAAATTGAATACCAATTTGTGTCACTACCCCGGCGACACGATCTTTATCTAAAAGAATGTCGTCAACTGCTTGTTGAAAAAGCCAAAGATTAGGCTGATTTTCAAGGCGACGTCTAATCGCGGCTTTATATAAAATACGATCCGCTTGAGCACGGGTCGCTCTAACCGCTGGGCCTTTGCTACTATTTAAGATACGAAATTGGATACCGGCTTCATCGGTCGCAACGCCCATGGCGCCGCCCAATGCGTCAATTTCTTTAACTAAATGGCCTTTACCAATGCCACCAATAGATGGATTGCAAGACATTTGGCCTAAAGTTTCGATGTTATGGGTTAAAAGGAGCGTCTTTTGTCCCATGCGTGCCGAAGCCAAGGCTGCCTCTGTTCCAGCATGTCCTCCGCCCACCACAATTACATCGAAATTATTTGGAAATTCCATGGTTTTACGTCTATTAGAAAAGGTGTAATTTTACTTTAAGTTAGCCAGAATCACTATGAAAACCATTGTTTCACGTGAAACATTTACTAAAAAAAGATCGGAAAACTGTTCCACGTGGAACCAAAGCATTACTTACCAATACAAAAACGACTAAAAATTTCACCCAGAAGATCATCCGGAGTAAATTCGCCCGTAATAGAAGCCAATGAAGTTTGCGCTTGTCTAAGCTCTTCTGCGACTAATTCAGGTGACTGAAGCTGATGAACCGATTCATTCAGATGTTTTGAGACAATCTGAAGCGCATCTAAATGTCGTTGTCTCGCCATAAAAATGCCTTGATTTCCGTCTTTACTAAATTCAACGCCAGCCATTTTTAATAGAATGGTTTTAAGCTCAGCTAAACCCTCTCCATTTTTTGCTGAAATAAAAAGATGATGCTCACCATTAATCATTTCGGACGCAGCTTTTTTGGATAACAAATCAATTTTATTGTGAACCCATATCTTAAAAACGTCTTTTGGAATGCGATTTAGAATGATTTTCTCGTAATCGGTAATACCCTTGCCAGCATCCACCAAAAATAATGCGATATTGGCCTTTTCTATCGAAATCCATGTTTTTTCGATACCCATTTTTTCAATTTCATCACTTGTATCTCTTAATCCGGCGGTATCAATCACATGAATCGGAATGCCTTCGATTTGAATTTCACTTTTAATGGGATCACGAGTTGTACCAGGGATAGAGGTCACGATCGCTTGATCATCGCCAGATAATTGATTGAGTAAACTCGACTTGCCCACATTCGGCTGGCCTACCAATACAACCGTCAACCCTTCGCGCAATAAGTGGCCTTGTTTAGCAGATGAAGTGATTTCATCCATGCGTAACTTAAGCCTTAAAAGCTTTTCTTTGACTTTACCGGTCGTAATAAAGTCGATTTCTTCCTCAGGAAAATCTAAACAAGCTTCAATATACATACGTAAATCAATGAGTTCTTTTAGTAACTCATTGATTTTATTAGAAAAATAACCACTTAACGAGAGCATGGCACTTTTCGCAGCCTCGGAGGTTGAAGCATTGATTAAATCTGCGACCGCTTCAGCCTGAGCCAAATCAATTTTGTCATTAAGATAAGCGCGCTCAGTAAATTCTCCTGGCTTTGCCAGTCTCGCTCCACACTCAATGCAACGCGCTAATAAAAGCTGCATCACAGCAATGCCACCATGGCCTTGAAGTTCTAATACATCTTCACCGGTATACGAGTGTGGGGATTTAAAAAAAAGCGCAATGCCACGATCAATCTCTTGACCATTACTATCTAAAAAAGGGAGATAGGACGCTAAACGATTTTCAGGGCAGACTCCCAAAAGATGTTTTGCAACATCGCTTGCTTTTGGGCCTGAAATTCTCACGACCCCAATACCGCCAGCACCCGAAGGTGTTGCAATGGCAGCAATGGTATCTAAATTATTTGTGAGTCGCATTGCCTTTCTTAGCTAATGCGGCTGCGTGAATAGATCGATTAATCATCCATTGTTGAAGAATCGACAACACGTTATTAATCACCCAATAAAGCACTAAGCCTGCCGGGAAGAAGAAAAAGAATACACTGAATACAACAGGCATAATCATCATCAACTTTGCTTGCATCGGATCTGTAGGTGCTGGATTAAGTTTTGTTTGCACAATCATGCTGATCCCCATAATGATTGGCAATACATAAAAAGGATCTTTCACAGAAAGATCAGTAATCCATAACATGAAAGGTGCATGTCTCAATTCTACAGCGCCCATCAACACCCAATAGAGCGCAATGAAAACAGGGATTTGAATAAGAATAGGTAAACAACCACCCATCGGATTAATTTTTTCTGTGCGATAAAGTTCTAACATCGCTTGTTGAAATTTAACTTTGTCATCACCGAATTTTTCTTTCATGCTTTGTAAACGCGGAGAAAGTTCACGCAGTTGCGCCATTGATTTATAACTTGCTGCAGAGAGTGGATAAAAAAGTATCTTAATTAATATAGTGAGAAGAATAATGGCACCGCCCCAATTGTTCACCAATTTATGAATCCAGTTGAGCACCATAAATAAAGGGGACGCAATAAAAGTTAACCAACCATAATCTACGGTATAAGTTAAACCCGGTGCAGCTTTTTCTAATTGCTCTTTAATTTGTGGGCCTGAGTAAAGTTTAGTTGCAAATTCTTTTTTCTCGCCAGATTGAATTGCCGAAAGTTGAGTTAGCACGCCTGATGAATAAATATTATCTGCTACTTGTTTTGTATAAAATTCACGCTTTTGATTGCCGGACAAAATCCATGCACTTGCGAAATAATGTTGCACAACACCTACCCAACCATCGACCGAAATAATTGACAAGTCATGTTTTTTCATTTCACTGAATTTAACTTTTTTATATTTATCAGCGTCTGTGAAATAAGCAGCGCCTGTAAATGTCGGTGCTACTTTACTTGTCTCCGCTGAGCCATCATCATGCACAAGTTGGAAATACGCAGAGGGTGTAATCGCTGACTTGCCATGATTTGTAATTTCATAACGCACACCTATTTGATAGCTGCCGCGATCAAAAGAAATAATTTTTGCAACTTCTACATCTTGATTTTTGTAATTTAATTTAACGTCTAAATGATTTTGTCCATTCTCTAAAACATAATTTGTTTTTTCAGATGTGAATGATGATTTGTGTGTTGGTAAATCATTACCAATGAGTCCGGTTTGTGCAATGTAAAGTAATGGTTTTTGTGCGTCATCTAATAACACAAATTTATCTTGTGCATTATCAGCGAGATGGTTGTTGAGAAGTAAGCGGCGAATATCGCCTCCTACGGTATCAATTTCTATTTGATATAAATCGGTTGACACTTTAATACGGGTGCCAGTTTCTAATTTGAAATTAGAATCAGGAGATATTGTTTTGCTGTCGGCAGTATTTAATTTTTGGGAAGATGGAACGCTTGCGTCTTGTTGCGTTGTAACTTCAGATACTGGAACATGTTTGCGTTGCCATGAGTCCCATAACAAAAGAATTGAAAAAGAAAATACAACAAACAGTATTAAACGCTTCGTATCCATAAATTATAAAATTCCAAAATTAAATAATAGGATCATGACCACCCTTGCACCACGGATGACATTTACCTATTCGTTTCATTGATAAAAAAATTCCTTGTATCACGCCTTTTTTTTGTATCGCATCGATAGTGTATTGCGAACATGTCGGAGTAAATCGACATTGCTGACCAAAAAAGGGGCTTAATAATAATTGATAACATCTCACAAATATTATTGCGATTGATTTCATTTTTTTAATCTCGCAATCATCTGATCAACTTCTGTTTCAATTTCATCATAATCGTTACGATAAAACGATTTTTGAATGCGTATCACTATATCAAAATTTAAGAGCTGTTCTTGTTTTTTTCGCATTAATTCGCGCAAGACGCGCCTCATGTAATTACGCTTCACAGCTAATTTTTGTGTTTTTTTGCCGACCACCATACCCAAACGAAATAAAGACAACATATTAGGTTGATAGTGAAAACTTAAGTGCTGAGAGGAAAGTCGCTTGCGGAAATTAAAAACGGATGAAAATTCATCCGTTTTTGTAAGTTTGGTTAGTTTAGTTTGCAAATTATAGAGAATTTGCCAGAGTAGGTCTTTATAGACCGATACGAGCACGGCCTTTAGCACGGCGAGCTGATAATACAGCGCGTCCTGCACGAGTCTTCATGCGTACTAAAAAACCATGCGTGCGAGCACGTTTTACTTTTGATGGTTGATAGGTACGTTTCATTGTGTTTCTCCAGCTATAATTCGATAAGGATCGCGCAATTTACCTTACATACCGCTAAGTGTCAACGATTATTTGTTTAAGAAGTCTAAAAACGCCTGTGGATAACTTTGGTAGGTTCAGTTAAGATGATTTCCGTAAAGCAATCATTCCTAAAAGGCATTTTTACACCACTCTCGGTTCTCTAAAATGCCAAATCAAGAAGAAGTTGTAAATTTAATACTATTTATTTTGGATTTTGCCGTTAATGGAAAATTTTTGGACTCACTGTCTCGAACGTTTTAAAAAAGAGCTCTCTGCCCAGCAATTCAACACCTGGATCAAACCGCTTAAATTTGAACACGATCAACATAAAATTAAAATTTTAGCGCCCAATAAGTTTGTTCAACAATGGGTAAAAGATCGCTTTGCCCAAAAAATTGAAGTCTTGGCGAAAGAGCAACTCCCTGACGTCACGAAAGTAGAGTTCGCCATACGTGCCATTAAAGAATCCATAGTGCCTAAAAAAGAAGCAGTTTTATCAAAAGCATTAGCTATTTCGCCTCCGAACAATGTAGCCGAAGC
>Ga0255151_1000355_pt1 | contig 15110 bp, 16 predicted proteins | sample Atl_Yuk_RepB_8h_FD_183612 | JGI IMG/M metagenome (GOLD analysis project Ga0255151, IMG submission 183612) | Freshwater microbial communities from Altamaha River, Georgia, United States - Atl_Yuk_RepB_8h | ecosystem: Environmental > Aquatic > Freshwater > River | place: USA: Georgia | collected... | reverse complement strand
CTGCTAAGGGTGGAACAACAGCCACAATTACAGCTAAAGCCTTTTCTGATACCACAATGGTAACACAAATAGGCTCAGACTTGATATATAACGCAACTGGTGTTAATATTATAGCTAACTACGGTATAGTGGCTTCTCCTAGCAGCTATAACGAACAAAAAACTGTAGGAGAAATTACAATACAATGAGGAGAGTAATATGACCACAGCAATTCCTTCTTGGGAAAAAATTGGACCAGGACAAGAGACTGGCAAAGTATCTTTTGCTTTGGTGCTAGATGGTGTTGTACAACAGGTAATGACAACTAATGTTCAAACAGCATCACTTCTACTTGAAAACCCACAAATCATCAGATGTAAAGATGATGCAGAAGCGGGTATGACCGTAGAAGAAGCAGCATTCACAGCTTAATTTAATAGAATAGGAAAAAAGTGAAACTCATAAAGTTTATTCCGTTTGGCGGAAGGAAGAAGCTTATTGAGCCATCTGTTTCTAAAATTCCACAGTGGTGGAGAGATGGCGAATCTACAATAAAAATAGGCGACTACGAACAGGCAGGCATGAAAACATGTATTCCATTTATGGAAATAATGATGTCTGGCTATACAGTTAATTTGCCATTTGACGTATTTGTTACTAGAAATGAAAATGGTGAAGTTTCAATTAAATGGAATGGCCCATCAGAAGGTGAATGGCCAAGATTTATTCAAGAAAGACCAAAGGAGTTAGGCGCTACAATACCTAGACCAGCTGGACATATGCCAAATCATTTTGTTTGGTCATCACAGTGGTCTTGGAAAACACCAAGGGGATATAGCGTTTTAGTAACACATCCATTTAATAGATTTGATCTTCCATTTACAACTCTTTCTGCAACTATGGATGCAGATAAGTTTCAAGGTAATGGAAATGTTCCATTTTTTCTAAAAGAAGATTTTCAAGGTGTAATACCTGAAGGAACACCAATTATGCAAATATTTCCTTATAAAAGAGATAAGTGGAAATCTTGGGTAGATGATTCTACTATTCCAGATATTCATAGAAATCAGGCAATTCCAATTAGAGAACCTGGCAAATCGTATAAAAAGTTATTTTGGGTAAAAAAGGTTTACGAATGATATTTAAAAGAAAAAGAATTCAAAAAATAAGTCCAAAAAAAGACTCATTTAATCCACCAAAACAATATCATGAAGAAAATAAAATATACTCTATAGCACTTGTTTTAGACGGAGAGATACAGGATATAATTAGAACAGAAGAAAGGTTATGGGCTCTTTTAATGAGCCAGCCAGTTATTTTAGATATTTCTGATTTAGAAGAAAAGCCACAAATTAACTGGACATATAATGAAGAGACTGGAGAGTTCAAGAATCCAAATGCGATTAAACCCACTGACGAAGAAGATACAAGCTCTATCTGAAGATATTAAGATAGACTGGCAACAACCAGAACCATCTGTTAAAAATGTTCCAGACTGGTTTAAGAAAATAGAGCCAGTAGATCAAGAAGTTCATGATATGACTATTAAAAAGTGCATACCAGTACTTGACTCATTTACAGCAGGATATGTTTTTAAGACTTCTGCTGATGTTATATATGATGATCAATATCATAGATTTATTGATAATGGCGTAGCAGATGTTGTAACATTTCATCCAGATTTTCAGCTAGAAGGATTTGATATTGGAGACCACCTACACCCATCTCCATTTAAATGGATAAATAAGTTTTATTGGAAAACTCCCAAAGGATATAGTACTATTTTTACACACCCATTAAATAGAACTGATTTACCATTTCAATCATTAACTGGTATTGTAGATACAGATGAATTTCCACTTTCAGTTCAATTTCCATTTTTTATGAAAAGGGGTTTTAGTGGATTAATTCCAGCTGGAACTCCAATTATTCAAGCAATACCATTTAAGAGAGATGATTTTGACTTAGAGATCCCTTATCAAAAAGAATCATATGAGTATGAACATTTTTGGAATTGGTTCCAGCCTCCAATGGGCAAATATAAAAGATTTTTTTGGAAAAGAAAGAAATATCAGTGACAACTAAAAGGCCATGGGACTTATTTAAAGAAAAAATAAATAAGCCAGTATCTTTTGTAGACGAAATAAAAAGAGACTATATAAACGATGAAGGTTTTGAGGTTCCAGAAAATACATTAGCTTTTTATTGTACTTCAGAGCATAACTATAAAATATCAGATGTAATTGAGAGTTTGATAGGATATCCAAACAGAGACTGGTTTGCCGTAACAGCCTTCACATTTTGTTTACCATTAACGATAGGAAACCAGTACGGATTTGCTATTAAATCTAATTGGGATATAGATCTAAAATGGAATGGTGATCCAAATGGTGGTTTAGAAGTTATATCAGAAGGTTGGCAAAACCACGAATCAATACAGCCACTAGTAAGTGATTTTGCACATGGCATACTAACATTAGAAAATAAATTTATAGTTAGAACTCCACCAGGAGTAAATTTAATGACAATACAACCACCAAACTATTTTATAAGAGGTTTACATGTTATGACTGGTGTTGTAGAGTCTGACAATCTTAGAAGAAATTTTACATTTAATATAAAGGTAACAGAACCAGATAGAACAATAAGTATTAAAAAGGGTGATTGGTTAGCTGCTTTTATTCCAGTACCTAGATTTTTTATAGATAGCTTTGAGTTAAAAGATGCTAAAGATATTTTTGGTCAACAGATCATAGATAATGAAATGATGGCCACACACGCCCTTGGATGGGAAAGACATAATACAGATAGAGGTAAAATAAATGGATCTGGAAGAAGATATTTTAAGGGTATTCATGTAAATGAAACATCTTATAAAAATCATCAAAAAAGGGTGGGTAAAAAATGACAGAAGAAGATATTCCAAAATGGAAAAATGTTCCAGCAAGGCCATGGGACTTATTTAATAAAAAAATAGGTAGAGTTACAGCTGATGTAGCAGCTGAAAGATTTGAAATATGTAAGGCATGCCCAAGATACGTTCCTACTACACATCAGTGCAAAGAGTGTGGATGTATTATGAATTTAAAGGTTAAGCTGCCAAATGCCGAATGCCCACTTGGTCACTGGGGACAGGTAGATTTAACACAGGAAGAGTAGTCTTGAGCCTGTTTTTGAGGTATAATTAAAACATGGCGACCAATTTTCCAACATCATTAGATACGCTGATTAACCCACAGTCAACAGACTCGGTTCAGCTAGTTTCCCATGCTGCCCAACATGCCAATGCAAATGATGCAATTGAGGCCTTACAATCAAAAGTTGGAATAAATAACTCAACTGATACAAATTCTATAGATTATAAACTAGCTCAGCTTTTAGGGTATGCCCTTAATTATGAGCAAGCTCAGGATGCAGCTGCAGCTCTTCTAGCTCATGCAAATCACACAAACCTAATTGCAACATATGATGATGCTTTAAATGAAATAAGATTATCAGTTGCTGCTCCAGATGTGGCAAAAACTGTTTATCAGACTGCAGTAAATCAGGGCGCCACTACATTAAATAAAGGTACCCCTGTATATATCAATGGATCAGTTGGAGCTTCTGGTAAGCTAACAGTAACAGCAGCATCAAATGCGTCTGAAACAACATCATCAAAAACATTTGGTCTTTTGGCAGAAAATATTATTGCTGGCGCTGAAGGGCAAATAATTACAGAAGGTCTTTTAACAAATGTAAACACAATTGGCGGAAATGATGGTGATGCTGTATGGTTGGGTACTAATGGTCAAAAGCTATATGGATTAAGCAATAAGCCAGTGGCACCAGCCCATTTAGTATTTTTAGGAATTGTTGTAAGAGGTCAGCATCAAAATAACGGATCAATTTTTGTTAAAATTCAAAATGGTTTTGAGTTAAAAGAAATTCATGATGTTTTAATACAAAATCCACAAAATTTAAATGCGCTTGTTTGGAACTCAACTACATCATTATGGGAAAACTATGACCTAACTCAATTTCTTGCAACAAAAACATATGTGGATACGGCTGTATCTAACCTTGCCACATCAACATCACAAGCTTTAACATCACATGAATCAGATACTACAAATATACATGGCATTCCAGACACATCCCTGCTTGCAACAAAATCATATACAGATAATGCAGTTTCAACAGCAGTATCTGGTCTTTTAAATTCTGCACCAGAAGCACTAGATACATTAAAAGAACTAGCAACTGCTTTAGGAAATGATGCAAATTTTTCAACAACAATAACAAATGCACTAGCAACAAAAGCTACAATTACGTCATTAAATGATGGATTAGCACTAAAACCAGATATTACAGCATTAACACATTCTTTACATGATGGGGTAGCCGTAACATATGACTCTCAAAACAATAAGGTTGTTTTCAATGTAGAAGAACCAATTAAGGTTGACATAGCTCCGCCATCAAATGCAGCGGAAGGAGATAGTTGGTATGAAGCTGATACTGGAATATTATATGTTTATGATGGAACATATTGGATTGAAATTTCTGGCGGAAATGGAACAGCTGGAGCAGTTCCAGCATCTGTTGCATATTTAGGAAATGTAACATCAGACATACAAGCTCAATTAAATTCTAAATCTCCAATTAACAATCCTAGTTTTACTGGTAATGTAATTTTACCATCTACTACATCTATAGGAAATGTAAGCTCAACAGAACTGTCCTATCTTGATGGAGTTACATCATCAATTCAAACACAATTAAATAATAAAGTTTCTATTAACTCTCCAGGATTTACTGGAAACCCAACAGCTCCAACTCAACCAGCAAACACAAATAATACTACTTTAGCAACTACAGCATATGCAGATGCGGCTGCTCAAGCAGTTGCCGCAACATTACTAGATTCAGCACCTACAGCATTAAACACTCTTAAAGAATTAGCAACTGCGTTAAATAATGATCCAAACTATGCAACAACAATTACAAGTGCTTTAGCAACAAAATTGTCTACATCTGTAGCTGCTTCAACATATGCATCAATTGCTTCACCAATATTTACTGGTATTGTTACTCTTCCATCAACAACTTCAATAGGAAACGTAAATAATACTGAAATAAGTTACCTTGATGGAGCAACATCAAATATACAAACTCAACTAAACAATAAGCTTAACTCTTCATCATTTACCGCAGTTAATTTAACTGGACACACATATTCTTCTGTAGCAGCACTTCCTTCAGCAAGTGCTAATACTGGAAAAAGATTTTATGTTAGTGCAGATACCTATACGTATTATTCAGACGGATCTACTTGGATAAAATTAGCAAAATATTCAGATGTATCAACTGGTGGAACATCTTTAGCAATAAATGATTTATCTGATGTTGATACACAAACAACTGCTCCACAAACAAATCAAGTTTTAAGATTTAATGGAGCACAATGGGTTCCAGGAACTGTATCTTCTGGCGCATCTGCAATAAATGATCTTTCTGATGTTGACACAGCAACATCTGCACCAACAAATGGACAAACACTTACCTGGAATGGTACAAACTGGGTTCCATCTACAGTAGCAACTGTACTTCCACAATATCCAGCAATAACTGTACTTGATGTTACAAATAATGGGGCGACATCATATCAATTTAATAATCAATATTCTGGGGATAATCCAACAATATATGCTATTTCTGGAACAACAATTGCATTTAATTTAAATGTTACGGGACATCCATTTTTAATTAGAACTTCAGCTTTAGCAAACTATAATACTGGATTAATACATGTTGCAACAGATGGAACAGTATCAACTGGATCTAATGCTCAGGGCAAAACAAGTGGTACACTATATTGGCAGATACCAGCAACAACTACTGGTGGATATAGATATCAATGCTCTATTCACTCAGGAATGGTTGGAACAATTACTATTAAGGATATAGCAACTATATGATAATTGGAAATTGGGAATACGAAATAACAGAAAAAGAATCATCTTATGACATTATTATTAAGTCTATTTCTGATAATAAATCGCTAAAAATTTCTGATATTGTTTTTCCTATAGAAAGAGAAGATTGGTTAGAAGAAGTTTATAGAACAGCAAAAGAGACATTAGACGGACAACCACATTGCTGTTATGATGGAAAATGTGAGTGGGTGATTTCATAATGCCAACATTATTTCCCTCTAATCCTACTCTAAATCAAGAATTTAATGGGTATAAGTGGAACGGCGAAGCCTGGAAAATAATTGATACCTCAGTTGAAAGATCTCAAGATGCTACTGCATTAGCATTAAATCACTCTGATCATAATAATATTACAGTTACATATGATGATGTTAATAATAAAATTATATTTACAGCACTACCTCAATTAACTCAAGAGCAGGTCCAAGACTATCTTGCACCATTGTTTACTCATGGAAACAATGAATTAATTAATGTCACATATGATGATGAAGCAAATCAGATGATTTTAGAGGCTGTTGTTCCACCATCAAAAGCAATTATGTCTGCTTCAGCACCATCTTCACCAGCACATGGAGAATTTTGGTTTGATATAGATGAATACAGAAGCGGATCAACAAAAGCACTTAAAGTATATAATGCTTTTCCACCAGCATATGTTGGAGTATATAATAATGGAGCAGATTATTATCCTGGAGATATAGTTTCTTATAGTGGATCTTTTTATATAAGAGTTTTAGAGCCAAACCCTGGATATCCACCTGGAACTGTATATTGGGAATCATATACATTTACTCCTGGTTGGGAATATGTAAGTTCTAATTTATCATTATCAACAACAAATACATGGACTTCAAATAATACATTCTCTAGAGGTGTAATTATTGGTTTAGCAAATGCACCAACAAATCCAGTAGAAGGACAAATTTATTATAATACAGTTTTAGATAAGTTAAAAGTTTTTGATGGGTTATTATGGCAAGACATTCAGGGATCTGGCGGAGGCGGAGGCCTTTCATTAGTACCAACAGATACAACTGTCCCACCAAGTTCATTTTTTATAGGTTTGGGCGCACCACCACAAGGTTCAGTATTTGAAGGTGATTTATGGATTGATGTTGATGATGATGCTGGAGATACAGAATTTATACATGTTGGTTCAGAGCCACCAGCAGATTTTGGATCAGGAACTTTATGGGTTGATATAGATGAGCCAGAACTTCCATTAATTTATTCTGATAATGAACCACCAACATATTCCCCAATAGACGGTGATTTATGGATTGATTTGGATGATGATAGTGGAGCATCAATTCTGTCTTCCACAACAGCACCACTGCCAACTGAAACAGAGTTTTGGTTAGATCTTACTACAGAAGAAGGATATCTAACATATAGTGATTTGTTTAAAAATGGAGCAGCTCAAATACAAAATTTTGCAGCTCTTCCAAATGCAAGCACATATCCAGGCATGATAGCCTATGTATTGGCTGAAAATTCTCTATATGTTGCAACATCTGGATCTTGGAAAAAAATCTATCCAACTTTTGACGCAGAAGCCCTTGGATGGATGGGCTTTTAGTAGTTAATATAGTATAATTAAGACGAGGTATCTAATATGTCATTAAAACGTTGGAATGGAACCGCCTGGGTTACAGTAGCAGGTTCAAGACCAGGACCAACTGGACCACAAGGACCAGCTGGTACAGCTGCAACAATTTCTGTTGGATCAGTTAATACAATTGCTGCTGGCTCTCCAGCAACAGTAACAAATTCTGGTACATCATCTGCAGCAATATTTAATTTTAATATTCCAGCTGGATCAGTAGGACCAGCAGGAGCTCCAGGTGCAGCAGGAGCTCAAGGTACACCAGGACAAAGAGGATCATATACATATACTGGAATTGCGAATCCAACCTCACAAAATCCAGCACAAAAAAATGGGTTAGATACATATTTAAATACAACAAGTGGAGATTATTTTCAATATAGCTCGTCAACATCAACTTGGCAACTAGTTGGAAATTTAAGAGGACCACAAGGACTTTCAGGAGCAACAGGACCGCAGGGACCAGTAGGGCCTTCTGGTAATGAACTAGCAAATGATATACTAGCAGAGACAACAGTAGCAAGACTTGATGCTATGTTAAATCTAGGTATTTATTATCCAAAATATACTAGCACTTTAACACAGACACAATTAAATAGTAAGTTTGCTGCTTCAAGTTTCTTATTTTAGGAGAAGATAAATGGCAAGAAGACAAATAGAGGATGCGTACTATACGTTTAATCCAGGCACCAATACGATTGTAATTCCTAGAATTGTAAGACAAGATCGTTTGATGCTTATTACTAACACTACTCGTGGTACGGTAATCTATAATTTTGCTGATAATAACCTAAATGCTTATTCATTTAATGTTGATAATGAAATTGGATATGATCCAAAAACCACAATTGTTTTAAAATATAATTGTTCTGGAATGAATGCTAATGATAAATTAGCAATTATTGTTGATGAAGTTGCGGAAACAACAACATTTACAGAACCACTTTTAGATGCTGTAAATAAGCTTCGTGTAGCACCACCACAATCACTTATTGATACCGACTTTGAATATGGTGTACAGGGTTCTAAGTGGGAAGCTTTAGTTTTAACAGCAAATTACCCATCATTTTTCTCAAGAGCAACTGGCGGAAACTCTTTTGATATTGCATCAATTGTTGGAGATGGAACATCACCAAGATCATTAGTTACAGTAACAGTAATTAATCCAATTGCAGATTTTGTTGCTGGAGACGTTGTTTCTATCCAAGATTCACTAAACGTTCTTGCTGAGGGTACATACCCAGTTGAGTCTGTTTCTTCAGATGGCTATACATTTACATATAGAGCATCTGGTGTAGTAAGCGGAAATATTAAAGATGGAGCACTTACAGCTGTAACTGGTGGAGGTATTTTTGATAATGCACATATCCCAGGCGGTAATATAGCAACAGGCTTACAACCATGGTCAGCATTTTCAGATGGTGCAGCACAATCTACAATTACAGTAACAACAAATAATCCACATGGACTTCTTCCTGGAACACCAATTTTAATTGGTACACAAAATCCAGCATGTGCTATTTCTGGTGCACATAGAATTTTCCAAGTTTCTGCACCAAATCAATTTAAATTTAAGATGACATCATCTGTACAAAATCCAGTTACTACATCTTCAGTAGGATTATACGCAAAACCAAATGGATATGTAATGCACAGACCATTTGATGGTGGAGTTATTTTATCAACCACAGACAACGTTTGCGGAATTAGAGTAATTCGTCAGACACGTCGTTATTTTAGATATCAATCAGGTAAATCAATTCAATTTTCAACTGGTGTTAAATTTACACCAACATTTGATATTGATAGTATTTCTGTAGGTGGAGTTCTTCTAGGAAATCAAACAGTAACTGTACAAACAATTCAAGATCATGGATTACAGCCAGGTGCAAAAGTTAAAATTGAAGGTATTAAAACAGCTGGATCATATAACCCATGGAATGGAAAATTTACAGTAACTAATATTGTTAATACAAATACTTTCCAGTATCAAATGCTTCTAACTCAAAATCTGACAGCAACAGATCAATTCCCAGGTGGAATTGATGTTAAGGCAACTGTATATGAATGGGATGGATCAGCAACAAGATGCGGACTATTTAATGATCAGAATGGATTCTTTTTTGAATACGATGGAACATATCTATATGCAGTTAGAAGATGGTCAAAGAAAGAATTATTTGGTCGTGTAAATGTTACACAATATTCAAATATTGTAACTGGAACAAATACAAGATTTAGAAAACAATTATTAGTTGGTGATCAAATTGTTATTAAAGGTGCAAATTACACTGTTGCAGAAATTTCTAGCGACACAAGACTTGCAATTACACCAGCATATAAAGGTCAATCTACAACAACAGCTAGATATATTGTAACTGAAGAAATTAGAGTTCCACAAACAGAGTGGAATATGGACAGAATGGACGGAACAGGTCCTTCTGGATACACTCTTGATACAACACAAATGCAGATGGCATATATTGACTATACATGGTATGGTGCAGGATTTATTAGATTTGGATTTAGAGCAACTGAAGGTAATATTGTGTATTGCCACAGAATGCCAAATAACAATACAAATACAGAAGCATACATGCGCTCTGGTAACCTTCCAGCCCGTTATGAGTGTATTAACTCACCATTCTTTAGCACAAAACTAAAAGCTGGCGGAAATGGAATTGTTGGATCAGCATTAGCACCTACACAAATTTTGATGTATGTAGATAGCATTAAATTCTGGCCAACTCAAGGATACTTAATTATTAAGGATAGCCAAAACGTCGAGCTTTGCTCTTATACTATTGATAATCCAGTATATAATCAAACAGCTCAAGGTTATCCAGTAAATATTAATCGTAGACAACCAATGAATTCATATTTTGGTGGAGTTTTATGGCAGCTATACGGAAATACAGCAACAGCTACATTTACCCCAGATAGCACAATTACAAATGGAACTGGAACATCTCAGGTATCCGTTCAAACAATTACTAACACATGCGCTCCAGTTATTAGTCACTGGGGATCTTCAGTGATTATGGATGGAAGATTTGATGACGATAAAAACTTCATCTTTACTGCTGGTATGCAGAGATTTATGAATATTTCTGGTTCTGGTACTCTTACTGCACGTGTTTCATCTAAGACATCAACAGCTGGAACTGCAACACTAACTACAACTACAGCGCATGGATTACAGGCTGGATATCCAGTAACAGTTTCTGATGTTAATACTAAAGCAACAATTACAAGCGTTCAGAGAACAGATACTTCAACATGGACAATAACAACTCAAGGTGCACATAATTTAGTTGCAGGTCAAACTGTATCAATTATTGGTACAACAACATCTAATACTGGTTCTACTGGACTAGTTGTTGCTGGTGCTAATACCAGCGTGTTAAACTCAACATGGACAATTAATACTACTCCAACAGCATCAACATTTACAGTTATTAATCCTGGAACATATGGATATACTGCTAGAACACAAACAAGCTCGGCGCTTGCTACAGAAAGTACAACATTTAATGGCACATATACCATTTCTTCTGTAACTTCAAATACAATTGTATATACAATTGCAAACACAAGCACACTTCCAAACTCAATTGTTACTCCAAATGGTACATTAACACAATCATTTGGTTCAGCTCCTGTACCAAGACCATTGATTTCAATTAGAATTGCTCCATCAGCAGATAACGGTATTGGAAGAAATTATGGAATTCGTGAACTTATTAATACAATGCAACTACAACTACAATCATTAGGTATTCTTGCACAAGGTACATTCCTTATTCAGGGATTATATAATGTTGCTAAATTCCCAACTGGAGTAAATATTCCTAACGATTGGGAATTAAAGAGAGTTCCTGGTGGTTCTTTAGCTCAGGTTATTTATCATGACGGAACAGGCGATGCTGGAAATACAGTTACAAATCCAGTTTCAACTATATCAGGCGGTGACCAGGCCTTTGCATTCTATACAGATTCATCTGGTGGCACTGGTACATATACTGCTACCACATTTGATCTTTCAAAAGTTAGAGATCTTGGAACGTCAATTCTTTCTGGAAATGGCAACTCAACAGCTCCAGGATTTCCTAATGGTCCAGATATCTTAACAATTGTTGCAACAAACTTAGGTTTAACATCGGGAGATATTTCAGCACGTCTATCTTGGACAGAAGCTCAAGCATAATAAGGAGAAAAGATGCCAGATTTTACTTCGCTCATAGATGAGATTGATGTTTTAAAAAATCGTATTAATGCGCTTTCTACATCAACTTTAAATACAGAAGAAATTCTATATTTGGCAGAATCTTTAAATGTAATAGCATCAGCATTAGGAGTAAGCGATATTGCAGCAGCAACTGCAGATGCTATTGCTCAAGTTCAGGCAGCTGGATCAGCAGTAATAACTGTAGTTAATGGAACAGCCAATGGTACTGCTGTATCAAATTTAAATGCTGCATACGTAAACCTTACAAACATTTATAATAATTTAGATCCAAGAGTAACATCAATTGAAGCAGCTATTAATACACAAACATCTGCAATTGCATCAGCATCTGCACAGGCACAGGCTGCAACATATGGAACATGGACACAAATATCAACAAATACTTTATTAGTAAATAAAGGTAGATACATGGTAGTTCCAGCGGCAAGCTTAACACTTACTTTGCCAGCAGGACCAGTTGTTGGAGATGAGATTGAGATTATAGACATAGCTGGAACAGCTGGAACAACTAACTTTACAGTAGCAAGAAATAACGAAAAAATACAAGGTCTTGCGGAAAACTTAGTATTCAACGTAAATGGTAAAAGAATTAAACTTTTATATTCTGGTACAACATATGGATGGAGGATCATGTAATGCCTGATTTAAATACAATTATAACACTTACATCTGGATTAAAAGCATCAGAATTAGCAAATATTGGTGTAACTGGAACATCTTTAGGAATTACACCAGCATCATTAGGAGTTGTTGATGCAGAATCAAGAATTTTTAAAGAAGTAACTGATGGAACCAGAAGACCATATTCTATTCCTACAATAAATACAGTAAATAATAGAAATAATGGATGGGCATATAACTGGGCAAACTCAGAAGCATGGACAAACTATTATAATTATTTAACTGGATCACAAACTGCAGATTGTGAAAGAGCTTTCTGGTTTGCTCTTGGAACAAATAATAGACAAAATACACTAAGTTATTCAGTAAATGATATGAATCAGGGAATTGGAAAAATTGAGTATGCTAAAAACTCAGTAGTGGGCGGAGAAGGTGTACATATTGATGTACAGCAAAACTCATCATATTCTCCATTTAGATCTCGTGTAATGTTTTTAAGAAACTTCCATCCAACACTTTCAAAAACTGTTACTATGTATGGCCACTATGCAAATTATTGGTCGTCTGGCTATGATGGTTCTGGTGTTGCAATTGGAACACCAAACGTAAATGGATCATATGCAAATACAACGTTAATTAACTGGTCAGTTCCAGTAAATAGAACTGGTGGAAACTCTTACTATACTTGGTCGTGGAACGTAACAATTCCAGCTAAAACAACCGTAGCTGTAGTACAAACAAATACTATGTATTACTGGCAGTCTGGTTATGTTTATTGGCACTTAGATGTTAATAAGTTTTATGACCTACATACAACATTTTCTGATTTTTGGGTTCAGCCAGATCTTAAAATGACACAGGCCGCATTGCAGTATAATGATCTTAATAATGAATTTAACGTTCAAAATTCTCATAGAATTTGGCAAGCCACAGCGACATATTTTGGAGATAGATAATGGATAGATATATAACATTTACAGAAGATGGCATCCAGGCAGAATCAATGCTATCAGAAGAATCTCCTGGAGAAAATTGGTATAAAGTTTTAGAAAGCCTAGATGGCAAGTTTTATACACTTAAAGATGGCAATGTCAAGGCTATGAATGAAAAAGATCTAGAAGGCTATAGAATGCTTTTAGATAAACAAAATAAGATTTTCTTTGCTCGTATGCTTAGAAATAAAAAATTGGCTGATTCAGATTGGACACAGTTAGAATCCAGCCCGTTGTCTACAGAAAAAAAGGCTGAATGGGAAGCCTATAGACAAGCACTACGCAACTATCCAGCTTTGCTAGAAAGTAACTTAGATGCTGAATTTCCTGCAGAACCGCAATAATTGCGGCTATGCTATAATTAATTCAAAGAGGTGGTAGTAAAAAATGACTGACTATTCAACACTTGGTACTCAAGTTACCTTGGCAAAGAATAAAATCGATGCTTTGTCAAGCTCCACGCTAGATGCACAAGATTTAGTTTTCTTGGCTAAAGCACTTGAGTCGCTAGGCAATTTATTGGGCGTCAATGATATCATTGGTGTGACCAATTCTTCAATCACATCTGTTCAAAATGCCGCCGCTGGTCAGGTCAATTTAGTTACTGCAGCAGGCGCAACACAAATTGCAGCAGTAGGTACCACAGGAGCACAACAGATAGCCCTTGTAGAGGCGGCAATTAGCAATTATACTTTATACGCAAACATGGGAGTGTTATAACATATGGCAACAATCAGCTTACCAGCAAAATTTTATAGAGGTGTTATTGGAACAACTCCAGAACAAATCTGGGTTACTCCAGCAGGAGAGCTTGACGTTATTACGTCAGTAACACTAGCAAATCTTACAGATGTTGCAAATACAGCAACTCTAAGATTCGGCACTACAGATTTTTTCAAGAATTTAGATTTAGCACCACGTCAAATCGTTGTGCTTGATTTTAAGCAGGTTCTTGAATCTGGAGATGGAATTACAGTTAGCGGCTCAGTCGCTTCTGCAATTTCTCTATTTATCTCTGGTGTCAAAGTAACTTCAGTTTAATAATTTAGGAGAGCAAATAAATGGCAGTAGCAAATGCAACGACTGAGCTAATAATTCCTGGTTTGGATTCATTAGTTCAATCAAATTTAAACTATGCATTAACAAATAATCTAACAATTCAAGCTATTCAAACTAACTTGAATAATACTGGTTCTTTTACAACTCTTTCAACTAATATTTCAGGACTTTCAACAGATCTTGATAATCTTCCAACAAGAGAGCCACTGCCAACATTTGCTACATTTTCAAACTTCAATAACAATCCTTGGTGGTCTATTTGGAATAGTGATATGAAATATATCTCTGCGGGAAACCAGCATACAGATTCTGAGTTATGGTCACCATGGACTGGTGTTAACTATACAAATGGAAATATTGGTTCTAACAGCTGGACATCTTATTGGATGGGAGCAACACCAATGTTCCAGGCAGATGGACATATGTATTTAAGACTTAATGAAGGATATGGAACATACACAGCATCTAATCCAGACAACCTTGATTATGTTATCTCACGTTGTGGAGTTGTAATTGGTGCTTATGGAGTAAGACAAAAATTTTCTTTATTCCTTGACGGTTCAACAATTCAAGTGCGTGAAAGAGGAATTGGAAATGATGGTTATTATGAATCACTTAACCTA
>Ga0255151_1000351_pt1 | contig 15200 bp, 27 predicted proteins | sample Atl_Yuk_RepB_8h_FD_183612 | JGI IMG/M metagenome (GOLD analysis project Ga0255151, IMG submission 183612) | Freshwater microbial communities from Altamaha River, Georgia, United States - Atl_Yuk_RepB_8h | ecosystem: Environmental > Aquatic > Freshwater > River | place: USA: Georgia | collected... | reverse complement strand
TTTTCATCACCTTCCAGGCAATGTCTTTCGCCATCCGGTATGTAGGGGCGGCATAAAAGAATGTTTCGCCCGGCCTTTCGATCGCCCCACGCAGCAATTCGATACATGACAGGTAGCTTTTTCCGAAACGTCTACCCGCTACTAGCACTCTGAAGCGTTTGCGGCTGCTGAATACCTGCCCTTGTGCGTATCTCAGGTTCAGCGTTCCAGCTGCTTGGGTCATTCTGTAGTAGACGGGTACCCTCTAGGGTATTACAGGATTTCGAACCCCTCCCCCGGGTGTGTAACAGAAGAAGGAATTGGGGTTATATCAGTAGGTTCCTAGGGCACCGATCCTATCGTTAATTTTTGCAACACTCCCCCGGTCGGGAGCGGTGTCGTGTTACACTTAGGGAGTGTTAGGGAAACCGTCCCCAAATGGTCCAAGCCACGTTCACGCTGCGGGAGACCTTCGGTCAGGTCCGTGCGTACCCGACCAACGAAGCCGCAACTAACCTCTGTGCGCTGAACGGCACGAAGACGCTAGTTCCGGGAATCATTGGAACCATCGAAGCCCTCGGGTTCCAGTGCGTCGACTGCTGCGGCCATCCGATCAAGCCCTCCGACCTGTACTGATCGGCGGGGGCCGCCCTCTCCCTCCTGGCCCGCGCAAGGCGGGCCTTTCTTGTGTGTAAGGGGACCGGCCCTAGCGGTAGTGATCAGCGGCAAGGGCAGCGGCCCCAGTCAGCACGAGCGCCAGCGCAACGGCGGGCGCAGTAGTGACAGCGGCAAGCCCGAAAGCAGCAAAGGCGGCGGGTTTTAGCACGGCAGTAGTGGTCTGAAGGCTCTCTAATCTTACACACTAGAAAGCCAGCAGGCAAGACTCGCCGAAAATCTCGCAACCGCTCCAGCTGGTAGGCGTCCGGCCCGCAATGTCTACCTGGGGGTAGTGGTTCAGGTGTACTACTCCTGGGCGGTACCGTTCCGCTTGTCTTCCACCACGATCGACAGGCTTGGGGCTTGCGTCTGCGCCAGCATCTCGGGAGACACCTCGCCAACCACAGCGCCGAGATCTCGCAGCAACAGCTGAGCGGTGCCGAACTGCTTAGCCCGGATCGCGCCATCGATGCAGCGCAGTCTCATCTGTTGGATCCGTGAGACCGTTTTGTCCCTTTCGGCTTGCCAGTCCGTCTCATTCCAGCTCTGAACAACGGCATAGTCGCGCCAGGCGGTACTTACGCTCACGCCTTCACGTGTCGCGTGTTCATACACCAAAGCTCGGGCACTCTGGCCGCTCAGCTGCTTAAGAAATAGACGGCGTTGCCGCTCCTCAATCCATGCGTCCGGGTTGCGGCGGCCGTAGGGTCTTGTCTTCTCTACATCGTCCGCCGCAACTTCCGGCGCTTCGTTGATAGCTTCCGGACTGTCCGACATTGTTAGAATCCCTGGCCGTTTGGTTCAATCTTAGGCTGTAACTTGCGAGCGAGCGAAGCGAGCGCAGCAAAAAAGCCCGGCAACTAGGCCGGGCCGCGTGATCGGTGGGCAGCGCCAGTTAGTCCCAGTAATTGCCCAGCCGGAACTCGGCCACCATGCCGTCAGCGATGGACTCGGCAGCGGCAAGCCGGCAAGCCTTCGGGAACCACACGTCCCAGCGATCGCGCACCCCGCCAAATTCCAGCCGGTACTGCTTAGCGGCAGGGATCAAAACGTAACGATCCAGATACGCAATGGCGCGATCCTTGCTGTAGGTCCCGGCCTTGTGGAACTTGCCGAGCGTGCGCCAGGCTGGCTTAATCCATGCTTCGGTGTTGTTAGTCCAGAGCTCCAGCTCACGGGCCGCGTCGCAGTAGTCGGGTTGTGCCATGGTTCGAGCCTAGGTAGGGTTTGCTCTTGTGAAACAATACAGCCAGCACGCACCAGCCGTCAAGTCAGCGCCGTGGGGTACTCGTTAAGAGTTTCTAGGATCGACTCCCGGAGACGGTCGAACCCGTCGCGCCAGGGTGCCGAATCGTCACGGGCAGCAAAGATACAGAGCCCCAGCTGTTGAAGGGTGCGCACCCTATCGGCGATAGATTCCCGGCCCCAGTCCGCTTCAATACCCTCGCATTCCAGCTGGCTGTGATCGTCTTCACTGATCAGCGGGTAACTTTCCAGGCCCTCGATCGTTTCCAGCTGATCCTCTGTGACGTAGCGCAGATCCAGCACGACGCCGCGACCGTTCCATCCGTAGCCGATCTCCAGCACGGCGCCGTTAGGGTCTGGGGTGCTGGCCGTGTCTGTCATGACGCGATAGTTTGACAGGCCGACTAGGCCGGTGCGGCTGTAGTCGCTATAGCCGCAATAGGAAGGAGCGAACCCCAGCGAGACGCCGCGCCAGCGCTCAGCTAAACAGGTTTCTAGGTGAGCCTCTGGGGTTTGGTGCCACTGGTGGCCGCAATCGGTCTCGGGTTCGCCGTCTCTGATGAGCAGCCAGTGACCCTCGCAGCTGGCCAGTCTGTCAACACGCTCCAGCAAAGGGTGAGCCTTGGGGGTTGTTTGTGCCATGGCAGGGTTCGCCTAGGTGACTTCCGCCAGTCTGCCAGCAGCCCCAGCCCTAACCCGTGGTCCTGTTACACTTAGTAACCTGGCGGGCAGGGTTGCGCGGCCGTGGTAGTGTTTAACAGTTCACCCAACCCTTAGGGAACATGCAAATAGCGCGAGCGCTGGAAACGATCCAGCAGGCCAACCGCTATCAATTCAAGCTGTACCAGCAATGGGACAGTGTGCAGCTGGTATCGGCTCCGATGTTCAGCGAAGCTGGCCGCTACGTCTGGGAAGTCTCCGGTAGGGCCAGCAAGTGACCGGCGGCCAGTGGTCGACAAAGGGGCTCCAGCGAGAAGCCCGAGAAGCTGAGCGCGAGCAGATCCGGCTGGAGAAGCGCCAGCTCAGAGACTTGCGCTGGGCCATCGAACGGTCAACCGTCAAGGCGAGCGACTGGCAAGACTTGCTGACGCTCCACCAGATGCACGGCAAGGAGGGACCGCTCCAGCTGTGGCGGGAGCTTGTGCCCTACTGGCGGGATTGCCAGCGCGTCAACCGTGGCGCCGACATCCCCGCCGGACTTTTTCCACAAGCTACGAGACTTTTAACGCGCCAAACCGAAAAAGCGCCAGCCACACGCGTCAAAGCGGCCAAGGGTTCCACCCGGAAGACCCGCAGCGATGCCGGCAAGCGCCAGCCATCACGCAAATCTTCCTGATCATGCAACACCTACAGAACGCTCTCCAGATCGGGGACACGCTCCAGCTGACCGGGCTTAGCTACTGCCCGGATGACAACACTTACACCCCATACACCTACACCCGCAAGGCGTGGGCTTGTGCCATGCGCTCCAGGCTGCCCCAGCCGCCGGAGCCCGCTGATCTTTTCGCGGAGATGTTCGGGGTATGAAACGGACCCTTCTCCTGTGGCTGGCCTGCTGCTTAAGCGCCCCAGCCGATGCCCGCCAGGTAACCGCGACTGTCTACCATCCCTGGTTTGACGGTCGCACCACTTACTGCGGCCAAACCTACCGCCATTGGGGCGGCATTTCTGCCGCTCACCCGTGGTTGCCGTGCGGGACCCGAGTCCGCATTTCGCACCAGGGCAGAACCCTCACCGTGCCGATCACCGACCGTTGCGATTGCTCCAGCATCGATCTATCCGCTGCAGCTGCTCACCGGCTGGGGGTACCGCTTGACGGGATCGCCACCGTCCGGCTGCAGGAACTCTGAAGCTCCAGCCCTGCCCTTGTGGTGGGGCTTCTCAGTCCTTCCGGGTGAGATTCTTGCGTCTCACACTGATACTCTCTCGCACAGTGCCATCCGGTTCCCGATCGCCAAGTAGCACCAGCAGCCCATAGAGGCCGATGAAGACCCCGGCAAGTACCAGCATTGCTCCAGCCATCGCTATGAATGGCGATTTTCTTACACACTATGAATGGGATTTAGGCGGTATGAATGGCGATTTTGTGGTTTATGCCTGAATGGGAATCTCTAAGTTCTCGAAATACGTCACCACTCGCGCCAGGAATGAATCTTCGGCCTCAATCAACTCGTCCTGGGTCATGTAGTGGACGTTGGGCTTGCCGCAGCGGCGTGCCAACACGATGGCTGCTCCAGTCGGTTCTAGGCCGGTGAGGTACTTGAGGCCTAGGGAGTAGGCACCGCACTGGTCGATGTATGAATGGCCCTTGGGGAGACGGTCTTCGTCGTTGGTCTTGCGTCCCACGCTGGTCTTCCAGTCAGCCAGCACCAGCGCATTGTTTTTCATGCCCACCAGGGCGTCACATGTTCCAGCAAACCCGGCCGGGTGGTGAATGGAAAATTCCGAGGCGAAGACCTCGGTGACATTCTCGGCGATCCAGTCGCTTAAACCTCGGGCGTAGCCTGCTGCGCTCCAGCCAACTCGGGGGACATTTGGGCGGACTCGCTTGAGTGCCCATTGGGTGATGGGGGCCGGGATTCGCGCCAGGCCCTGTTCGTCCCAGCGAATGGCGTTGCGCTTGTTTGCAGTGGATCGCGCCAGCTGCATGGAGGTCTTCAGTAGGTATTCCGCCTGAGAGTGGGCCATGTTGCCCCGGTTTGCCGCTACATCTCTTTGTTGTGAAGCCTCGGCAGCGCCGAGGCGAGCAACCCAACGCTCCAGCCCGGTTTTATCGCTGGTTTCCTTCAGGATGTGTGTAACAGAGTGGTAGATCTGTCCTTTTTGGTCTCGGTAGACCCGGAAGGGGCCTGAATTGTCTTGCTCCAGCCTCCATTTCCTTAGTCCAGCCAAGGTGTCTTGTGTGTTGGAGGCCACGCAGATACTCTTTCCCACAATTACCTTAAATGCAAATCGGCTATTTGGCAAGCAAATTTGCCAAAAATCAGCTTCTTGGCGGTGATATACGCCGTGTATGCCTCTAACGGAGTGACAAATTCCCCGAGGTGAATGCGTTTACCTTGAAACTTGACCTGAGCTGCATATTTACCTGAAGCAGTCTCGTACCAGCCACGGTGAGGAACATTGGCCATGTTCTGACTTTGGGTACAAACCCGCAGATTCCAAGGGTGGTTGTTGTTTGGGTTGCCGTCCCAGTGGTCAATAACGGATGGACCTGGATCAACACCGTCTACCCACGCCCGTATCAGGCGGTGTGCAAGGTAGATACCCCCGTCTATGCGAAGAACCACATATCCATTTCGAGTCACGCACCCCGCCGGGGCGTTAAGTCTGCATCGGGCAGAAGTACGGACTCTCCAAAAGAGTTCTCCCGTCAGGGGATTTAACGCGAATAAGTCCCAGAGCCTTTCTTGAGACGGTAAAGGCTTGTACTTTGGATCCATCAGCCGGTAGAGCGGTTGGTCGGGGGCAGGAAGTTGACGCTTCGCTGCCCCTCAACTTTAGCTTCTTAGGCTTTGAAGGGATTGCCGCCTGTTAAAAGGCGCCCGATGTCGAAGCCTTCAGCTTTTGCTTCCAACCAAGCCGCGTCGATGTGCTCTTGAACGCCTTTCTTACGAGGAACAGGACGCAAGGTGTATTCAGTGGTAAGACCGGAGCCCTTCTTGCTGAGATTGAAATCCCAAGCCAGCAGGTCGTCATAGTCCTCCATCTGACTGATCTGGTCCAGCTCCTTGAGGATGGATTTCTGCGTCAGAGACAGCACCTGCACCCTCCCGCTGTCATATGAGTACACAGGGACGGCGATGGCAAATTTGATGTCGATGGTGCCGGGACCGCCACGGCCTTCACGGGGCTCGAAGTCACCCATCTCGGTTGCCACGTCTTCGGGGGTGGGCTCGAAGTCGAAGCGGAAAGGCTTGGTGCTAGATCCGTCGGTGCCCCAGCACTCGTAGAACTCCAGAGGCTCGTCACTGAGAAGGGCGAAGCGGACGGAGCCACCATCGGCGAGCTTGGAAACTTGGAGGTAGCCGCCGCCGGTGCCGGAGCTGGAAACGGTTGCTGATGCTTGCTTTGAAAGGAAACCCATGGTCGTGTAGGTGTCTGGTGTGGTCGCCCTGGGGGCAACGTGTAAAACACTAACACGGTCTTGACGAGCTGTCTAGCATTGGAAAACGCCCCAGCCGCGTAGGGCAGCCGGGGCGCAATTCGAACATTCCTGTAGGAGTCTAACAACGTGTCTAATAAGACGCAAGAGCTGCTGGCGTTTGTGAACCAGCTGCCCGTAGGTCCGGCTTATGCGCCCATCTACGCCAAGGGACAGGTCTTTGGGAAGCACGGGGATGTTTCTACCGGCAAGGCCCCTTACGAAAAAGCGCACCATGCGGTGCTGTCGCCGGCTGACGTTGCCCTGCTGATCCAGCAGAAGCCTGCCGTTTTTAAGGCCGTCGGCCTATTTACAGGCATCCGCAGCGACGGTCTCGTCATTCTTGACGTAGACGCAAACTTGTCCACGCTTCAAAAGCGTTGGGGGAACACCTTGGATGGTGCTCCGCGTGTTACTTCGACCAAGAAAAACGCGGCGAAATTTATCTTTCGCGTGCCAGAAGACCAGCGTTCCAAGGTCAAAGGCATTAGCGGAAAGGTCACAGGAGCCGGCTACGAGGTCCTGTGGGGGATGCAAGGGGTCATCTCGGGGGAATACCCCGGAAGTAGCGACGGAAAGGCTCCTAAGGGCTTCTACACGCTCCAGGGGAGCCTTGATGTTGTGCCTGAGGCGCCGGACTGGCTGCTGGCTGAAATGCGGGCCGCTAAAGACGCTGACGCGCCAGCACAGGGGCTGATTAAAAACCGCAAAGGTTTGGATTTCAGCGGGCGCACAGAAGACGAGCTGTTTGAGCTTGTGCAGGACTGCCTTTCTGTTCTGCCTCACCTGGGGAGAGGGACTGAGGACTACTGGTGGTCTGTGGGGGCAATGGTTGCTGAGTCGCTGCCCAACGAAAAGGGCTTGATGCTCTGGGCTGCCTGGAGTTGTGAAGATCCAGCCTTTGAGCAGGAATGGGCTGATGGCAATCCCTGTGAGTCCAAGTGGCCGCACATCCTTAAGCGGGCTGGTCGGGCTGGCAATAAAGGGCTGGGTTCGCTCATCTACCTGGCGGACCAGTACGACGCTGAGCGCCAGCGGTTTCGGGAGTCGAGCCGTAAGACCTTGGAAGAGGTGGAAGCCTCGAAAGTCCAGCGCATCCAAGCTGTCCATCTCGACTACGAGGAGGTCATTAAGCGGGCCAAGGCGCTCCAGGAGTTAGAAAATCCGGCGGAGATGGCGCACAAGATGAATGTCTTGGCGCTGGAAGCTGGTTACCGCGATGCCGGGGCGCTAGAGCGGTTGTTGATTGCGCAGATGCAGTTTGAGCAGCAAGACGATGAGATGGCCATGAGCAAACTGCTGGAAAAAGATCTCAAGTTTGAGTACCTGATTCCTGATCTGCTGCCTTGCCCGGGCACGGTGATGATTCACGGCGCTGGCGGTGATGGCAAATCCATGTCGGCTTGGACGATTGCCAAGCATGTGGCGCGAGGGATTCCGTTCTCGGTGCGGGGTGATCTCGTCCCAGTGCAGAAAGGTCCTGTGCTGATCCTTAACGGTGACCAGAGCGAAGTGCAGGTTCAGCAGCAGCTGCGCGATCTGGAGTTTCGCGCTGATGACCCCGTGACGGTGGTGATGGGGTGGGATCTGAACTGGTATTTCCGCTTTACCAAGCTGATCGAGAAGCATCGTCCCAAGCTGGTGATTATTGACTCGATCACTGGCTGCAGCCGGGGCTCGGCTTTCGACGAAAACAAGAAAGAGTTTGCGAGTCCCATCTACTGGCTCGCTAACAACAACGGCAGGACGTTCCCGGCCTGCACCATCCTGCTGATCCACCACGCCAACAAGACTGGCGGGTTCCGGGGCAGCACCGCTATCCGGGATGCTGTGGACGAGGTATGGGGGCTTAAGCGACCCGATAAGAAGCAACTGGAGCAGACCGGCGCCAACGCTCGTCTGATCACCGTCGAGAAGTCCAGGGCCGGACGGGACGGCAGCAAGCTCCTCATGAAGCTGGAGAACGATCTGACCTTCTCCCTGGCGGACTACGTCGAGCTGGACACAGAGAGCGCCAGCCCGGCCTCTGTGGTCGATCGGGTGCTCCAGCGCATACGGGCGGCTTACCCGCGCTCTGTGAGCCGTTCAGACCTCGCTGCGGACCCTCTGTGCGGTGGCAGCGTCGCCGGAATCAAGAAGGCGACCCAGCGCTTGGTCTCCCGAGGTCTTATTTGTGTCTCAGGTCAGACGGATGGGAATAACGGCGCTCCAGCTACTCCTCTCTTCCAAGCAATTTCCTCGCGTGAAAAGCCTTTAAATGTGTGTCCCGGTAAGGTAGATCCATTGGTACGACTGGAAAGTGACCCGGGACAGGGGGTAGAGGGTGTCCCGGCCCCCCTTGACGATCTTTCAACTGGCACGACCCCCCGGGACACCGATCTGGGTTGTCCCGGCAAAGAAGCCAGCCGTATCAAGGGATCTGGTCCGGTGGGACAGCTTTTTGATGTATCCCCAAGAGAAAACGAGCGGTCTCCTGATGAGCTGGCGCGACTGCGTGCAGAAGCGGAACAGCTCTGGGGATAATCTGATACAGGGGTGCTACACTTTTGCGGCACCCCTACTTTTTATGGCGACACGCAGAGTCTCGTTTTCGGTTTCACCCGAGACGATTGAGAAACTTTCCGCGCTGGCTAAGTGGAAGCACCGCACTCCAAGCCAGCAGATAGATGCTCTGGTTTGTACAGCCACGGCGTCGTTTTACGACACCCTTACACCCGAACAACAAACTCAGTTTTCTGCTCAACTTTGCGGAGAAACTCTGTGATTAAAGCTATTGACACTCAGTACAAAGGCTACAAATTTAGAAGCCGTCTTGAGGCACGTTTTGCAGTATTTCTAGACGCTATGCGTGTTTCTTGGGATTACGAAATACAAGGTTACGATCTACCTGTTAACGGTAGGTATTTACCGGATTTTTACCTGCCCAAAGGCGGTATTGCACCGGGGTACGACCGGCCTCTTTGGGTAGAAGTAAAAGCGGGTGAACCTACTGTACCAGAAATAAACAAACTGAGAGAACTGGCGGTTGCAACTAAGACAGCCGGAGCATTTTTTCAGGGGACGTGCAGAAACGGTGACAGCACTTTTAGTAACTGGTTTAATACAGATTATGATTCTTACGGTTTGCCTGTAATAAGTAAGGTGCAGATTCCGTTAAATTTTTACGTGCCAGCAGATCAGCGTATGCCGTCCAGTTTCTGGCAAAGAGAAAACGAGTATTCGTTTGACGGTTACTTTATTCCGCTTATGGGTGAATTTCCGATACAACAACTGCGTCGGGCTGCAAAAGCTGCACTTTCTGCCAGATTTGAGTTCGGGGAATCCGGTTAAGCGCTTGATGGTCAATCCACCTAACTTCTTCTTAGGGCTGCTCCGGGTTGCCGGGTGGCTGTTTTGGAGAGATCCCGTGGCTAAGCCGGAACCACCCCAGCCGAAGCGTCCCAGGAAGCCAACCCTGGGATACACGGTTGGGGACATCCCCTACGAGCTTCTGGCCGTGGTGCGGATCTCCTGGTACCGCAAAGGTCTGGCCTACGAGGTTGAGGAGTACCAGATCGAGGAGTCGGATGATGCCCAAAACCAGTTCAGGTACATCGTTTCGACAGCTTTGAAGCAGGGCGCTGACGTGTGCGTTCTTACGCAGTACGAGCCAGCAGCGCTTGGTGTGCCGGAGTAGGTGCCCGGTGGCTGGTCCTCCCGAGGTGCCAGCCTCACCGCAGCCGGGCTACTGCGGACTACCCGTTCCCCTCAAAGAAAGGACGGAGCACAAAGGTAGCGCCTCCAGCCCGCCGCTGCCACATTGCAGAGTGTTACACGACCAGCTTGACACCCTGCTGGTCATGTGTAACTCTAGGGACAGGTCAGCAACCGCTGGCCGCTTCAATCAAGTATCACAATGAACACGCACACACCAGTAGACAACTTCAAGCTCAGCCCCTGGTACTTCGCCGTTAGCTGGGCACGACGCATCCTCCAGGACAAGATCGTCCAGCACGAGAAGAACGGTTTCAACCCCGTCTACGACATCCACCAGCTCGAACAGCTTGACGACCTGGAACAGTTCCTCAAGATGAGCTGGGACGAGTGGATGCAGTCCCTGAATCCCAAGCAGACTGTCAGGGGGCTAGGCGAATGATCACGGACATCTATGACTTCACGATGGATACCGATGGCCTTGTCACCGTCACTGCTGTTGTTGATGAAATGGTGCTTGTCCACCACCAAACGCAGCTCGATCCAGCGGAGTACGGACCTGCCTTGTGCCGAGGCACCTTCTACCTTTCGGATGAAGATCTGATCCCGGCCACCGATGCAGAACTTGCCCGACTCTTCTACAACCGCATCGACGACTGGGAAGTGCTTCACCCGGACGATTGAGTGGAGCGAGGCTCGGGAACTCCGTAATTCCAGCGACTACGACGACTGGGAGTACGGGACCGAGCCCATTCCAGGTGATACGCACTGGGTCCGGGCTCGCACTCTGACCCAGCTGTATAGACATCTGATATACGTGTTCGCCACCAGCGACACGATCTGCTCCAGCAGACTTGCCAACCTCGCCATCCACGAGATTCTCAAACTAAGACTCACCGATCTCACTCGGTTAAAACACCAAGACCCCAATTTCTTTGCATGACTGACTGGTACGCCGACTACTACCGCCAATCGCGGGGCTACAACGACAATGATCTGCGTGAGCTGCGTTGCCAGCCGCGTCGTCCCAGCACCTCGGTGCCGGACTGCTTCAAGGATCGCTTTGCCACTCCAGCCGAATACGATGCTTGGGTTGAAGAGCGGCGCAAGCTGTACTTCGGCTGATCACTACTGGATTTACATGACTGAAATTTCGACGCTGCCCTTTTTCCGGTCCTACCTGTTGGGGGGCAGGTCCGTTTACCTCGATAAGCTCTCGGAGCTGGCTGACTCCGAGCTGAACCTGCTCAACATTGAGACTCTGTCTGCCCTCAATGAGGCTCGTGCCCAGTACGACACCATTGAGAACAAGCAGAGCGAGGAAGCCGGTCACATCTACCGGCGCATCAAGGTTGCAGGTTATTTCCAGGCAGCAATCAAGCTCGAACTGGACTCCTAGTCGGGCCTTTCTCTACTACACTGCTCGCGTTCTTACCCATGAACATGCACATCCTTTCTGATTCTCAGCACCAGGAATTGGCACACGCTCTGGCCAAAGTCCAAACCATCCTGGAAAGCTGCACCAGCGTGGTGCTTGATAGCAAGCTCGCTACCTCTACCGCCAAAGCCACTGCGAAGTCTCAAACTAAGACTCGTAAGTCCAGCGGCAAGAGGGGTGTGTCGGTGCTGAACGACGCCAAGGTCATGGAGATCAAGCGTCAGCTGGCTGCTGGTAACAAGTCCGTGGCCAAGATTGCCCGTGAGTACGGCGTTCACATCACCACCATCAACTGCATCAAGTGGGGCAAGACCTGGAAGCACGTTCAGCTCCAGCAGGAAGTTACGGCCTGATGTCGATCCTTCCTGATTACGAGATCTTCTGCCTGGCGCGGAAAGGTCTCGTGGAACCCTTCGATCAGGAAATGATTAACCCGGCCTCACTTGATGTGAGGCTTGGGGAAAATCTCCTGGTTGAAATTCCAACAAGCCCGGAATTTGTCCCCTATTCCATTGCGGGGCATACGAAGGAAAAACCGTTCATGCTCCAGCCACATGAGTTCGTTCTCGCGGAGACGTTCGAGTGCTTCTCGGTGCCGAATGTTGTGGCTGGGCAGCTGGCGCTTAAGTCCAGTCGGGCTCGGGAAGGTATCGAGCACTTGATGGCTGGGTATGTCGATCCAGGTTTCAAGGGGCGGCTGACGCTGGAGCTGCAAAATGCACGCGCTATGCATGCAGTCGCTCTGTGGCCTGGGATGCGGATTGGGCAGATTGTGTTCCACAAGATGTCGCTCCTGCCGAATAAGGACTACTCAGTCACCGGGCGCTATCAGGGAGACCTAAGAGTTCAAGCCTCTAAAGGATGATGAACGAGTTCAAACTGTCGGCTGTTGATGCTGTCAATCACCCCAGTCATTACACGGCTGGGAAAACTGAAGTGATTGATGTGCTCGAAGACTGGGTGAAGGCCGCGCCCGATGCTGTAGTTGGTGGCCTTCAATGGCAGGTTATCAAGTACATCAGTCGGATGTGGTTAAAGAAGGATCCCTACGAGGATGCTCGAAAAGCCCAGTGGTACCTCAACCGTCTGGTAAATCATCTGGCGACAGAGGCTTATCAGGAAAAATGAGGTACTGGTGGCGGATTCTCGCCAAGGCCGTTGGTGAAAAGGCGCACCAGCACAGCCGGGTCGCAGATCAGGTTGCGATGGTGCGTCTCTTTATCCTTGGCGGTTACATGATCACCAACGTTTTCATCTGCGCAGGAGTTATTCGCCACTGGAATGGGTAGACGCTTCAAACGCGGTGAGCACAACCTCAACGCAATCCTCACGCCAGAACTTGTAGTGAAAATGCGGAAACTTCAGAAACAGGGCTGGAGTTACAGCCAGCTCTCGGATGAGTTCGGCGTTGATCGCAAGCACGCCTGGCGAATTTGCAACGGTCAAGCCTGGAGTTCTGTCAGTGAAGTTTTGTCCTAAGTGCGGGAACAAATCGTTCCGCGTCAAAGAATCCCGGACAAGGGAGGCCAATGTGCGGAGGCGCACTCCCGCAACGAGAGTCAGGCGCCAATGCGGTGTTTGCGGGCATGTCGATACGTTTTTTGAGATCGACTCCGCGCAGATGAAACACTTCGAGGCGCTCCAGCGATTGGAGGAAGCCGTGGTGTTGCACCTGCAGCTGGATGACACTGACTCCTGCTACGCCTGTATTCACTGGGATGCCAACGGGTGTTCCATGCACCTGCCCGAAGCGGGTGGGACTTTTGCCACTGAATGTTCACTCTTCAAAAAGTCATGAAGCGACTTTCACTCAACATCGACGAGCGCGTTTGCATCGCTTGCGGCGGCAACACCAGGAACCCGCTGTACTGCGCCAAGTGCTATGACCGGACACCGGCCGGACGGGCGGATAAGTGCCGGGCAACAATGCTGTCGAGATACCGCCGTGTTGCTGATGGTGGTCCATGTCGGCACTGCGTTCACTGGGAGCATCGCTGCCTGCTCGGCTTTCCAGAAGCTGGAACGCTCCACGCAGAAGGGTGCGCTGCCAGGGAAGTTGAAGGTGTGCTAGAGTAGTACACGAACCCGCCCTACCAGGCATGAAAATTCTCCAAGGCATCCAGCATCTCCACACCCTGGACGATGCCAAGCTCGTGGCGTTTGACGTTGAAACCACCGGGCTCCAGCCGAAGATCGGGGGATTGCGGTTGCTCCAGCTGGCTACGCCGGGACAAGACCCTGTGGTGCTGGACTTTTGGGAGTTGTCCGACGAAAACCTGATTGAGCTGGAGCAGTTCTTCGAGGTGGAGCGGACCTGGGTTGCGCACAACGCGGTGTTTGATTTGGGGTGGTTGCAGGAGCACGAGCTGTATCCGCAGGGGCGCGTGCTCTGCACCATGCTCGCCAGTCGTGTACTAACCAACGGGCAGGTAAATGTAAAGCATGGCCTACAACATGTTGTGCGGCGCTATCTCAAACGCGAGATTTCGAAGGAAGAGCAGCGCAGCGATTGGTCCCAGGATCTGACGCTTAGTCAGATGGAATATGCGGCCACTGATGTGCTCGTGTTGCTGGATTTGTACCAGCAGATTGAGCAGCGGATGGCGGAAGGTATGCACTATCACGCTTGGTATCTGGAGTGCAATGCACTGCCGTCAATGGCGCAGTTGTGGCGAACTGGACTGCCATTTAACAAGCAGGATTTGGAAAAGGTAATCGAGGACCTGGATATTGAGCACGTAGAACTTGGTGAGAAATTTATTGAGGATTTTGATGCTGCGCTGCCCGATGAGCACAAGCTCTGCCGGGGGATTGATGGGAAGCTGCTGTACCAGACCAAGCCTGGGGCGAAGGGTAAGAAGCCGGATCCCAATGTCTTCAATCTCAATAGCCCGGTGCAGCTGCTGAAGAAGTTCACGGCGCTGCTGGGTAAGGCGCCGATGGATATGAAGTCCGAGAAGCCGAGTGCCAGTCGGTCTGCGCTCCAAGAGTATGTCGGCGATCACAAGGTGGTGGCTGACTACTTGCGGTGGAAGCGGGTGGAGAAGCGGCGGCAGATGGCCGAAACTCTGCTGAAGAATCTGGCGGATGATGGGTTTATCCGCGCCAGCTACCTGCAGATGGGGGCGGATACGGGGCGCATGAGTTGCATGAGTCCAAACCTTCAGCAGATTCCCAGGGATGTGCGGTTCCGGGCTTGTGTTCAAGCTCCAACTGGTTGGCGACTGGTAGTTGCGGACTATGGGCAGATGGAGTTGAGGTTGGCGGCGGCAGAAGCGCAGGATCCCTTAATGACCGAGGTGTTCCAGCAGGGGAAAGACCTTCATACGATTACGGCGACGCAGATTTACGGGGTCGCGGAGGATGAGGTTACGAAGGAGCAGCGGCAGGTCAGCAAGTCGGCCAACTTCGGACTTCTTTACGGGAGTGGGGCAAAAGGACTTAGGAATTACGCCGCAACAATGGGAATCCAGATGGATCTTGATGAGGCGGCGGAGGTGCGGAGGAAGTTCCACGCTGCATATAAAGGCATCGCCGAATGGCAGCAGCAAAATGCTCGCGCTGCTGATGCGGCTAAGGGGAATCCATCTATCCGCATACGCATCTCGGGCTTGCGGCGGTTTCTACCGGGTGAGAACAACAAACTCACCACGCGCTGTAACACTCCAATCCAAGGAGCTGGTGCCGCCGTCCTCAAACTTACGCTTGGCAAACTGTGGCCGCTCCTTAGAGCCGATGGGGAGGAGATTGTGCGCTTGGCCGGCGTGGTGCATGACGAGATCATCCTGCTCGTGAAAGAAGAACACGCCGACACTTGGGCGCTCCAGCTCCAGTCAGTTATGGAGGAAGCTGAAGCTCGTTGGTTGGATACGATTCCGCCGCTTGCCGAAGCTAAGGTCGGATTGAGCTGGGACCAGGCCAAGTGATCGAGCTGGCGGAATATCTAGTAACGATGTGGCCTCGTCATGGGGCCACTCATGCTTTGTTTGTGGAAGCTCCAGATGCGTTCACGGCGCGGGAATATGCGCTGCGGATTTGCCCGGA
>Ga0255151_1000333_pt1 | contig 15837 bp, 22 predicted proteins | sample Atl_Yuk_RepB_8h_FD_183612 | JGI IMG/M metagenome (GOLD analysis project Ga0255151, IMG submission 183612) | Freshwater microbial communities from Altamaha River, Georgia, United States - Atl_Yuk_RepB_8h | ecosystem: Environmental > Aquatic > Freshwater > River | place: USA: Georgia | collected... | reverse complement strand
CGCCATCAGCTTCACTCAGGCGATGACGCTGACGACTGGTGGCAACCTGCTTGTCGGCACGACCACAGACGGTGGGCAAAGAGCGCGAATCGCCAGAAATGGGGCAGGCGTCATTCTCAACCTAGGTGACAACACGGCTCAAAACTTCGACATTTCATCGAACGCTGCTTCTGGTTCATCTGGCGTCATTACGCTTGATACATCCAACGGCGCTGCACAAGCTTTTTCTATTGGCGGCACCGAACGCGCCCGTATCGACTCCAGCGGTAACTTGCTGGTGGGGACGACAAACAGCGCTATTAATGCCGGGGAAGGGATAAAGCTGCTTGCGGATACGGCAAGGCGGATCGCATCGGTTTCATCAGTTAGCACAAACGCCGGGGGCGAAACATTCACAATGTATTCGACTGGCGCTGCAGCTTATCGTTTTTATGTTGGATGGGGCGGCACTGTCTTTGCCACCAGCACCAGCATCAGCGCTATCTCTGATCGCACTCTGAAAGAAAATATTCGTGATCTGGAAACGGGCCTGACTCAAGTGATGGTCCTCAAGCCGCGCCGTTTTGACTCGAAGAACGGTGATGCTCAGAACGTGGCTGGTTTTGTAGCGCAGGAAGTTGAGGAAGTGCTACCTGAGCTGGTGACTGACTACAAATACAGTGACACTGAAACCAAAAAGTCGCTGAAGATGGGTGACATCCTGCCCACGCTGGTCAAAGCCATCCAAGAACAGCAAGCCATCATCACCGCCCTGACCGCCCGTGTCGCGGCCTTGGAAAGCCAGCAATGATTACGCAGGAACAAGCAAACCATCTTTTTGAATACAGAGATGGAAAATTGTTTTGGAAAAATTCCAAGCGCCCATCTTTTAATGGCAAAGAAGTCGGATGCAATGACGGTCAAGGTTATATAAAAGTTACTGTGGATAAGAAGCAATATTCTGCTCACAGAATTATTTATCTTATGCACCACGGAGAACTTCCTGATGTTATTGACCATGCCGACAGGAATGTAAAAAACAATAGAATAGAAAATTTACGCCCTGCCAATGCCAGCCAAAATGGAATGAACTCCAGATCAAGACAAAAAAGCATTAGTGGATGTAGAAATGTGACTAAAAACAAAGGCAGGAATAAATTTTCTGTTTACATCAGAATAAAAGGCAAAAGTACATTCATTGGTAATTTTGATGACTTGGAATTGGCCGATCTGGTTGCTACAGAAGCCAGATCAAAATACCACGGTGAGTTTGCATTTAAATAATCCAACTGAAAGGAACAGCCATGACAACCACTTGGAAAATCACGCAGACAGACTATGAAACCGCAACTGGCTTCATCACTACAGCCCACTGGACTGCCACTGCTGTGGATGGTGACTACAGCGCCAGCATCTACTCGACCTGCTCTTGGACACCGGGAACCCCGACTGTTCCCTACAACCAAGTCACTGAGCAAGCTGTTTTGGAATGGTGTTGGGCTTCTGGCGTGGACAAAGACGCTACTGAAGCTGCTCTTGCCCAACAGATTGAACTGCAAAAGAACCCTGTAACCAGCACTGGTTTGCCCTGGGCAGCTTAATAAGGTATCCCCATGAGCGATTACCAAAGAATCCGCACACCATTTACGGCAATGAGCTTTACGCCAGATGTGCCGAGTAACGCTCTTGGGCCTTTGGAATACAACTCTGGTCTGAACGTCGAAGCAGATGTTCGTGGGATTAAAAAGATCTTTGGCGAACAGGAAATCCTGACTGCTGTTCCCAACTATTCCATCTTCATGGAAGGCGGTTTTCGCTCTCAGACCAGCTGGGTGTACATCGTCGCCACTAGGAATGCCTCTAATCAAGGCAAGTGGTACATGGTGACATCTTCTGGGGTAACAAATATCACGCCTGGTGTGGGGGGAAATCCTTCTGTTTTTCTTTCCGGCTATGTTGAAGGCCTGAACATCACCAGTGGCTGGGTTGGCAATGTGTTCTTTATCAACGACACTTTAAACAACCCCATGTATTTCTTGCCGACCAGCAATGAAATTACCATCACTTCTGACGCCTCTTGGAACTACGAAAGCACTCTGGGTGTTACCAAGACCACTGCTGGTTTCCTGCGTAATTTCTGCTCTCCCAATGTCGGCAACATTTTGATCGCTGGTAACTTGACCAAGACCTCTGGTGGCATTGAAACCAACTACCCAACCACCGTTCGCTGGTCACAGGCATTTGCCAGCCAAGGCTATCCAGCAACCTGGGAGCCTACCCTGACCAACGTAGCTAACGAGCAGGAAGTTCCTGTCCGTGGTCCTCTGATTGACGGCTTCTTCCTTGGCGCAAACTTCTACGTCTGCTCCTACTGGGATACGGTGGTTTTCACCCCCATTGCCTACCAAAACAGCACTGCCCCAATCTTTGGCGTCCGTTTGCTCAACCAAGGCCGTGGATTGCTGAACAACGACTGCTGGACCAATACGGACTCCAACGTCTATGGGCTGGATGCTAGGGACATTTGGGTGTTTGATGGCACCAACTTTACTTCGCTTGCCAACCAAAAGGTCAAAGACTATTTCTTTGGCAACCTAAACCCGACCTACTATGACCGTGTTTTCATGGTCAACAATACCCAGAAATACCAAATTGAAATCTACTATCCTGACCTGACATCCACCGGTTGGTGCAACAAGATGCTGTCTTACCGGTACGATTTGCAGGTCTGGAACGCTCCCAAGACTGTCCAGAACGCATGCATGGGCACAGAAGGCCCTAAATTCGTCTCAGGAGCGTTTAATTTGGCCTCCAGGACTGTTGTCTATGCTCGAGGTGATGTAACGTCTGCCAAGCTGATTCAGACCAATGTGGGCAACTCGTTCATCAACAATGCTCCTATCCCGGCTTTGTTTGAACGCACCAATATGACCCTGCAGACGGACCAAGGACCGGTTCCTTATTCTTCCAAGGTCTATGTCCACAGGGTATTGCCCGAGATCTCCGGATCTGGTGCCATCAATATCACCGTGGGTGCTGCCAACAGCACTGCTCAAGTTCCGACCTATGGTCAGACTGGGGTAACCAGCATTGACACCAGCACTCCCTGGATCACCACTCAACAGCAGTCTGGACGCACCATTGCTGTTAAAGTTGAGTCTAATGACGCCACAAATACGTGGAATTTGACCGCATTGAATTGGCAAACCACTATTGTTGAGGACGCTTTCTAATGCCTTTCGCACTAGACTCAAGGCCAGAGCTTTCCGAGATTTCGGAGGCTGTAAATTACCTGTTGAGCAACTTCTCAACGGGTGTTACGTCCGACCCCAATACTGGTCAGATCAGTGGTCCTACTGGTGAAGTCATTGGGTATTTGTACAAGTACATGGCTGTCAAATACGCTGATAGCTTTGATGGCTCTGTTAATTTCTCAAATAGCCCAACCAACCGACAGTATTACGGCATCAGAAATAGTGACGATGCTGCAGAATCGTCTAATCCAGCGGATTACATCTGGTTTAAGGTTTCTGGTGGCTTTGGCGTAACCAAATCCCTTTGGTATATATCCACTGGTGGCCGTCAAATCCAGTTTGCAGTTTCTGTATCTGCTCCTGATACTGGTTGGTTGGTTGATCCTGGCTCTTCAATTGACCTTGATATTGTCACTTCTGGCACTGTACCGGTTATTGCCGAGACATTTGTATCGTATTTCACTCCATCAATTCTTCAGGTTCCACGTACCGGCAACCCTCTTTCCCCGGTTTTGAGTGGTATTGCCCCCGTCATGTATGCCACAGACAAAGGGCAGGTCATTCCTTTTGTGGATGCTCAAACCGATACATCTGCTGGATTTGTCAACAACACATGGCGGATTGGCAATAGCTCCACCACAGGTTTTGCGGATATTTCTTACACCAATATTACGATTGGTAACCCAACGGATGCGGGTGACTATGCCCAGTGGCCCAATCCATCGGCCATGCCCAACAGTCCGGCATACATTACTGTGCCTGTTCGGTATAAAAACAGCTTGGGTGTTGTTTCTCAAGCTGGTGTTGCAACCCTTCAGTTGGTTTATGTAGATCCTGGTGCTGCTGGTCAGCAAGGTTCTACGCTGGACATCAGTGGGTATACGGCATTTGTCCAGAATGCTGGCGGTGCTTTTACACCCCCGTCTGCGACTCTGTCTGCAATCCTGCAGAACGTCACGTCCCCAACGTACAGCTGGACCATCAGTGGAGCAACCCCCACAAGTTCTACCGCATCTTCTGTTGTCATAACCCCCACCAGTTCGTCTACTGGTGTTTCGGTGTCATTGACCGTCAATGGGTCAAATCTGACAAGCCCGTTGACCAAGACCATGAATCTGCCGGTGGTCTATGACGGGGTTCCTGGTCAAGCTGGCGCTAATGGTGTGATGTCGGCATTCCCGACCATTTACATCTGGACAGGCTCGTCTACGCCCCCTACGAGGCCTTCTACGACCTCAACCTATACTTGGGCTACCGGAGCCTATACAGCGCCTTCTGGGTGGTCTACGCAGGCTCCTAGCAACACGACTCCTGGCAACTATCTGTGGTCCATCACGGTTCCGCTTAACGCCTCAGCCACAACTGTTAGCAGTACGCTGGATTGGACAAACGTAACGTACCCAATCAGGGCTATTGCTTTCAACGGCAACAACGGCACAAACGGGACTAACGGCACCAATGGTGCAAACGGCAGCAATGGCTCGGCAACATTTGTTGTTACTCGTTTTGCCAATGACAGCTCTCCGCCAACTAATGCTGAAGTCAATGCCATTATTGGCCGCAATCCTGTTGCTGGTGACATCTGTACTGTCTCGTACAACAACTACAACAATGCGGTTGTTTATCAGTATGTAACTTCTTGGACTCTGTTCCAGACGTACATTACTGGCAGCCTGATTGTCCAAAACACGATCACTGCCGACAAAATGGTCACTGGAGTTATGAGTGCTGACAACACTCTTACTCGAGGACTTACTGTTCGAGACAACAGTGGCAATATTCTTCTTGCTGCCGGCACTCCACTGAACTTTGCAAACATTACACCGGCATCTGGGTGGCTTAACAGCAACATCAACATTACCGGTGGTGCAATCAGTGGAATCGGCACAGGCTCTGGTACTGTGGTTGCCAACAATCAAATTAGCATTTCTGGTGGGTTAATTACTGGAATTGGCACTGGAAATAACACTGCTGTTGCCAATAATGCCATTTCTATCAATGCGGACGGCACATTGTCTGGTGCTGGTGGTGGTGCTGTAACTCCCAACGGTATCAATGCTGTCAACGTAAATCTTTCAAATGCTCCTGCTGGCATATTAAACAGTAACGTGACGCTTGGCACTTTGGGTGCTGGTGGTTTTGCTTATCTGAATCAAATTACCTCTGCAAACGTATCAACATACATTGCTGGGGCTGCTATTGGCACTGCTCAAGTTGGTGTTTTGACTGCTGGAAACATTGGTGCTGGCACGATTGACGCATCAAAAATTGCTGCCAATACGATTACTGCCGGACAGATTGCTGCCAATACGATTACTGCATCTCAAATTGCAGCAAACACAATTACTTCGGCGCAAATTGCTGCAGGAACGATTTCTGCCACAAACATGGCGGCGAACTCAATTACTGCTGCCAACGCTGCTATTGCAAATGCTGCGGTTGACACGCTTCAGATTGCCGGTAGCGCAGTAACTGTTCCTGCTGGGGCTTTGCTTGCATCCAGCACAACAATTGGTGGTGGCGTAACTCTTTTGTCTGTTGGAGTTGATAGTGCTGCAAGTCCAGTATATATTTCCAGCGTTTTGAATATTACAAATAGCAGCATAAGCAACCAAGGTTTTGTAAATATTGCCATCAGAAGAAACGGCAGCAATTTAATTGTTTTCAATGGAGTTATTGGAGTAAACAGCACTGCTGTATTTCCTCTTGGGTATTTTGATTCCAGTCCGGGTTCTGGAACAAACACTTACAGCATATATGCAGAACAAACTCTGGGTAACAATTTCGCTATTGGCGGAAAATGCAGTTTGTTTGCGATTGGAACAAAACGATGATTTACGGTTATGTAAATTCAGAGAATATTTTGTTGTTTACAACCAACAATGACACGCCTCAACAAATTGATGGTCTTACCTGTGTACAGGTAGATTTTGATATTGGAAATCCGCCATCAATCTATTCTGTGTTTAACTATCAAACAAAACAATGGGTTGATCCAAGGACTGACCAACAGAAATATGAGCTTGCTTGCGAACAAATAATTGGTCAAAGAAATCAATTTCTGTATGAGTCCGATTGGACTCAGATTCCGAACAATCCTCTGACGCCAGAAAAGCAGCAAGAATGGGCTGATTACCGCCAACAGCTTCGTGATATAACTCAGCAATCCGGCTATCCATTCAATGTGATTTGGCCGACTCCTCCGCAAGGATAAATCATGGGATCTCCAATTTCTCAAGTTCAAGCCCCTCAAACTGGACAGCCTCAGGGCAAAGGCTTTGCGGCTTCTAGGCCGTCGGACGGACAACTCCGGGGTGATTTTGGTGACCCGCAATATGACCAAAACATGATGTCTCCGGCTGTAATACCTCAACCTCAAGGCAAAGGTGGGAGAGTCACATATCCCGGTCAATCTGGTCAGCCTAGGATTGGGCAGCCAAATAACTATTCAAATACCGTGGGTCCGTGGGATAATGCCTCCATTGGACAAAGTCCAAGTCAGACATTCACTGGCTATACTCAGCCCAGTCAACGGAACCGCCAAGGCTTCTTAGGCGGCAAAGGTAAAGGAGCTTAATCATGGGTGGCGGCAAAGGTTCTAGTACCACTACGGTACAAATGACGCCGGAGCAGCGAAAGCTCCTGCAAGTTCAAACTGACGCACTGACACAAACCTTTCTTCCTGCTTACCAGCAGACGATTGGTGGTGCTGGTACGGCTTATGGCCAAACCGCTCCTGCTGCAACCCAAGCCGCTCAGACCGCTATGAACGTCGGTCAACGTGCTGGTGCTTTGCAAGAGACTGGCGGTTCTAGGGCATATCAAACCGGTCTAGGTGGTTCTGAAGCTCTTGCTGGTTATCAAACCGGTCTGGGACAAAACCTTGCTGGCCAAGGTGCTGGTGGTGTTGGTTCTCTTGCTGGTTATCAGGCCGGTCTTGGTGCTGGTCTTACTGGTCAAGGTGCTTCTCAACTTTCCCAGCTGTTTAGCCCTCAGTTCAAGCAAGAGCAAATCCAAGCTGCTTTGCAACCTGCCAGGGAAGAAACTCGAGAGCAGATGAACCAACAAGCTGCTTTGTACGGTGGTGCTGGTGGCATGGGTTCTTCCCGTCAAGCTCTGGCTTCTCGTAACCTGGCAAGCCTTGCAGAGCAGCGTATGGGTTCTGTTGCTGCTCAGACATCGGCTGGTGTTGAACAGCAGCGTCAACAGGCTGCTCAAGCGATCTTAGGCGCTGGTCAAACAGCAACTGGTCAGGCTGGTGGCTTGTACTCGGGTCTTCTGGGTGCTGGTCAAACTGCTCTTGGTGCTGGTCAACAGGGCTATGGAAGTCTTGCCGGAATGGGTCAACAAGGTCTGTCTGCTGCACAACAAGCTGCTGCAAGCCGTATTGGCTACGCTCAGACGCCTCAGGACATCTACAGCAAATATGCTCAGGTAGTGTTTGGTGTTCCGCAGGCTTCTACGACTCCGCAGTTCCAAGGCACTCAGGGCCAGACAAGCTCTAGCAAAGGTGCTGGCTTTCAGATGAAGTGGCCGGGAGGTTAAAAAATGATGGCAGTTCCTAATTTTGGTTCGCCCAAAAACTACGGTGATTGGGCGCAATATGCAGGATTTGATTCTTCCAAACCGATGATGGGAATTGCCCCTCCGTTGACCAATCAAGCCGTTCAGCCCCAACCGGTTGCTCCAACGATTGCTCAAGTCGGGCAACGGATGCAAGATGTCGGAACGCAGTTTTCTCAGGGCAACTTTATGAATGCTGCAAAAACTTTCATCAATGGCGCAGCAGTACCTGGTGCAAAACCGGCAGTGACAATTGCTCCTATCCCACAAAATCAGCCTAAAGACCTTGATGGTGACGGCATGATTTCTGATTTTGAGGAATAAATCATGGCTGAGATTGAAAACGCCGTTAAGCCTCCCAAAGACATTGAAAATATCGTTGTTATTGGTCGAGCTATTGCTCCCAACTCAACGCCTGAAGACCGTGTTGAAATGGCAAATGTCGTCAACAAAAAGGTCACCAATGACACCCAGGGTCATTTAAACACTCAAACACAATGGTTGCCCATGATTGGCGCTCTTTTGGGCGGCAATCTCAAAGAGGCATACAACTATTACAACGGCGGCTCTACTCGGACTGAGGCTGCTTTCCACCCAACTCTTGGTCAATTCCAAAGAGAGTACAACCAGCGTGGTCCTACTGGTCGTATCTTTACGCAGAATGGCGAAGAACTGGATGCCAAAACAATCAAGAGGCTTGATGAGTCTGGCGGCTTGATTAGCAACACAGACAGGAATGCTTTTAGCACTGGCGCATATGCTGCTGCCACTGAAAACCAAAAAGCAATGATGACTGGTCTTGCCAAGCCGGTTGCAGATCAATATCAAAGGTCTGTCACTGTTGCCCAGCAAGGATCTGCTCTTCGCAATCTGCTGGAAGACCGTAGGCGATTGATTGCTGATCAAAACAACATTCCTGTTCTTACGGCCATCTCTAAACTGTCGCCTCAACAGCGTCAGGCTTTGTTTGGATTTGTCACATCTCAGACTGGCAAAACTTCTGGTACGGCTCAAGAACTTAAAACCGGTGAGTCTGCAAGTGTTCTTCGTGGCCAGAATGTCCAAGGAACTGTTAGTGGTCGTCTAGGCGGCGGTGAAGCTGGCGGAGCCCCAAGCGGTTTGCCAAGTATTGCAGGCGTAAGTGCCAGTCGCAGTGCTGGCGCAATGAATCAAGTACAGACTGCTGGCTCTACTGGTGAGTTGGCTGGCATGACTACCGGCAAGTCTGAGTCCGTTCAGCAAAACGTGATGAGCGAAATCAATCGCATTACTCAAGGTGCGATTAGCAAACCAGAACAGTTCTTTGCTTTGCAGCGGATTCTTCAAAACACTCAACAGATTGAAGCAGCTCGAGCATCTATGCGGCCTGAAGACATGGCTCCTGGTGTTCGTCAGCTTTCTTCTGTTGATCCTTTGCTGAACAACCCAATGGATGTTGTGGCGCATGATATTGACTTCCAAAGGAACAACTCCTTGAATGTTGCTTGGAACGCATATCTTGCCAAGAAGATGCACGAAAACATTCGCAACATTGACCCTCAATCTATTGATAAGCTGCGCGAAGATTTCACCAGAACTCAGACTTTCAAGGCAATTGAGCGCACCTATGATTCTGAAATTGAAAGGTCTAGGGGCAAAAAAGTTGAAAGAGAAGAGGGTCAAATTTATGTTGATCGTCAAAACCGTTTGCGCCGTTGGGTGAATGGCGATTGGGAGCCTGTAAATGCTCGATGATATTGACTACAGCGCTCTTAGCGCATCTCAAGAACCTGCTGAAAAGCCTTCTCCGAAATCAGGAGTTTCTTCACGCAGCGTTACAAAACCTCAATCTAAAAAAACTGACGTTGAGGAATTAGGGCGCAAAGCAGAAAGACTCCAACAACAAATTGGAGAGCCTGAAATCCCAGACATGATGTCCGAATATGGACTTCCCGCTCTGGGTATTCTTGGCGGTCTTGCTGCTGCGTATGGCTTATACAAAAAAGGTCAAGCAAATGCGACATATGACTCTGGCGTAAAAGCTCCAGAGTTGTCTGTTCCTGCTGACAATAAGGGACCTTCTGCTGTTCAATCTGTTGAACAAAACATTGCACAGACTCCGCAGAAAAGCGCTTTGGATTTGGCAAAAGAACGCTTGATGCAAGGCAAATCTGCTGGTATTGGCATTCAACCGCCTGCTGGGCCTACATACAATGTTCCTACGGCTAACACTCCTCAGATTGGCATACAAGCTCCTGTTCCTGCTGCCGTACAAGCCCCGATGGGTGCAACACCTCCAGCACCGTCTACTCCTGCGATTGCTGACGCTGTAGCCTCTGGAGAAAGCCCTGCCAAGGCTATCCAGATGGATGTTGCCAAGCAGATTGAAGCCACTCCTGCTGTTCCTCCTGAGGCTCCTGCAGAAAGCGGCATCAAGAAACGTGCCGCCAAAACTCCGGTGACGTTCAAGTCTCCTGAGAAGCTTCCTGAAGGCATGTCATTCCGTGCTGACCTTGGCCCTGGTGACAACTGGCTGTTCAACACCTATGGTCCTGAAGGCCGTAAAGCCATCCTGCAGACCTACAACAAAGGCAAGCCTGCTGTCAGCTACGAGAGGGCGAAAGAGCTTAGCCAACTTCTGCAGCAAGAGCGGATTGGTCCTGCTATCCCTCGAGAGGTTGCCAAAGAGCGTGGAATTGCTCCTCCTGAAACCAACTTTGGCAAGCTTGGCAAGGCCGTCAAAGTGGCCGGTGTTGCTGGTCTTGGCCTTACTGCTGCACAGCTGGCGCAGGCTGCACAGCAAGCTCAACAGGGTGACTATAGTGCTGCCCGTGAGTTTGGATTCAACTTGCTAGGCATGATCCCTGGCATTGGCTCTGCGTTCAACCTTGGCACATTCTCTCCAGAGCTTGGTGCTGGTGAGCAGAAAGAGCTGGCAAAACGCCGTCGAATGGCCCCCACGATTGACTGAGGTAGAGATGGACCGGATTGATCCAGTCGAATATGGCAAATTGATTGCAACCGTAGAAAACCTGAACTCTAAGGTTGAGTCAATGGACAAAGACATCAAAGCTCTTCTGGAATTGGCTAATCAATCCAAGGGTGGTTTTTGGATGGGAATGACCATAGCCTCTGGCATTGGGGGCTTTGTAGGGTGGGTGGTCAACCACCTGAAAGCATGAAGGATTGGGCTGTTGCATTCATCGCAGCAGCTTCATTGATAGGCATCGTATTGTGGACCGTCCATGTTGTTTCTAAGGTGCTCATATGATCGACCTATTACTCGATCCAGATAAGGCTCTTGATGCGGTCAATAAGGCCGTAGAACTGGTCAAGAAGGCCAGCAAGACCGTTGATAACGTCGAATCCCTTGGCCCTGTCCTGGGCAAGTATTTTGACGCCAAAGCTCAAGCTGTTGCTGCTGCTCAACAGGCCAAAGCATCCGGCTCCTCTATGGGTAAAGCTATGGAGATTGAGCTTGCCATCGAGGCTCAAAAAGAGTTTGAGAACCAGCTAAAGGATCTGTTCTGGCAAGCCAACAAGATGGATGTTTGGCAACGGATCAAAGCCCGTGAAGCTGCCATGAATGTTGAAGCTGCTCGAGCTGCTGGCGCTGCTAAACGTGCTGCTGCCAAGAAGAAAAAAGAGCAAGAAGAAATGATTGAGATCACCATTGCTGTGGTGATTGGTGTTGTATTGCTTGGCGTACTGATGTGGGGTGGTTGGGAATTGCTGATGTGGTGCAAGAAAACTGGCTGTGCTAGGTGAGTTGGAATTGGAAAGCCGGAGCAAAGGAGTTTGATGCAAGGCTACAACGCTTTGTTAAAAACCCTAGGGTACATATCCTGTGTGACATCTTGCCTAGGCTTCCAGATCCAATTGCCAAAAAGATTGCTGACAAGGTGATGAATATGTTGGGGTTAGGCGAATGAGATACCTGTTAATTGTTTTGCTGTTGGCTGGCTGTAACGATGTTTACCGCTATCCATGTCAGAACCCTGACAACTTTTACAAGCCTGAGTGCCAAAAGCCAAAGTGCCAGTTCACTCAGACATGCCCCGAGTACCTTGTAGCCCCAATTTTGGAAAAGCAAGTACAGCAACAGCAACAGGCAGCATCGGAGGCAAAATGAAAAGTTTTGAAATTAAATCTGTAGAAGAACTTGTCAAGTTAATTCAAGTCATTGTTTGGGGTATTGTTGTCTTTGTTTTGATGATGGTACTTGGCGGCATCGTTGCAACTATGCTGTACTCAGTGACTTTTGTGACTCAGCCAATCAAGTCAATGGCTCCTATTGACATGGCATACACCAAGATGCTGAACGACATCGTACTGATCTTGGCTAGTAGCGTCACAACAATTGTCAGCATGTTTGCTGTCAATAAAGGGATTCAGTCTGCCGCTGAGAAAATGTCTTTAGATCCGAAACCTACAACACCTCCGACGGCTCCGCCAGCGGCGTCCGCACCCACGGAGGTTACTTCTTCCCCAAAGCCCCAAGCCCATCCGGTAGCTCCTGATTGGAACTGGATGGGCTACAAGAACCCTGAGCTTGATGAGTCATGGACCCCTGGACCACCTCCAGAAACGCCTGCAAACCACCTAGAAGACGACTCTGTGCGTGAGGCTATTGCGCAAGCAAGGAAAGAAGCATGAACCGCTATCTGATCGCTGCTGTCGTCACCTTGCTGGTTGTCCTTGGGCTATACCGGTGGGGGTATCACAATGGCTGGTCAACTCGAGACGCTGAGATGCAGGCTGAGATTGCCAAGGCCAATGAGGAAGCTCGTCTGGTCGAACGCAACATGACCGAGCAGATCAATGCCACCACCACCAAACTTCAGGAGGCCAACAATGCCATTGACCAAAAACAGTCTGACCTTAATCGTGCTATCGCTGCTGGCAGGGTGCGCTTCCCCACCTCCAGTTGTGTACAAGCCACCACAAGTACCCCCGCTCCCACCGTCAATCAGCAAGCAGCAGCCCAACCTGACAGAGCGGCTGACCAACCTTCTGATGCCGAGCGAGAAACCCTCAGACTCATCGCCCAAATCGCAGCAGACGGTGACAAAGCCATCAACCAACTGAACGCATGTATAGACGCCTATGAGGCTGTAAGGAGCCAGATCAATGCTAACCGCTGATAAGCTCAAGCAACTTGGGATTGGTGAGCAGTGGCTTGATCCGCTCAATGAAACCTTTGAACGCTACAAGATCAACACACCTCTGCGTCAGGCTGCTTTCATCGGCCAGTGTGGGCATGAATGCGCCAACTTCAAGATCCTGGAAGAGAACCTGAACTACCGGGCAGAGACTCTGATGCGGATCTGGCCTAAACGGTTTCCGACTCTCGAGTTTGCCAAGCAGTACGAGAGGAACCCCAAGAAGATTGCCAACTCGGTCTACGCCAACAGAATGGGTAACCGGGATGAAGCATCTGGGGACGGTTATCGTTTTCGGGGGAGGGGGTGTCTGCAAACGACTGGTTCAGCGAACTACTACCATGCTGGTCAGGCATTGGGTGTAGACCTGATCATGGAGCCGGATCTGCTGTCGACTCCCAAGTATGCTGCTCTAGCTGCTGGGTTCTTCTGGGACACTCACAAGCTCAACCAGCTAGCAGATGTCCGGGACTACACGGCCATGACCAAGAAGATCAATGGAGGCACCATTGGCCTCCAGGATCGGATCAAGCACATCAACCATGCTTTCGACATCCTAAATAGCTGATTGGGATGTACATACAGGACTCAGACCGACTGGTTTCCACCAGCACGACAGGAGTCTTTTCTCCCATCGTCTGTTTGGGGTGATTGATGTACCTTTTGCACCCATGACAGTAATGGTCTGGGTGCTCTGGGTCACATCTGGCAACATCCAACAACAGCGGTCTGAAGTCCATCACAGATCCTTGACGAAGATACCTTCTGCGGTCAAATACCCTTTGCGGTCTTTGATCTGCTCAAAAGCGGCTTTAAGGGCCTCTGTGGGCGTGAATCCTTGGATAGCACACTGCATCACAAGCGTCACCATAATATCCCCCACAGCGTCCTTAATCGCCTCCTTGTCGCCCTTGTTAATGGCATCCAATAGTTCAGCCGTTTCCTCAAGCGTTTTGATAGCTTGGCCCATCGGTTTGCCATTCTGGATGATTCCTCTGGCATAGCCCCAGATTTCCACCTCGTTCTCGTAGTACTGCCAGCTCATTCCGGCTCTCCAGGCTGCATTTTTGCCTTGTCTTCTGCTTGCTGTGCTGCCAGCTGGGGCTGTGCTTGCTGCTGGATCTCAGCGATCAGATTGGCGGTCATGTGGTAGGGCATTTGAGCCAGGGATTGCAGGACCAGATTGGTTTGCTCAAGAGTCAGATTGAATTGCATGGTTACTCCACGATCAGTTGAATTTGAGTGCTGGTTAGACACTCGCCGGTTTCAGGGTGGTACAGAGTACCGGTGACAATATCCGCCCAGAATTTTCCCAGATATTTGTAGGCAAAATTGTGGTGGATGGTGGGATCAAATACGTCTACTTCAACCAGTTTGAACTTGCGTTCTTTGACGTATTCGACGGTCTTGATCTTTTTCTTTTTGACATCGCCATTCTTGAGCTTTTCTATGCCTCTGGAAAGGCAGAACGGCTCACCCTTGACGACAATGTACTCAGAGTGCTTCATGGTGTTTGTGGGGTTACGACACCGTGTTCAGCCCTTTGCAGCATCATTTTGAAGCCAGCAATAGCACCGGCTTCCTCAAGCATTTTGGCTGAATAGGTGGTTACGTTGAATCGTCCATACCCTGGTGCTACGTAGACGTTCTTGTTTCGGTAGTGGGGTACGTACATGATGCCACCAAGGTGGTATATGGTGGTTTTGTACAATTCTGCAAAGTCTTTTTTCATTTCATTCCTTAATTAGAGAGACTGTCTAGCGGTCAGGTCAGGAAGTCGTAGACGATCCCCGATTCCTCAGCCTGAACGGGGTACTTCAGGGCCTCATCCAGACACTTAGAGATGCGCTTCTCGTAGTCTGGATAGGACCGCTTGGTGTAGTCCCCTACCTCCTGAATCAGAAGCTGACGGGCCTCATGCTTTCCATCTGCAATGACCACCTGAACACCCCCGTACTCTGACGAGGGGAAGGGTACCCAATAGGGTACGATGTAGATTGTTTTCATTGGTAGTTACTTAGATGTTTCGTCTAGCGGTCACTGATCCGCTGAACTCGCTTTAAGGCCGCAACTGGAAGCCAACGAACGGCCCCAAAGAACCCCGGCTCCTTGACCTCTACGATGTAGCGCAGCCGTGGCTCAAAGCCGTCAAGGTTTCCGTTTTCGGAAGCATCCGTGTACCGCCCCGTTGGCCGCATCATCTTCACACTGCCCCAGTCGTAATGGGCAAGTTCCGGCTCTTTGAGTAGGGAGAAAAGCAGTTCACGTTCGTTTTGTTTTTCCATGATGTTCCTTAGATGATCTATCTAAGATGGGGTGTTGCCATTCGCCAAAAACAACAATAAGTTGTGGGAAGATTCCCTAACAACACCCCGAAAACATTACCAGGGAATATCTGATGATTCAAAGTCATCTTTGGCAGCCTTGCGGGTAGGCTGGCTGCTCTGACGGGTTTGCTCTTGCTTCTCACGGATGGACAGACTCAGGAAAGGCTTACCACCTTTGCTGACCTTTTTCCACCCGGAGATCCAATATTCTTTGCCCTCCACGTTCAAGGTGCCAGACCAGTCAGGATGCTTTTCATTTTCTTTTTTCTCATTGATGAACATGGTTGCCCTGTTCGTATTGTCAAACTCAGCCATTTCAGTTTCCTTTCGCTTTTTTGAGGGCTGCACGGACTTTGGAGTCCAGTTGATTGAAGAGCCAGACTTTCTGGTCTGCTTCCAGGTTTTCGCTTTCTAGGGCGAATAATGCTTCTTTGGGGCGCTCGTCCTTGACAAGTCTAGATACCTTGCTGGCAAGCTCCTCTAAATATTCTTTGACTTCAGGGGATAGGTCATCGCCAATACCACCTCGAGGAGTGATAACCGAAGCGTCACCCTTAAGTCCAGTGGTTGCAT
>Ga0255151_1000330_pt1 | contig 15882 bp, 30 predicted proteins | sample Atl_Yuk_RepB_8h_FD_183612 | JGI IMG/M metagenome (GOLD analysis project Ga0255151, IMG submission 183612) | Freshwater microbial communities from Altamaha River, Georgia, United States - Atl_Yuk_RepB_8h | ecosystem: Environmental > Aquatic > Freshwater > River | place: USA: Georgia | collected... | reverse complement strand
TTGGTTATTTACATGGCTACCAGCAATGACTTCACGCCCGATTTCCAACAACACATCCCAAATGATCTGACGAGCCTGTCCGTTGGTAGGAGCCACATACATGACTGCCGAGCCAGCAGGACAGCGTAAACCCTCAATAATCAGGCTAGTTGCCGCCAAACGGGATTTACCACAACGCCGACCAGCGGCTACTACTTTGAACCTTGTTTTGTCGCTAAAAACCATCCCCTGCCATGGCAACAAACTAAAATTTAAGTCAGCCATTCTTGTCCTCAACATCTATGACTTCAGGTTCAGGCTCATCAGGTGAGCCTATGGATATAGGACTATCCCCAATCCCTGTGATATTGATTGTCACAGCACTTCTCTGATTCTTCTCTTTCTCAAACATACTGACAGGCAGAGTTCTATCCATCAGCAGTTTAATCATAGAGGCTTGGGCAGGGTGGTCATCATTCATGGCGATTTCAATGGCCTTGTGGACAACATTCGTCCCCGCAGAGTTGATCAAGATGTTCTTTAAGGTTTTAAGCCTTTGTGACTCAGTGACGGGTAAGAGGTCTTGCTTTTGCTTGGCAAGGTCAGTTACAGTCATCTGGCCTATTTGTTTAGGAGGTCTACCCCTTTTCTTCTTGATCTCGACACTCATTCTTTTGCCCATAGAAGGAAGTTATGGAGTAGGGTAATCCCATTGACAAAAACTGTCAAGACGCTATTATGCAGTCGGGGCTATGACCCAGCCCTCCATGCTGTTGAGCCGACAAAGTGGGATAAACATGGCGAATCGGACGAGTCTCCAGTAGAGCAGTGACAAAGACGGGAGTCTTCACACTCAACTTGAACAGGGCAATGTTGTTCGATCTGGTAATGTCTGACAAACAACCAGTAGCCTAGATAAACAAGAGGCTCTCTTCTAAAAGAAGAACTCACCTGTATATACGGGTTACAGTCTCACGCCTATACTCTTCGTCCGACCTTCTTCTTGCTACCTAGTCGTCCACCTTTCCATTTAAGTCAGTTTTGCTTTTTCAGAATCGGGGAGGCTCCATCAATTTCTCCCACCACGCCACACCCCTCCCCCCCTACCATGTCTCTCAAAAACAACACAAGCCACGCAAACCAAATGAGAATGATTCTCAAATGAAAGTAATTCCCAGATGCGTCTAAATGATAATGACTCTCAAATGAGAATGAGAAGCACCATTTTCTAGACACCTAGCCAGTACTTGCAAAAATCTACCCATATCAATATTGCATAGCTATTCAATCCATGCATAACCGATAGCATACATACCATGCAATACTTTACGATTAATTATGATTATGGGGTAATTGATATATGGGCTATCGGGTTAGGCTATCCGATAGAAAAATACAATTGGACTATCGTGTAATAGCAGCTAAGATAGCGGTACGGATTGATTGAATCCGGGCCATTTTAATAGGTGTCAACAATGGACAAAATCGATAAATTCACAATGACGGCATGCGCGATAGCTGCCGTATCCCTAGCTATCATACTAGCGATATGGGAATAATTCTCTAGTCAACAATCAATTTTCAATAGGTGTCAAAAATGCAAAAAGTTATCATGTTAAAACGCGACGCGTCAATGATCAATGGCGGGTTAACGCAAACTAGCAAAATGCCGTGTAAGAGCTATAGCCTACCTACCGAAGCATGCAATACTGGCTATCGCATGGCCAAAATACCCGGATCGATATGTAGTACATGCTATGCGGATAAGGGTTTTTATTCTATGTACGCTAACACTATCAAACCCGCGCAGTTTGCCCGGTTAGATAGCATTAATGATCCGTTATGGGTTGATTCTATGGTTACTAGCATAGGTAGCGATCCATATTTTCGCTGGCACGATAGCGGAGATATCCAATCCCTATCGCACCTAGAGAAAATAGCGGAGATATGCCGTCGCACGCCTAATACCCGTCACTGGCTGCCTACCCGTGAATACGCTATCGTTAAATCCTATGTCGCTAAGCATGGATCGATCCCAGAAAACCTAACCGTACGGCTATCGGCTATGTATCCGGATCAACCCGTCAAAATCCCGGCTAGCCTAGTCAATGTACCGGGAATTACCGCTAGTAATGTGCATAGCAAAAAATCCCCTACGGGTGAAGCATGCCGCGCACCGGATCAGAACGGAGAATGCCGGGATTGTCGCGCATGCTGGACTAGTGCCGTCATATCCTACGCGCTACATTGATAGTGCCTAGGCTATAGGCCGTTTTATCGCGGCCTATGTCCTATGTACTGTGCATAGGCGCTTACCGGGCGCTGCCGGGTTAATAGGTGTTGATATGTCAATCTATCAAGAAAACGGGTTTTCTAGCCGTCGCAAGTACTTAGAAAACCTAGCGGATGATATGGGGATCGATCCTAGTATCGTGTATGCCCTAGCGGATTTACTAGGCCCTACGGAGGATTTTGACGGCCTAGTCACTAGCCTAGAGGATTATGCGGAGGGTTATTAAATGATATATGCAACACTGGCACTATTGGCTAGAATCATTTTTAGGCGAAAATAGCCAATACTTGAATTTTCCAAGGGTTACCCGGCATAGTCCGGGTTTTTTTATGCCCGTCAATTTTAGGGGCTATAGCGCGTTTTTAGCCTTACCCTATCCGTACCTAGCCACTAGCCATAAAAAACGCCTATATCGCGTTTTAATGCGTTTTGCGCGGGTTTTCTAGTCACTATCTAGGCGCTGGCTATCTAGCCATTGTTTTAAATCCTCCGATATCTCAGGGTTTACCATGATAGATAGCCCTATCCGCTGTAAATCCATATCGGGCCGTAGTCCACAGTTGTAAAAATGAGATACCCAGGATAAGGCCAGCTTGATGCCGTTAGATGTGCCTAGCCCTATGTTTTCGAGTACCTGGGCCTCGGTTTCAGTTAGATACGCTAGGGCCTTGATTGGTTTTGTCATGTTTTAACCCTAAATGCATGTGTCTCCAGTAGTCTGCTATCAGCAGTGCCTCAGCCACCCCATGATCTTTTTTTCGTTTGAGTGGCGCTTCAGGCCACATCATCCGAGCCACATCTAGGCTTTCATCTTTGTTGCTGGTTAACCCCCAATACTTTTTCCAGGCTTGGGGGCTGACAAAGTGAACAGGGTAGCGTGTTAGCTCACATACTGCTTCAATGACCCCTACTGCTCGCATAAAACGGGCTGTTGAGGCTATTCCCTGCCCAGGCATACTGTGAACGCTCTCAATGCAGATTTGCGCCCCTTCCTTGGGGTCTATGGCCTTCAGTAGGGCGTTTTTGAACACAATGGGCAGTATGCGCTTGTCCTGATGCTCAATGAACCATGCTTCGATGTAGTTGCCATGCTGATCAAGAGCACCTACCGCACCACTGATCAAACCAGGGTCTATGCCGCAGTAAATTGTCATTTAATCGCCTTGATTCTGGTTAAAAAATCTTCTTTGAAGCCTTTGAATAGCCCAGATGTGTCAGCATCAAGGTCTTGCACTCTCCACCAGATGTGCGCCTTCCACCCAGGGTTCCTCGCCAGCCTCAAGCAAGTGTCCATCCACTCCACATAAATCTCCGCTTGCCCACAGTGCTCGGGTAACGGTGAGTATCGAATGGCATCCAGTTTCTTTGTGCTCATCAAGAATTCGCTTGGCTTGTTCAGTATTCATGTTTTGTCCCCAACGCTTCATTGGCTAATTTAAGCGCAATTTTGCTTACATGACGACCTGCTGCATGACGATCAATAATTCTTCTAGCCCATCCTTTTGGATCGCCTGAATAGTCCTTGATGTCATCATTGAAATATGACGGTGTTTGCTTGCAGTATTGATCAAAACAATTCATGCAATAAGAACCATATTTGATCAACTCCTCGTTTAGTCTTGATGCTCCACATATCCTACAAAGATTACGAATTTCATTGAAATCATCTTTTTTTTCGGTTTCAAACGATCTTTTTGCATCAGCGTATCCCATGATTACTCCTTATGGTATGCACCCTCGATGATTCGAGGAAACTTGCTTGGGTTAAACAGAAAGTCAAGGTCAGCTTTCCAATCCTTGCTTCTGCCTGTCAGAAACTTGGACTTTGAAACCATCTCGAAAAACCAGGAAAAGAACTCCAGGCCCTTTTCTTTGTCCAGCTTGTCAGTGGTCACAACCTCACGCCATCTAGCAGAAATAGCCCTTCTGCGTGAATCATTTATCACTGTGACCCTGCTCAACATTGGCAATTTCTCGTTGTAAAGAGAAATAATTTCATCAATCGGTGCAGATGGTGTTCCCGCTTGGCGGGGACGAATAGCTTTAGCTATTTCTGTCTCTGTCTCTCTCTCTGTCTCTGTCTCTGTCTCTGGTAGATCATCTTGATATTGACTTGATATCACATTGATATCATCTTGTTCCAGCCAATGAGAGAGGCTTTTTATTGATTCATTAGTTTGCTTTTCAGTCAATCTAAGCCTGAAAGCAAGAGTTTTAATGTTTGGAAGCCTGCCATCATCTTCGCTTGCAATAAGCCAAAGCATAGTCAGCACTTTTGCTGAAAGTGGGTCAAGTTGATGCCACTCGTAGTCGTCAAGAATGTCCCGATACAGCTTAACCCAAGGAGGACGACGATCCTTGAAATGCTGGAACTTGTGCCAGTTTTTGATGCGCATGGAATTTTCCACCTTAAAAGCACCCTTGATGAAACTTCTGGCAGGCGAGGGTGGGACGCTTTTCGAGAGGGTAGCTACTCCCTCTCTAGCCAGGTTTCAAATTTATCCTAGCATGATTTTTTTGTCAACGCTAGATTAAAAACAGTTTGTTGTGCAATTACCAAAATAGCAACAGGTCGTACAAGTCACTATTCTGCTTCCAGACATGATTGTGTGAGTCGAGCAATTAGCCCATACCACAGTGGTAAAAACAGCCGCTAACCAACCAAAAACAATTTTCTTGAACATGGGACACTCCTTAAAAAGAATCCACATATTACACAACTTTCTGTGTTTTCAAAATGCTATCAGAACTGAAAATCCAATAGAAAAATACAATCGTTGCTTTTTTGCACACCCTATTGACCAATTGTGTAATCAATGCACAATAGACCCCACTGCAACAACGCAGTGTTCAACAGGAGTCACAAAGTGAATGAATCTGACAAAATCAAGTTTGAAAAATGGGCGTTTATTCAAGACATCAACATTGACGACATCACTGAGGCCATCCAAGGCTCAGAAGCACTCTGTCAAGCCATCCGTAACAACCACTGGACTGATGTAGCCGACATCATCAGGAATCGCATTGAGAACACTGCTCAGATAACAGCAGAGTTCCGTGTCATGGTCATGGATGATGAATACCCCACAAAACCAATTGATGATGTGCAAGAGCTTGAGGAATATCAACTGCGCCAGATCGAGCGTCAGCAACAAGCCCTAGAGCGTAAGAAACAGGCCATCACCAATAAACTCGCCCTAGACGATGATGAACTCAAAGTGCATGAGATCAACCTCATGCTGATCAGCTCACTCAAACGCTATGTCAAGACGGACATCATGGTAGGCACAACAGACAACACAATTTACAAGGATGCCAAGGCACTTCTTGAAACTCTGGGAGAGATGTGATGCAAATGAAGATTCATTCTGAGAAGAAGATCAATGAGGCATACGATGCTCATTCAGGCATGGAATACTGCTATTTCTGCATGAGAGAGCGTCTGAGCCGTGATGAGTGCTGCGGTCAGTCATCCTGGCTCAAGTTCCGTGATCTGTCTGCTGACAGTCGCTATTCCATCGCCATCAACTATCTCAACCAGTTGGAGAGCAAATGATGGACAAAGAGGCTTTGCGTAAACTGATCTGGGACGACCAGATGAGAGACTCAACAGAGTATTGCTGCTATTGTGGGCAAGAAAAATATCGCCTTGGCTGCTGTGGTGAGGCCCACTACGAGACTTTTGCCGAGATGGAAAAGGAAAAACAAGATTACATCGTTGATTCGTTGCTTGATGATGAACTGGAGGGTAAATAATGACTAAGCCAACAGGAATTAGCATGGATATTCCAGACCCAACTAAGAAGGGAGACAAGTTCTTGGTCACAGTCAAAATTGTAAACATGACTAGAACTCCAGTTGCAAAGTTGGAGTGCCACGGAACCTATGACAGGAAAACAATTGATGCAATCTTAAATCTAATGGGGGTCAAATGAAACTCAAGGCAATCAAGATGGAACATCGCCCACAGACTGAGGTTCGCCCTCAGACCTTGCTAGACAAGAAATTCGTGTATGTGCCAGCATCAGCCACTGATGTGACGCAAACATGGAAGAAGTTTGGTTGGACACCCATTGAGAACAAGGAAAAGCATTATGAGCAAAAGTGAGTTTGTTGATTACAGCAGTTTGCTGATGGAGATGGAGCGTGTGGTCAGGAGTCTGCACGACAAATGCCTGCACAAGCAGTATGAGGGCTATATGGCTGACATTGCTGAGTTGCACTCTAAGGCCACTCTATTAGGTGCTTGGATTGCAGCAGAGCAACTCAAAAGGAGCTTCAAATGAGTGACGATGCTTGGCAAGATTTAGGGTCGTTCAATGGCGACTGGTATTACATGAAAGTCATTGATCAAGACTTTGATTGCGATGGAAGATTCGAATGTAAATATGAAATCTTCATCAACGATGATGACGAGCCTGTCTTCAAGAATGATGAAGATGAGCCATTCACAGGCGATCTGCCAGAGAACATCATCAAAGACATTAAGAAGGTCATTGAAAGGCTAAAACATGAATACAGAGACTGGCTCTATCAACCTGACTAGCAATAGCCAGAGAGAAGAAGAGTTGCTGACAAGGCTTAACTCTTTGGAAACTCAGGTGAATGACTTTGTGGTCATGTTGGGTCAGCACAACAAGCAGATACACAGAATGTCAATCATCATCTCTGATCTGCTGAAAAAACTTGAGTCAACAGGCGACAAAAATTTATAATCAATCTTCAATCAACAGGAGTTACCTATGAATGTGTATCAAAAACTCAATGAAGCTCGTGAACGCTTCCATCAATCAAAACTCAACAAGTCTGGTCAAAACAAGTTCGCTGGTTACAAATACTTTGAACTATCAGACTTCGTAGTTCCCGCCTTGCAAATCTTCAAAGAGGTTGGTCTAACCTCAGTGATTAGCTTTGGCAAAGAAACAGCAGATATGCGTATTGTCAACAACGAGAAGCCAGATGAGGTCATCGTTATTGAATCCCCCATGTCATCAGCCGCACTCAAAGGTTGCCATGAGGTGCAAAACCTTGGCGCTGTGCAGACCTACCTCAGACGCTATCTGTGGGTGGCAGCACTTGAGATTGTTGAGCATGATGCGCTAGATGCCACAACAGGCAAGAAAGGTGATGGCCCTGTCGTTCGTCCTACCAAAGTAGAGGTAGACGAGTCACGAGAGAGCCTATTACAAGATGTCGCAATCGCCATCCAAGACCGCTTTGATGCCGACGACATTATTGGCGCATGGGAAGAGTTCTCGGGTCTGACAGACGCTGACGAGAAAACCCATGTTTGGGGGCAACTGCCCAGCAATGTGCGATCAGCACTCAAGAAGCACAATGAATCACTGAAAGGCAAATGATGGAAAAGCAAGCACGAGATAACTCAGGCGTTTTGTTCAAAAACGACAAGAAAGAGTCTGAGAAACACCCCGATTACAAGGGAAGCATGATTGTCAATGGCACTGACTATTGGCTATCAGCCTGGATTAAAGAGGGCAAGAGTGGCAAATTTATGGGTCTGGCACTGTCGCCCAAGGATGAGCAACCGCCTGCCAAGTCAACTCCTCGTCCGTCTAAAGAGATGGATGACGATTTGCCATTCTGAGTTACGGGGGAAAGTGGATGCTGGCGGCATAGCAAATGCGTGTCGAAAGTACCTTCCAGACGCAGCGAGTACCCCACCATTTTTCATAGGAGTCAATCATGTTCAATCCATTTCAATTCGTCAAAGAGAAGTTCGGCACACCCATCCATAGGCTGGTTCGTAGAGATGACCCTGTAACCTCGTATGAGGCAGCAGAGAAAATCGATACAACAAAGATGGAGCAAATGGTCTTGGAGGCCATAAAACGCTTCCCAGAGGGTTGTATTTCAGATGAAGTGCTTGCCGAGTTCCCGCATCTCCCATACTCTTCTGTGACTGGTAGATTCAAAGCCCTATACGAAAAGGGTCACATTGAAATTATTGGTGTTCGCAAAGGCAAATCAGGTCGTAATCAACGAATTATGAGGGCAACATGATTGAAGCTCAAAAGGTCTTTGAAATGCTAATGAAGGCAAACGGCTATTCAAAGGAAGAGTTGAAAAGAAAAAATCAGGGCTATGTCAGCAATACTGTCCAGACCCGCTGGAAATACTTTCTTTTGGGCTGGGAAATGAGAGGATTGAAATGAAAGACGAAGCATTGAGACTGGCCCTTGATAAAAAAGCCGATAACGCTCGTGATTTAGGTTTGAATTACGATCCTGAAAACACCTTGCATTGGCACGCTTTGAATTACCGCACAGCCCCTACACAAAACGCACAAGAAATGTTTGAAGCGCTTGAAAAGTTTGTTGAAACCGCCATCAAACAAGCCTTGGAACAACCAGAGCCTGTCATAGACCATTCTGCGGCTGTTCGTATAGCAACTGCATTGGGTTGGGAGCCAAAGCGTAAGCCAGAGCCAGAGCCTGTGGCGTTAGGACACAAAGAGAAAGACAAATACGAATTTGTGCCAACAGCAAAATGGTTCGGTGAATTGCCTGATGGGGTTCATCACCTCTACACATCCCCACCCAAGCGTGAATGGCAGGGGCTGACGGATGTTGATGTATCAAAGATTCTTGATGAACAAAATGGTTTTTACACATTTGAAAAATGTTTTAATTTTGCAAAAGCCATTGAAGCCAAACTCAAGGAGAAGAACCATGACTCAAGATGAAATTCTCCAAATGGCAAGACAGGCTGGTTTTGAGTCACACGATGTCATGATTAACCATCGAAAAGAATTGGTGCGTTTCTACGCCCTTGCTATTGCCCATGAGCGTGAGGCGTGTGCCCAACTGTGTGAAGACCTATGGGAAGATGATGGAACGGCTTGGGACTGTGCTGTTGCAATAGAAAGCAGAGGAAACAAATGAGAGGTGGAGCACGACCAGGGGCTGGAAAAAAGCCAGCTAATTTTGATCATGCAAGGGCACAGAAGCTCAAAGAACAGGGGTTTTCTCACCAAGAGATTGCCAGTCGGTTTGGAGTGAGCAAATGGGCTATTGATTGGTTCTTCAGGAGAAAGCGTGAAAAAGCCGCATACACCAGCAATCAGAGCAGTTCTCAGGGACAACCCTAATGGCAAAACTGCCAAGCAAATCCATGCTGAATTGCCTCACATCTATCACATCAAAACCATCAAGAGCAGTCTGAGAAAGATGCCTGATGCCTACATTGATAGGTGGGTCAGAGAGCCAGGGTCAAGGGGTCAGTATCAGGCAGTCTTTATGGTAGTTGTCCCGCCACAAGATTGTCCTCACCCCAAAGACCGATTCAAAGAGGTTTGCAAAAGCAGATGGGTGGATATAAGAACTTAGAATGTCGCTAAAACACGCTCATAGCGACTTTTACGGTCTGCCAAGCCGATCAATCCACCATTGATTCGTTTGGTTAGACCGTCAAAATCGTTATTGTCAGCAAATTCAAAGCACTTATTGGTCTTCCAGAACCATCCAGCACTCATGGCAGCATACTGAGGCTCTAAAAGGAGGTCAGGAGAGCCTACAAGGTCGATTCCTAGCCCCTGACCACACCGAGTGTAGTTATCCTTGCCTGTGAGCTGTTTTAAGCCTCTACCACGGTATTTCCAGCCTTCTCCAGACTCAATAGACCCATTGCCCATTCGGGCAGAATAGACTACATTAGCGATCATCTCTGGTTTGCGATGCAGAGCAAGGGCAAACTTGTTAGGCTTATTTTTGCCATTTTCTTTGATGGGCTTGCCATCAGGCCCTTTTTCAGCGAATCGATTAGGCCAAACTACCGCCATTGTGTCGGCAGAGTAGTTCAGATTCTCTGTCAAAGCAGTAAATCCAGCCGATTCATGGGCAGTCTGAGCCAAGAAACCAGCAATCCTACGCTCATTACTGATCTGAAACTGACTGCAAGTATGTTGGATGGCTGAGAGCCATTTATCAGGCTCTTTCACGCCAGCGGCTACCAATTGCTCTATTGCAGGGGTCATTTCTTGTCATCCTTCATCCGTGAGCCTTGACTAGACCCCAGAAGGAAGGCAAACATAGAGGTCACAACACTGCCCATCACATAGCCGACAATCGTGTCTGCAAAGCGCATATTTTGGTCAGGAATGTCCAGCCAAATCAGGCTAGGAATGAATGCTGCGGCAAAGATAGACCAAAAACCAATGAAGAAATAGACGAAACGGCGCACCAATGGGTCATCTGACTTCATGGCCTGCATCTGCATATCAGTGGCTCTCTGACGGCTCTTTTCGTCCAGTTCAGCCATGAACTCTTCGTGTTTCATAGCCGCTTCTTTGAGCTTAGAGACATCTTCCTGGCTCATCTGACCTTCAGGCTTTAACTCTACGCCCAGCTTGCCCTGAACATAGTCAACGCCCTTCTCCATGACCGCATCAGCCACCTTTGGCAAGCCATTGCTAATCAGCCCAGAAACAATACTAGCGATCATTGGTAGCATCAGTCTTCTCCTTTACCCATTCAGGTTTATCGCCTCTACCCGTCCAAGTGCCCTTTTCTTCAGGCTTCTCAGGGTCAGGCTCCTTGCTCAAAGCCTCTTTCACCATGTCTTTGCCCTTAATAGCAAGCAAAGTGCCCAATGAGCCAAGTATGTACTTACTCATGTCAGACAAAAGGAAGAAAAACTGTTTGTCAGCAGGGGCAATCCCAGACATGGGCTGAGGAACAAACACAAGGCTAAACATGGACAGACTGACCATGCACACCACTGTAAAACAGAAGGTGGCGGCAATCATCAGTTTGATCTTGGCTTCAATAGTTTCAGCGTTCATTGTTTTGCCCCTTAGTCAGTTCTGGCTTCATCAGTTGGTCAGGACATTCGCCCAAAATCTCGCATTCAGGACGCTTACAGGCGGGTTTATCCCAATTCTTTGAGTCCATGCACTGGTAGCGGTAGAACTCGGGCATATCGCAGCCCGTGAGAATGCCAGCCAACAACACGATATAGAGCATGGCGATGGTGTATAGGGCCAACTTCTTAAGAAAGTAGCCCATCGGGTCTTCTTCATTCATTTGAACCACCCATTGTCTTTGGCATACAGTAGGCCCTGAATCAGCACCCAAATCAGCGGAGGAACCAGAATCACCAAGAGGCCAACAGCAATGCCTATCTCAACCATCTGAGCCATCTTTTTGGCCCTCTTCTTAGCGGCATCATTAGCTCGTCTACGAGCCTCTCTTTCAGCCTCTTCGCCCTCAGCCACACGCTTTTGGATGGCTTCCCAAACATCAGCCCGTCCAGTCTGGAAAAAGATCATTTTCAGACCCTCTTCCCACTCCCTTTGTTGCATCAGTTGAATCTCAATCTCAACCGCCTTGGCAAGGGATGAGCCACCCTCTTTCTTTGCCTGCTCTAGCGCCTGTGTAGCGTCTTTCTTTGCCCCAAAATATTGCCCCAACATAGGGGCAAGAGAGGAAACATCATTAACAGTCTTCTGAGCCTGTTTGATGACTTGTACAGCCTTTTGAACGGCTGCAAAGGCGGCAAGAGCAGTGCTGATTGGTTCCATTTATTGTCCAGGCGTTGTCATCCCACCAAAGAACAAGCCCTGCGGCACTGTGCTGACAGGCTGAGGTGGCACATTTCCAGTCAATAGACCAGACATGAGCCTTTGAGCACCACGGCGGCGCAATACATCTTGCATGGCTTCTGCGCCAATGCCAGCACCAATCAGCGGTAGTGCGTATTCAGGCTTCATGGCGGCAGCACCAACAGCGCCAGCACCCAACACATTGCGACGAGTTGGGTCAAACTTGGCTACGAAGGACAAAAGCGGGTCAAGAGAACCGCCTTTTGCTACCGCTTTGATGGCGTTTTGCTCATCATCAGAGAAAACAGCCATTTTTTGCTTGCTTGCCGCCAAACGAATAAATCCTTGGCGAATCAACTCGCTCTCAGAAGCATTTGGGTTCATGGCCCTGATTTCAGCCGTGTTTAGGATGTCATCAATGGTCGTGGCACGACTGAGGTTTCTCCAGTCTTTACGAGCACTAGAAAGCGTTTTAACAGCCTCGTCAATCCCACCTTCACCAGCCACCACATCTTTAGGCGATAGACGGGCAACAAAGTCGTCAATCTCTTTAACCATCACGCCTGCCAAACGCTGAACATTGCGATCTTTGTCGGTTTTTAGGTCGTTTGCCAATTGACGCAGTTGATCAACTTCATCAAACTTTACATTTCCACGGGCTGTAACAGTATCAAAACGCTTGAGAACATTCTCAACAGCAGGCGCATTTTCAGGAAGATAACGATTCTCATCTAAGGCATTCCTGACACCTTTGACCATGTTCATGCCAGAAGCGTTGCTCAAAACAATGCCTTTGTCAGCCACATCGTTGTAAGCCCTTTGAGCCGCCAAACGGACAGAATCAAGGGTTGCCATAGGCTGTTTACCAGTCTCAATACGATCAAGCAGACCGCCAATGGTGCGACCAGAGCTAGAGCCAAGCAAAGCACCCAAACCAACGCCAACCGCAGTCGCAGCCAAGTCGCTACCAGTGATTTCTTTGGTTTTTTCGGCAATCGGTTCAGCAGTAGCGCCAGTCACGGCGGCGGCAGGCAGTTGACGAGCCAAATCTTGACCAAAGATAGTTCCAGGCAGGGCACGAGCCATTCCAGCCGCACCAGTTAAAGCCTGCATACCAGCACCAGCGGCCTTTTCAACGCCAGTTTCAGGAGTTGGCAAACCAGCCTCTGTCAGTAACTGACTTTGAGCCTGAGCAACACTGGGAATACGGCGTTCGGAGCCTGCCAAACCAAGAGCCAAGTTACCAGCACTACGCAAACCCTCTAAAACAGTCGTTGCAGGGGCTGTAATGCCTTCATACAAGGCTCGACCAGCCAAGCCAGCCTGACGACCAACTTGGCTCATCACAGAAGGCTCTTGAGGCGCTTGTTGAATGCCTAAATAGCCCTGAATTTGTGAAATAGCCTGTTCGTTGCTCAGACCAGTAGGAAGATCGTAGAACTTACCTTCGTATTCGTAAACAGGCATGGCTACCTCACTTCAGTTTGATGGGGTTTTCACGAGTTCCAAGCGCCGCACTAGGAGCCTGAATTGGAGAATACTGTTCAGAAAAGTCAAAATCATTAAGGTTGCCAAACTTGTTCGCATGAGAGTTCATCTTGCGATAGTAGTCAATCTTATTGCGCTGAATCTCATCAAGTTTATTCAACAACTCAGTTCTAGCATTGGCACTCGTTGTAATCTGAGGAATCCGAGCCTCAACAAACTTGCGATCAGCATCAGAAATCTGAGCACCAAGTTTGCCACCCAAATCTTGCATAACAAGGTCTTTGGCTTGCTTGTCATAGACTTCAGAACTTGTCAAAACTCTGGTCTGGGAAGGACTCAGCAAACCAACGCTCGCAAGGAAGTTCGTTCCTGTAATGTAAGAGTTAGCCAAAGGCCCTGTAAACAATTCGCCAGAAGCGTTGAGTTGCTTCATGTTTGACAGAGTTGAAAGTGCCTGAGATGCTCCACGAGCCAAATTAGCGGCATCATCAAGAGCCTGGGCCTGTGTAGTACCACGCTTTTTAGCAAACTCTTGCTCTTGATTCTGGTTAACCGTCAAACGGGTAACAGATGCACCAGCCGCACGCTTGTCAATCTCGTCTTTGAGCAATGCCTCATTGATCTTTTTGACCTGTTCAGGAGTGTATGAGCCATAGTTCGGCTTATCACCAAAACCAAGCTCAACCGCCTTGCCAACAAAGTCAGTCTGAGGCTTGGCAAATTTATCAATCGGAACAAGCAAAGAAACATCGCCAGCCGTAACTGATGCAGCAATACTCTCAGGCGTAAATTTTCCTGTTTTGGCGAGTTCTTGAGCACGACCAGAAGGGCCAATATCAAATAGGTTCTTTTGAGCCGTTGCCATGCTAGATTGGGCAGAAGCCGCCTTTTGAGCCTGCTCAACCATAGCACCTTGAATCTGACGAGCAAGTCCAGCCGCCTGAGCAGCGCCTTGAATGTCACCAGACTGCTGCAACGCCTGAGCAAACTGAGTCAGACCTTCAGGAGAATTGATGTCAAACTGACGAGCAAGCGCATTGCGTGTGCTAACCATCTTCAGCATCGGGTCTTCAATGCCAAAAGCACCTCCAACACCCTGACCAGCCATGTAAGCACCAGCCTGAGTCAATGCACCAGCACGCTCTAATGGGCTAAGTCTTTGCATGGCAACTGCATCTTGCAGTGCCTGACGGTTCATCTGTTGCTGGTACATCTCAGGAGATATACCAAACAGGCTTCCAACGATGTCTGTTGCCATTCTTTACTCCTTAGATAAACTGCCCGTAGTCTTGGTTTCCATAGGCAAGGCCAGTGCCAAACCCTGAACTACCTAAAGCAGTGTTGGCAAGAGAAGCCTGTGTTCCACTTCCAAGCATTCCAATTCCTGCGCCAAGCAAACCACTCACGCCTTGACCAATCAATCCAGCCGCCAAAGGACTCTGGCCTAAACCACCAAGAACCTGAGAGGTTGGGCTGTAAGCATTTGCAGGATACATTGCTTGAGCAGCACCCAAGTTACCTTGTAGTCCAAGTGCGCCAGCACGATAACCAGCATTGGATGCAAGTTGACCCAAATTAGCTGATAAAGTCAAAGGCTGTTGAGCCTGAGATTCAATCCCGCCAACACCAGCCAAATACTGGCTAAACGGAGTCAAAGCCGCCTGTTGACCAGCATATCGCTGACCAAGCAAGTTAGCCCCTGTGCCAAACAATCCTGCGCCAAACTGAGTGGCTTGCTGACCAGCCTGCTCACCCTGAGCCGCCAATTGCAGATTCTGCTGGGCAAGAGCGTTGTAATAAGCAGCCAATTCAGGGCTAGTAGGTTGCAGTTGACCACCTTGAGCCACTGCCAAACCACCACGACCAGTTCGCTGTAAACGGTTTTGGATGCTTGCCAATTGACGCTCTTGTTCAGGCTGTAACAAGGCTTGTTGACGCTGAACATATTGTTGGGCAACCTCTTGCGGTGTACGAGCCAAATACTTCTCACCAAGACCAAACAGACCTTGAGCCGCACCGCCCAACGGAGCAAACTCAGCTTGAGCCTGCTCTGCCTGAGTCAATCCAGTGCCTGCTAGACCCATTAAACGGTCTTGCAAAGCCTTCATTTCAGGAGAAACTTCGTATCCAGCGGCTTCTAGCTGACCAGTCTGCGGATTAACTTGGAAGTTTGATGTGCCAAATCGTGTAGTAATGCCAACAGGTCGGAATTGAGCCTGAGCAGAAGCCTGTTGAGCAGCGGCACGAAGTTGATCTGCCAACTGACGACGAGCCTCAACATCCTGTTGACCTTGAATTAGACCGCCTGCGCCAGTCAACAGTCCTTGAACTGTTTGTGGGCCAGTTAATCCTCTTGCAATTCCAGAAGCAACTCCACTAAGAAGACCGCCTCCAGTAGCGCCAAGCGCACCACCAGCAGTGCCTGCTCCTGCGGCTTCTGCTCCTGCGGCTCCCAAAGCGCCAGCCCCTGCTAAACCACCAATGTCAGCCATTGTTGCAGGAAGTGCCGCCTCATAAGCCGCCAATTGAGAAACAGCTTCAGGGGCAATTCCCATCCCTGCCG
>Ga0255151_1000302_pt1 | contig 16954 bp, 7 predicted proteins | sample Atl_Yuk_RepB_8h_FD_183612 | JGI IMG/M metagenome (GOLD analysis project Ga0255151, IMG submission 183612) | Freshwater microbial communities from Altamaha River, Georgia, United States - Atl_Yuk_RepB_8h | ecosystem: Environmental > Aquatic > Freshwater > River | place: USA: Georgia | collected... | reverse complement strand
AAAGTAATTGGGCGAGAACGCATATAAGGGATATAAGACATATCCACAACACGGTCACCATAACTTTGTGCATTATTTGAAGAAGTTAAAGTTGTTTGAATGCCGTCTCGAGTTTGATAACCAGTCCAATCAGTGAACGTTTGTTCATACCCAGTTACTTGGATTCTGCCAACCCATTGGCGTGTCTCAAATTGTTTAGTTGTGCTTGAAAGGGCAGTCCAGTTAGTTTGCCATTCGTTCCACTTAGTACCAGTTACACCAAGTTGATCTGCCATATATTTGATGGCATCGTAATTGTTGTCATCAACCGCAACTAGATCTGGTTTACGATTAATAGATTTCCAATTATCACCTTCTGGGAATAAATTAATTTGTCCCTTAAATGCACCCATAGAGATGGCATGAATATCCATTGTTCTAGTTGCATTATTGTTGAAAATAAAATCAGATTCAACATATGGTAAAGTTATTAAATCTCCAGTTTTTTGGTATGATTTATTACCACGATCAGAACCAGAGGCTAGATCTTCAACAATGTCAATCGCATTAGTATAATGCATTGGACGTAGAATTCTATTTTCAGTGTCAATAGAAACACGATAATCTGGATTCTGTACATCACCAACATTATGACCAGTAAATTGGTCAACAATAAACCCGTTCTTAAAGCGATCTAAACCAGTAGTTGCATCGGTAACTTGAAGTTCTGCTGTATCTTTTTCTAATAATGAAAGAGATACATAATATTCAAGATTAGAAATACGACGCTCCAGGCGACCAATATCACGCATTGTATAGCGACGATTGTCTTTCTGAGTCACTACAACATCTTTTGATGATTTAGTATAAGGTGGGATTTTAATTGTCGCGATAGACATTCCATCTTTTAAATCTTCTGGTTCTTTTGGTTCAGTTCCTGGAACACCTGTAATAACATTAAATTTACCAAAAGAATCTAATGCAATTTTATCGATACGACCAACATAGTTAGCATGAGGTGTAATCATGTCAGAACCAAGTTTTGGAAGTTGTGGTGTAAATGAATTTGTTGTTGTTAAAATTGGACGGAAATCAATAACATCTGTTAGAGAAATTTCTGTCTTCTTACCTGATGAAGAATCTGTAATAAAATATGATGGGATTTCTCCATAAGAAACACCAGAAGATGTTGTATAAGAATCAACAGAGAAATAGTTACCATCATAAAGATTAGATACTGCAAAGAACCAGTAACGAATACGGATAGCACCGCTAGGAACTTGATATCCTGGTTTTAATTTAATCTTACCATATGTGTAATATGTAGAACGTTGACCGTTATCTAATTCATAACGGTCAGTAATATCAACAGCAGCTGCAGAGTTCCATGTGTAAGAACCTGGAGTCATTTCTACGCTTACAAGTTTAAAGATATCTGCATAGTTTAAGTCAATAGTTGTAGAATTAATTATTCTTTTATCTGTTATAATTTGATCGCCATTTAACTTATCAAGAGCTTTAACTTTTTCTTGTCCTGCTGTTGCTGTTTGTTGAACAGAGGCAATTAAATAATAATTGCCATTTGGTACCCAATTAAAATATACAGTTTTACGAAGACTATCATCGTTAAATGTTATCATTGAAGCTGTAACATTAACTGGTAGGTTAGAGTCAGCATTAATTAGGGTATAGTTGGACAAATCACTGTCTGATAAGAAAGTTTCATCAATATTTGTAACATCAAACTGCGCTTTATTAGTAGCAGTATTCATTATTGGAAATTGACGACGAACGACTAATGAAGTATTCTTTAATGTATCAGCACCGTTTTGTAGACCACGTAAAGTTTTAATATTTGATGAGCCAACTGGGAATAATAATGTTTCTTGTGATGGCTCATTAAGAACAGCAGTAAAAATTGTAATACGACCATTGGTAATATTAGAAGAACTATCTGAAACATAATTTGAAGAAAGAGTGATAGAATAATTACCACCAATAGAACCTACTGTACCAACTTTGATGTCATTCACATAAACTATATCACCAACTTTAACTTGATCGGTAAATATTGTACCTTGACCGCTTAGTGCGTTTGAATTGTGATTAATTGAACCTGTACCAGATAATTGAGTGTATACTGGATTAATATCTGCAGTAAAATTAGCAGAACTAGATTGTCCAACAATAGATTTAACATCACGTTCAAAAGAATAACCAGAGAACATCTGAACGTCAAATAGACCTAGTTTGTAGATAGTAGAAGTTGTATTGTATATTCCGCTCTCTAATTGGAATGAACGAACACGTGCAGTACCAACTATATCAGAAGAAGAAGGAGCAGCACCAACTGATATATTACTTGTTAAACGAACTTCTGGTGGATATGTTTGACTATAATTAGTACCACCAACAATACTTGTGAAACCAGTAACTTTACCGTTTGTGATAACAGCGGTAGCAGATGCGCCACTTCCAGCTCCAGTTGATGGAACAATTGTAACAGTTGGAGCAGAAGTATAACCTTCACCACCGTCTATAATTGTGAAACCAGTAATTTGGTTTGAACCATTAACAGTAGCAGTTACAGTTGCAACTCTAGGTTGCAATTTATTTGTTAAATAAACTTTTTCAAACGTGCTGATAGATGGAGCTTTGTATACATTCTTAACATCAGCATAGTTTCCAATATTCAAACCAATAGTTTGAGTTGTAACACGCTGTATATGGTTTCCTTCATCTCCGTCAATCTCACGTGCTTTGTTGATCTCGATAAAACGAGATGCAACAGATTCAATTTCATAACCTTTAACATATGCTTTACCTGGATCAACAACAACAACAATCTTATCTGTATCACCATATGTTACACCATCAACTGGTATAGCTCCATCAGCTAGAGGAGCATAAACACCCTGATTCGATCCATCATTTGCATGTTCACGAACAGAAATTTTAAATTTGTTAACTTCATAGTTTCCAGACTCATCATATGTTCTACGAGCCATAGTCTTTTCAAGTTCAGCATAAGATGCTGATTGAATTTTCTGTTGAACACGACCATCAACTATTCTTACTAATTCAACAAAGCGAATGTTGTCTGTTGCAACTAAATCTAATTTGACTAGAGATAATTTAATTTGATAACGGTGCGCACCAGGAGCAGCGAAGTTATAAGAACCAGTAGCGTTATCTAATATAGAATCATCATCTTCTGGTGTAATAGCAGCTTCAGTTACTTTGAAACCAACACGGCAAGATGGATTATTGGTAAAACGACTTACATATAATTTCAAGTCGTCGTTACGGACAAAAAGACCATCAACGAAATAAACACCAGCGCCAACGTCAACGCTATAACCATAACCGAGAACGTCTGAAGATGCGTTATTAGTATAAGTTGTTGGAGTTTCTCCAAGATTACCTGTTAGTTTAACAACAGCAGTAATATCATTAAGCTGATCTTCTTTTAAACGAAAGTTAGTTGAAATTTGGTTATCTGCAATTAAAGCAGTAATATTTTCACCAGGAAGTAAACGACGTGTTTCGTTATCTTCTGCAGTACCTTCAATCTTACAGTAAAGAGTTGGAATATTTAAATCATCAACAACAGCTGAACCACCAGAAGTATCAAGAACACGCATCTTAACACCTGAAGTTTCACCTGTAATAATTTTATTTTTTAGAGTTTCAATATATGTGGTAATATCCACAGTACCTGTAAACTGTTCGAGTTTAATGAAGTGAACTTTATTATCTACGTTTACCGAGCCAGGAATAACTTGAGAACCATTTTTAAATACATGGTTACCAAATCTAGAAACTTGATTCTGTAGAATAGTTTGTAATTGAGTAAGTTCACGAGCCTGAACTGCATAACTTGGACGGAACAAAACACGATAAAAATCTTTATTATCTTGGTAATCGTCAAAGTACGGTTCGGTATTAAAGTCTAGTGCCATTCGTTTTCTCTTTTATAAAGTTAAACCTAATACTATATTTAGTTAGAATCTAATGATAGTTCTTAAAGTAATTGTTTCATCACCAGATGGGGTGAAACCTTGTTTATTGTCAATATACATTAACTGACCTGAAAATTTATCAAAATTCGGTAAACCAACAGTGATAGCAGTAAAGTTATTTGTAATGTTATTAGTCTGGATAAAAACATCATTAGCTTGTGGGATGTCACTATCCAATGACTGTACAAGAACGCTTGTTTCAGTTAAAGAAATAATTCTGTATCTTTTCTTAGACTTAGTAGAACCAACATATGTTAGAACTGCAAATCCATTAGTTTCAGAACCTGTAGTTGTAGTTGGTGGTGTTGATCCACCAAGTCCAGAAACAACAACGGTATATATTCTATCTTCATAATATAAGAATTGGCCAATGGTTAAAGGTAAAGATTGAGTCCATTCTATTTCTGGTGTTGTTGTTCTTTCAATATATAAGTCATCATCTCGACTGAATATTACTGGGTTAATCGGAGATTGAATAATGAAACACGCAGAACCAATAGTTCCTTGATATCTTTCAAATCCATCAAATACACGTGGATCTTTAATAATACCAACTTGACGATAGTCGTTGTTAACGATAGTTCCTTGGTTAAGGTCATTAGAAATATTAGAATAGAACATCAAAGAACGAGAATATAGTTCTTCTGGTGAGTTTTTACCATGACCACCGAAAGGTGAAATAATAGCACGCAAAGTTGCACCATTACCATTACCAACAACTTTAACGTTGGCATAAGTATAACCTTCACCTCGATTTGTAATATTAATTTTAACAATTGAGTTTGTAATTGGATCAATTACAGCTTCTGCTGATGCTCCACTACCATCTCCCTCAATAGCTATATTGGCAACACCATATGAGTATCCACCAGATATAACAGCGATTGCGTCAATAGTACCAGCTGGAGTTAGAATCTCATTATTTGCTTGTTGAGAAGAAATAGCACCTAGAGAAAGATCAGCAACTAAACTAGCACCTTCACCATCACCAGAAACAGTAAGAGATGCTTTAGTATATCCAACTCCTGGATCGTCAATAACAACATATACAATTTGTCCATTTTCTGTAATAGCTGAAACTCTTGCTTCAGATTTTGTGGTCAAGAAATTAATCTCACCACCAGTTCCAGTTGAGTCAGTAATTGTCGCAAGAGGGGTTGCTGAATATCCAGCACCATATCGTAAAACTGCATAACCAGTAGCAATTGTTCCGTCTCTGCGAAGTGATGCTGGTTTACCAATATATCTTAAAGAAACACCACCATTACTTACGGTGCCACTTGTATGAGTTGGAGGATATGCTCCAGTATATCCAGTAGTCATAACTTCATACATTCTGGGAACTGTATCTTGAACATATACAGTATCTCCAGCTGTAACTGAAGTTGTTGAAACCCATAATGGGGATGTAATCTGAGTTCCAGAAGCCCATGTTGGAGCAATAGAACCAAAGAAACCATTATCAACTACTGTATATAAATTTATGTTATTATATACTTGATCATTTGTATATACTTCCATAAATTTTGCCCATTGGGTTCCAAAATAAACGTCTGGCGCAGAAGTATAATTAATACCCTGATCAACGATATGGGTTGAAATCACTCTATCTGCATATAATTTAGATCTTGCTGCAGCATAATTACCACCACCACCTGAAAATGTAACTGCTGGTGCTGTATTATAACCAGATCCAGAATTAATCATAACGATTTCTCTAACAGAACCATTCAAAACAACACTATCAAGAACACCAGTTTCAACATTAGCAGATGCAGTTGCTCCAGCACCACCACCACCTGTAATAGTTACAGTTGGGTTTGTATAACCAGAACCTTTTGTTATAAGGTTTATCTGTTGAACAGGAGAACCAGATAAAGATGCTGTTATGTTTGCACCCAAACCTGATGGATCTTCAATAATAACTGTTGGAACAGAAGTATAACCAGAACCAGCTGTAATTAATTGTACATTTGTTATTACACCACTTGTAACTGTTGCAATAGCTGTTGCTCCAGATCCACCACCGCCTGCAATTGTTAACAGAGGAGAAACATAATTACTACCACCAGAAACAATTGTTAAACCAGAAATTAAAGAAGTTCCAATTATGGCTTGGGCTGATGCGCCAATACCTGTTGAATCTGTTATTGTAACAGTTGGTGCAGAAGTATAACCAGCACCAGGATTATCTAAATCAATAGATGTTAGGTTTTGATTATTTACAGTTTCAAGTGTACCTTTTAATGTTGTACCAACATACTTCAAAGCTGTTGTTCCATTTAAAACAGTACCATCTCTATGAGTTGGAGGAATTGATGAAAGAATTCCAGGTGTAACAATTTCATAATAATCTGAAGTGGAAGTATTATAAATTGTTTGACCAAGGTTTACATTATTTCCCGCAACAAAAGGTGAAGCAGTTCCAATCGGTGGGCTAAAAGTAACTGTTGGGTTTGTATAACCAGTTCCTGGTTCAGCTATCTGTGCTTGTGTTATAAAAAGTGGATCAGATTCTTTGTAACCATCACCTAGAACAGAAACTAAAGCAGTTGAATAATCAACACCTCTGTTTGTAATAAAAATATTATCAATTGTACCATTGGAATAGAAATGGGTAGTCAAAGCTGATACAACAGGAATGTACTCGTCAGTATAAAATTTATTTCGAAGGTTAATTGGAATATTATACATAAATTTCCAAACATAACCATCAGCTGTGGTGATTGGTTCTAATTGTGTTCCTGTTGGTTTATTTGTGGAATATGCTCCATTATTATTATCCAAACATTTATACACATTATATTCATCAGTAACAACATAGAAATTTGCATCTTCAATTTTTTGCGCACCAGATTTAGCCATACCAATAACAACAGATGCTTCAGCACCAGTTCCCGATACTGATGTAATTGAAATTTGTGGTACAGATGTATATCCAGTTCCTGGTGATAATAAAACAATGCCAGCAATAGCACCATTTACAATTTCAGAAACAGCAGCTGTTGCACCTGTACCTCCACCACCAGTAATACTTATTTGAATATCTTCAATATTAATATAACCAGCACCACCAGAAATAAGATTAATTCCAAGGACTTCGTCACATAAACGATCATCATACATATCATAAACTACATCAGAAGCCCAATCTTTCCTATCTACAACGAAAGCAACATCTGACGGTTTAATTTCTTTGATTGTGATGATTTCGTTACGAACTTCATGCTCGTAATTTAAACTATCAACAGGATTTTCTGGAACGTTCTCATCATTCCAAGATAATGTTTTACCCAAAAAGTAAAAATATGATGATGAACGTGTGACCACGTTCTGATAAACACCCTCTGCAAGAGATTTATACAGAATGGTTTTTACAAGAGATGTAGTTGCCATTTTTATTTAATTCCGTTATCCTGTTTATTTTTCATAACAAATATATTTTTATTAACTTACAGTTACTTTCCAAGTAACAGCGATTGTATCACCAGCTTGTTTATTAACAACTGGGAATACTGTACGACATAACATAGTACCAGAAACAGAAGCATTGAAAATGCCAGCTTCAGTAATAGCACCAGTACCAGTACCTGCTGGGAAAGTGGCAGTGTAAGTAATAGAGTTATTGTCTTGTAAGTTACCAGACAATAGAACACGACCAGTTTGAGTACCAAGAGTTGTGTCAGCATCAGCAGGAGAAGCAGTACCAGTACCAATACCCATATGTGACATATGAGTAGGAGTGTCGGCTGCTTGAGCGATCATCTTACCTGCAATATAAATCTTACCAGTTGCAACAACTAAGTTAGGGACTTCGAATTCTTGTGTAACTTCGCCAAGTTCGTTTGTTTTGGTAATTTTTACCATACCTTTGGCTTTAATGCCAGAATCAATTAACTGTTCAGTCATAGTTTCTCCTTTTTTAATTTAAATCTTACCATGTGGAAGCATAACCATTGGCATATACTTCGGCGAAGTATCCACCTTCTTCATATGGTTCTATAACAACATATCCTGTATTTCCAAAAGTAGCTGCATTTAAAGCATCTTGGAATAAGGTATTTGTACCATCACTATTTAGGGCAACATCTAGAGCAGCCCCAGTATTTCCGTTCGTATTATCAGGTACTGTGACAACAGAATCAGTATCTAGAATCTTTTTAGTAAATACTTCTGTAAAATCTGTTGTTGGATTAAGCATCGTAACAACAGCATCTGTATCTAAAACAGCTTTAGTAAAAGTTTGAACAAACAAATCTTCTGGTAAAACTTGTTGATTTACAATATCTGTTGTAAAACCAAAATATTTACCAATAACAAACAACGTTTCAATATTTGGATCAAGTATTGTAGCTGAATCTTCTAGATATTTGAAAATATCAAATCTGTAATATGAATCATAATTATATGAATTTAAAGAGTCTGAAAGATCTTTACCGATATTAAAATACCAATAATTGTCTGTTATTTCAGAAACGCTATCATATAAAGTAACACCAAGAGATTTGACGAGAGATGTAAGAGCAAGTTCAAGATTAATCTTGTTGTTAATACTGTACTCACCAAACATAGCCATACCAGATGGATGCAACATTGATCGTACGATAGATGCGTACGATTGAAGCTGTTCATCAATCTTTAATACATAAGCGAATGCTTGATAATAATATGAGTCTTGGATAAACATAGAATCATCCAAGAAACCATCATTATTTTTATAATATCCTGGGTATTTAGCGACAGCACCTAATGATACATTTAGTAGTGCTGGGTTACCAGAAACAGTATCTTTTGCATTAACGAAGAACTGACGAGCAACAGTACCTACATAAGCACCATCTGAATATTCAGCTGCCCAATAATCACCCCAGTTAATATAACCACTTTCAGTAAAACCGTTAGTTTTATCTGAATATGTATAAGAATATTTTTGTCCTAAAATAACTTCGCCTGATGCGCCAACACCAGTTGTATCACCAACAGCGTTTGAGAAATTAACAAACGCTGTGTTATAATTCTTACCTATTGTGTCAACAATAACTGCTGTAACAACACCATTCTCAATTCCACAAGAGGCTACAGCTCCATTACCATCACCACCTATTGTAATAGTTGGAGCGGTTGTATAACCATAACCACCATTTGTTATGTTGATACTTACAACTTTATCAGATAAAGAACCTGTTCCGAGTTCAGCTACACCAGTAGCTGTAACACCTCCTGGTGGTGGAGCACTAAATGTTATTGGTGGGATATATGTATATTGTTGACCATTATCGCTAACAAAAGTTGAAGTTACAACGCCACTATGTATTACTGAGTGGCCAGTCGCTCCAGTACCACCAACACCACCAAGAGTAACAATAGGTGGTAAAGTATAACCATGACCACCTGAGATCATGTTTACATAACCCATTGTACCTTCATCTAATGAATATGTAATAGCGACAGGTTGTTGTCCGATTTTCTTTTTACTAGAAACAGCAGATGATGGGAGAACTGTAATAGAAAAATCAGTTGAATACCCCAAAGCAAATTTAATAACATCAATTGTTTTTAATCCACCATTATCATAAGTATTCAAAACCTTAAACCAAATCGGTGTTCCTTCACCAGAAGAAACTTGGAAAACCATACCAGGTCTAAATCCTTCACCTGGATTTTGAATTTTAACTCTATTAGTATTCTTTAAAATTTCCCCTTGAAATTGTGATTCAAATTTTACTGAATCCCCAGGAGAGATAGAACCATAAAAATTTCTATCTAAGAATAACTCATAAATGTTATTTGTTTTATCGAATGGTAAGACATTTTCAATGTTAGCAGTAATTATATTTGCAGAGTCTACACCAGAAACAACAGCAGTATTATAAATCTTTTTAGATGTCTGGATAACGATTGTTTTACCAATCATATCCATCGCATTACCTTGATTTACTTTAACAAACAAAGATACATCTTGAGTCCATTTACCATCGGATACACGAAGCATCTTTTGACCAGGATAGTCCATGTAAACGTCTTTACCGAACAATAAACGGAATAAAAGTTTATATGACGCTTCTGAACCTTTTGCTAAGTATTGATCTTTAATATGTTTTAGAAGGAATCGCTCTGTATCATAGTTTGAACTTACAATTGGATAGTTATGAGCAATTTCAGCTTTAAAATACTTAATAAAATCAACTAAAGTTTCATCAATATCTCTAAGTTTTTTATAATCTACTTGTTGTGTATCTAACCACTCATAGTATGCTTCTACAAATGCAACAAAGGTTGGGAATTGAGCTCGAACAAACTCTGGAAGCTGGGAAGCAGCTATATCCTTCCCAGCAATTCTTTTATTAACTTCTGCTATTACACTCATTTTTATTTACTTCTGATTGAAGTGAAGATATAGTTCTTACCAGCTTGGTTAGAACCAGCAGCGGTCATATCGTTAATTACGCTAACTGTTAAATTCTGTCTTGAAATTTGAACAATTTGATTATATGCAGTAACAACATCATATGACTCTGGTTTTAAAATAAACTCAAATTTAATATCAGCCATAGAAGTAATAGTCAGGTTACGAACAATTAATGTACCCTTTGAATAGTTTACTTCTCCAATTGTTGGGTCAACAATAAATTTATTTTGTTGAGCATCAAAATAGAATAAACGTAAATTACCAACACCATCATCATCAATGTAGTGAACGTTAGCAGAGTTAGGAATATAGAAACCAGTAGATAACACAGATTCAGCTGGAATAGTAGAGTTGAAGATAGGGTTAATCATATTCAACTTATATTCAGAAGATAGATTGTAACGTGGTGTAAATTCACGACGAACCACAATTTTTGTTGTATTGTTTACGATAGCTTGATCACATTCATCAATAATTCTAACAAGTTGAGAATAACGGAATACACCATCAAACTTTTTTAATGTACTATCATCATATGCATAAATAGCATCACGAATGATAGTTTCTAACTGAGCAGGTGTTTTATCTGAAATCTTAGAATTGTAGTATGCTGTAACATTCATTTCTACGTTAAAATACTCAGGATCAATAAATTCTGGTGTTATAGAAACAATTGATTTTGGTGAAATAATATTTGTTTTAATATAATCTTTTTGCGCAGTTGTTAGCTTAGAAGAGTCAGTTGGTTTAATACAGATAAATGTTTTACCATAAACTGGTGGATCGTTGTCTTCACCACCCCAAACAACAATAGAATCAGCTTGAGGAAAATTTTTATAAATTAATGTTTTATAATCTTCGGTGGTGACAGCACGATTTTGCGCTGCATATAAACGTGGTGCATTATACTTAATTGAATCAATAGTTTCAGGAGAAGAACCGCCAAGTGCTGCAGTAGTAGAAAGAACTGATAAACCAGAACCAAGCAAAGCTGAACCAGCATATGAGAATGTATTGGCTCCATTTGGTCCTTCTAAAGAAGAAACATAATATTCTAAAGTTAAAAAATTACCTTCTTGTGGTTTATATCCAACAATTCCATCACCGAAATATATTTCAAAAATACCATCATCTAATTCTTTAACAAAATAAGACTTTGTATTTGAATCTAATGAAGTCATAGAATCAGCTGGAGTATATACCAAATAAGTATCATCAGTTGCGTTTTCTCTTATTTTTACTTTCAGAGTTGTTAAATCAACATTTGTATTTGGAATAACATATTTTTGTCCAGTTTGAATAGTATAACTGTATGTTAAGGGAGTTCCTTCAACAAGCTCAACGTCATTAAATGTATAAAGACCACCAACAGCAACTGTAGTAATATCAGAAGTATTATAGAATGTATATGATACACCATCAATAGAAGTTAAGAATGGTTGGTCAGATGGAAGTGTAACAACCTCAGGGTTATATGTTGGTGCAGTAATTGTACAGTTAACAAGAGCTTTGGCGCACTTAGCAGAATTTGGTGTATAACCTAACATTTTTGCTAGAGAAACTGCAGAAGAACGTTTAGACGCAGAGTCTAAGAACATCTCATTAACAGCCAAATTTGTGTATAGGTTATTATAGTGGGTATTATATGCTAAGACATCCAAAAGGATAGAAAAGCCAGAACCTTCAAAATCATAGTCTTGAAATTTATCCTGAGCTTTTAAAAATTCTTTAAGATTACTTTTGATATCATCAAAGTCTAATGAATTTACTTTAATTCTTTTTGTTATTTGTGCCATTATCGTGTTCTCTCTAGTACGAAATCAAGACTGAGTGGTCTCTCGGTATTAACTATTTTAAAAATAATATTAACGTACAATGAATTTTGATCTTCTGAAGAAATAACTTCAACATCTATGATTTCTATCCTAGGCTCAAAGTTTGATATTTGATCAATAATTGCACGTTTAGTCATTAAACCTGTAATTTCTGTTATTGGCTCAAATAACAATTCATTTAAAGGTGAACCAATTTCACTATGAAAGGGTTTTTCATAGTGACGGATAAGTAATAGATTTTTTATTGACTGTTTTATAGCAGCTTCATCTAAACGTAGTGTGACATCACCTGTCACTGGGTGTGGTGCAAAGTTTAGATCTAAATCCGAAAAAAGTCGTGTATTTCTCATATCTTGTTATTTAGGTGTTATTATGCATTACCTTTGGGTGGTATATTTGTAATTAAATAGAACCCAGAAGGAACATTACCAACAAACTTATAAGTCTTATCATTTACCATAGTAAATGCCATCTTACGGTTATTATTTTTGCGATAACCAATATGAATCCAGACTGAATCAGGATAACGATATTCTAAGATAAGCTGATCATAAACAATCAACTGTTCAATCTGTTGAACAAGTTGGAAAGTCTTATTATATTTATCTGGGAGTAATAGACCAATATCAACACAATGACCTTTGCAGTGGTCTGAAGCTGGAGATTCATTAGGAACAACACCTTTTAAACGATAACCAGAATTAATCTTCCATTGAGAACCTCTACCAGCCATTCCTCCAGGAAGAATGTCCAGTATTTTCTCTAATACATTATTAGAAGTCTCAGCCAAATTACCAACAATTTCTTGTACAGTATATAAACGTTCTTGGGCGTCTCTATTAGGTTTTAACATTTGCGGTGTTAATCTATGGTCTTTACTAGCAATTAACATACCGAGAGAGAAATTCTTAGATAGACGGAAATCGTTTGAATAATCTTTAGTAGACTGAATCAAAGATTTATCAACTTCAACTGGCACACCAGAACCTCCTGATAATGGTTTTCCTGCTTCTTCTGCAACAGCAGGAACTGTAACAGCAACACCTTCTGCTTTTTGAATTTTATTTGCGTTCGCACGTCCTTCTGGCGTATTCCAGTCGTCTGGAGTTTCAGCTACTGCTTTTTCTTCAAATTCTCTAATTGGTGTTATTGTATAAGGAACAGTAGAATTTAGAGGTACAGGCAACTCAGGTGGAACTAAATCAAGTGTATTAACATCATTTGCTGATCCAGCACCGTCACCAAATTTACCTTCTGAATAATCCATCTGAGTTACACCACCAGAAAGATAATCAGCAGTACCCTCAGCTTCTATTGCAGTATTTGCACCTTTCATACTTAAATCGCCAATTGATTGAACCTCGAATGCACCTTCTGCTTTTTGGCTCATATTAGAAGCATTAATATTAAAGTCTCCAACAACCTTTAAATTATAATCCCCACCAACAACCATAGTTAAGTTATTAGCAACACCAACATCTAAGTCATTACCAACTTGAACTGATGCATTTTGATCTACTTGGATATTAGCATCAGAACGTGCATAGATATTTGTATTACCATCAACTGTAATATTACATTCTCCAGCGACATGAATACATCCGTTAGCTTCCATTAAAATGAAATTATCGCCAACAATATAATTTACTTGTGTACCATTTGGATCAATTTCAGTGAATGTTCCAGCGCGATGGTATGTGTGAATACGTTCCTGAGAAGGTGTATCGTCAAATTCTTGAATATGTCCAGATTCAGTTTCAAAAACTTTATTGTATGGATATTTTGCACCATATGGTGGGAGAGGTTGACTCCATTTTCCACCATCAGCTTTTGGTACATTTAATATACGTTTGGCATCTTTCATCTTAACGATAGTGCCATCAATTACACCACGAGATAGTCGGTTCATATCAGATTCACCGATATATTCTTTTAACGGATACTTGTTATTTGGATCTCTAAAACCTAAACCATAAGAACCAGTTGTGATAGATGCTATTGATGGTCCTGGTCTAGTTTCTTGTGAATCATTATTTACACCAGGATCTGCTGCGCCAGCATCTTTAATAACACCACCACCCTGTTGACCATAGAAATACTCATAATATATTAATTTTCTTGCAGCTATATCAGCAGTGTTGACCCCAACTCTTGATTTTGTTGCATAGAAAAAGTCTGGGTGTGCGTTTGGATTTTCTGCTACTGTATTTGCTTTTACAAATAGTGCTGCAATTAAAGCAGAAACGTTAATGTCTGTATTAAGACTATCGGGGTTTCCAAGAATATCAATTGTTGCATCATATTGTTGAGCGAGTTTATTAAACTTAGTGTAATTGCTCTTTCCTGTTAACTGAATAAGACCACGACCATAATATTTCCCACCATCATCATCAGTTTTATTTCCTAAAAATGATTTACCACGTTTAGTTGGTCCATACATGACTGAAAAGAATTCATATTTTGATATTCCTTTTTTAGTCGCATTGATATATTTTTCTGCTTCTTCCTGGGTTAAGAAACTAAAAACTTCTCTAATTCTATTTACTGAACTATAATCATGAGATTCTTCTTTTGGTATCCACCCAGACTCACCACCAATAATACCCAACAAAGCGCACTTTTGTGCTTTTGTTGTAAGTCCAACCTTATCACATGCAGAAATTATTGCTTTAATACCTTCTGATGCTTTAGTCTGTGTATTTTTAAACTCAGGTAATGGTGGAAGGGTTGGTATTTCGGAGTTGACTGGAGTTGTTTTAATCGGGTCAGCCTGCTGAGAAAGAGTAGATGCTCCAACGTTTGTTTTGGATTCAATAACTGCTGCAGCATTAGATAATTGCTCAGTAAATTCAACAATATTTTCACCAAAGTCTCTGACATTTGATGATATTGTTATTTGTGTACCACTATCAATAGAAACGATTGTTGTTCCATATTCAATACCAAAGCCATCAACACGCATATTTGCTGTTAATTTACTTGTAATATCAGTTCTTCCAGAAATTGGGTCATAGAATGTTAATATATTACCAGTCGTTGGTCCAGGAACTGTTCTTAATTCAATTTTCTTACTTGTTCCTGTTGTATTAATTGGTCCAGTATCTTCATAATCAATAGGTACTGGTTCAGTAGCAATACCACCAATTGCACCCAAAATAATACCCTGTTGTAACGAGTCATCAGCATAGGTTACAACAACAGATGTTCCTTCAACTGGTCCAACATAACTATAACCAATACCATTCATTGCAGCAGAAGTAGTTGGCTGCATTTGAGCACACCATGGTAAATCTGATGTTGGTAATAAATTTTTATCGTGAGTATGCAGACCAACTACTCGAACCTGACATCTGCCAAGACGAAGTGGGTCTACTCTGTTTTCAACAACTCCAAAATAAATTTGCATTATGTTTTCTTTCTCATTGAATCTTTTATTAACTCAATTGTGCAATCATGACCTGCTGGTTTTATATTATGCGATATTGCTGACATTATATATCTTCCACTATTAACTTCATCTATTAAATCTCTTGATGAATCTTTCTGTTTTACTGGTTGTTTTTTATAAAGAATAACATTAACAACCTGACCAACAGTATAATCCATCCTTCCAGGAACAGTTATTGTAATTTTATGAGCTTCTGCCATCTTCATAAAAGAGATGCGCTCTTGAAGGATACGTGCATTTGTTGTATCACCGAAAGATGTAAAAGTTTCAAAAGCACGAGGGAAAACAATGTGTAATGAGTTGCTTCTAGCAACAGCTTTATCTGAAAACAGAGGGTTTTCGTTTAAATGTAGTTGAGTTTTAAAACGAGTTTTTGCAGAATAATTTTTAACAGTATAGGATTTCTTAGTAGAATCATAAGAAATAAGTTTGGAAGAAAGCATTCCAGATCTAGTTCTATCGATAGAATCATATGATGTAGTATACTCAATTGTTCCAATACGTTTATAGTCTTCTAAAATATTAAGAATGTTACCACCCTTTGGAAAACTATCACGGGTATATTTATCCTGTATAAACGTTTGTTTTACATCAGCTGTATATAATTTTTCTAAAGATCTAAAGTTAAATCCATCTCGATTTTCAAAAAATAAAAACGAAGGAGATTGAGTTTCTGAAATAGAGTTTTCTGCAAGGAACGATAAGTTTTTTACTGGAGACCAATATGGAGAAACATATTTAATAGTATTTCTAGTTTTTTCAATAAGGAATTTTTTACCGCTCTCTAATCCATCAATTTGATCATATACAAACGGTGGAACAATATCAGAAATTTTACCAGCATAAACTTTACTAATTTTTTTATTCATATCAACAACAGCTTCGCTTGATATAAAACACAATTCATATGCTACTGCTGCATTACCCATATTAACTTTGTCACCCATTTTATAAACATAAAATAAACCACTGAATTTAGAATTTTTAATAGTTGGTGTTTCAATATCTAATTTAATATATTCTTCACCGATTAATGGTAATAAATTTTGAAGATCAAATGATTCTTTTAATACCAAAACACCAGTAATAAATGGCGAAAATATATCTTCATAAACTCTTACTGCTAAAACCTGTCCAGTGACGTTGAGGTATACCCCTTTAGATGAAACTAAAGTTGCTCTGTTTATTGTTACGTCACCTGCGAAACGTAAATTATTTCCAGCTATAAAATTTGACATATCAACTTAGTTGGTCTTCGTAG
>Ga0255151_1000279_pt1 | contig 17900 bp, 12 predicted proteins | sample Atl_Yuk_RepB_8h_FD_183612 | JGI IMG/M metagenome (GOLD analysis project Ga0255151, IMG submission 183612) | Freshwater microbial communities from Altamaha River, Georgia, United States - Atl_Yuk_RepB_8h | ecosystem: Environmental > Aquatic > Freshwater > River | place: USA: Georgia | collected... | reverse complement strand
AACCCTTGGGAGCTTCTTCACCCCCAGGATGCGATGAGCCGACATCGAGGTGCCAAACCTCCTCGCCGCTGTGAACGCTCAGAGGAGATAAGCCTGTTATCCCCGGAGTACCTTTTATCTGTTGAGCGACGGCCTTTCCATCCAGCACCGCCGGATCACTAAGCCCTGCTTTCGCACCTGCTCGTCTGATTGGACTCGCAGTCAAGCACCCTTCTACCTTTACGCTCGTTGCCCGATTGCCGACCGGGCTGAGGGTACCTTTGGACTCCTCCGTTACTCTTTGGGAGGAGACCGCCCCAGTCAAACTGCCCACTTAGCACTGTCCGCCGCCCGGATTCACGGGTCGGGGTTAGAATTCAAACACAACAAGGGTGGTGTTTCATTGATCGGCTCACCTGGCGCCTGAACACCAGGATCACAGCCTCCCACCTACGCTACGCATGTTGGGTCTAAACCCAATACTAAGCTGCAGTAAAGGTTCACGGGGTCTTTCCGTCTAATTGCGGGTATGTTGCATCTTCACAACAACTACAGTTTCACCGAGTCGCTCGTGGAGACAGTGGTCCAGTCGTTACGCCATTCATGCAGGTCGGAACTTACCCGACAAGGAACTTCGCTACCTTAGGACCGTCATAGTTACGGCCGCCGTTTACTGGAGCTTCGGTTGCGAGCTTCACCTTACGGCTAACCCTCTTCCTTAACTTGCCAGCACCGGGCAGGCGTCAGTCTCTATACATCCTCTTACGAGTTCGCAGAGACCTGTGTTTTTGATAAACAGTCGCTAGACCCCTTTCACTGCGGCCCTCATTGCTGAGGGCACCCCTTATCCCGAAGTTACGGGGTTATGTTGCCGAGTTCCTTCACGAGCGTTCTCTCGAGCGCCTTAGAATATTCATCTCACCTACCTGTGTCGGTTTTAGTACGGGCGTTCTACTTCGACCTCCCTGAGGTTTTTCTTGTCTGTCTTTCCAGGAATATCGGGAACATAAATGCCCTGAGGCCATCTAATAAGCCTACATCCCTTCCAGCCAGCGTCACTCAGTTTGTCCATAGAATCGGTGCAGGAATATTAACCTGCTGTCCATCGACTACGCCTTTCGGCCTCATCTTAGGTTCCGACTAACCCTGGGCGGATTTACCTTCCCCAGGAAACCTTAGGTTTTCGGCGAACAGGATTCTCACCTGTTTTATCGTTACTCGTTCCGGCATGATCACTGGCATTTCGTCCAGGGCTCGTTATCCGTACCCCTTCACCCTAAGATGCCACGCTCTCCTACCGCTGCTTACGCAGCCCGCCGCTTCGGTATAATGCTTAAGTCCCGTTCATTATCGGCGCAGGACTCCTCGACCAGTAAGCTATTACGCACTTTTTAAATGGTGGCTGCTTCTAAGCCAACATCCTGGCTGTCACAGGAATCCAACTTCCTTTCGCACTGAGCATTATTTAGGGACCTTAGCGGGCGATCTGGGTTGTTCCCCTCTCGACGACGAAGCTTATCCCCCGCCGTCTAGCTGCCGTGATAAGGTACAATGGTATTCGGAGTTTGGTTGCGAGGGGTAGCCTGGTAGGCCCCCCAGCGCATTCAGTCGCTCTACCCCCACTGTCATCTGTCACGACGTTAACCCTAAAGTTATTTCGGAGAGAACGAGCTATCTCCACGTTTGATGATACTTTCAATCCTCCACACAGGTCATCCCCTAGTTTTTCAACACTAGTGAGTTCGGACCTCCATGAGGTGTTACCCTCACTTCATCCTGCCCATGCGTAGATCACGTGGTTTCGCGTCTACCGCCACCAACTCTGTCGCCCTTTTAAGACTCGCTTTCGCTTCGGCTCCACCGCAGAACGGCTTAACCTGGCTGATGACGGTAAGTCGCCGGATCATTATGCAAAAGGCACGCCGTCACCCTGGCTTGCGCCATAGGGCTCCGACCGCTTGTAGGCATGTGGTTTCAGGTTCACTATCCTACCCTTATCGGGTTTCTTCCCATCTTTCGCTCGCGCTACTTGGTTCGCTATCGGTCACTAAAGAGTATTTAGCCTTGCGGGATGGTCCCCGCAGATTCAAACCGGATTCCACGTGGCCGGTTCTACTCAGGTGCCAGACAAACCGCATCAACCTTTCACCTAAGGGGCTCTCACCCTCTATGGCGCGACATTCCAGACGCTTTGGTTAGGTTTACTCGGTCGAAAGTCTGGTCCTACAACCCCATCTGGAGATTCCAAATGGTTTGGGCTATTCCGCTTTCGCTCGCCGCTACTGACGGAATCGATTTTTCTTTCTTTTCCTCCGGGTACTGAGATGTTTCAGTTCTCCGGGTTGGTCACGGACGCCTATGTATTCAGCGTACGCTTATTCGGGTACCCCGGTATCAATGCTTGTTTGACAGCTTCACCAGGATTATCGCAGTCTTCCACGCCCTTCATCACCTTTTAGTGCCAAGACATCCCCCACACGCCCTTAGTAGCTTGGACGCATCGATCTATCACTTTCCCTCTTATGTTGCCATAAAAAGAAAACCAAAGATCTATCACCTAGCTACCCTCCATGTTTCTTGACGAACATGGAAAATTGAGTTCAACGATCCTTACTTTAAGTTCTCTCAATCTAAGGCTCTCGCAAAGTTCGCAAACAACAACAATCCGGTTGCCCGAATCTTGTTGCTCTTTCATCTTGCGATGCAACTTCTTACCGCTGCCGAGTTGTCAAAGATCAAAAAAGCTTCCAGAGGAAGCTTGTTTTGCAGGTGAGTTTGTCTTATCGACATTTCACTCGACCCGCATCATTGTTTTTAGAGTACCTAGGAAACTTGGCAAGTGGTTTTGAAAAAAAATTTCGCCGATCCTTCAAACTGCTGTAATTTCAGCGGTTATTTCGCTGGTTTAATTTCTCCAACACATCGCCTATCCCGGTAACTCCATCCCATTCTAGCACCGAAAAAGCCGCCTTGTGCCTCCAATTCGGCTTTTCCCGCCAGATTCCGGGAACATTTTGAGGTTCCACTGCCCCCCATAAATCTTCAATGTTCATAAGTGCAATCTGGGAATTATCTTGCGTCAATTCCCCAATGATTCCCAAATAGGCCTCCTGGGCATTCTCCAAGGGATTGTCGCTCGAAAATTCCTGAATTTTCAATTCCCGGGACACCTGGTCACACAGTTTGAACCGGTTTTGTTTTTCGAAATCGGCCGTTTCCTGCCCTATCAGGCCCATTTCCAAACGATCTTGGATGTCTTTCCCCGTCCAAAATGCCGCAAAAGTTGGTAAATCGTGGGTGTTGAAACTGGCAATAGCCCCTTTTGGCGCCTCATTGAGCACCCTGCCATCATGAGGGTTCCATTCAAATTGGCCGACAAAAAGCCGGTGCCAACCATGCCGATGCATAGCGGGCCGCACCCCTTCGGGTACAGTACCCAGATCTTCCCCCACCACCATGGTCTTATGGCGAACGGATTCCAAATTGAAAACCGCGTAAAGTGGTTCTGTCGGGTACCGAACATAAGCCCCGTTTTTCGCTCCCAACCCGCGGGGCACCCAGTAAAGCCGATGCAAACCCATGACATGATCCACCCGCAGGCTGGATGCGGAATTCATGTGGTGCCTGAGTACGCTTCGCAGGTAGGAAAAACCATCCCGAAGCATTTGCTCCGGAAGCATGGGGGGAAAGCCCCAGTCCTGTCCGAGGGTAAAAAAGCCATCGGGGGGCGCACCGCCCGAGGCCCCCAAAGCAAACAACTCTCGATGCCGGTACACATCATAACTATCGGCATTCACGCCAAGCGGCAGGTCCAGGTACAGGCCGTTTGCGCCAAGGCTTGCCGCCTTTTTGGCCAGGGCCCCCATTTGTTCGGAACACCACCACTGCACCAACTGGTGATACAAAATAGCTTTGGAATCAAGCTGTTTTTCGTCGATATTACCGATCTTGAATGATTCCGGCCAGGTGTGCCAGGACGATTTGAACTTTTCCGCAGCGGCACGAAACCGGGCGTAATCCACCACCGCCGGGTTCCCCTCGACAAAGGATCGAAATTGACCTTTTCTTGCCTCGCTGGAGTTCTGCGCGAACCCATCCGCCAGCAATTGCAGCACATGCCGCTTAAGGGCCATTACCCCCCTGTAATCGACCAGATCCGCATCCCGGAGCCGCGCGGATTCCTTCTGGAATTCGGAGCTCTGAATAAAACCTTTCGCAGGCTGGTTGCGTTCCAGTTCGGGGATTTTTTCGATCGCCAGATAGAATTCGTTCCAAAAAAGCCTGCTTGCGGGCGAATAGGGGCTATATTCAAAGGGCTCATCAAGAAACGCAGCCAGCATTGGCAAAGTGCCAACAACCTTCCCCCCCTTGGACACCGTCCATTCCAAAAGGGCTTCCAGATCCTGAAAATCCCCGGCACCCAGGTTTCTTTCGGATTTGGCAGCATATAAGGGCAAAAAGATTCCCCAGGTTTTTTCCTTATCCCCTACATGGTCTCCATAGGCAAGCACCGGAGATGCTATTAAAAGGCACTTTAAGCAACTTGAACCGGTCTTTACTTCCAAATGGTGATAACCAACGGGGATTTTTGCGGGCAATTCCATCTGATGAGTGATAAACCGAACATCCTCAAATTCTTCTGTTGAAGAGACTCGAAGTTCCGGCAGCTTAAATTCCCATTCAAGCTGTTTTCCGTTTTCCAGCCGGAGCGTTGCCGCAAAGGCCTGATCCGGAATGGTGGATTCCAACCGAAGAGGAATTTCCACAAAATCTTCGTCTTTTTCCAGCCAGATAACCTCAACAGGCTGCAGGGAAATTCTTTTTTGAGCCAGCACTCTTTCCTTGAGAAAGGTACCTGCCTGGCTGGCATTTTGAATGGGAACTCCAAGAATTTTCAGAATTGCCAGCATGGCCTCTTGCGAAGCAGTTTGCCAGACCCCTTGGGAATCGATGTAGCCTGTTTCAATTCCATAAGCATCTGCAAGCTTGCATAAACCTTCAAACTCGTCCATCATGTATATTCTCTGGGTCCATCCATTCGGAAAACATTGATGCGAAACAAGCCGGGGTATTCTTGTCAAGAAAAGGCGTGGCTTCAAGCCAATTAACCCTCGAAAAGGCAAAGTTTCATAATTCAGGCACCGAAACATGAAAGTTGAACTGAATTTAACCACACCCCCGGACCAATGCAGCTACCTGCCAGACAGGGAAAGCCAAACTGAATTTGACATGGTTTCCGAAATGTCCGCCATGGAGTACCAAGAAAGATTGCTCGCGGGGTGGCGCCACTTCGGCCGGCATGTGTTCAGGCCTGTGTGCAGCGAATGCAAAGAATGCAAGTCGCTGCGTATTCCCGTTCGCCAGTTCAAGCCGAATCGAAGCCAGAAACGCAACCAGAAAATGAATCGCGAACAGGTACAACTGGTAATCACCAAGCCTTTTCTTTCCGATGATGTGATTGAACTGCATGACCGATTTCATTTGGATAGGGCCTACAAAAGGGGCTGGGACTTCAAGGAACCCAACGACCGCTTCAATTACACCATGGGATTTCTGGATAATCCTTTCGAAATCGAGCAATGGAATTACTTCCTGGAGGGGAAACTAGTCGGGGTTGGCTATGTGGATGCCTTGGAATGCGGGCTTAGCGCCATCTATTTCTTCCACGACACGGATTTTTCAAAGCTTGGGCTTGGAATATGGAATGTGCTACGGCTGATTCAGGAATGCAAAAAAAGGAAGCTGCCACACCTGTACCTAGGTTATTACGTGAAAGGGTGCCAATCGCTGGAGTACAAGGCTTCCTTTCACCCCACCGAGGTTCTGACTGCCCCGGGAAATTGGGAAAACTTTGCAGGCTAAAATCCTGATGGCTCTTCGCAGTTTCCACACAATCCAAAAAGTTCAAAAACTTGAGTTTGTAATTGCTTGATATCGATTTGCGCTCAACTTAAGATAACGTTTGCAATTACCGGTCTTGGAATTCCAAAAAGAGTTTCAAGCTGGCAGTGCGAACAGTTCTATTTTTTGCCAGGCATGCTTTATTCATTTGTTTTGCCTGGTTAGTTAGAGAAGCGCTTGAGAGGTTTTCATGTCTGGAGAAGTGATCGTTGAAACCCGCAAACTGACCAAGGTGTACCGCGATTTCTGGGGTCGCCAGAAGCATACGGCACTGCGGGCGTTGAACCTTGAAATTCGCAAGGGCGAAATCTTCGGCCTGCTTGGCCCGAACGGTTCGGGAAAAACAACCACCATAAAGCTTCTGCTTGGCCTGCTCTTCCCCACCGATGGGGAAGCCTTTGTATTTGGAAAACCGGCGGCTGATGTTTCCAAGAATGAACGCATTGGCTACCTGCCTGAGGAATCCTACCTGTATCGCTTCCTGAACGCGGAGGAAACTCTGGATTTCTACGGTCGACTTTTTGATTTGGATGCCAAAACCCGCAACGACCGTGCCCGCGAATGGATCGAACGTGTCGGCCTGGGCGCCAACCGCAAGAGAATCCTCAAGGAATATTCCAAGGGTATGCGCCAAAGAATTGGCCTGGCACAGGCCATGATCAATGACCCCGACCTGGTGATTCTGGATGAACCAACCTCTGGTTTGGATCCCCTGGGCGCCCGCTGGATGAAAAACCTGATCGTGGAACTCAAGGAACAGGGCAAAACTGTCATCATGTGCAGTCATCGCCTGGAAGATGTTCAGGACATTTGTGATCGGATCGCCATCCTCAACCTTGGTGAACTTCAAGCCTATGGCAACGTCGGCGAACTGCTTCAGGATGTGAACCGCCTGGAACTTCGTGCCAGTGGACTGCAGATCAACGACCAGCTTCGCAGGGAACTTGAGGAGTTGCTGCACAAGCATGGTGGCAAGCTGGATTCCATCGGGCATCCCACCACGACCCTGGAAGACTACTTCCTGCGCATTGTGGAAGAAAGCAAGGCGCACCCCGGCAGAAGGTTTATCCCGCAGGAAAAGGCCCGCTAAACTGCTCTTGGGCCACCACACTGGAACTCCGGATAACTCAAACCATGAACTCGATGCTTCTTGCAACACTATTTATTGAACGCGACCCGCTGCGCTGGGAAGACCTGCAGTTAGGTATTCTGCAATGGACACAAAGCGTGGGCGGCTTTTGCTCGATAGCCCTGATACTATGGCTTGTTTTTGGCTGGAGAAGGTACTCAAAGGTGGATCGTGACCGAATAGCAGCCTGGAAAAAGATAACCTTTGGGGCGCTTGCCGGCTCGGGGGTTGGACTTTTTCTTTTGATCATCGCGCTGCGTTCCACCTCGCAGCCGGAAGCGGCATCTCGCCAGCCATCCGTATTGGATGTGCTGCAGATTTTTTCAGGCCTTCTAAGCCTGCTTGCGGTATTGTTCCCATTCGCTGTCAATGCGATGAACCTTCGCCCCGGCAGAATCTTGGGCCTGGCCAAGCTAAGCTTTCAAGAGGCAATTCGCAGGCGCGTCGTCTATGCGTTTGGTGCGCTGCTGCTGGTCTTTCTGTTCTCGAGCTGGTTCATTCCCTACAAGCCTGAAGATCAGGTTCGAAGCTATGTTCAGGTGGTATACTGGGCCATGGCGCCACTGTTTTTGCTAACCTCCGCCTTGCTTGCGGCGTTCAGCATTCCTGCCGACATCAAAAACCAGACCATTCACACCATTGTCACCAAGCCGGTGGAGCGATTTGAAATCATCCTTGGAAGATTTCTTGGTTTCATGGCACTGATGACGGTAATTCTTTTTGCCATGACAGCAGTCAGCCTTTTGTATGTAGTTCGTGGAGTTGACCCCTCGGCGGCGGCGGAAAGCCTCAAGGCGAGGGTGCCTTTCTACGGCGACCTCTCATTCCTGAACACCGAGAATGAAAACCGGGGTGATAATGTCGGCCGCGAGTGGGAATATCGAAGCTACATCGCAGGCCCTGGCATGGGAAACCGAGGCCCAGCTACGGCAGTTTGGACATTCCCCATGCCCCCCGCAAACCTTACCAGCCGTGACAAGGTTCGTTCTGAATTCACCTTCGATATTTACAGAACCACCAAAGGCCGCGAAAACCGTGGAGTTGCCTGTTCTTTCACTTTCCAAACCTGGCGTTTCCGCGAGGGTGACGACAAGATTTACGAAAGGGAAAAGAGGCAGGCGCTTTCCGACCGCAAAGGCAGGACAGATGCGCAGATTGACAACGAGCTGGCCGAGAAGTTTGGGTATTATGTTTTCCCCAGCAAACCGATCTTTGATTACCAGACCCTCTATCTGGACATTCCAGCGGGCCTTTTTAAAAACGCCCTTGGCGCCGACCCCCAAAGAATGAACGAGTTGAAAAATAGCAACCGCCCTGTGCAACCATTGATGGTGAAGGTGGTGTGTCTGGATCCCACCCAATACATCGGCATGGCCAGGTACGATTTCTATTTCCGCGCGGATGACCCGGAATCCGCCAATGAAAAGCTCTACTTCTCGATGAACTTCTTCAAGGGTGCCATTGGTCTTTGGCTTAGAATGTGCCTTGTGGTTGGCCTTTCTGTTTGCATGAGCACTTATCTGACCGGGGTGATCAGCCTGCTGTTTACCTTGATCCTGTACATGGGTGGCCTGGTGCAGGATTTCATCAGGCAGGTGGCATCGGGTGCCAACCCTGGCGGCGGCCCCACCGAAGCATTTCTTCGATTGGTTCGCAGAGAAAACATGGCATCGCCCCTGGAACAAACCACAGCCAATCAAATTGCAACGAATCTGGATAAGCTTTTCAGGTGGGTGGTCAGCCGGCTGCTCGATGTGATACCAGATGTGGATCGCCTGGATTTCACGGTGTTTGTGGCGGAAGGATTTGATATCAGCTCGGGCCAGATTGTGCTGAACGCGATCATTCTGGTGGGCTACCTGATCCCCTGGGCCATTCTGGCATACTACCTGCTGAAATGGCGGGAGATCGCTTCTTCCTGATATTATTAGCGTTAAGAGAGGCTTAAAGTGGCAAGTCCATTTCAAATACAGGCGCGTAACCGAAAGATCATCTACATGGTCCTTATCGGGGTGTTGTTCACCCTGGCATGGTTCTGGCGCCATTATTATGTGGATGTGAAGGCTGGCGAATTGGCGCTGCGCGAGGTAAACCGCGGGGATGTGGAACTTTCCGGCTCGGTGGTGCGCCTTTCGCTGACAGGTTCACGCGGTTTGGCGACCTGCGCACTTTGGATTTCCGCCATCGACAAGCAGAAGAAAAACCAGTGGAACGAACTGGAACTTCTTGTTCGCTCTCTTACCAAGCTGCAGCCTTACTTCATTACCCCATGGCTCTTCCAAAGCTGGAACCTGGCCTATAACGTGTCTGTCGAATCGGACCGGGTGAGAGATAAGTTTTTCTACATTTCCCGGGGCATTGAACTGCTTGCGGAGGGTGAAAAGCAAAACCGCAACAACCCTGACTTGCGCTTCAACATTGGTTTCTATAACCAGCACAAAATTTGCCAGTCGGATGAAACAAACACGCTGCGCTCGCTTTATCAGCTTAGCTGCATTCCCCCCAACGAGAGAGATCCCGGTCGATTCCGGGTTTACACCGATGACGGCAGGGAACTTCGCTGGTCTGATTTCGCTTCCTATCTGGCGGAAAATCCCACGAACCTTACCATGAAGCAGCGTATTGAAAAAGCCATGAAAGAGATGGATTCCTTCTGCAAGGAACACCCGCAACTGGTGCGCCGTTTGCGTGAGGGCCTTCGTCGTGAAACCAAATTTGAACAGGCCAGGCAGTTTTCCTGTGAATCGCTGGATGCGCTGATTCAGTATCTTTCTGAAAACCAGCAGATTCCATCACTTTTCGAGGAAGTGCCCCCTTCCCCACCCAACGGCTGGGAGACCAAAATCTCGAAGAAAAAGAATGTGGAGCAGCAGTTCCCCATTCTTCCTCCGCCCCGCCGTGTGGAAAAGCCCCAGGTGGAATTCCGCCCCGGCGAGTTGACCTATGAATCCCGACTGGGTGATGAGTTTGATGCCTATGCGGATGCCCGCGCCTGGTATAGCTATTCGCAGGAACCCATACCACCCGCGGATTATCTTCCCGGTTCCACCCAGGCCATTGTGGACAGAACCCGCCAACGCAAACCCAAAAACATCGCCACCCTGATTTTCCGCAACTATCCCGCGAGAGCGCAAAGCTACATCGGCGAAAGATTGCAACAGGAAGGCTGGTTTGATGACACCGGTTGGAGAATCACGGGTTGGTTCGATGCGGATAATTTCAGCGATGGTTCGCCGGCAATCATCGGCGCAGGCAGGGATAAATGGTCCCAGAAAGCTTGGGAAGATGCGGCATTGATGTGGCAGGATCACGCTGAGCAGAATCACATGATGTTCAAGTCCGCGGAGGATGAAGCCACCAAGCGCAGGCTGGCCCGCGAGTTCAGGCAATCTCAAAACCTAACGGACACCGACAACCTCCCCACAATTCGTGAGGATAAGCTTTCTCCTGAGGAAAAAACACGCTATCAGGCCGCCATGTTCCTGAAGGAACTGGACATCTACAGGCAGATGAGCAACTTCATGCATCACTACAACCGCGCCAGGGCTGAAGCCCAACCAACCACGGTAACTTGCCGCAAGTTGTTCTTCGAGGCAGAAACAGAGCGCCTCAGGGACAACCCCAGGAACGCGCTTGAAATCTATCGCCGCAAGGATTGCATGGAAACTTGGAAGGAAAAGGTACTTCTTACCACCAAGCGGGTGGGTGAAAAAGATCTAAGGGTTCTTACGGACTTTGGCAGGGATACCACGACACAGGAAAGCACCTATGAGGTGCAGTTCCGCTATATGAATCTCTTCGACCGTGAAGAGGGCCAGATTGCCAAGCAGGCAATCGCCCAAAGATTGGCCCAAATGGATTACGCAACCATGCTGGTTAGCAAGGTCGGGTTGCTTTCGCCCGCCATTCCCACTTGGATTCCCATTCAAAACCAGATGGCCCCAAGGCCATTCCCTGAATTGGATCTTATCGCAGGACCGTTCGATGGCACAGATGATGAAGGAAGGTCACTTGTGGATGAAAATGTGATCAGCACATTCTATTCGCGCAAGAACCTACCCATGAAAAAGAAGGCTACCCCGCCTACCAAGGAACCACCGTTGGCTGAAAAGCCGGCGGTAAACTCCAAATAAACGAGTAACCATGGCGAAACGAATCCTTAGCATTCTGGCACACCCGGATGATGCCGAGTTTCTGTGCGCGGGAACACTGGCCAGGCTGCAAAAAGAGCATGGCTTCGAGGTGCATATTGCCACCATGACTGCCGGGGACTGCGGTTCCGCTACCATGGGGCCAAATGAAATTTCAGCCATCAGAACCAAGGAAGGCGCGGACGCCGCTGCGATCATCTCTGCTAAGTATCATTGCCTTCACGAACGCGATTTGCTGGTTTTTTACAACGAACTTGCGCTAACCAAGGTGACCAACCTTATTCGCGAGGTTCAACCAGAAATTGTGCTCACGCACAGCCCATCCGATTACATGCTGGATCACGAACAGACCAGCAAGCTTGCCAGAGCGGCCTGTTTCTGCGCGCCCATCCCCAATTTTTCCAGCTTTGGCCCCGCCACGATTCCGCACATTCCCCACCTGTACTATTGCGATCCTATCGAAGGATTGGATCCGATGGGGAAGGAAGTGGAACCCCAGTTCCTTGTGGATATTTCCATCGCATTGGAAACCAAGGCACAGATGCTTGCGGCGCATACAAGTCAGAGGGAATGGCTGCTTAAACATCATGGCATGGATCAGTATGTGCACGCCATGCGCGAGTTTTCCCAAAAACAGGGCAGAAAAATAGGGGTCAAAGCCGCCGAGGGTTTCCGGCAACATCTGGGGCACAGCTACCCTTCCGACAATCTTTTGGGCAAACTTCTCGGCGCCAGATAAACCCATTTCAACAACCGGCTTTATTTATTTCGCATTCAGCGGAAACATTGCTTCAAAAACGACGGGACTGATTTTTTCACTTACAAACCTGGATGCGCCATCTGCCATCAGCGTGTTTGCACCATGGGAATGCATCCCCCCAAAAGCCTTCCCCGGGCCAATACAATCTGTTGTTTTTTCCAAATGCCTTAGTGTGGGCCTGCCAGCAGCGATCCAATGGCCGAGGTCGCAATCTGTCTCAATCATCATTAAAAGTTCAGAGGTTCCACGGGTAATATCCTCGCGTTTCAAAGATCGTTCAAAACCCATAAAACCTGCACGCTCATGTTCTCTTGGCAGCAAGGCGGAATCCTGCCCCAATCCCGATTGCCCAACATAATTTGTCCAAAAGATTCCACTTGCAACCGCAGATCCAACCGAGGCGGGACAGACAAAGGCCCCCACTCGAAAACCGCCTGCTTTTCTGTTTAAATCGTCATCCCAGCTATTTTCCTCCTGAAAAGCCCAACGGCTGGAACTGGGATTTTTCCCACCTAGTGAGTCGTATTCTAGGTTCGTCAACCAAGAAAGGCGGCTTTCCGGCAATAGATTGGGTTGTTTCTGACAGGCTTTCGGGAACAGACCTTTGAGATCATGGTAGGCCATGGTAGCCCGACCCAAAAACCTGAGATTGTTGGTGCAGTTGACTCTGGCACTGTTTTCCCAAAGTGCACCAAAGCTTACAAATACAAAACCCAGCACTGTCATTGCACAACCAACCGCGCCAAGGAACATTCCCAAAACAGCGGGAACAATTCCCTTTTGGACTTGGTTATCCATGTGAATCTGCCGAATGGCGAAATACCCAAAAACCATGGCCGGGATACCCGCGATAACCTGAAAAGGTATGGCAGCTAACCCAAGCATTAATGCAACCATCGCCAGTAAATTCACGCGAGAAAACATTCCTAAACACCCGCCCTGATGGTAATGGCCGCTAGCTTTCTGGCAGCTTCGTCAACATTGGATGGTGTGGATAACAAACCTATGCGGGTACGCTGGTAAAGAAAATCTCGCTCCAGCATCGCCATCTCATGATCTTTGTGATATGCAAATTCACCGACTAAATCCGGGAGATCGAAAAGAACCTTTTCATATTGGCTGGAATGATCTTTCACATACCTTGCAACCAAGCCGGCTTTGGTTCCATATCGATTCAAAAGCTGCAAAGCGGCTTCTCCGGTTATCCCATACTGATACTTAAGTTCCATCTGCCCGGAATCGTAAAAATAACTGCGGGGAACGCTGTATGCTCCGGAAAGCAAATGATGTTTTGTCTGGCACTTGGCCTGATTTCCGAGCCGTGAGCAAATAACATTGGTAATTTTCTGGGCCATGGATCGGTAGGTGGTGTATTTGCCACCAGACACCGAAAACATGCCATTTTTACCTACCTGAATGGCAAATTCCCTGCTTCGATCGGAAGGGTTGCTGCTGGAACTGATCAGGGGCCTGAGGCCGGCAAAGGATTGCAGCACCTGCTCTTTGCCTTTTTCGAGTTGCAAATAATGGCGAACACCTCGCATCAGGTAATCCACCTCATGGTGCGTGGCGACAACCTCATCAGGTTTCCCTTCAAAAGCGGTATCCGTTGTTCCAACAACCGTCCGACTCATCCATGGAATGACAAAAAATACCCTTCCATCTTCCGGATGAAGCAAAAGCATTGCATGGGGCAGTTGCCAATCAGGCAAAACTATGTGGATCCCCTTGGTGGGCTTAACCTGTTCCGCGGTACCTTCCTGCGCCATGGCCCGAATGTTATCGCACCATGGACCTGTTGCATTTAGAACCACCTTGGCACCGCATTCCAATCTTTCACCGGTCAACAGGTCACGGGTTTCAATTCGCCCCACCCTGCCCTGAAAAAGATCAAGGGCTGTAACTTCCAAATGGTTGGCGACCGTGGCGCCTTGAAGCGCCGCACTGTGGATTACATCCAGGCAAAGCCTTGCATCCTCCATCTGGGCATCCATGTACTGAAGGCATGCCAGGGGCTTTTCGTTCCAAGCCGGGGATAAGGATTTCCATTGGTGGGGGGCCAAAGTCTTGCTGGCCTCCGGATTACAACCAATTGCAAGAAGATCGTAAAGTTTCAGTCCAATACGCCATTTCCAAAGGGGAACCCGGGAATTTTGGAATACCGGAAGCAGGAACCTGAGGTTTCCCACCAGATGAGAGGCATTTTTAAGCAAAAGCCCCCGTTCTTGAAGGGCTTCGAATACCAAAGGAAATTCACCATGCTCAAGGTACCTTAAGCCGCCATGAACCAGCTTGGAAGATATGCCAGAGGTACCGGAGGCGAAGTCGTTTTTCTCCAATAGTACGACTTTAAGGCCCCGAAGTGTGGCATCCAACGCAACTCCTGCACCCGTAATTCCCCCGCCTATGATTGCAAGGTCGAATTCTTTGCCCGCTATTTGGTTTAAGTCCCTTTTCATGCTCTTCATTCTGGTTACAAAGCTATTTTTCGCAATACCAATAAATTTCCAAATCCTTGTTATCGATTCTTTTCGCCAGACAAAAGCCAGTCTTGTTAAGAGATTATTAAGGAAATTCACCCGGTTAATAAAGTACAATTATCTTCGGTGCAAGTATGGCACAATACTGGCTTCATGAACCCGGTCAACAAACGAAAGGCCCATTCAGCCTCCCGCAATTAGAGGCAATGCTGGCTTCGGTATCCCCACGTGCCCATGCATGCCCTGTGGGTTCCACGGTTTGGGTCCCGCTAAGAAGCTTGTTTGGTGGATCTACAAAAGCCAGCTTGGTTGCGACCCCTCAGACAGGAACCAAACCGTCAGGCGGATTTATTCCCCCCGCAGCCAATCCCACTCCGCCTGTTCCTCAGAATCTGCCACCGGTTCCAACCTCTGCCATCCCTGACCCAAAACCCCATGCCAATAATAACGAGCCAACTTCCAAGCAAGAGATGGGTTATATTCCGTGGATCGTTGTTGGGTTATTGGTACTGGTGATGGGATTAGGGGGTGCTATTTTTCTGATAGCTATTCCAGGAACATTACCCATCGACACTTCCGCAAAACCTCCGATTGCAGAAGAAAAGAAAGAAAAAAAAACGGTAGTGGAAGCCAAGACCATCCTGCCAGAAGCTGGAAAATTCAGGGCCATGATCTGGTCACTAAAAGCCAACGTCTTGAAACATACCACAGATAACCTTAACAGCCCTGAAGCCGCCACTGGTTTGGCCAAAACTCATGCCATGGGCAAACCTATCGCAGAGAATGAAATCCGAAAATACCTTATGGAAAGAAGAGGCCAGGCATTAATCAAACAGGCATCGGATGTTTTGAAATACATACCATCTGAATCCCTCAAGGAATTCCAAAACAGCCTGCCAGAAGAAATGACTGCGGAAAATGTCCTTTTGGACATGATGATTTGCGAATCATTAGCCGATTTTGGCTATTTGATAAAAGTGTGGAACGAGCAAAAAAGTGAGCCATTCCAAGGCAAGCCCGAAATTAACGAGGTTTTCAAGGGAGTAAAAGCCAGACCAACCTTGGAAAAGGGAATAGGAATCCAACAGCCGGCGCCGACCGACCTTCGCATTCAGGCGATGGGTACTAACTTTCAGGAAAAATTAATTCTTAGTGAAGATAAGCAGGCCAAAATCCAATCGGCATTTCAAACCCTTTGCATTCTGGCAGGACGGGCAGATTCCAATAGCGCTGAGTTTGGAATGCAATTATCCCCAGAGGGCAAACTGCAGGTTGATTTTGCTGCGTCTCTTAAGGACTTTTACGCCCGGCAAAAACAACTCACCTGGGCTTGCGATTTATTCCGGGATTCCCCGCAAACAGCAGCCTTGGCCATGGTGAATCCCCAAGCGTCAAATGGGGCGGCAAGCGCAGTGCCGGATGGAAAGCCTAACAAACCACCTGCCAAAATGGAATTAAAGGATCTGTTCGCTCAGGTTGCACCGTCGGTGCCTCTGATCAAAAATATGGAACGCAATTCCTCAGGTTCGGGTTTCCTGATCGAATCGAAAAATCGTTATTTTGTTGTAACCAATCGCCATGTTGTGGATGGCTCGGGCAAAAAGGGTGTGACAACCCGTTTCTACAAAACCACCGACGACAACATGGAAAAGACATGGGAAATAAACCCCACCATTTGCAAAGTGGTTGCCGTTCATTCCACTGCCGATCTCGCGATCATTGATGTTCATGGGGCAAGGACTCTTCTGGACGAAAACAATATCCGCCCTGTTCAACTTGCGCCACGCAAGCACCAGCCCAAGGTAGGTGAGAAAGTTTTCGCCATTGGTCACCCCGGTGGTGGCAACCAGATTCTGACACGGACGCTAAGCGACGGAATTATTTCTGCCACCGGACGCAAAATGAACAACATGGGGGGTAATTTCCTCCAGGTTACTGTGGCACTAAACCCTGGAAACAGTGGTGGGCCACTTTTCGATGATTTTGGAAGGGTCATCGGCGTGAACACTTTCATCATTCGAAAAAGCGCCGACAAGGGCGGAATAGCCTTGGAATCCCTGAACTTCTCCCTGGAGGTTTCCGCTGTTCACGAGTTATTGGAAAAGGTGCAGGGAGAGAATGCCCTTGCCATGGAGGATGACGACACACCATCTAAAAAAGATGAACAAACCGCCAGGGATAAACTTAAGGATTCACTGGCCCAATACACAAAGATGGGTTTTAGCCCCATGATCACAAACATGGAAAAAAGCACCCAGTCCATACTTATCGGACCAAACGGCAACCGGGTGCTGGATCTTGAGCCGACCGATAAAAAACTTTTTGTGATCCTTGCCGCGATTGTCCATACGGACGATCTGGATTTGCAAGTGGTCAAAAAAGCCAGCGGTGAAATTGTGGAGGTTGAAGATGAGAAAGGTGATGTCAGCGCCCTACAAATCAAAAACGACAAAGCGGTGCCCCTGCAATTGATCGTGGCAAATCCGACCAACATGAAAGCACAAGTCACCATCATATATCTTGCCAAATAGTTCTAGCCAAAGAAGCTTTTACGCATCTTTTCGCCAAGCTTTTTAATCCTGTTTTTGCATTCTTCCTGAGCTTTGCTGAACCCTTCAATGGTGGGTTTTGCTCCCTTAAGATATTCGAGAATAACCCCTTCCGCTTGCATGAATTCCTCGCAACTTTGCGCGACAAGACGTGCAGCATTAGTGGGAATAGTAGTTACCCCGTTGCGATCAGCATGGATGATATCACCACATTGGATGCTGATACCACCAACGTGAACAGGAACTCCGACATCCACCACCTGACAGTATCCGTGCGCACAAACGGTTCCCGCGGTAAATACAGGAAAATTAATCGCGGCAACTTGGTCCAAATCCCTGCCCGTACCACTGGTGATAAGCCCTGCTGCACCAAAGGTCTTGTAGGTGGTGCACATGATCTCACCAAATGTGGCAGCGGCACTAGGATCGTCCATATCCTGAAAGACCACCACAGCCGGACCTGGGTAGCGCTCAAAATCTTTTAATTGCGCGCTTAAACCCGCATAAACATTCCCAGACCTCGGTGGGTTTGCGGAACGAAAAGTAGCAGTACTGGCGTAACCCACCATGGGGGGCAGAGATGGAAAAGCGGCGGTAATTCTGCGGTCCATGTAACCTGCCGTTCTTGGTCTTACATCCAGAAGTTCCCAAACATTGCAAACGGTGGGGGTGTCATATTTTTTCAAAAGTGACCAGGTATCTGCATCCAGGGTTTCAAAGCTCATTGTTTTCTCCCATGCTATTGTTCATCCAAAGGAAGAATTATCCTTGCTTGCGAAAGTAGAGGCAAGAAAAAGTATTGTTTGGCAATGAATTCCCCCCGATAATGAAATTGCTTTAACATGACTGGATGGAGCAAGACATGGTGAATTTGGTAATGGGAGTGTTTTGGTTTTTAATTGCCTTCGGGTTGCTTTTTTATGAACCTTTCACCGGGCGTCAGGGCTATTT
>Ga0255151_1000265_pt1 | contig 18457 bp, 20 predicted proteins | sample Atl_Yuk_RepB_8h_FD_183612 | JGI IMG/M metagenome (GOLD analysis project Ga0255151, IMG submission 183612) | Freshwater microbial communities from Altamaha River, Georgia, United States - Atl_Yuk_RepB_8h | ecosystem: Environmental > Aquatic > Freshwater > River | place: USA: Georgia | collected... | reverse complement strand
ATCCAGGCCACCTGGATGGCTTTGATCGTGACCTTGATCGTTGTCTGCTGTTTGACCTGCTCCATCTCGAGTGCCGACAGGCGCTCGCTCTGCTTCTCGATCTTCTCGAGGGTGCGGAGCATGGTGTTGTGCATCGCCTGATGCCGCTCTTCGAGGATCGCGATCTTGCTGATGGCGTCCGCCATCTTCGACATGCTTGACTTCATGTCTGCCAGATCGCTTTGAATGACACTGAGAGTAGTAGAGTCCGACATTTGAATTGCTTTCAAGGGCGATTTTGGATGCCGGATTCTACCAAACTTTTCAGTCATTCGTGACGTATCGGCGTCACCGGGCTTTTGCCTCAAAACCTTATATAAGGTTTACTCGGCAGAATCCAGGCCAGGCTTTACGTCTTCAGCCTTCGCTTCTTTTGCGAAAGGTTTCTCGACCAAGCCTTGTGCGGCAGCCTGCTGGGCTTGCACTTGCTGGATTATCTGCATTTCCACCTTGTTCATGGTGGCGCGAGTCATCTTCGAGGGCAGCTCGTTCATGCCGGACATGATCGCCTGGATGTCGTCGCCGTTCAGATCGGTGAGTTGGAACATTTGCGGTTGCTGTTGCATAGGGGTTTCTCCGTTGAAATCACGTCAGTCGTGACTTTGCCATTGTAGCGTCAGTTTGCAGGGGTTTCGGGCGCCTTCGCGGGAGCCCAAGGCAATGCGGCCTCGACGACGGGGCCGGCCTTGGCGTCAATCTGCTTCTGAATCTGCTCGTTGACGTGCTTCTCGTAGTCTCCGACAACGACCGCCTGAATCCATCCGAGAACGACTGCTTCCGTCAGCTCTTCAAATGGCGTGAAGTTCTCGGTCGTCTCCAGACCCTTTGTCGAGAACGGCGTTGCGCCACTGAATTCGCCGACGTTGCCGTTGTCATCTGTACCGATCTTCTTCCAGTACGTCTGAACAACGGCGTCCTTGAACTCGCCTTCGTCGCGCTTCTTGAGTGCTGTGACTTCCCATGTGTAAGTGATGCTCATTTCAAATCTCCAACCAGTTTCTCGATGATGGACTCGAGGCGAGCAATGCGGTCCTCGTGGGACTTGAGTTGCTTCGCCTGAGACAGAATCGTCTTGTCCTGCTCTTTGACGGCCTCGATCAAAACCGAAGTCAGCTTAGAGTAGTCCACAGACTTGAGGGTTACGCTGGTGTCGCCATCGGCGACATTGCGCGTTGATGTCAGAACCAGCTCGGGCAAGACCTTCTCGACTTCCTGGGCGATGACGCCGTAGGAATGCTCGCCGCTTTCGATCCAGTCGAACGTGACGCCACGCAGGCGCTTGACGATCGAAAGCGCCTTCTTGATCGTCTTGACGTTCGTCTTGAGGCTGCTGTCCGAGTTGGCGGTGATGTTGCCGCTGGCTGTGACGTTGCCGTTGTAGTCGCACCAGAAGCGCTCGTAGCCGTCGCCGCGACGCAGGATCAGCAGGTTTCCGCCGCCAGCGTTCTGAATGTACAGATGACTGGAGTGCCACTGAATCTTGTTGTACTCGCCTGTCCAACTACCGTGGTCCGAGTACAGCATGTACCCAGGCTGGATGTAGTGGTTGTTCGAGTGGACGGCGTTCAGACGGCTTGTACTATTCGGGTCGCAGTAGTAGCTGCTGTCATTGGAATCGTAGAAGATGGTGCCGTAGATTTGGCCACCATCGCCGAAATACTTGCTGTTCTGCCAGGCGTTTTCGACGAAGATTCGGCGCCACGCATTCCATGTTCCGGCATCACCGTTTCGAGAGCGAAACGCCAGATTCTCGCTGTTTCCGTAGCTGGCGTTGATCTGCATGTCATATCCGCCGCCAGTGCCGGTGCGGATAATTGGACCCGTGAACGGAGCGTTGTTGGAGTAGGTGAACCCTGCCGAGTTTGTCGGCATGTCGTTGGCATTCAAGGTGAAGCCAGCGTAGTACATCAGGTCACTGTTGCCGGCCCGTGGCGCGCTGGAGGTGTGCCAGTACACAGCGCCATCGCTGTAGCGCTGCAAGTCTCCATCAACCGAGACGCTTTTGCCAAAGTAGAAGCGCGGACGGTCGGTTTGGAAATGGCACCAGCTGGTGTTCATCGGCGCCAGGTCCAGGTAGCCCGATGGTGTTTGAAGCCTGTGCGCTGCGTTTGTGTTGGGGTTCCAGAAGTACCCCGTATCTCCACTGTCGTAGAAAATTGGCGAACGAACAGAGCCAATACTCGTCATGTTGAACGAGTGATCGAGTCTCCATCCGTTTGTGCCGTTATGGAATCCGATGTCGTTGTTGGCCTCGTTACCAAAGTAGCCAAAAGCCCATGCGCCCGTGAAGTTGCTGGTGCTTCGCGTCCAACGAATGCCGCCCCACGTGCTCTGACTCGGCATCAAGAATGCGATGCCTTCGCCATAACTTTCTGACTTGGGATTGATCCACAAGTTGCCGTTGAGGTAGGCGGCGCGAGTTCCGTTTCCAGCTGGGTCTACGTAATACGTAGTGTCGTCGCTGTCGTAAAAAATTGGAGCGCGGTGCGAGTAGTTCGACCATGCTGTCCCACCATCGTCCCAGCGCAGCGCCCAGCTAGACATCACATCGGTGCTTCCGCGACCGAGACGCCAATCATTCGTGCCGTAGTTTCCGATCAACCCCCAGTACGTGCCGGCGTTGTTGAATGCAACGTAGGCATTACTGTTGGCATAGCCGCCCATGATTACGCGACTATTGAACCGCGTTTCACCACTTACAATTCCACCGCTTAACGGCAGGGCGTAGCTGCTGTAATTGCCTGCGTGGAGCAGTTTGTACCCAGTGCCTCCGTTGTACCGATAGTTCAGCCCATCTCCACCATCCCATAGGCGGTGAACTTCCGTACCCGCGTAGTTCGCCCACACCAGATCACCAAGATCGTTAGCGGCCGTTGCGCGGATTGTCAGATCGCCGCCTCCGTAGCCAACTTGAAGCCCGCCATTCAGCGTCCCGCCGCCAGTGGATAGTGGTGTAAAGCCCAGCGCACTCGTCACATCACCGGACGACAGAGTGACCACGCCGGCTCGGCCGTTGAAGCTCGAGACGCCGGCTGCCGACAGGTTCAAGCCAATGGTCACATCGACTTCTTCGCCAGCTGCATCGTCTGCGATGTTTAGCGTGACGTTGGAGCCCGCGATGAAGTTGATTCGGCGACGAGTGCCGACCAGGGTGCCGTTATTCTCGACGCCGATTCGGGCGTTGCCATCTTGCGTGATGTAGCCACTCGGGTTGGTCGAGTTGTAGGGCGTGAAGCCCAGAGCATTCGTTACTTGGCCGCTGGTGATCGAAGACACGGTCGCGGCGTTGCCGGTGATGTTGATACCCCACGTACCCGAGGCGCCACCGCCTGTCAGTGTCGGTGAGTAGCTGTTGTAGTTGGAGCTGTCGAGAGCGGTGCCATTGAAGTTGCGATAGATTTTTCGCCACGCTGTCCATGCTCCGCCGTTGGACATGCGCTGATAGAAGAAGTTGTCGCTTGTTGCGTGCGGCCAGTACGTCTGCTGAATGCGCGACTCGCCGCCAATTTCCGACACGAGCACTTCACAGATGCCGTATGCATAGTCGGCAGGAGGCGGGTTGGTATCACCCGACCATGTGCTGTGTTGAATCTTGTAGACGCCATGACTGGTCATGGTGTTCCAGTCGCCGGCCGTGAAAGTCGCACGAGCAGACTGGTGGTAGCGGCTGTTGTCGAGTCCGCCAAGTTGAGCGGCGCTGCCGCTGATGCCGATAGCCCAGGTGCCGGACGCTCCACCACCTGTCAGCGTAGGGCTGTAGCTGTTGTAGTTGCCGCTGTGCAGAACGATGTTGCCGGTGTTGTAGATGTCGTTGGTTGTTCCAACGCGCAGTTCGCCGTTTTGTGCCCCGATGCCGAGGTAGGTCGTCGATGCGGTGTTGGAGAACCGCATGTTCGCGTTCGCGTTCGAGCCGGTGCGAATGACTTCCAGTGGTGTGGCGTTTGTGCCGCTCAGCGACAAGACGCCGGAGACGGTTCCGCCTGCGAGCGGCAGGTAGCTTGTGGCGTTGCTGAGGGGTGTGTAGCCGAGCGCCGTCGTAACGTCCGATGAAGCGAGTGCGGCGCCAGTCGTCACGCGCCCCTTGGCATCGACTGTCACCTTCGTGTAGGTGCCCGCTGTCACACCGCTGTTGGCGAGCGTCAGAGCGGTGTTTGCGCCCGTTGTACCGCTGCCAGTCACGTCGCCCGTGAAGGTGAGCGCACCCGAGATCGAGGCGCTGCTCACGGAGGTCACGCGACCTTTGGCATCGACGGTGATGACGGGAACGGCGGTCGAAGAGCCGTAGGAGCCGGCGGTGACGCCGGAGTTTGCGAGAGTGGCGACGCCTGTGACGTTGCCCGAGCCATCGAACGCGCCGCTGGTCCAGGTCACATCGCCGGTCATGGCGATGGTGCGACCCGTCTGCAGCCTGGCAGCGTTGATCGTGATGACGGTGCCGAGCGCGTTCTTGGTGTAGATCAGCGCGTCCGCGAGGTTGACGGCAAGTTCACCAACCTGAAGGTCCGTTGCCAGGGGAACCCGTGCGGCGATGGACGAACGCTTCGGGATGATGGTGTTTGCCATAGGTATGTACCTCGCGAAAAGCCCCTATCTAGGGGCTGTCTCAGTTGTGACTTAGTATGTGCCGCAGTCGATGGTCACTCCATCGAAGGTGGACAGGTTCGTGATCGAGCCGCCCGTGATGGCCACTGCAGAGTTGTTCTGAGTGGCCATCGTGCCCAGAGCCAGCGTCGAGCGCATCGTCGCAGCGTCGCCATCGTCGAGCAGCGAGCGAGCGAACGAAGTGATCGTTGCCAGTGCGGCCGTGTTGCTGCCGGTGAAGTACGGCAGACGATCGGCCACAGGGGTCAAGCCGCCGATGGAGAAGAGCGAGGCGCTCAGGTTTATCGTCGGATCGCCGGCAACGCCGTCACCGTTGGTGATCGACACGCCTGCCGTACCTGCGGCGATCGAGCGAGCCGCCACGGCGCCAGCGCTCGTGCGAACGAAGATGCCGTTGACCGACAGGTTGTGCAGCGCGAGGGCCTGGCCAGCCAGACTCACGGCGTCAGCGGCGACAGAGATGCCGGTGCCGGCGCCGATGTCGAGCTGGTTGCCGGTCTTGGTCATACCGGCGCCAGCGATCACTTGGCCTGCGCCGTTGAACTGCTGGAAGGTGACGGCCGTGGTGCCCAGGGTGCCGCCGGTTTCGACGGTACACACGAAGCCCATGTCGGCGTTGGTAGTGCCCTCTTCCACGAAGAGGTAGGCGCCAGGCAGCTCGTCCCAGGCGTTCGCATCGGCTGCGCGAACCCAGGTGCCGACCTGCACCACGTAAATGCCGTTCTCGGCGGCGATGTTCTGATCCTTGACCAGCACACGGTTGCCGACAGACAGCGCCACGCCGTCAACGGTCATCGTGCCGAGCATCGAGGCGATGTGAGCGGTTGTTGCGGCGCGAACGGACTGCTTGGGGTCCAGACCCTGCACCGTCATGTCCACGTAGTTCTTCGTGGCGGCGTCTTGCGGGCTGACCGGATCAGCGAGGTTCGTCAGGCGCTGCGAGTTGAATGCGACAGCGGTCGTCGGCGCACCCATCTGGTCCAGACGGTTCGTGCGGACTTGGGTGTCGAAGTCGCTGATCTTCGAGGCCAGAATCGTCGGAATGTCGGCTGCGAGCAGCGGGCCACCCGAGACGACGCGACCCTTGGAGTCGGTCGTGACCTTGGTGTAGGTGCCGGCAGTGCCGATCGAGGCCAGGGTCAGCGTGTTGGTGACGTTGGTTGCGCCGTCGAACGTGACACTCCAGGTGGCGTCGCCCGTGACCGCGATCGTGCGGCCAGTTTGCAGGGCCGATGCAGTTGAGGCGTTACCGACCAGAGCGGCGGTGATGCTGTTGGCGGCAAAGTTGCCTGACGCATCGCGTGCGACGACCTTGTTGGCCGTTGCAGCTGCGGTTGCATCGACTGCCCAGGTAACAGCGGCGCCACCATTGAACGCCGTACCGATCAGGTACGAGCCGGCCGACAGTGTATTCGGCGTGTTGGCCGTAATCGTGATGTTGCCGGAACCGTCGAACGAGATGCCGTTGATGGTGCGTGCCGTCTGCAGCTTGGTGGCCGTGCCGGCATTGCCACTCACGGAGCCTTGAATCAGGCTTGTGAAGGTCTTGCTGCCGTTGATCGTCTGGTCGCCAACTAGGCCCATGAAGGCGCCCGCGCCTGCGATTGGGACCACGGCAGTTGCGGTGCCTTCAGCCCCACCCGTGCCGAAGCCGTAGTAGAGCGTGTTGTCCTGTTCGTTGAACGCCAGTTCCGCGTTCAGCAGTGTGGCCGGTGCGCCGGCTGCACCACCCGCTGCGCGGCGCTTAATACGTACTGTGTTTGCCATTTCTTACTCCTGACTCAAGTCCAAGATTTTCCGCGCAAGATGGAACTAACCATCGACTGCGAAACGCCGAACATCGCAGCGAGCGACGCTTGGCTAATGCCTTTTTCTCCTCGAATTTGCTTGAGTTCTTGGACTTTTTCTTCCGAGAGTTTCACGCAGCTCCTGTTTCTGGACTGAACCACAGCGGTAGCCCAGCGGCAATTTCCAGGTTGGTAGTTGCCACTTCCGTCAATTCGATCAATGGACTCGCCAGCTTTTGGCAGGCCCATGTCTTCCACAAATGTTTCAAAGCTGTCCCAAGTGGCACACACACTCACGGACGCATAGTTCGCCTCGCCCTTATCAACCCTTGGAGAGCGGGTGCGGCGACGCATATCTACCCAGGCCTCATAGGCTTTGGCCATTTCGGGGCCGTGGGTCTCTAGTAGGCGGCTCTTCTTGTTCATCAAAAATTTCCGCCGTCCGTCAGGCTCGGTGCTCGAATGTTGATGATCTTGTTGCCACCGACTGCCAGGACATCGCCTGGCTGCAAATCAGTGAACAGCACCTCGATACCGCCAACGGTATTCGGGCCAGGATCACCACGGTCGCCCTTATCTCCCTTTGGACCAGGAGGCCCCATCACGCCTTCGGAGACGATCTCCGCAGGCTGCTCCTCAACGACTACGACAGTCGTCTCTTCCGGCGTCTGGATGATTTCTACATCAGCCATTACCGAGTGACCTCTGGCGAGACGCTGACCTTGCCTTCAATCAGGCGAGTCACGCGGCCGCTCGTGTCTGTGAGCTCCAGGTCGTAGACGCCGGCCTTCATTGCCGAGGTCTCTTCCGGAGTCAGTTGAATTTGAATGATGCCGCCCGTAGCCAGCGTGATGCGGTTGTTGGCGGTGGACAGCTCGAGGATGACTTCTGCGCTGGTGACAGTCGGGCGAACCTGCATCCGAGCGGTATAGCCCGTCAGGGAAACGGGGCGCTTGTTCTTGTCGCGCCAGGTCAGGCGCTTTGTGAACGTGGTGCCCTGTTCGATTGTCAGATTCAGCTTGGCAGCAGGCATGTTGTCCTCGGAGTTCGGCCGATTCTATGGGTGAAACGGCCTTGATGTCAAGTCAGCCGTGACTTATTGTACTGCCTTTTGGACACTGCCGATGTAGTCGTGAAGTCCATTCACTTGCTCTCGGAGCTGGTCAGCTTCTTTTGCCACGCCTCGATATTCATCCGCGCACGCTCCAAGTAACTCTCTTGCGGTGCGGGCTTCGCCAGCGTAGGCGGCAGCGGTGGAATCTTCGGGGGCTGGACGGGCATTGAGTCGGGCGATTTGGTCGCGCAACCCACCATTGACAGCGTCCACGCGAGCAACCCGATCAGATAGAACTTTCCGTTTACTTTCTTCATTTCGAACGATCCTTGCGATTTGATCCTGCATGTTCTGCTCGACCTTGCGAGCCAGCTGTTCGGCCTGCAGGGTTGATTCGGCCACCTGCTGCTTGTACTGGGCGAAGTCACGCTCGACGCCAGCCTTGCCGACGTAGAGCCAGCCACTTAGCGCCAGCAAGGCGCCGACAACTACCAGCGCAACCCAGTCCTTGATCGACAACACGGGCATCATTCGGCTTCTCCTGTGCAGATTCGGTACTCAGCCTGGCGCCGGTTGGTCAAGCCCTTGACCGTCACACCTTTGACCTTGTCCCACTTCAGGAGCTCCTTGCAGGCGCCTTCGTAGTCGAGTGCGTTCAGCTTCTTGGCCAGAGTCGATTTGCAGAACGCCGTTTCGCCCACGTTGTAGGTGAAGCTGACGTACGCCTGGAACTCGTAGGGATGCATCGGGACGGGCGCACAACGCTTGACGGCCTGTTCGAACTTCGTCGCATCGCGCAGAAGGTCAACCAAGGCTCGAGTGGGCGTGGTCTTCTCGCCCATCTTCACCGCGCTGCCGTCGGGCTTGCGAGTCGTACCGTAACCGTAGGTCGGCACATCACCCGGTACGGGAATGATGGCGTCGTCGGTGTAGCCCTCGTGAAGCGCGATGCCCACAAGCGTCGAAGCCGCAAGCACGAGGCTGGCGGCTGCAACACGGGTTCGGTTTGGATTTCGATCAATCATTCTTGTCGTCCTGTTGAGCGAGAAGCCGAGTGACGAACGCCAGGCCGACCACCGTCGAGATGACGGTTGAGGCCAACCACCGAGGCCAGGGAACGATGTCCATGACGATCGGCAGAATGGCCTCGAGACCCGACAGCAGGCCGGCCAGCAACATCAGCCGGATGCTCCAGGCTCGGCGCAGCACTCGCTTCCAATCTGGAAGAAGGTGCGGTTTACGCATGTGTCATCCGTGACTTAGGCCATTGGGCGACCGAGCATCGACAGCGCCTTCTGGGTCATCGGACTGTCCATGTCGGTGACGACGGACCAGTCCTGCGGAATGCTCAGGTCTTCCGGCACCATCGCGCACACGAGGTCTTCGCCGATCACCTTGTAGAAGAAGTGATTGACGTTGACGATCGTCGAGCCGTCTGCGTCCGTCTGGTGAAACGGAACATCCTTCAGCCGCTCGTGGAAGTCGTGCTTTGCCCAGTAGGGCATGTTGGAGCCCAGCTCGGGGGCTTCCTGGTTTTGGGTCTGTGTTTCAGGGGTGTCCATGTTGACTCCTTATTGGGCCGCGATCGGGATGATGCGGCGTTTACCTTGGGGTTGTGCTCGGTTCCAGATGTCCTTGCGATCCTCGCGCTGCGGGCCTTCGATGTGGATCGGCACGCAGCCTGTCAGAAACTCGATGCCGGCCGCGAACACCGGAAGCGCATCCGAGAAGGCGTTGTCGCACGAGGTTTCCCACAGGTCGCCCTCGAGGAACATGCACGAGCCCTTGCAGATTTGCAGCACAGGGCAGTTCGGACACTCTTCGCGCTTGGACCAGTGGGTTGCGGTTTTCAGCTTGACGTTGGCCAGGTCCGAGACGTGACCGATCTTGTGCGACTGGCCGTTGGGGGCAAAGGAAGCCGCGCTCACGTTCTGGCACGTCACTACGTTGCCGCGCAGATCGACCGCGATATTGTCAGGCCGATCCATGCCGCACTTCTGACCGAGAGTGGCCGAGCGTCGGCCGACACGGATCGAGTTCACGAAGCTGGCCACGCGATCACGCACGGCGCTGAAGTTCGCGGCCTGGCCGGTTCGAATCTCGTGGAACGACAGGTTGCGGAACGCAGCCATCTCGTCCGGCTGCAGCGAGTTGGCAAGACCGCCCTCGTCGTAAGCGTCAACGAAGGCGCCCTCCCCAATCGGCACGAACGGATCGCCGGTGAGCTCCACGAAGAACTTCTGAATCTCGGCTCGAGATGGGTTGTTGCGGTTGAGCATGGCGTTGAAGCTCATGCGACCCTTGGGGCCGAGACGCGCCCAGAGATCGAGAATCGCGGACTTCTTCTCAGGGTCTTCCAGCGGATCGGGGCCGCGCACCCATTGACCGGGGCCGTCATGGGACAGGCCGACTTGAAAGCCCATGTCGTCAAGCCATTGGTTGATTTCGGGCGTCAGCAGCGACCCGTTGGTGATGACCTGGAAGACGGCGTTCGGGTACTTGACGCGCAGGCACTCCACCAGGGGGCGCATCGTCTTGATGTAGACCAGGGGCTCGCCGCCCCAGAACTCGATCTGTTCGGGCTCTTCTTTGACCCAGGCGTCGAGTCCAGTCACGAATGACTCAACCTCTCCGGGGTTTGTTTCATCGGCACGCGGCACGAAGCGCTGCGAGCAGTATTCGCACTCGTAGTTACAAGAGAGGCCAAGCGAAATTTTCAGCTTCTTTGGCGACACTTTGTTGCCAGGATTGTCGATGCTGACTTTGAAGGGCTCTTCGCCGCTCGCGACCGCCAGCAGCGTCGATACAATAGGCTTTCCAGTCTCGTCGTTCAGCAGTTCGGATGTGTCATTGTCGTAACGCAGCCGAATACTAGGGCCGCCACGGGCGTTCTTCGTCGTGATGATGAATTGAGCCATACGTTCTCCGTGCCTTGTACAATAACTCAGCGATTGTATCACTGAGCCTTTCGATCATGAAGTTTACTACTCGTCCACTTAGCATCGCAGATTCGCGGGAAGTTCAAGCCTGCTATGACAGCCAACCCAAGCTGATGCTGATTGAGAAGAGTCCTGACGAAGCTCCCTATGCTGGAGTTTTTGAGCAACTTCTTCTTACAGGCTGCGTCGCGTTCGGCGCGTATGCGAACGACGAGCTTCGAGCCTTTGTAGTGTTCTGGCCTTGGCCAAGTCTTCCTGCTTCCACGCTCGTGCTCATGGTCAACCGTCCGGATGGAATGATCTATAACCCCGAGCGATCGGGTCTGCAGGCAGCTCTTGATGCGGGTATAGCCAGCATGGAAGCCGAGGGACGGTCTAGCATCTACTTCGCACGCGCCGCAGGTGGTCGATGGAAGAACAGCACCATCAAGCGTCGCCTCGGTCGGCTGAGCGAGTACCACTTTCTTGCCGTCGAGCGAGTTGAAGGCGGCAAGTTGGCTCGTTTTCCAGCCTTCAACCAGCTGATTCTTGGCGGTCGCCCGCTTCGCGGTGACGCAATCATCGGTCACGCCCTTGCTCCTCAAGTCGGTGACTTTTGAGCGTCACCTTGCCTGGCTAGAATTTTCACGAAGAGCGCACCCGTATCCAGCTCGTACCAGCGGTTGCGAAAGATGGACTTTCGGGGATTGACGTGATGCTCGTCGTGAATCCACTCGCCGCCCATTGGGAACAGGTATTCCAGATACCATCGGTTTTTGGCGATCAGTCCCTGGTGACTGAATACTCGATGCAAGCCATTGAAGAAGTGAAGCGTGAAGATGGGCACCAAGCCAATCCAGAGCAGTGCGTCCACAGAAACCAGCGCCAACAGCAGATTCCAGACGATCACAACACCCATCGCGTTGTTGTGCAGAAACGAGTGTCCTCTGCCGTGAAACCACCGACCCGTCAGGGCAAACTTGAGCGGAGGCATTCGATAGTTGGCCGTAAGCAACCCAGCCCAACCCTTGAGGTGCGTGTCCTTGTCGGTATCAGCGAAAGCGTGATGTGCAGCATGGAGTGCCGACCAGCCAGCAGGTGTCGAGTAACCATAGGCCACGGGGATGAACGACAAGAGCCACATGACTGTGGGGTTTGCTTGATAGCCTTGATGGCAAAAGTACCGATGCGTGATTGCAGAGAAAAGCGAGATCACGAGAACATGCACCATTACCGCAACTGTCAACCAGCCAGCACTGGCATTCTGCATTGCAAAAACGGCACCGACCGCTCCGATGTAGTACAGCGCGGTCGTCTTCCTGTTGTCCATTTTCAAAGTCAATCCTGTCACGCTCTCTCCTTCATGAAAATATCAAAGCCATTATACTGACCGCATGACACCTGAACAATCACTGGGGCCTGCGTCGGACCTCGTTTTCACCAGACTTGATCTTCCGCAACTTCCACGCATTGCCATAGAAGACTTGGTTGCATGGATGACCAATGGCGGACGTGACGTTATTCGGGAGCACGCTTTGCATCAAAAGAATATGCCAGGCGTCCAATATCCATGGCGCGCCGTTACGGTCTGCGAAAACAATCACTGGGAGGAATCCTTCGAGCATTGCTTTCCTGAGCTTCGAGCCTACGTAGACCTGTTTCCCACGACGCGCTGGCGCAAGATTGCCCTTCTCGCGCAACTGCCTGGGGAGGACGTGTTTCTGCACACCGATCCGGACTTCGGAGTTGGCTGGCGCATTTACTTGAATCACGGCGGCCCGAGGCTCTACTTTCAGAAGTTCAAGGAACGGCGAGCGGAGCGCCCTTCAACTTGGCTAAGCGGAGGCCCCTCCGCGATCGAATCTCTTTGTCAGGCCGAGCGGCACTACGTCGAAGAAGCTGGGACGTTTCCCTGGGCGTTGACCTCAATTCGAGCCGCTCACGGAGTCGAGCCGCATCACTCTGATGTTGGCGCTCGAATCACGATGCTTTTGTTTCCCGATCGAGGATTCGTCGACCGTGAGGCTCACGTCGAGCTGCTCCTTCGAAGTGCGAGGACTTACGCCGACTCCGCGATCTGGTGGTCTGAATCGAACCAGATGGCGTGACTGCCGTAGCGTTCGACGCTGCGCTCGACGAGAGCTTCGTAGCGGTCCATGTCCACATCGCCCTGAACCAGCACCGCAATTCGATCGCCGAGCTTGCAAGTGTTCGCATCAACGCCGTGCGCGGCTCTTGCCGAGTTCAGGACAAATGACCGGCAGCCGTTCGGAAACGTGGCGTACACCTTCTCTTCGGTCTTGAAGTACCGAGGCAGATCGGGCTGCCTGGGCTGGCCATGCTCGTCTCGCTGGTACGTGTTGAAGTGGTCATACCGCTCGCGTCCCTTGTGAAAGTGGAGGCCTTCAGAGTTCTTGTTGGCCAGGTAGAACCGCAAGCCCACGAGCCCATCGGAGTCCGTGTGAGTGAAGACCGATTGATAGCCGTCTTGAGCCAGGAAGATGATGTTGCGAACCGTCTTGAGCGGGTATGACAAGGCGTACTCGTACACGTCCGGATAAGCCTCCTGCAGCGGATTGAAGTCGTCTCGAATGACTCGCATCAGCCACGGGTACGGACGCCCGACCACCTTTTCGTAGTGCTGTTTGGGGTAGGTGCCGGTTTGAAGCGGGTCGTTCTGCATCCACTTCACGAACGAATCGGCGTCAATGACGGGCGGAGGCGGAAGGTCTAGTGGGCAAAAGATGAGGTCGTCGAACCGAGCGAACCGTGATGCGGGTACGGCAGTGACATGGCCAGCAGGAATCATCAGAGCACATCTCCATCAATCAGCATCTGAAGCGGATGCTTCTTGCCGAAGAATTCATTGGGCGCCCAAGTGTCGGTCTTGGCGTCGTAGTCGAACCAGGGTGATACGCCGTAGATCAGCGCAGCTCTGTCATGCGCGGGCATACCGATCGCGCAGGCTCGATGCGGGATGTTGGTGTCCCACGAGTATCCAAAGCCGACCTCGAACCGATGCTCGGCGATGTCAGCGTCCCAAGGATTCATCGGCATTCGATCCTCTTTCATGATCTGAATGCGATGCGCCTGAGAGTCAGTTACGTGGATATTCACGCGAAGGTTTTCGAACACCGGCTCGTCTTTGTGCCAGCCCCAGAAGAAGCTGGAGGGTTGCGGCTGACCGGCGCGAATAAAGGACAGGCGCGACCGGACAAGGCTGCGCTTAAACAGCTTCGTGACAAAGCCAAGCTCTTGGGTTGCGACAGGAGATGGATGACGAAACCCATAGGTATCGTAGTAGGAGTTCTGCATCGACCCCACTCTGGCGATGCTTTCCTTGCTCGCGTAGAACAGCTGCTCTGTGGACAGCTTTTCGCAACCCAAGGTCGAATGATGTGGGTCGCCCTCGCTGTCCGGATTGAACGTCAAAGACAGGTTTTCGTAGGAGCGATCGAAGCCCTCTGATGAGACGAAGCTGCCGAACTGATAGCGCCCATCAAGTTTGGTCACGACGAGCTCCAGCTCTCGCGTATCCAAACTCAACGGCACTCGAACAATCTCTCCGGCTTTGACGGGCGACGAAATGTCTCGAGTCGCCTCCTCGAATCGGGTCAATCGCTTCAGCGCGTCGAATCTGGTTTCGTCCTGTCGGGCAAGCTGGTCAATCGTCATGCCACCGTCAAAGTCACATCCGCAAGTCCGGAGACGTTCTGCGTTCCAACCTTGACTCGCATGGTTTCTCCAGCCTCGAGCCCGAGCGGGAATGCCTTGAAACTTGCCACGCCGTTCGTGACTTGGATTCGGCGCTTGTTGACGTAGCCAGCCAGCGGTTCAACGACCAGTTGCCCGTCATATCCGAAGAGCTTTCCAGTCTGATCGACAAGGCTGACTTCAACCGTTGCTCCGGCCTGAGTTACGGACGCGGGCGCTTTCAGCGAGATGGAGGGCAGCGTCGAGTAGACCGAAAACCCCGTAGAGGTGTTGGCCCATGTTCCGACGGTTCGGTCCACGAATTTCACAGAGGGATGCTCGCTATGGATGAGCGACCACTGTGAAAGAGGCGCTTTCGTCTGTGCGGCGCACAGCGTAAGAAACGCCAGTTTTCCGCGAAGCTGTCCGATTCGACGGACTGCGGCCTTCGTGCCCTGCCCTTCGACGAAGTGATTGTACGGAGGGTGCGCTTTCCCATCGAAGGCGACAGGAAAAACGATGGCGATGAAGTCGTAGAGCTCCGCGCTCCCGAACAGGCCGTTGTCGGTCGGCTCTTGGAAGTTGAACCCTTGTCGCTCAACCTCTCGCAGCACCTTACCCTTGAAGATGGGCGTCTCCGGAAATGCCTCACCCTTGACGAATTGGCCGCCGTCACCCAAGGGCGCGTAGCCAATCCAAGAGGTCATGACCGCAGGCTGAACTTCTTCGGCTGGCGCTGACGGAGGATTGCCATTGACAACTTCGAAGTGTCTCAGGACCAAACCTCCGTCAACCTGCTCGAGCAGCGCCACTCGCTGAGGGTTGTCGCTGAACTCCACTTCAGGACGTTTAATCAGGTATTTTTTCATCGTAATCCTTACTTGCAGGCGCAGTTGCAGTTGTATGCGATGCCCTTGTAGTACCTGTTCAAAGTCACAACAGAGCCACCATCCGTAAGGCTTGCATCAACTACCACACAGTTGGCAGAAAGGTTTCCCGACGCGACGCAGTTGCCTTGGTTCGTTGTGGTGTTGCTGATGCCCGAGAAGAAGTAGTCATGCAGCCAGCCGTAGTTCGCGGCCCAAATCTGACCTGAGTTGTTGGCGTACATGTCCCAGTTGCCATCGGACTTCAGGAAGCCCATGACGCCGTTGTTGTGGACAGATCGCGTGTTGCCGTTTGCGATCTCGACGGTTGTACTTTTGAGTGCGGAGCTCATTTCATCCCCTTCAGTTCTTCAATGTCCTTGCGAAGCTGGATCACCTCGTTGGCCAGCGCGATACAGGCTGTCAGCGCGGCATTGCCGTAGGAGACAGCGAGCTTTCCATTCTTGTCAGTCGTGACTGCTTGAGGCATGACGAGCTGCAGGCTTTGAGCCGACACACCTACCTGTGTGGCGGTGATGTCGAGACGGTCGTACACGCCGTGCTTCACTTGAGCCAGGCGACCGATGAAGTCGGTCGGCAGGTCGCGCCAGTTGGTTTTCAGGGTCTCGTCCGAAGACGCCGACACATCGGCTGCACTGCTGATGCCACCGCTCACGTAGAGGCTGTTTGCGATGGTCGTTCCGCCCGAAGCGTTCAGGTACAGGTTGTCATCGCCATCGTTGGTGACGCCAATTTCCAGGACAGTGTTCTCACCCGTCTCGGCGTAGTAGCGAATCCAGGCCAGATCGCCGCTGCCGCCGCCAGGATTGGCGCCGAACTCGATACCACCCGTCGAGCCGGCCGAGACAGTCGTCTTGCCCGTGAAGCTCTTGTTTCCGCCGATGGTCTGATCGCCGGTCGTGTAGACGCCGTTAGTCACGCTGGCAGCGTTGCCTGTACATGAGGCAGACGAGCCGGTCACGTTGATTGACCATGTGCCAGATGCGTTGGCGCCAGTCGTTGACGGTGCGCCGACCGAGTTGTACGAGATCGTGCGAGCGGTCCCGCCGTTGAAGGTCGTGCCGCTTGCTCCGCCCGTGCCGTCAGTAGCAAAGGTCAGCGATTGCGGAGTGGCCGCAGTGATCGTGATGCCCGATGTGCCGTCGAAGTTGACGCCGTTGATGGCTCGAGCCGTCTGCAGCCGCGTGGCGCTACCTGCGTTGCCGGTCGTGTCCTGGTTCAGTGTGGCGATGTAGCCGGCCGCAATCACATTGCCCTGCCAGCTCGAGCCCGTGCCAATCGTCTTGTTGGTCAGGGTCTGGGTGGCGTTGGTGCTCACCATGATGCGGGTGCCGGAGCTCGTGCCCAGAACCAGCGTATCGTCATCCGTATCCCATTCGATACGACCCTCGGCGACCGGAGCCGCCGACGTGGACTGAACCAGCGTGATCGAGGTGCCGGAGATGGCACCGCCCGTGATGCTGACGTTGTCGGACGCCTGTGTCGCGATGCTGGCGATGCCGAGATTGCTTCGTGCGGTCGCTGCGGTTGTCGCGCCCGTGCCGCCGTTGGCCACAGGAATGGCCACACCACCCCAGTTACTACCGGCCCCGAATGTCTTGTTCGTGAGCGTCTGCGTGCCGTCGGTATCGACGAAGGTCTTCGTGGACGTTCCAGTGCCTACGCGCAGCAGATCGTTGTCCGTGTCCCACTCGATTGCGCCCTCGGCGGTCGGTGCGGCCGTGGTTGATTGCAGCAGTTGAATGGTTGTGCCGGAGATTGTGCCTCCGGTGAGGTTGACCGAGTTTGCGTTCTGGGCCGCTACCGTACCGATGGCGGCGGTCGAGACAGCTGTCACCAAGCCTTTGGCATTGACGGTGATGATTGGGACCGCCAGCGCAGACCCGAAGCTACCCACGTTCGAGTTGACTGTGGCCAGCGTGGTCGCGAAGCTGATGTTGCCCGAGCCGGTCCAGGCCGCAGAGGTGCCCGAAATGTCCCCGGTCAGACCGATGGTACGACCCGTCTTCCAGGCTTCAGCTGTGGCGACGTTGATCTGGTACAGCGTCGAGAGCGCGTTCCAGGCAGTGCCGCTGTACTTTTCCCAGCGAGCGTTGGCCGAGCTCCAGCGAACCGTGTTGACGGGCACGTTGGACAGCGTCGTGACCGCAGGGTCGAGCATGTACGCCAAATCCTTCAGCCGAGCGTCCAGCTCGGCCGTGTAATTGACGTATGTCGAAGCGGTTGTTGGAAGGGACCAGTTTGCCATCTAGGGAGTCTCTCGGATGCTGGATGTTATGTCATTTGTGACTGACCGTCAATAACCACGGGCTGCCCACGAGTAGTTGCCCGCCACTTGGTTTCCGGCGTCGTCGAACAAAAAGACGTTGAACCGGATTGGATATGAGGTGTCGGCGAAATCGCAGACCGGAGCCGGCGGGTTGGTTGTTCCGAGCGGTGAAGCCTGAATCGAGGTCACGTCCAGGAATTCGACATTGAACAGGCTTGTGCCGCCATTCTTGGTCGCGCAGCGCAGGAGGTAGTCGATCTTGTCGTCAGCGTCCGCAGCGGCGCAGGGAATGACCACGGGTCGCGCCATGTATTGCACTTCGGACCCAGAATTAGTCGGATTGTAGTAATGGTAGGAGCGCATCATCAGGCTCGTCGCACCGGCGGCGAGCTTGAATTCCGTTCCGTTGACCACTTTTGCGCCCGTCATGTCGTACACGCCCGCGATGCCGACGGACGCGCCGGCATAGCTGGACGGATGCACGTAGCCCACGACCAGATACCAAGTGTTGAGCGCCGGCAGATCGCCGCTCCAGAAGTACGGGTTGCTGTCCGTTGCTCCAGCCAGCGTGCGGATGGTGCCGTTGGGGTTCGTTCCGAAGTAGGACGTGCCGGAGTTGGCGGTTGTTTTCATCAGAACGGCAAACAAGTGGCCCTTGGTCGGGTCGATCGTGGCGTAGCTACCATCCCAGCCGCCGTCGGCATCAGAGCCGGCATCGCTGTCGATACAGGCCCACATCTGCTCCAGGTTTCCGCTCGGGCCGGCGCGCAGCACAATCGAGTTCTCGGCTGCCGTGCCGTTCAAGGGGTAGCCCTCGGGTGGCATGGTCATGCCAGGCACCCAGGAGTCGAAGTAGTCGTGGATCACGCTGCCCTGCGGGTGTGCACCACCCAGGGTCGCTACGCCACGACCTGCATCGCTCTTGATCTTGGAGTCGAGCTTCACGTTCAGGCGAGTCAGGCGGTACAGCGACTTGTCGTTGCCAGAGACCGTGACTCGGACTTTCACATAGCGGAAATTCGACACGTACGCCGAGGTCGAGTCCGGATAGTCGATCCAGGCGTCGCCCAGATTGGCCTTCACGCTGATGTCGGTACGCAGAGCCGGCGTGCCGGCCACGTTCGATCCTGTCACCGTGACGCTGACCTTCGTGCCGCCAATCTTGGCGCCGTAGTCGATGGTCTCTTCGTAGTAGCCAGGGCTGAGCG
>Ga0255151_1000244_pt1 | contig 19338 bp, 35 predicted proteins | sample Atl_Yuk_RepB_8h_FD_183612 | JGI IMG/M metagenome (GOLD analysis project Ga0255151, IMG submission 183612) | Freshwater microbial communities from Altamaha River, Georgia, United States - Atl_Yuk_RepB_8h | ecosystem: Environmental > Aquatic > Freshwater > River | place: USA: Georgia | collected... | reverse complement strand
TCCAACGACCGGATTCAACAAGCTCGCGGTCGTACACGGCCATCTTGCCGGTACGCACATTTCGCATGAGCTTTGACATTCGTGTTCCTCAAAAGAAACCGCCCCAGGTTTCCCCAGGGCGGTTAAGGGCGAGGGAGGAAAATGGAAAGAAACCCCCCTCACTCACAGGAGGGTATTAACCCTTGACGGCAACCATGTTCACCAGAGCCTCGGGCTTGATGACGTTGTAGCCGTACACGTTCAGACCACGGACGATGTTGCCGAAGGTGGACTGAGCGCGGAGGGTTTCCACGTTGGTCATCTGCGAAGCGAAGGTGATGGCGTCACGGGTACCAGCCATGACGTAGCTGTCGCCGTCGTTGGTCTTGGGCAGGTTGTTCGACACGTAGACCATGAAGCGGTCGATCATGCCGAGCTTGCCGTTACGCAACGGGGAGACAGAGTCGCCAGTCAGGTAGGCTTGCTTGAGGTCAGAACGCTTGACCATCGAAGCCATCCAGGCGGGGATAACCAACCAGCGGCCATCTTCGGGGACGTTCTGCTCGTCGAGAACCTGACCAGCATCCAAGAACAGGTCGAGGATGTTGGAAGAGGTCACGGCGCGGGGAGAAGCGTCGGTGCCGAGGTTGATGTTGCCGGAGATCACACCAGCGGTAGCGCCCTTGTTGGCGGTGGCGGCAGAAGCCTTCACGCCGTTGAGGACGTCAGCGTCGATGGCGATCTTCATCTGGGTGGTGGCGTCGTTGGTGAAGACGTCCATCAGCTTGATGTCGGTCTGCACAGCATCGACGTCGTCCAGCACGACTGCGAAGTACTTGCCCTTGTCGATCAAGAGCTCGACGGGGGTGGAGTCAGGCACCTGATTGGTCAGGTTCTGGCCCTTGGTGTACGAGTTGATCGTGATGGTGGGGATGGTGCGGATGTGAACCTTGTCGCCCTGACCCTTGATCTCGCCTTCCCAATCGGTGTTAGCGATCTCGGAGAAGACGGTGGTCTTATAGAACTTGACCTGGAGCTTGCCAGACCAAATCTCGGGGATGAAGTTACCGCTGTATTGCGTATAGCCGCCGCTTGCGGGAAATGCCATGATGAATCACTCCTAAAGTTGAAAAGGTTTGTTGAAGGTCATCGGATGCGACCTTCGATTTGAGCCGCCATGAGGTCGGCTTCAATGGCTACTGCGTCGGCGTCACTGATCTTCCCGGAACGTTGCCGCGCATAGAAGTCGGCCACCTCGGCTCGCGTCCAGATCTTTTTGGCTGGAGGAGCGTTGGGTGCCTTGTTCGTCGGCGGGACGGTTTGGGATTCCAGCGATGCGTTTGCATTCGCCGCCCACGTTGAAGATGTCTTCTTGAACGCATTGAAGAACTTCGCGGTGCGCTCTGCATCCCGAGCACGCTCTGCGTTCGACAGGAGATTCTGTTTACTTGCCCCCGTGAGCTCGTCCACCTCCTCCAGCCAAGCAAGGAACTTGGGGTCTTGGTTGACTTGCTCCCAATCGGGAACCAGTGCAGTCAGGGTCTTGAAGAAGTCCGTCTCGACCTTCTGAGTCGTGACATTGGATAGCGAGTCGATGCGGCTCTTGAGGGCGTCGATCTCCGCTTGCTTCGCCGCGAGCTCTTCACGAGCGATGCGACGGGCTACGTCGATCAGACCCTCGCCGTACTCCTCGATCTCCTCTGGCTTGACCAGGGCTTCGGGCGGCTTGGCATTCTTCAGCACCTCGAGGTCGTGCTCAAGTTGCTGGAGTCTGTTCTTCAGATCCTTGTTCTCCGCCGAGAGGCGTGGAACTTCCGAGTTGTACTTGCCCTGCAATACCTTGTAGCGGTGTTCCAGTTGCTCGTCCTGTCCGGATGCAGGAGGAGTTGTGGAGTCGCCTTGGGGTGCCGGGGTTTCCGGTGGCGTGGCGTTCGGATCAGCCGGGGGCTGACCTTGTTGCTCGCCTGACTCGTTCGGTTGCTGGCGCTTCAGCAGTTCTTCTTGAAGTCTGTTGGCCTTTTCTTCGGCTTCCAGGACAGCGCGTGGTAAAGATGACATTGATACTCCGTGAGCCGAAGACGGTCGCGTTCGAGCCTCGCGGTGTTCGAGCGATTCGTTCGGTGTTCAACGGTTGCTGGTTAAAGGGCCAGCCCCTTTTGCGGCAGAACGCCGCTAACAGACCGACGGCCTGTTACCGCGATCTGCGGAGAGCTTCTCCGGAGTCCTTGGCTTTATCGAGGAAGTCGCCAACAGCCTGTGCGGCTCCCTGTTGCCACCTGGACAGAGTTTCGTCCTTGGTGTTGCAGGAGTCGCGATACAGGTCTTGCAGGGATTCCTCGAGCCAGGTTCGGATGGTCTCGAATTGCAAGTTGCCCTGTAGCGATGACAGGGCAACTAAAACCTCGTGTGATGGTTTCTTCAGCAAACCATGCCGCCTTTCGGGTGGGTCGGCGTGGCGATCTTGCTGTTCATCTGATCCTTCGGGCCGGTGACGGTCTTGGGATCAACTTGATAGGGAGCGGCCTCGGGCTTACCGCCCTTGCTGTTGTCAGCACGTTGCCACTCTTGAATGTCGTTGGGCGAAAGCTGTTCCATGTGTTGCCTCACTTCTTTGCGTTCATGCGGACAGCAACGCCGTAGGTGTTGCAGTTGCCCACCATTCCGCCGTCGGCCATCTTGGCCATCGAGCCATACTTCTCAGCCGACAGCTTGCCGCTGGCGAGCGCCTTGCCCTTGGCCATGAGCTCCTTGGGATTGGACTTCTCGCCCTCTTTCTTCTCCTCAGCCATTTCCTTGCGGACGTACTGCTTGGGAGAAACTTTGCCGGAGCGCACTTGCTTGGCCTCGGCCATTTCCTCGGCCTTGGTGTCCTTGCCGGTGAACGGCTTGACCTTGCCACCGTCGGCGTAACCGGCGGGGATCATTCCCTTCATGGGCTTCATGGGCTTCTTCATCATGCGATTCCTTGCTGTGGTTGGACGGTGTTCATGTCAGCGGGCGGTGGTGCGGAGTCGCCACCGACACCGGCTTCGGCTGGTGCGGGCAACTGTTGCTGTTGCATCTGTTGCGCTTGCATGGCCTGTTGAATCTGTTCCTGCTTGAACTTCATCATGTCCACGGTGGGCACCAGCTTGTCGGTGTCCATCTGGAGACCCTTCGCCATTTCGCGCAACAGGTAGGCGCGACCCTCGGGGCCCAGGATCTGGAGATCCACCGGGTTCGAGGTAGCCGCCAGGAATTCGTTGCGGCGGACGTTGATCTGTTCCTTGTGAACCAGACCCATCGCTCCACGCGCCACAATCTTGAAGTCGCCTTTGATGTACGGGTCGGGGTTGTACATCATGTTGTGGACGTAGAAGCGGTTGACCACCATCGTGACCACATGGTCGACGGACAGGATCGCGGCCTTGATGCCCTTGGCGGCGTTGTCCATCAGCATGGACAGACCGGACGCCGTGCGCCCTGCGCCGGAGCCACCGCCACCCGCGCCATACACATAGTTCGGGATGCCGGTCACTTCGTCGGCCTGACGGACGAACTGGTTGTAGATGCCCATCAGCTCCGCCGCCTTCATTTCAGGCATGAAGAAGCGGATGGCTGGCTGGTTGCCACCGGTCTTGTCCGAGGTGGTCTGCCAGATCTTCCACGGGTACATCTGCGTGAGCTCCTCGCCATCGGCGAGGCGGTCAACGGCGACGTCAACCTGCGGGCCAGACGCAATGCCCATGTTGTTCGCCAGCGCACGAGCGGCGGCGTTGCACATGACCTGGACGTCGCGCATCACCTCGGGCAGAGCCGTGCCCCAGAACGCGCCGGGGATCTTGCGCCACTGCGCGATCTCGTAGGGGCGGCGACCCAACGGGTCAGGGTTGATGACGCACTTGATGACGTAGGAGCCGATCTGCCAAGCGTTGACTTCGTACACCTTGGTCGGGTCAACGTCCTTCATGCCCCACTGGATGAGCATATCGCCCATCACCGGGCCCCAGAACTCGAGCGCCTCGATCAGGCCGTCCTGGTACAGGCGGCTGTAGTACTTGCCCTCGAGGTTGTCGCGTTGCTGGTCGCCGTACTCGAACAGACGGAAGCCGCTGTTCCCGTAGCGGACGAGCACCTGGTCGATGTCGCCGTCGCTGTATCCGGGCACACCCTTCATGGACTCCAAGTCCTTGGAGGTCAGGCGGTGGCGCTGGATCAGGAAGCCGTCATCGACGCCGGAACTGTTGGGGCTCGGGTAGATGTCGTAGGGGGAGACGCGCTCCACCTCGCGGAAGAAGTCGTTGGTGACGATGGGCACGAAGTTCGGGCCCCAGGTCAGCTTCTTCTTCTTCCGGACGGTGGGCCCTTTCAGGATCGCGGTCGGGTAGGTGACGAAGTCGTCGATGAAGTCTTCCATCGCCCGCTTGTAGCCACCCTCTTGCATCTGATCCTGGATGACGCCGCCCATGCGCTCGGCGCACTCTTTGGCTTCGTCGCGGATACGCAACAGAATCGTGTCGTGGACTTCCTCGAGGCGTTCCCGGAAAGCGTCCGGGTGCATCTGTTGGCCTTGAGCCAAGAACTCCATCGCCTCCTGGCGCACGAAGTCGATGATGGACATCTTGACCTCGGGCGGGATCTGCGGCTCCTGGCTTGGCGACAGGTCGAAGCCACGGTCGTCCTGGAACATGACGTCCTGAATCCACGCCTTCGCGCCGTTGCACTTGACGTCCGTAATCATCATGTAGATGTCGGAGCCGCCGGTCTGTGCAATCTCCTGCGCTTTGTCGGGGTCGTACTCCCCACGGCGCTGGCGCTCACAAGCGAGGAGGCGCTCAGTGATGCGTTGCTTCTGGAACTTGGCTTTGTTCCAGCAATTCGTGATGTGACCGGAAATTCCAGAGGCAATCAGGTCGGAGTTGTCCACGCCTTCCGGCTGTGCGGCACTGACGTCTGCGGAGACGGGTGCAATGGCCTGATATACCTGGGTCATGGATTACTTCCTTACGTCCACGCTTTGGCGGACGCTCTACCTACTGATCGTGCTCGCACGTTTCTTCCTCCCTCCCGCGCCGCGAGACAGAGATACTGAAGCGCATCGTGCGGGTGGCTGAACCGGTCTTTGACCGGGCGATCCCGGTATCTCTCCCCTGCGACCTTCAACCGCTCGTAGCGGTATCCGCCGATGAACCCCTTGCGGAGTTGGCGGCAGTTGGGTGACAGGAGGAATCCGGGTTCCCCGCCAGCCATCTTGTTCAAGAAGAACGCGACAGACTCTCGGCGGGGGATGAAGTCATTGGTGTCGGCGGGCTCGCTGGCAATGCCCACCTCGAGGAGCTCCTGGTAACAGGTTCGCTCGTCGACTTGTGATCTGTTGACCCCAGCGGGGTCGCCACGGCTAATGATTCTGCAACCGTGGTACTTGTTCATCAGGGCGGGCTTGACCACCTCCGCCGCGAACTGGCGAATGCCCATGTCCTCGGCGACGAACTCTTCAAGGATCACCATCTGACCCTTGGGTGTGATCTGTCCAACAATGCACGCTGGCGTCAGCCCGAAGTCCCAGCCCAGATAGATCGGGGCTCCACGGTTGACCTCGAGCTCGTTGTCGGCGCAGTGGATCTTGTCGTTGTACTCCGGGTAGACCGGCTTACCGTCAGCGGTGGTTCCGTACTGCCCAAGGACGAAGATCTTGATCCAGTCCTCGGTCTTACCACCCACCATCTTCAGGTAGTACTCATAGCCTTGCGGAAGGTTGAAGACATTCTCCGCTTCTGGATTCGGCTCATACCGAACGTCATCGCCCTCTTGAATACGAATGAGACCACCTGGTTGGTCAAAAAACTCCCATCCTTCGGGGGTGTCCTCTTCAGCAATCTTGTAATACCAGTGGTCGTCGTCAGGCGGGTTCGTGTCGAGGATGATGCACGGGTGGACAGGGCCACCGCCGTGACTCTTAGCCGGGAAGCGCCCGACACGTTGTGTGACCATGTCAAACACTTCACGGGGCACTTCCGATGCTTCATTGATCCACGCTCCTGTCAGTTCGAGCGACCGGAGCTTGCCAGTCTCACTGGCTTTATCCAACGCGATGAAGATGACCTCGAGATCCAACCCGTTCCCATCCCCGCAGTCCTTGATCTTCAAGGTGCAGGTAATCGGGGCGTCCCACTTGATCGGCGCGAGCTCCTCGTCCATCCAGTGCGACCAGGTCTTGATCGTGGTGGACTTCAATTCCGGGTAGGTATTCCGGATCACCGCCCAGCGTGCTTTCCTCCAGCCGTTGTGGGGAGTCTGTTTCAGGCTGTGCTTGATGATCTCCATACAGCAAGTCGAAGACTTGCCCGACCCTACTGGGCCCTTGATGCCGCGAACGAAGGCGGTCGAATTATGGAAGGCGGCGGCTACCTTACCCGGAGGCCGGTACTGAATTGTTTGCTGGGCCATCGGGAACGCTCGTGTCGATGAGGAATGTCACCTGCTTCGCGTCGACCTCATGCTTCACCGACGCGAGGTTTGGAACCGTCTTGTCCAGGAGCATTTCCATCGCCTTCAACTGAGCCGACGTAACCTTCGTCCTGGAATCGCCGAGCGCAAACTTCTGCAAACGCTCAACGATCTGCGTGACCTGAATCTTTTCGCGAACCGCAGTGGCGTGCTCATCCCGGATCTGTTGGCGACGTACGCTCAACTGTTCTTCACGGGATTGTTTCTTGGTTGCCATAGCAGTTCATTGAGTTGGCCCGTGTCGTGGGCCAGCCGGTCAGGTCAGCCCCTTTGAGGAGACACGAGCGAGAGAGAAGCCCCTGACTGCGGTGGTTATGCCTCACCAGCCGCTGGAGGAGACTTCTTCCATCCTGGCCCGGACTATAGCTTCACGATCCGGAATTACAAGGGGTCTTGTTGGAATTAGCAAAAACCGGCAGGAGTCCCGAAGACCTCCCCCCTCCCCACCCAAATGTCCACCTACCCCCCGCCACCCCGTGGCGTCTACTCTACCTTTTACTTTTATTGGTTATTGGTTCTCGGTTAGCTTTCGATCCGGTTTTCTCTGGGTTAGCCCTGGGTTAGGGTTGGGTACCCCACTGGGTACCGACTGGGTTCCCACTGGGTTTTGGAAGGGGAAGCGTGTGTATGGGGGAGATAGGTAGAGGCTCAGACGCCCCCCTGGCACGCTCGTGGCCATGCGCCCACCCGCCCCCACCCCCACCCACACGCACTCTCGCCGTCCTTCGGACTGCCCGCATGACCTGCAATCAGGCGCAAACCCGCATGAAACCTAGCTTTGCTAGGTGACTGTGACGTAGCTGTGCCGTGGCTCGACCCTTTAGGGTCGTGTCTGGTCGTGGTCTGTTGGGTCTGTTCGCCTCGATTCCGCCGTTTACCGTAGGTAATCCCCGGTTTTTCGTCGTCCAGCGCCTGTAAATCGGTAGATACCGATTCTGTGCCGGTCTGTTTTCCTTTTGGGTCAATCACTTGTGATTGTTGGGTAGCCGACTCTAGGTGGCCTTTCTGGTCTATTGTCTTCCCTTATAGGGAAGCGGAAGCCGTGGGGTCTGGGGTCGGATTCTTTTTCCCGGCCTAGGGCTGAAAGCCCAATGCTGGCGCGGGTTTGCGCTCGCCCAAGGCTTCGCCTCGCCCACCGTAGCGAGCCCCTTTGCGGCCAAGGAGCTCTACGAGCTCTGTACGGATACCTGCATGAAGCCGAAGGCTGATGCGTGAGGTTTTGGGTCGGGGCTTTTTCCGGCCTACCCAGTCCAATTTGCCCCTATTTAGTCCTACGGACTACACAAGGAGACTTGACACGGTGACAAGGATGCCGGTTACAATTGAGGCCGTCGAAGTCGCCGACAGAGCGATAGTTGCCTTAAGTAGCTGCTAAAGCAGCTTGGTTGCCGATAGGCGAAACCTGCCGCAGAGCGGGATAAGCAGAGCGCCAAGTTGACGTAGTCAAACAGGGCCGACTGATACCGGGAACGTTTAGCCGGGACTCCAGAGGAGTCAGCGAACACGCCGTGAGGCGACAGCAAAGCTGACTCGGGGCTTTAGCCCCCTTAGCGAAGGGACGGTCAACAGAGCGTAGCTCTGTTCGCCAAGAGGGTCAGGGCGAATCGAATCCCTGACACGCACAACGCAGTCCCATTCGGGACTGTTTCAACCCACCAATTCCAACGCTCTTTCAGAGCGTCCTGCGTAGGGCACGCCGCATCGTCGCCGTGTCCCTCGCAGGGCGTTTTGCCCAGTCAGACAGCCCCATTAGGGGCTTTTTTTTCGTCCGGCTTTCTTCGAAAGGAACACGCCATGACCGAACTTCGTTCAACCCTGATCGGTATGCCGAAGGCATACATCCTCGATCTGTTCAAGCACCTCAACGGCGGAGCCGTTGGGTTCGACCACGAACGGTCTAAGAAGACCGAATGCGTTGATCGACTCCTGTCGATCTTCCCGGAAGACGCCATCAAGACTGCTATGCAGTCTGTTCCGGCTCCTTCGGCGGTCACTGATGTGACCCCGAAAGCAGTCACCCCCACGGCTCCCTCCGTCTCCTCCGGAGACCCGATGCAAGCCCTGACCGCCCTGCGTGACTTGCTGGGGGTCAAGGTCGATACCGACTCTGTCAGGGCGATGGTTCTTGACGAAGTCAAGAAAGCCCTCGACCAGTCCCCGGTCGTCAAGGTCGAAGTTACCCGCCCCGACGGTTCGGCTTGGAAAGCCGAGGGACATACCCGTCCTGAATTTCAGGACGTCCTGACCCGAGCCACTTGCGGCCTCAACATTCTGTTGATCGGCCCTGCCGGATGCGGCAAGACCCACTTGGCTCACCAAGTGGCAGAAGCGATGGGTCGCCCCTTCGCATCGGTCTCCTGCACCGCCGGAATGTCCGAATCAGCCCTTATGGGCTGGTTGATTCCCGGCGAAGGCGGAGCCTTCGAATATGTCTCGTCGGACTTCGTCCGAATGTACGAGGAGGGCGGGGTCTTCCTGTTCGACGAAGTCGATGCCGCCGACCCCAATACCCTGCTTTTCATCAACCAAGCCCTTGCGAACGGCTCCTTCTTCCTCCCTCAGAGGAAGGGCAAGACGCTGGTCAAACGCCACGCAGACTTCGTCTGCATCGCCGCCGCCAATACCTTCGGTACTGGGGCAAACATGACCTATGCAGGTCGTGAGCGACTCGACGAATCGACGCTGGACAGATTCCGGGCTGGTCAAATCCTTTTGGATTATGACCAAAAGCTAGAGCGGTCTGTTGTCGATGCCGAGGTGCTGGCATGGGGCTGGTCGATTCGTAAACGAATCGCCGACGTCAAGCTGAACCGTGTCATGTCCACCCGATTCCTGATCGACGCAACGAAGTTGGTCAAGGCAGGGCGGTCGCTCGACGACATCAAGAAGATCTACTTCATCGGCTGGAAAGCCGATGAGCGTTCGAAAGTGGAGGTCTAAACCATGTATCACGCCATCGAAACCAAGGGAGATCGCCACAAGGTGGCGATCATGTGGGAGTCGGTCTCCGAAGTGTCGGCTTATGCCGACAAGCTCAAGCGAGACCGCAACAAATCCGAGGCCGTCAGTCACGCAATCGGCAAAGCCGCCGACCGTGGTCAAGAGTGGCTTGGCGCTCCGACTCTGTCGGAACTCCGCCGACGCCTCACCCAAGGCTGGCCGGAGGGCGTGGAGCGTCTGCAAAAGCTAGCGATTCGGGAGCTCAACCCCACCAGTCTGCGCCGCCGCCGCTACAAAGCCGATCAGGGCGACGAGCTCGACATTCAAGCGGTCTACGCTGGGAATCTGTCGAGAGCCTGGTCGAAGACCAGACGCCAGTCCCGAGCCGGTACTAATCGTACCGTCACCCTAGTCTGCAACCTTGCCGACTCTGCCGGGACAGATTCCGCCGATCTGTTTTGGCGGGGAGCGGCGACTCTCCGAGTCGCTGATGCGCTGACCGAGGCCGGGTACAACGTCGGCATCTACGGGGCAATCACCTCGGCGAGTTGCTCAAAAGACTCGACCGTCGACTCCTCTCAATTTATTGAGATCAAGTCGCCCGACACTCCTCTCGACACCAGTGCCCTCGCCGCCATCACGGCAATGCCGGGATGGTTCCGCTCCGCCGGGTTCGCTGGCATCGCCACGACTTGCGACCTCGTGGACAAGGATGTGTGCGAGTCCTACGGTAGTCCGGCTCACCACCGCATCGGTGAATTCGCAGAATTCATCGGCCTCACGAACTGCCATATCCAAGGGCAGATCAACAGCAAGAAAGCCGCCGAGCAGTGGATCGACTCTGTCATGGAACAGATCGAGCCCTCTCAAGAAGCCGCCTAACTTCGGGAGGCAGGGGCAACCCTGTCCCTCCGGGAGAGCATTCCACAGAGTGCTTTGCCGGAGGCAATCCCGCCTCGCCGTCTGAAAGGAACAGACCATGACGTACCACTTCGCAAGCGACAGGTTCACAAACCCCGACCTCTTCGGGGCAACAGACTGCCCAACAGACCGGGCTCCCCTTACCGAAGGTAACTGGGAGCACATCGGCTCGACCGCCAACGGAATCGACGGAGTCGATCAGTACTACCTCGTGTCCCGCAACGACGATGACATCGACCACGACGAAGTCGATGCCTTCATCGAGGCGCACTACTACGACCCCGGCAGTGAGCGCATCGGCTCATGGTTCATGCACCACTGGGAAATCATCAAGCGCAATGACAGTGCTGTCATTGTCATCCTCCACCACCGCCGCAACGTCTGAAGGGAACAGCCATGCGAAACGTCCACATCCACCACCAGCCCATCGCCACCATCACGCTGACCGCCGACGACTGGGCGCTCTACGGAAACGAAGGTCGAGACAACGCCGCCAAGGAACTGAGCCGCCTTGCAGAGCAAGCGATCAACACCAGTGCCAACAGATCGGAAGTCGAAACCAAGCTGTCGAGGGCGCTCGAACTCTATTCAGAGTTCGGTGCGAACGACACCGAGGGTCGGGTCGTCATGTACGAACTGATCGACGCCGCCTTTCCCTACCGGAGGTAAGCCATGACCAAGCACTACAACAGAGGCACTCGCTCCACCCTTTGGGTGGATGACGGCTTCGGCAATCTCACTCGCATCAACTTTGACCAACTGATAACCCGACTGGTGTCGGGTTGGGATGAACTGTGAAAGGAACAGACCATGACAAGCATCGTCATCACGCCATTCGACCCGGAGCACGCCCCGGAACTTGCATCGTTCATCGAGAACGAACTGGACAACGCCGACTTTCCCAACATGGATATGCCATGCGCTATCACGATTCGGGAACAGACCTCGACAGTCTATCTCGCAATCCGTCTTGACGGATTCACCGACATCTACGCCTTCGCCACCTCCGAAGAATGCTCCGCATTCTGCGAGGCGCATCCCGACTACGAGTATCACGAGTCGTGCCTCATGCCCCTCGCCGAGGCGATGGAATGCAAGGGATGAGGCAACAGACTGACCCACCGACAAAGCCCACCAAGTGTGGGCTTTAATTTTTTCAAGACCCAACTGAAAGGAATCATCATGGGACTCGATATGTACCTCAACGCAAAGCGTTACGTCTCCAACTATCGTGACGAAGACAAGCCGATTGCAGAGGCAATCGAAGACCTCGACATCCCCGGTCGGGGTTCGATGCGGGTCAAGTGGATTGAGTGCGAAGCAATCTACTGGCGCAAGGCAAACCACATTCACCAGTGGTTCGTTGACAACGTGCAAGACGGCGAGGACGAGTGCCGAGCTCACGACGTAGACCTCTCGCACCTCAAGGAACTGCGAGACCTGTGCCGACAGGTGCTCGAAGACAGGAGCAAAGCACCCGATCTGTTGCCGACTCAGGCCGGGTTCTTCTTCGGCAGTCTCGACTACGACGAAGGGTACTTCGAGGATACGAAGTACACCGCCGAACAGATCGACAAGCTCCTGGCTACGCCAGGAATCGAGGAGTGGTACTTCGAGTACCAGTCATCTTGGTAAGCCAACCCACGAAAGGAACCCCATGCAACTCAGCCAAGTGCCAACAGACAAGCCCATCAACCTACTGTTCCACGATGGAACAGTAAACATCAAGAACGACAGACCCGACGTGTACGAGATCACGCCGTCCATGACGGTGGCAGTCGCCGAGAAGCTGGCGGATGACGACTGGGCACGACTGCGTCAACACCCCCGATTCCTTCGGGACTACACCCTCGTTTTCCCGGATACCGCACCGCCCGAGGGTTCGTTAAAAGATGCAGTAGCCGCCGTTCAACACATCGTCGGTCTGTTGCTACTGACTCAGGCCGCAGTCGCCGCTGGCAAGACTCCGTTCTGGCGCTGGCCAGAAGCGTACCTCCATCCCAAGCAACAGCTTGGACTTGGCGATCTGTTGATAGCTCTCACGAAAGGAAACCAATGAGCGAAATCCTGAAAGACCTTCGCCTCAACTCTGTCGATGGACTGTGCAAGGTCATCGAGTACGTCCTCAAGAACCCGCAGGAAAAGCCGGACGGCTTGATGCGGGATGCGTTCGTCGCAGTGTGCGATCAGATCGAACAGTACGGTGGCTACGAGTCCGGGATTGCTAACGCAATCGCCAAGGTTCGAGTCGCCCTCGACTTACCCAAACCTGTCAAGCGAAAGGAGCAACCCGATGCGACAGAAACGAACTCGACGGAGGCGTAAACAAGTGACGCCCATTATCAACGGTGTGCCCTGCTACACCACCAAGGCTGGCATTCAAATCGGATGCCTCTACACACCACCCCCACAACCCGATGCGATGACTCGTGAGGGTGAGTTTTGGCAGAAGCGTTTGCTCCCTCCGGGAGTGGCGTCCCTGCCCGTATCGCTCGAAGTTGTTGCCGACGTAGCGAAGGCTGTCGCTATCGTCGTCTTCGCGCTCTCCATCATCTACGCCCTTGCCGTTTGAAAGGAACAGACATGGCAAACCCTTGCACCGCTTTCCTCATCGACCCCTTTGCTCGCACCATCACCGAGGTGCAATGGAACGGGGACTTCCACCACATCTACCAACTCACGGACTGCGAGACCTACGACTGTGCTCGCATCAACCGTGAGGGGGACGCCATCTTCGTCGATGACGAGGGGCTGTTCAAAGAACAGACGGCGTTCTTCCAACACGCCGACTACCCCAATCCGCTCGCTGGCAAGGGGCTGGTGCTGGGGTGCGACAAGTACGGCGAGTCCGTGACACCGCACACCACCCTCGCCGAACTGCAAGAGAAGGTGACGTTCGTCACCCCCATCCGAGTCATGGGCGAGATCGTATGGCTACCTTCGGATGCACTGGCATGAACACCACCCAACAGACCAACTCACGGGGCGCTTCGGCGCCCCTTTCTTTTTCCACCACCCCAAGGAGTGACCTTATGGACTACGTGACCCACAACCAAGAACAGATTTCCACCGATGGATCGTGCCTCCAGGGAGAGACCGCCGCCACCTTCCGGGAACTGTGCGATCTGTTCGGAGCTCCCGGCGAGGGCGACGGCTACAAGGTCGATGCTCACTGGCAGATTCGCTTCGGCGATGGGACTGTTGCCACCATCTACAACTGGAAGGATGGCGTGAACTACTGCGGGGAGAACGGCACGCCAGTAGTTCACATCAAGGAGTGGCACATCGGCGGGTTCAACCGCAAGGCGGTTGACCTTGTGCAGATCGTGCTCGACCTCCACCGCGAGGCCAAAGAGGACGAGCCCGAGGATGGGGTGGAAGCCACCTTCAAGTCTGCGTTCGACATGATGGACACCATCCGGGCGAACAAGGGGCAGGGCTATGCCCGTACCGTCGAGATCGCCATGCTCGTACGGAAGCAGACCAAGCTGTTCGAAGGGATTCTTGCAGGTCTGGTCGTCAACGACCACCTCAGCGAGAAGGGCGCGAAGGGGGCGATGCACATCTACGCAACCATCTGCGCCAAGATCATTGCCCTTGCCGCTGACAACGCCAACATCATTACCACCAACAAGAAGGAGGCGGAGGAACTGATGAACTGGGCAGACCAAATGATGAAGGTAGAGGAACAAGCCGCCAAGGAACTGCTCAAGCGGGAGGGCGAAGACCTATGAGCATTGAGCTCCGCATCCAGCGGGGCTACGTCTCGGCAACAGTCGCCGCCACGATCATGGGGGTCACACGCCAACGGATGCACCAGCTACTCAAGGCTGGGCGCATTCGGGGTGCGTTCCTCATGGACGTCGGCGATGGATACGAACGCTGGGTAGTACCCCGCAACCAACTCAACCGTAAACAGAAAGGCAAACCCCATGCTGACAGCCAAGGAAGTGGAGGCATTCCTCCGACAATTCGAACCGTTGCAGACCGTGACGGTGACGCAACAGACCGTGATGATTGACGCACCCCACCTGGTGCGACTGCACGGACTTATCCCCATCCACGGGGAAGTCCATGCCTACGAGACAGAGCTCAATCTGTTGGAGTTCGGCGGAGCCGAAGACCTTTTGAAACTGGCGATCCAACTCCTCAAGAGTTTCGATGCCGCATCTAGGAGAGCGCAATGAAGAACGGAGAACTGCGAGCACTCGCAAACGAATACAACAAGGTGGTCGAGGAGGGTCGCGTCCTCTACGCCAAGTGCGAAGAACTGGCGAAGCGATGCAACGAGATCAGACAGATCATCGACCGCGAAGCGCCCGACAGTTACGACCCGATTGCCCTGATATTTGGTGGCGACATGGAGGTCGATCTGGTTGGCGACGACGACAAGGAGGTGTACCAATGAACACGCCACAGTTGAGCACAACAGAAACCATCGAGGCAGTCATTGACCTCATCGAAATGGGCGCAATCGCCCAGCGCGACATTGTGAAGTGCTTGCGCTCCGCAATCAACAACACACCCAAGCGTGAGTGGCAGGGGCTGACGGATGAGGAGCGTAGCGCATTGCTCGACAAATACTATTTCGATGATCCTTCAGACGCTTTTATGAAAGAATTTGAAGCAAAACTCAAGGAGAAGAACGCATGAACCAATTCCAACCCACACCAGAACAAGAAGAAGCCTTGCGGGATTGGTTGCAAGAAGCAATCGTGCCTTTGATTGAGCAAGTGTTGGTCAAAAAACTGGGGCAAGCCATGTCGTTTGCCGCAGAACAACTCATCCAACCCAAGCGTGAATGGCAGGGGCTGACGGACAAGGATGTCCACGAGTGCTTCAACCTCACGGAGTGGAGTCGTGGCCTCGACTTTAGTCGAGACCCGGAGGCGTGGTGCAAGGCATTCGCCTCAGAAGTAGAACAGACCTTGAAAGCGAGGAACACATGAAACAGATTGCCCTGGCGCTCTGCGCCCTAAGCCTATCGGCACACGCCCAGTTCTACACCGGGAACGACCTGCTCGACAGAATCAGATCCAACAGACCATTCGCGATGGGCTTTATCTCGGGGGTCGCGGACGGGACTGCCAACGCATACGGCGGGCACTGCATCCCACCCCAGTCCGTAACGCTCGGGCAGATCACCGACATGGTTGAAATGAAGCTCGTCAACACGCCGGAGCTCCGGCATCTACCCGCCGCCGCTTATGTTTTCTCAGTCCTGCAAACCGCATGGCCATGCCCAGTAAAGAAAGGAACACCGCTATGACCTACAAGTACAACTCCCTCGAGCACCGCATCCTCGCCCACCTCTCGAAGGATGACGTCAACTCGCAAGCCCTGGCGAAGCGCCTGAAGGTTCGATCTGTTGGGGTCGAACTGTTCGAAATGTCGAAGCGAGGGCTGGTGCGTACCGCAGGGATGGGGTTCTTCACCATCACCCGCGAGGGGCTCGACCTCTACCACCAACTCGGGACAATCCATGAACAGATACCCGCACTGCGGCTCAAGGCCAAGCTCCGATCCGAGCTCTTCCTGCGAGGCACGTACAACGGGGAGGAACTGCGAGACCTACCGGCGAGGCCGGGGGCGTACGACTACCGCAACCACCCGTCCGTCCTCACAGGGGAACGGGTGTGGTACGGGCGAGGGTTCAACCGCATCAAGGTTGAATCGTCAAACCCCCAGTGACCAGTACGTCATGGAGTCTGCCGATGGCTCGCATCTGCAAGGGCATCCACGCCCGGAGGACGGCAGATCTCCACGCACAAACCTTCCTGTAACTCACGGCTCTGTCATCTGCGATTGCCCGGATCGCGGGTCGCTTTGTGACCCAGTGACAGATTACCAGCATCGTCTCACTCTGACCGGGCAGAGTGCTTGCCACCAACGGATGTAGGTACTGCGCCAAGTACCTGATCGCATCCGACCTATCCTTCCCTCTGCCACACATCGCCAGCACCGAAGCCCGCTCAACAGGGTGCAGTCTGTTGACCTGGGACTGGATCATCGCCGCCTGGGCGTGAAGATCCATAGGCGACAGATCGGCCTCGCTCGTACCCCTCACCCGCAACGGATCTGACCGGGCGAACTCCGACCTCTCGCTGATGTTGTAGCTGAACCGGACTGCTTGCTCTGCACTGCGAAACTCCATTACTGCCCCTTCCAATTCTCATCTGCCTTCACCAACACCACCAGCGCACCGCCCTCCCTAGGAGGGCCGAGAGCAATCGACAGTTGGGTGATCTGTCTGTCGTTCTCGTAGGCGATTCCCTGCAACGCATCGAGCGCAACCTTCTGCGCGTTGTCCAAGTCGATGCGCCTCAACCCCAACACCCATTGAACATCCTTCTTCTGTCGCCTCGCCCAGTCCTTCGGCAAGGCAGGACAGAGCAACATCGACACCGCCACGCAACCCTCGAACAGACCGACCCCGGCCTCGAGCGCCCGTGCCTCCACCTCTTCCTTGTACTCGAGCGCCAGCTTGCTCCTGACCATGCGCCCCCGGAAGGATCGCCAGTATCTGTTGGTCGAAATGGGGTAAGGCAGAACCAGCATTAGACCCGATCCTTTTTGAAACGTGGGCCACGCTTCTTCGGGGCGGCGTCCTGTTGAATCTTGGTCATGGTGGCGTCGGCGATCTCGTCCGGCGGGAAGGCAACGACATCCCCATCGAGACCCATCATTGCCCGCTCCCAGTTGCCTGTTGTCTTTTGGATGCAGACCCCGATCACGTCTCCGTGGTATCGCTCGGAGCGGATGAACACCGTCTCCGGGTGGGCGCATTTCCCCGCCTCCATCTGCTCTCGCTTGTACTCGGGCGTGCAGTCCCGGCAGAACTCCACGGGTGCGGCTCGGCGCTCGCTCGTGTTGCGGCACAGGACTGCGGCTACGACGTACTCACGCCACTCAGTGCTGGATGGGAAGCACGACGGGGAGGTGGCAGAACAGACTCCCTCGCGGACGGCGGCATCGAAGGCATCCTTGACCAGGCCGTCCTGGTGGGAGCGACAGACTCCGTACGATCCTGCAAGGTTGAGACAACCGGGGACACGACATGAGCTCGGGAGAATGGTGAGCGACAACAACCTACTCAAACCGCAGTCTCCCCTCGTACAACGCTTGGGTCAGTGTGAGGGCGGCGTGCAAGATCTGTTCGCCGTTGACCTCCTCCCACTCTTTCCAGTTGTGGTGGATGGCGTCGTGGCAGTTGCGACAGACCGGGATGACCCAGTAGTCGGGAACCTTCGAGCCCATCCCCTTGAAGCCAGTGCCCGTCGGGTGGTGCGGGTCGTCAGCCGGGGCATGGCAGGACACACACCGCAGGGTCTTCACCCAATTCATGTACTCGCGGTCTTCCATCCGCGACACGTAGCCGAGGGTCAGCGCCTGTCGGAACGTAAGGTGCGGAGGAATCGGCTTGTTCACAGCAGTTTCCACAGACACTTGGGTGAACCGTTCGAGCTCTTGGCGGCGGCGTACCCAGCGAAGACGATGTGCCCGGACTCACGCATTGCCTTGGCGATGAAGCCCCAAGCTCTGTTGTCTGGTGCTGGCTCAAGCCCCTTGCTCTCGGCGTAGGCTCGGGCTTCTTCTGTCAGGAAGGGCTCGCCCAGCTTCTCGTCTCGGGCAAAGTCCATGAACAGAATCGCCGCTCGTTGCGTCCACTCCATGCTCTCCCAGTCGGCGTGCGCCGCCGCTTGCATTGCGCCTCGCTTCCCCGCCTCGATGGCGGCTTCAAGTGTTGGGTGCATTCTTTGCCTCCAGTTCGATCAACAGTTCGATGTAGTGCTTGGCCTTCTCGAGGTCGGCGATCCCGCCCTTTTCCCTCCACCTGCACAGATACTTGATGGCGTTCCCCTCGCAGAACGGAATGCCGTTCGCGTGGATGAACTCGATGGGTTGAATGGCGTGCTTCTTGTAGTGGTCGCCAGCCACCTGTTTCTCTAATGCGCTCATGCTGATCTCCTCGTCTCACGAATCTGTCGCACGGTGAGCCCGAGGTTGAACACGCTGTTAGTGGTGCTCAACGACTTCAGCTTCGCTCTGTACCGGCGCCTGTTCTCCTTGGTCTGTGGCTTCGGCTTCTTCACGCAGGGCTTGTCGCCAAGTGCGTAAACCGCTCGGGGGTAGCGGCGCGTGCCGTACTCGGCTTCGTATATGTAGCGCATGATGTAGATGCGCTTCGGGTTCTTTGGGGTGGACTTCCGCATCCTCGTCAGGATGGCGGAGACGTTCCCTGCGTCATGCTTGCCCTGAAGGTGCTCGCAGATGTCGGCACGGGTCAGTGGCCCGAACATCTGCAACAGATCAAGGATGCGGGTGACGGTGACGCCCCAGCCGATGCGCCTGTGTGGACAGTCGGCGCACTTGCGCTTGCTGTCCTGACAGATTCCGAGGTGCTCGCACTTAGTCACTGCGGCTCCTTGTGAACCCACACTTCCGCCCCGGTGTCCGGGTCTTTGTAGTCGAGCTCAGGGTTGCACCAACAGTCCGATGATGCGTCGTGCTCACGCTCTCCGCTCCTTGCTCGGATTGCCTCAATGCAATCTGTCACGCCATCCATGTGCTCGTCGCCTGAACTAACCATACGCAACAATTCCTCACAAACCTTCGCGCACGCCTCTCGCTCTGCGGCGACGGCGTCGGCAATCTGCTTCTTGATCCAGCGGATCTCCATATCTGTCCAGATCCAGCCCCCAGCAATGTCAGGGTGGTCTTCGGGCTTGATGTCGTCCTTATTCATCCTCGTCCTCCTGAAACTGTTCGAGGATCAGTTGTTGCTTGGCTATCTCAAGACACCCCACAGCGGTGGCAACGACCATCGTTTCGTCATACTTGTGAATGACCTTTAGAATTTCTTCGACCAGCCCGTTCGCAAGGTCTGCTCCGTAGTTATGCTCCATACGCCCTCCGCTCCGCACGCTCGTTGGCGTTCTGTGTCTGCCACACAGCCACGCCCATCTTCGCTACCTCGAGGTGCCAGCGCAGACGCTCAGACTCTTCTGTTGT